>Ga0268357_100284_pt1 | contig 73427 bp, 76 predicted proteins | sample BioMet10_FD_192466 | JGI IMG/M metagenome (GOLD analysis project Ga0268357, IMG submission 192466) | Sewage microbial communities from Oakland, California, United States - Biofuel 10 (Illumina Assembly) | ecosystem: Engineered > Wastewater > Sewage > Unclassified | place: USA: California... | reverse complement strand
TTGGCATACGGTTTCAGAAACATAGACAACTTACTTGATATGGTCATGTTGAGATGTTCAGATATCTCTGTCCTGCTGCCATATCAAAGACTCATTCCTGCCCACACTTCCTGATGAAGCCTCAAATTATCTAATGTTTTCTTCGATTTCAAGACCAGTTTTGAACTCCACTACAATGTTGTGACTGTTGACTTCCACGCGATGTATCAGCTTTCGAACCAGGGAATCATCATACTCAAGATCATCATTGATATGCTCTGCCATGAATTGCTGTATTTCTTTGACTCGCTTTACATGCTCATCCTGAGCAGCCTTCTGACCAAGCGTCTTATCTTTGGTCCCCTTAAGCCTTCTGATTTCTTCGGCCAGATTTTCGTAGTTCTTGCCTGTATTGACGCACTTTACCAGCTGATCCTGTAATTCCTTCAGCTTTGAATCACACGTCTCTAGATCGTCCCCTATGGCATCATTGATATTTTGTTGCAACTTATTCATCATCTGGTTCTGTGAGCCAAATGTCTCCTTGATTGCTTTAACGATGGCAGCATGCAGGTCTTCTTCATAGATTGTTGGTGATAGACAAGCGTTGCCGCCTTTCTGCACCCTGGTCCTACATCTCCAAACTGACACCTTCCGCCCTTTTTTGCTCCATACAATTCTACGATACGGTGCACCACATTCACCACAGACCAACACGCCAGTCAATGCATATTTGCCGCAGTACCCTGCATGAATATTTTGCTCATCTATCAAATTGTTTCTTCTTTTATTTTCCGCTTGGACCGCATGATAAATTTCTTTTGAGATGATGGCTTCATGATTGTTTTCTACATAATACTGTGGAACCGCTCCTTCGTTTTTGATCCGTTTTTTTGACAAAACATCGGTTGAATAAGTTTTCTGTAGCAGGGCGTCACCCATGTATTTTTCATTCATGAGAATCTGCCTGATATTGGAATCCCACCATCTCTTTTTACCTGAGCCATTTGGAATTTCATCCTTCTGCAGCCCTTTGGCAATTGCAGCACAGCTTTTACCTTCCAGGTATTCCCTGTAGATTCTTTTAACAACCTTTGCCTGTTCTGGATCTATGACCAGATTTCCCTTCTCGTCTTTCGTATACCCAAGGAACCACTTTGTGTTGATCTGAACTTTGCCCTGCTGGTAGCGGAACTGAAGCCCCAGCTTCACGTTCTTTGAAAGTGACTCACTTTCCTGCTGTGCAAGGGAAGCCATGATTGTGATCAGAACTTCTCCCTTGGCATCCAAAGTATTGATGTTTTCCTTCTCGAATATAACCGGGATGTTCTTTTCTTTGAGCTGCCGGATATATTTCAGACAATCAATCGTATTTCTGGCAAACCGGCTGATACTCTTGGTAATAACCATGTCAATCTTACCGGCCATACAGTCATCGATCATTCGAAGGAACTCTTCTCTTTTCTTTGTCCCAGTGCCCGAGATGCCATCATCTGCGTAGATGCCGGCAAACTTCCATGCTGGGTTCTTCGAAATATACTCTTTGTAATGGGCTACCTGGGTATCATAGCTGGTCGCTTGTTCTTCCGTATCAGTCGATACCCGGCAATAGGCTGCCACGCTAAGCTTTTTGACTTCCTCCTTGGTGACTGTGTTCCCAAACTTTTTAACCGCCGGGATAACCATTACATTCTTTCTCATTTCCATAACTCATCACTCCTTCGTTTTTATCAATGTATAAACGTATTGTGCCTGTGCATATGGATCGTCCAAATGCTGCACGATAGGTTCCATTTCAAAGTCGGTATAAACTTTTGCCAGTTTTACCGACAATCCCGGGCGTTTATGCTGATGCATACGGTTTTGGTGTGCCATCTGAACTTGATCAAAGAGCTCTTTACTAATAAGAGAGGGATAGAAATCTGTGCCCAGGTAACGCTTGTCCACCAGCAAATTCAACATCCCGCTAGGATATCGATTAATACCAAGCTTGTTTGCAATTGCCTGCAATGAATCACCGTTTATATAGAATTCAAATGCCTTTTGCAGGGCTTTTGATTCATTTTCATCTGCAACTGCCAATCCATTCTCAATTCGATATCCATATGGTATTATTCTCATTTCAAACTCACCCCCTCTCTGAAGGTCAATCCGCAAGTGAACTCAAAGCCAAATTCATCTCTGGAATAAATGTGTACAACTTTGATGCACTCTGTGAATAGTTCATCATCAAACTCATCAGTCACTTCCTTTTGCCGGATTCTTTTTAGCAACTCGCTACCTTCGGAGATCGCAAGGTTCTTATTTTGGAGCTGATTCAGAAGGATTTTTTTCTTTCCATTTAACTCATTACATTCCGCAGACAACTCATTCAAAGCCTTCTGATAGTTCACTGGCTCCAAGAGGTCATCGGCCACAAGGGTTGCCAGTTTCTGAGCCTTAACAGAATTGTCATCGAGTTTTTGATCAATCCTTTCAACGATCCGTTGAGTTCCATCACCATCACACTCGCGTTCCGCTTTTACAAAAGGAATCAAAAGATCATTCTTACTGAAAATCAGCTTGTTCACTACTGTCGTGAAAGCACTTTTAATTGCTTCCTCAGAGATACCCTTCATTGAGCACTTTTTTATATTGTTTAAGTGTGTAACGCAGATCCAAATAACACATTTCTTTCTATTTCGTCCAGTGATGCTTTTTCGTTTTAAACGTGATCCACACTGCTCACAAATCAGTTTTCCAGTAAAGGTATATCTTTCCTGGTAATTGATATGTTCTGAATCAATACCCTTTTCTTTCCTATGAAGTGCAATCAGTTCTTGTGTTCTTTCAAACTGTTCTCTGGTAACGATCGCTGCGTGATGATCGTTGAGTAAATACTGGTCACGATACCCTCGATTGTTGTGACGCTTGAAGTTGTCATCTGTGAAAGTCTTCTGGTAGAGTACCTCACCAATATAGCGTTCATTCTTTAGCATCCATTTTACGGTTGTTTCACTCCAATGATCCGTTTGCCTGGATGGTATTTTCTTAACATTGAGTTCTCTTGTGATATGTCGTATTCCTTTTCCCAAGCAGGCTTCATTGAAAATGAACCGGACCACTGGTGCTGTATCTTCATCGATGACTAACTCTCCATCTTTCATTACGTATCCATAGGGAGCAATGCTTTGTTTATAGCTTCCGTTCATGAATCGACGTTTGATGCCCCATTTTTCATTCCCGGAAATTGAAACCAATTCACTTTCTGCTAGGCTGCTAAGCACTGACATCATGAACTCATCATTTTCTTTAAGCGTATTGATATTCTCTCGTTCAAAGAAAATACCGATGTCTCTTGAATTTAGGTCTCTGACAATAGAAAGATAATCTGTCACATTTCTACTTAACCGGGAAATACTTTTTATTAGAACAAGATCGATTTTTCCTTGTTTGCAGTCATCCAGCATTCTCATCAAATCAGGACGTGTCTTCATTTTTATCGCAGAAAGGCCTTCATCGCAGTAAACTCCTGCGAATGCCCAATGATCATTACTCTTTATCACTTGCTCGTAATGTTTCTTTTGAGCATCCAAGCTTTCCAACTGGTCATCTTTATTTGTGGAAACCCTGCAGTATGCAGCAACGCGCTGTTTTTGTTCAGGATCTTTCTTCATTGGTTCAATTTTGGTTATCGTTGTCATGGTCTCATCCCCCTTTCGTCAGGTGACATATTCGCTCTGAAGTGTAGTATTATCAACGATTTCAGGGCATTAATTGTGCAAAAAATGAAGGAAAAGATTCACGGTTTTTTGTGTCTATTTTTGCATATTCATCCTGGGTAATAATGCCGGCATCCAGCAGGCCTTTGATCAACTTTGTCGCAAGTGCATAGGCATACTCTTTCTCGAGATCCTCATTTGTTACTTCGTGTATATCAGGGCTGACTTCTTTAGCCGGGATTACTTTTCTATCTTCATTCATGGCGGTATCCTCCATAACACACAGGACATTTGCCCACCAACTGAGCAATGAAGCCATAAAAAAAGACAACCAAGTGAAATTCAGCTTAGTTGCCATCTATAAAAAAATTTATACATTTTAGGAAAAACAAGAAAATCCTACGTATATAGGTGATGAAGGAGGATTTGATCATGAAATCAAACCACGTTAGCATCACCATGGCAGTATTTACTGTCATCAAAGTCATTCTGGCTGGAGAGGAGCCTATTACGGCAATCCAGACCTGTTTCAGAATGCGGACCCTGACAAACATGTTATTTGATATGGGCTTGTCGCCAGAAGAAATCTTTAATGCCTTACCCCAGGACCAGGAGTCTTTATGAAATGTACAGAAGATGTCTATAACGATTTGAAAGGTATCACTGATTTAACACGGATAATTGCCATGTCCAACTCCGAAGGGATGAATTACACACATGAAGAGCTAAGTTCATCATTTCGTGCTATCTGGTTACAGCTTGACCATGTATGTGATGATCTCGAGGTAATTGTAAACTCCAAACAATAAAAAAGAGAGGCAGCCAAGTCACGATGACTCAGTTGCCTCATTTATCTTCTGGTTCTAGTGGTTTTGTTTTGAGTGCCTCATAGATACGTGATCCAGTACCATTGCCATCTAAGGCATGGTAGGCTTCATATACTCTGTCGATCTCTTTCCATGTCTGCGTCGGCAAGGTTGGTGCATCCTTGTACTCCGCATAGAAATCGAACAACTTACTATGAAGCAGACAGCGGACGCCATCACGAATGGCATCCGCTTCTGTTGTGTTTTTTTGCTGGGTTTCTCTGTACTTTCTTGATACTGCCCTGAGGTCTGCAATCAGCCATCCGGCTAGACCAGATAGAATGGCTGTAAAGAAAGGATTGAACCAGCTCATTCTGGTTTGTTCTCTTTCCAGTTGATCAATCTACTGTAGAGCTCATAGAAGTAATTGGTACCACGGCTAATGGCGACTGCCGTTAAACAGATACCTACCCATGGGAAGTTCTCATTGATGGACAAGATCGTGAACAGATTCAACTGCAGATCAAGAACCAGCAAGAAGCTGAGACCAAGAGACACAATAATCTGCCACTGGAACTTCTTATCCACAAATAAGGTCTGACCCCAGGAGACCAGACCCTCGATGGCAATTGCTGCCACCATGTATGCTTGTAATGTATCGACCATATTTCCTCCTTATTTGACGCGAATAGACTGACCTGGATAGATCAGATTCGCATTTTCGATTCCATTGATGCTCTGTAACTTCTGCCAAGTAGTACCATAGGCTGCCGCAATTCCAGACAAAGTGTCACCAGACTGCACGGTGTAGTATTCAGCTACAGGTGTAGAAGCACCCATGATACAGTTGACTTTGTGCTGTACAGATGCCGCATCATAGCCAAGAGTGGCCAGCTTTGTCCATCTCTCTTCACCATAGACACCCGCCCATCCATGTGAGCCCTCGGCAATATACTGTGCAATCTTATCCTCTGTTGGTTTTGGCTCAACCACTGGAGCTGGGTCAGCAGCAGAGGCAGGCAGTACTGGTGTGTCTGCAATTCCTCCATATTTATCCCAGGTGAGCCTGTCCCCGTAGAACACATTGCAGTCCAGATTTCCACCGTAGCCGTCAAGACGACCAACACTGGTCCACTGCCACATGCAATAGAATGGCCAGTAAGATACATCTGGTGTATTGCCGGCATTGGACATGTCATAGTTGGCATCTGGAACGTAGTCGAGATACTTGGCTACCCAAAGACCATAGTCTGCATTCACAACTGGAGACCAATCATAAGAATTTACGACTGATTCGGACATGTAGATAACTGGTTTCACCCCTGTTAACCGCTGTACTTCATTTAACCAACGCAGGGCCCAAGCTACATCCCACTTGTTTTCTGCTTCCCAGTCAAGGACAGGCACTGCCTGACCAAAGTAGTTCTTGGTGTTCTCGACAAAGAAGTCGGCTTCTGCCACTGCATCATTCATAGGACGTGCAAAGTGATAGAAACCAATCGGCTTATTCATTGTCAGTGCTTTCTGGAAAAACCTATCGCAGCTAGGGCTGACATAGCCGATGCCTTCGGTTGCTTTGATGATGACAAAGTCAAAAGAAATAGCAGACAGATCTAAGTCTGCCTGCCAGTTGGAGATATCAATTCCGTTCATTGTACCCATAAAAAAGAGCCTCCTTAGCTCTATGTAAAATATGTATGATGTGCTGTCTATCAGACAGGAATTGTTTGAGTTTATTCCGCAGTTTCCGTTAATGTGTAGGTTATCTTCATGGTCTTATCTGCCGTCTTAATAACTGGTGTAGCCAGATTGTTAATGGTCGCCAAGTATGGAGTATACAAATATAAGTCCTTATGAAAATAATAGCCGCTGTAATGGCAGCAGTATTCCTGGTATGCATAAGTCTTATAACGCGACAGATGTTTTCTGCCCCAAGATGACTCATCATCACCTCGCAAATTCCGGACATATAGTTTTGGCTCTCCATTCAAGTAATACCAGCCATTGATTACAACGTCATCATCAACACTGAATGTATAGTCAATGTCATAGTTATAAGTCGCATCTGGCACCACTTCGATGTTGGCCACATTTGTTGTATCCAAGCGATAGACCGTAGTTGAATTATCTACTGCAAACATCAGCCACTTTCCGCTCATGCCGACAGTTCTTACCTCCTGCGTGTTCGCTGGCAGGATAATCTTTTGAGTCGTTCCTTTGCCTGCACTGATCGTATCCAAGAACCACTCATAAGTAGTGTGATTGTAGTAATCGACTCCATTTGAGGTGCTGGAATACTTCTGGTTATCCTTTCGACTGATGCCATACCAGTTACCATCAGCTCCATGGAACAAATATGTAAGAACTCCATCATAGTTATAGTAAGGTGCATTCGTTCCATCCTTACTTCCGCCCGAATAACTGACCCAGTAAGGATAATGATTTAGTTCAATCGATGTCTCTTCGACTGCATCTGTGGCAATCAGAGAGTACGTACGCTGCAGCAGTTTTGCATGAATATAATCCTCAGGAATCTTACGAAGAATTGCAGCAGTCGTATTGTAGATAGAAATCATCTCCATGCGATAGCCATCACCAATATAAGGTCTCTGGTTATCCAGATAAGAATGCTGATCAGGATTGGAAATGCCGTTTTTTACATTGTCACCTCTGAGCATCACGAAGTAATTACTATCTACTTGTGTTCCCTTGCCTGCCAGTGAATTGGTCAAACAAATACAAGAGATCGTTCCATTGGCTTGTGATGTGGCAAAATCCCACACATACTTATAGCTGTTATCCACTTTCTTACTTTCGGTCAAGTTCCTGCTGCCACGTTTTGTATCAGCAGTATTATTTGCATCACTTGATGCATATCCTATTAAAGGATTATCAAGTGGAGCATAGATAATGGTTGGATCTTCTGTGATCGCATTCTGGTATAACAAAATACCGCCAGTAAGCCTTTCATAAACTGGCAGTAGCCAATCATCACCACTTTTTCCATCAAAGGAAGGACTGTCATACATCATTCCTTGTATATTAGTGTTCAGCACATCAGCGATTGCTTCTGTGACAAGGTTCGTATCCTCATATACTTCCTTCTCGCCAGTATGAACATTGGTAAGCTCAATAACGCTTTTTCCTTTCAGCATTCTTATTCCTCCTTATTCAGATAGTCCGTCGTGATTGTTTTGACATAACCAGAATCACCACTGATGACGATCCGATATTTAATCATCCCCGTTGTAGCCTTCTCTGCCCATGCATCTGTACTGATTCCTTGCAGGGCTGTTTTTGCCATGCCAGATTTTTCTTCCGATAATTGTGACCAGGTATTGTCGGTATACGTCCACCAAGTTGTCCCATTATCAAACGACACTGCAAATAAGGCAGCATCATCTGCATCAACCGTGACTTTCTCAATGCCAATAATCGACGCATCCGTCATGTCGATATTCTCCGAATAGATGACCTGCGGCTTTGGCAAGCCAGTATAGCTTGCCGTAAATGGCGGAAAAGAATTCAAGGAATCATGCCAATAGAGTACCGTTGGATCAGTCAGTGTCAGCAGCAGGCTTCCATTCGGAATCTCTTGTATTCCATGTGTCTCGAACACTGCTGCTGTCAGTTCTGTTTCCGTGAGCTTGCTCAAGGCACCATCCACAACCGTATATAGGCTCTTGTCTGCATCGGTGATCAGATACCTTCGGTTATATGGATCAAGAAGCGCTGGTAGGTCAGTGCTCAATACAAAGGCAGTTCCAGTGGCATCTTGATGCTTAAAAGTGATGTACTTTCCGGTCACCGGAGTAAAGGCTGTCGTTATCGAGCCGACCACAAGACTGGATTCACCAATGTAAGAGGTATTTGTCGGATATGTGATTACATTGATCACAATATCTCCGGTATCTAATAGCAACAGTTCCCAGACTAGTTTTACGTCATCTGTTGTTACGTTATATTGTGAATAACCTTCCCAGCGAATCCGCAGAAATTTATAGTAGTTGTAAACTGTTCCTTCTTCACGACTAACTGTATATACCTTTGCATCACGCCTGCAGACTTTCACCTGTTCAGCATTGGTACCAATCCCTATCCAGGAGTTACCATTCACATAGATATTTGAAGCAACCACGTTATTGAAATGGAACCAGTCTACTCCTGTTAAAGTATCCGTACTGTCATCATTCGGATTGTTATCGCGGATTTTGACCATGTTATCTGTGCTGGCAAAGATATCCTTTATTGCAAAATAATCAGCCATTATTGACCTCCAGTTCTGTTAATGTAGTGAAGTTTGTAAAGCCGAGTGGATAAGCCACAAGGCGACCTTTATCGATGGATGTTTCAACACTCGAAATCACGGTTTGATACTTAGATGCAAGCATCAGTTTCTGATCTACAAGTACCGTATAATTCGTTCCCGTCATCTTCTGGGTTGAAGTATGATGGCCACCGACAAATGGTGCGGTTACAAATGGATTTACAGTGATAGAAGTCAGTGAATCAAATTCTTGGGTAGAAATCACCAGACTATCCATATTGCCCCGATCCAATCGCTTCTCTGTCCCGCCAAAGATCTCATAAGCTTTTCTCAGTGAAAATTGATCAACGTCAATAACATAGATTTTGCTATAAGACATCTTTTTCTTATCACTGATATCGATCACGTCATGAACCACCGGAGCAAACACTCTCAAGTTATCCATCAACCCAGCGAGCGGAAGACCCGTCAGCTGTATCTTTGAGTATTGATCTGACAGCCCTGCAGAAGTCGGTGCATCGAGTTCCGTGACTACATCTCCTGAAAGTCCTAATGTGCTCATAACATTTATCAGGATTGGACTCAGCTCGTCCTTTGCAGTAATACGACCATCCCAACGATCCTGGGCTCCAAGTCCCTGACCGGTAATGGATGCAATGATGCATTGTGCGGCAATCGTCGCTGCTCCTGGTGCAATCGATATCCATACCTCAAAGGTGTGGAGTGTCTTCTCTTGCATATCTAAAAGTGGATAAAACAGATTCAGAAGGTGCAAGCCACTATGCCATGTTTCTGTTGGATGGAATTCCTCAATCTCATGGCCATCAATGACGTATGTAACAATCACGACAGATTGGCCATCCTCTTGCCAGGGAGACGGAACTGAAACTGATGTTGCGAGTTCTTTATTTGTCGTTGTAACATTCCCTGATGCATCTTTGGTTTCTACTGGTAGGATTGTCATTCCTGTCCCCTGGGATGTAATCAATTTGGTTTCTTGAGTTGCAGCAACATCCAAAATTATGGTTGCCTTAAATTCACAGTCCGTTTCTTCTTGTGTTGCATACTCGAGTTTAATGATCTGTCCCTTCTCTGCACCAAGTACATATCCCAGAGCATTTACATAAGAGTAAGTGGACATCTTAGTCGTCTCGACTGAATTGAGAAGGCCATTAATGTTCTTGTCATTCTTACTCTTTGCTTCAGATAGACGCGGATTTTTGCCTACACATTTCAGGGAGCACTTGCCATTGATTCTTACAGTCAAGGACGTAATGGCAGCCATCTTTGTTGCATCTGCCTGGCCACCAGTGAAGACTAAAACATCAGCCAAATCTAGTGCAGGATCTCCAATCGTTTCTGAATCGAAAGGAACATAGTTGATGACTGAAATTGCATTCAGAAGGTTTGTTAGAATCTGCTTTCTTGTCTCATCAAGGCCAAACTGCAATAAAGGATTGACACCAAAATTCATCGTCAAACCATCATCAGGATCTAATGCAATGTACTCTGCTGTATTCGTTCTTTTATTCGTTGAATTGAGCGCTGTATAACGCGTCACAAAATCAGAAAAGCTACTCGAATATCGATGCGTGTTATTCACGGTAGCTACAGAGTTAGCATTGTACTTTACCAGTTTCAATTTTCCGTCTCTACCAATCGTTGCAAAGCAACCTAATGCTTGCGAGAGATAATGCAATAGATCTCGGCAGGTCTCGATGTCGTTATCTGGATATACGCCCAAAAGTGCTGTTCCGTTTGGCAGGGCCTCGATCTCAGCTTTGGTCTGAGCCAGCTCAACTTTGCAGTCTTTGCATATTAAAGTCAGCAGATCATAAGGATATCCACTAGATTGTGCTTTGTTGTATGCACGCTCAAAATTCAGCATTGCATCGTATGCCTTTATCTCAAGGGTTCGAATCTTACGGTTCGCTTCTGCAACATAAAAGATGCCCAAAGGTACATCCTCAACGGTGCCATCATGCAGTGTCATATGAAAGGTCAATGTGATCTTTGCATTTTCAAGACTGTAACGGTCAATATCAGAGAACAGGGAGATTCCCATCTCTGCTGCATAGACCGAGCCTAGTTCTATTTCAGAACTTCCAGAACATTGCCTGGTAACATATCCAGATCCTTTGACAATGTCCTTATTGGTAAACGGATATTCTTTTCCTTCTGTTGTGACAATTAACCCAGACCAGTAAAAGGAGCGGGTATTTTCTTGTATTGCAATTTTATAGGCATCTGAAACTGAATACATAAACCCACTCCCTCCTAGTATTCTTTAAGATCAAAGCTGACTTTCCAAAGTCCCTTCTTGACTGTGTCATGAACCAAGGATGATTTGAAACCATCCATGTACATATCGCGTGTCTCAGGAACCATCGTTTCTGTATTAAAGAACTCGACAGACAGTTTCGGTTGCTTTCTCATTAAAGAGAATCTCTTCAGCCAATCTGGTGACACTTGAAAAGTCACAGAAATCTCCGCCATACCAGACCGCACAAGGTCTCTTTGTTTCGTCCCGGCTTCCGTATCTCCCGAACTATCAGCTTCAACATCTGACAGTGACAGATCATAGGAAGTAGGAAGTGGGATATCTGTATTGTTGATCCGCAGATATTGTGTAAATGCCATGATCTACCTCCTGACCGTAGTGCCATCCGCTGCTGCGCAGTAATAATGGTTTCATCAATCAATGTTCCGCCAAGATATACCGGGATTGTGATATCTCCGGTGTTGCCCGCATCTGCAAGTGCAGATGCAATTGCGGCAGTAATGCTTCCAGTCTGTGACGAAACTGCATTCTGAATCATCGAGGATAACGAACTGACTCCAACGACAGCTTCTGGTCCAGCTTCTCCGCCAGCAAGCAGCTGACCGCCTTGTGCCCCGAAAATGGTCGGGCTGTTCAAAACCATGCCATCTCCCATTGCCTTTTTGTACCAAGAAACACCAATATGAGGAATGGATGGTGGATCAAGCGAGAAGCTCCCTTCAATAGAAAAATGAGGCAGTTTGATCTCTGGTAAATGCCAATCAAAGTTAAAGAAACCCTTGATCGCATCGATTGCATTGGAAACGCCATCTCTAGCTGCGCTAATTTTGTCGCTGAAAGCACCCCTGATATTTTCCATGATGGAAGCCGCCGTATCGTGGGCGGCAGACAACTTGTCGGAAAAGGATTGCTTCACGTTATCCAGTCCATTCCCCACGTTGGTTTTGATATTGTCGATTGAATTACCGACACCTGTTTTAATGTTGTCCCAGATGGTTCCCGCATTTGCCTTCATCGTGTTCCAACCATCCGACCATTTCTGGCCAATATCTGAGAAGAAGTTCGGCAATGTTTGCGTGAAGAAATCGCCAACGGCAGTCCAGGCAGTCTGAATTCCATCACAGAAGCCAGACCACACTCCCTTAAACCAATCGGTAATGGCACCCCAGTTCTTCACGATGGCAATAATGGCCACAACTGCCGCGATAATAGCCGCGATGATGCCGATGATTGGTAGAAGTGGTATAGATGCTGCACCTACTGCTGCACCGGTCGCTGTGGCCGCTGTTCCGGCCGCTGTCGTGGCCGCAGTACCAATGCCCAGGAAGGTCGTCAAACTTCCAATTGCACTGGTGATCGTGCCGACAGCACTGATGACCTTGCCACCGGCAACCAGTAATGGTCCAATGGTCGCCGCAAGTAAAGCAATCTTGATGATCGTATTTTGCACTGGTTCTGGGATACTGTTCCAAATCTGTGAAAAGGTCTTCAAAGCTCCTGAAATATCCTTCAATACTGGTGCCAAGACAGTCGCTAATGAATTACCGATATCCGCTCCTGTTTCTTTCAGGCTATTCATGCTCATTTGGAATTGGTCAATTGGATCTAAGGTCTGATTGAATGTATTTTCAACACTTCCAGAGAAGTTACCCAGTGAGTCAGATAGATTCTCAAGGTTCAGTTTTCCTGTTGATGCGGCATTATAAACAGCAGCACCAGCTTTACTACCAAAAAGATCGTAGGCAGCCTGTAGTTTCTCAGTTTCTGTGCCATTTCCTTTCATAGTTTCTGAGAATTTCGCAATTGCCTGGTCTAATGTCTGACCATCCTTTGTGGCATTCTTCATGGCTGTTTTCAAGCCCATCATTGCAGCCGATGTATCAAGACCAGACATCTCAACCATGCCCATGAATCCTGCTGCCTGCTGTGAGTTCAGACCCATTTCTTTGAGTTGGACTGCGTTCAATTGCAGAGAACTTGCAAGGGTACCCATGTCTATACCAGTTGCCTGTCCAGTCGCATTGAGAGCATCCAACAGATCTCCAGCATTGGAACTGTCCTGTCCAAAGGCATTCAATACACCTGAGACATTATCAACAGAAGTGGATACATCAGTGTTATTGATTTGTGAGAACTTGATAAACTTACCAGACAGTTGATCCAGTGCATCACCAGAAAGTTTGAATCTTGTGTTCACCTCACCAACAGCGGCACCCGCTGTAGCAAAGTCGGTTGGAATCTCTGTGGCCAGATCCTTTACCATCTGGTTCATTTCATCCAGTGCAGCTCCACTAGCACCCGTCTTCTGCTCAACAGTATCCAAGCCATCATCGACTTCTTTGAATGCAGCCAGTGAAGCTGTCCCAATGGCAACGATAGGAACTGTTACACCTTTTGTGAGACCTTCACCAGCATCGCTGATCTTTCCGCCAACTTCTTGCATCTTTGATCCAGCTTGTTTCAGTGTTGCAGCAATACTAGAATCTGTGGTCTTGCATTCCTTTTCCAGATTCTTCAGTTCCTGTTCCGTAGCAACGATCTCACGCTGCCATGCATCATACTGTTGCTGGGTGACTGATCCGTTCTTTAGACCTGCATCCATCTGATCCTGTACCGATTTCAGATCATTCAGTTTTTTCTTTGTCTCATCTACGGACTGACCAAGCAGTTTGAATTTCTGCTCGATCAGAGTTGAGTTTGTTGGATCAAGCTTTAGTAGTTTATTAACATCCTTAAGCTGTGACTGAGTATTCTTTATTTCTTGATTAACTCCGGCTAGAGCTTTTGAAAGGCCAGTGGTATCGCCACCGATCTCTACGGTTATTCCTTTAATTCGGTCTGCCACGATGACCGCCTCCTTTCTGAGTACGAAAAAAGCACCTCCACATCTCTGTGAAAGTGCTTAATGATAAACATTTAATTTTTATAACACCTCTATAAATCGGAAGTTGTATGGGTGGGGTTATGCTCATTTTGTGAGGTTGATGCAATAAAAATTCTTTCCATTATTTTCTCTAATTAAAACACCGCCATTATGAATGATAACCTTATTAGATCGTTCGTTGTTTGCATTAGCGCCGATTTGTAGTTGCATCATACCAAGTTCCACACACTTTTCTTTTAGTAATGCTAATATGGAATTTCCGTACCCTTGACCACGTTTTGAATAAGCGATAGCATAGCCTATGTTCCCGCTCGTTTCCCTCAATGCATCATTTAAGCAATGACGTATCCGTCCATACCCTATTGGAACCGTATTATCATACAACCAATAGGATGACTGTGGGACCATCCAGTTTTCCAATTTTCCATTATCAATTGCAAATTCTTTTTCAAGCCATATTTTGTATTGATCAAAGGTCATTCCATATACCTTATTATGAAAACCGTTATCGTTTGACGAAATCTCCTGCAACATATTATAAATGTCTTGACCGTCTGATAAAGCGAGTTTTTTTAAATATAACATGACACTCCCACCTCGTATTATATAAATAATCTTGCTCGACAAATTCGGATTTGTCGAGCTAATTATACCATGATACCACAACCCCGGTCAAAACCGATCCATCATATCCTGCGTAGCCACCTCCGAATAATCATAGCTGTCATTCCCCATTTCTGTGTACATATCATTAACGGTTCCAATGGTCAGAAGGTCAAGATCACGAATTGACAGACCGAGTTGAACACACCTCAATAAAAAAAGCGGTGTTGTCATTTCTCGATCCGTTTTATGAAGTTTTTTTTAGACTCGACCTGCTGTTCAACATTCAAGCCCCAAAGAGAGATGATTTGTGGCAACACTTCATAGATTGAGAAGGTGTTGAACTGATCCAGCCATTCATCAGGTGTCTTTGCCACATTCACTGGATCTGCATGTTTTGCCATCAGCCAAGCAATATTCTCGAAAAGTTCCAAGCTGAAGGAATCCAGATCACCATCTTCCTTTTCACTCTTATCGATACTTTTCTCTAGTACGGAGAGATCTTTGTAAATATCCCTATGAAATTGATTTCTGTATAATCTTGGGATTGCTGCTGAAGCCCGGAATGTTACTGGAATTCCATCAATCTCAATTGTTTTAGTTACTGCCATTTCTTCATCCTCCTAAAAAAGATGCAAGCAGAGAATTACTTCCCTGCCTGCATATCATTTATGCTCCGGCTGTTGTATCACCGGTAGTAGTTGCTGTTGGAGCCTTTGGTTCATATACAGCCTTATACCAATCGTTATAGATTGCTTCGGATGTATTTGTACCTGTCTTGACCTTAACGACGCCGCTTGGAAGTGGGGACACTGTAAGAGACAGTTTTTCCGTCTTTACGGATGTCTTATCTTCCGTGGTATCACCTTCCATAGATGGTCTAGTTGCACTGCAGTAATACAGGCAATGCCTGATCTTTCTCTGATCACCGGTGAACTCAAAGAGCAGTGCAAAATGCGCCGGCTCCACATCTTTGTTTTCAACCAGGACACCATTGGCATCTTCGGTTTCTTTCAGGATATCCTTCAAGAATTCTTCAGGTACCAGTGCCAGCTCCAAATCGCCAGAGTAACCATTGTTATTACTGATCATGTAGTATACGGAATCATCCGCATAGAATGGATCATTCTCACCTTCTGCATCCAATGCTAAGCTGACGGAACCTGGCAGGCTTTTCAATGTGCCATAGGTGATGGTCCCGTCTTCGGCAATTGTCGTAGTTGCATAGTGACAATTTTTTAGACCAAACTTCACCTTATTCTTTGTATTAGTCATTTCCATGACCTCCTTCTATATTTCTGTTTGATAAAGCACTTCATACATCTTTTCGGATTCAATCCAGGTCTCTGTCTTTTCATAGGCAACCTCGTGGATTGCAAGGACATCCTCGATCTGGATCTCAATTTCCGGGTCCTTTTTATCGGTGTAGAGTTCAATGTTTAGCTCATTCACTTTGTAGTAGACCTGGTTATCCGCAAACATGTTGTCAGTACCTGGAAAAAGAAAAACTAAAAAAGGAGGATCAGGCGATTCTCCTTCCGCAAAATGGTCATAGGCAAACGGCAGATTACACTCCGTTAACATCGCCATCACATCCTCGTATTTCATTTCAACTTCTCCTCGATTGCTTTGATAAGGTCCTGCTCTCCTTTTTCTGCAGCAGGTTCTATATGCGGCTTCCCTGCCACTCTACCTCCACCACGTTTCGCATGACCAAATTCCAATAAATGGGTCAGCTGATAACGATTGCTTGAATGGACGAGAACATCTAGGCTGTTTGCATTCTCACGTATTTTCTTGATTCGCCAGCTCTTTTTATAACGGCCATTGAGGACCGGTGCAGAACTCTCGATATCTTTCTTTACCGACTTTGCAGTATCTTTGACCGCATCCTTCATATCATCCGTAGCGAGATTTGCGTACTTCTCCAGCTCATTCATAATGACATCGTCCATATCATCAATCGAAACATTCTGACTCATACTTTGCCCTTCTCCAACTTGCAGTTAAACTTCAAGCTATTATGCTTTTGACCCATTGGATTCACGTAGGTGATGTTATAGATCTTTCCATCGGTAAGAATCCGATACTTTGTGGATTCCACAGCTTTTGTTTCCTTGGAATAGCGAACGGTAAAATCAAGAGACTCTTCTGGGTTAACAACAGTACCGCCACTTTCAGAGCCGGTGCTTGTGCCAATTGTGGCCCAGCAAGAAAAGTAATCTGTCCATTCATTGGTATGGTTTCCGTACTGGTCTACAACAACTGCATGTTTCTGAATCTGAATCCGAACGCGAAGATCACCAATATTCATTCATTGACTCCCTCCCGGATCGCAAACAAGATCGACCGAAGTGTTAGTTGCAATGCATGATGATCTGCCTCTTCTCGGTGTTCAAACAAATAAGCAAGTGCATAAAGAATTGCGACTTTGAGCGTTTCCCGAATTGCTAAAAGTTCATCCTTGGTATATGCATCTGTGCTTTCAGCATCAGAATTAATGACAGCCCATTGTGCTTCCGTTAATCTACCCACGTCTTGGCAAAGTCGTGAGGCTGAAGATAAGAGGATGCTGATCGTGGCATCCTCATCAGCCGAGTCAACTCGCAGATACTCCTTTGCTTCATCAAGCGATATTAATGCCACGATCACTCACCTCATTCCTTAGACTGTTGCCTTCATCTGCAGAACCTGGACTGCTTCAGGAAGGATCAGCTTGCCATCTACTCTCTGAGTAGAAATAAAGCCAACCTGATCTGTACGAGCATACAGCTCATTCAGTCTCTTAAAGGTTCTGCTCTGACGATCAGCAACCCAGTAATAACTGTAGTCACCAAAGACCAGTGCTTTTGCGCTTGCGGCAATTGCAGGCATATAAGAACTTGTTACCAGTGGACGGCCAAGCAGTGTATTTGGTTTCCCAATTTCCAGTGATGGTTTCCAGATATAGTTGTCGTTCTTATCTTTCAGGGTCATCAGCTGCAGCAAAAGTGCTTCATTGCAGAGGAACTGTGCGTTCTTTCTGTATGGTGCCTTCAGTGCATAGTAAAGCTGGAAGACTTCATCAAACTTTACGGAGGTCTGAGTAGAAGCCGTAACACCAACGGGTGCTCCACCTGTATCTGCAAGCAGACCGAGTGGCTTGTTCTGACCATCCCCTGTGAAGAATGCTTTTTCTTCTGCATTACCCATACGCACACCAAACCGACGTGCAATATAAGATGCCAAGTCAAAGGCAGAATCGTTCAGCAGTTCGTTAGAAATCTTGATCATTGTGCCCATCTTGTAAGCACCAAGAGTTGTCTGGCCAAAGGTTGTATCTGCTTCTGGAATTTCCTGACCTTCATCGATCCAGCTTGCTTCACCAGAATCTTCTGCAATCGGAATCTTTCTTGTGCCAGAAGATGTTTTGATGACAGTGGCTAAAGAACGGAAGATATCATTCTCTTCCAAGGATTCAACCAGCTGCTTTTCAAATTCATCCGGGACAGTATAACCACCCTTTGGATCTTCACCGACAGACAGTGCATCCATGACTTCAGCGTAGTTGCCACGGTTTCTCAGCATATTCCAGAATGCATCACTGTATTCTGCAGTCGCTGTTGGAGAAGTGTTTTTCTTGCTGCCTGTCTTCACATCTGCATGTACTGGCATAGAAGTTGGTGCGGCCAGCTTTGCATCAATTTCTGCCTGATTCTCCAGACGTTCGATCTCATCACCAAGTGCCTTAACGTCAGAAGCCATTTTGTTGTACTGCTCTACAGCAGAGCTTTCGACGAGACCATTCTCGTCTCTGTGTTCCTCCAGGAAAGCTTTTGTCTGCTCCCAGAGGGTATTACGCTTATTGCGCAAATCAATAATCTTACTCATTGTTTTTTCCTCCTTCAAAAGTTGAGTAACAAAAAACAGCTAGTTCCTTATTTCAGGAAATCTAGCTGTCGTTTCAAAATCTCATATGGCATACTGCCATCTGCGGTAGTACCATTCATACCGATCTTTGGTTCTTCTGGTTTTGGCTTTACGTCATCACCAGATGCCTCAGTGACAAGCCGATTCAGAATTGCCAGATCCATCTTCCGGCTGGAATACATATGTGCTTCCGCACCAGGAATAATGATCTTTTTCTTCTGTGGATCTTCTTCTGGATCTTCCTCGGGTTCTTCTGGATCTTCAGGATCTTCCTCTGAATCTTCTTCCGGGGCTTTTTTATCCTCGTACAAGATTTCATCAGCAAATCCCAACTCCACTGCTTTCTTTGCATTCATCCAAGTTTCGTTGCTCATCAGATCAGCGACCTTTTTTCTCGAAAGGCCACACTTAGCGGTATAGGCATTGATAATACTTTCCTTTATTTCATTCAGTGTGTCGATTGCCTTCTCCATATCCTTGGCATTGCCCATTGCAATGGTCGCTGGATCATGGATCATTAGCAGTGCCGTTGGAGACATCAACACCTTGGAACCTGCCATGGCAACAACCGAAGCAGCTGATGCTGCAATCGAAGCAATTTTGACAGTCACCGCACCTGGATAATCCTGCAGCATCGTATAGATCTCAGCTGCCGCAAAGACATTACCACCCGGACTATTGATCCAGACTGTCACATCTCCTTCTTCCGAATTCAGCTCTTCGCGGAATGCCTGTGGGGTTACTTCATCACCCCAGATTGAATCTTCATCGATTGGTCCTTCTAGTCGTAATACACGACCTCCGCTATCATCGTGAATCCAATTCCAAAACTTCTTCATCATTTCCTCCTCGGGGACTTCGTCCCTTTCTTCTTGTTCTGTGTGACATTGTCACCCGTGCTATCGGTGTCATTGGCACTTGCCTGACCAGTGCTGGCAGCACCAGACTTGCCGGCATCCTCCAAACGGACATAACCACCATTGAGGTAGTAATCATCGCCACCCTTTTCTGCTGGAATCAGATCCATGTTTTCTAAACGATGGACATCATTCGGTGAAAGGAAGCCATTACTGATTCCTGTTGCATACCCACTCATCCGGCTTTGATAATCGCCCCGTAAAAGGCCGTCCACGTTGAATTTCGGAAAGTAGGTGTCCTGCTCCGATTCCAGTAAAAGATCCTTCACAATCGCCTGCTCAATGCGGACAAGCCAAGGTGTCAGCGTATGAACCACAAAGTCGATGGACTGATGCTCAATGTTGGAGAAGGTCGCATGATCCAAATCCTGCACCATATGTGGTGGAACCCGGAACACTCTGCAAATCTCCTCAACTGAAAACTGCCTCACGGAAAGGAACTGCGAGTCCTCCGGAGGCAGGGATATTGGTTTATAGGTCATGCCTTCTTCAAGCACGGCTACCTTATGTGCATTACTTGCACCGCCATATACATCAGACCAGTTCTCTCTAATCTTTTCTGGATTCTTCAACACACCTGGATGTTCCAAGACACCACTTGGCTGTGCTCCATTACGGAAGAAGGATGATCCATACTTTTCAACTGCAAGTGTTGTACCTAGAGCATTCTTCATCATGGCAATTGGTGAGAAACCAACTAAGCCATTAAATCCAAGTCCTGGTACATGGAAGATCTCGTCTCTTCTGAAATACAGATCCTTGTTCTTATCACCTGGCACCTCATCGGTATAGGCATGATAGATATAATAAATATCTCCATGTTCATCTCGATCCACTTCCACGTTTTCTGGATACAACGGATAGAGTGCGAGAATGTTATTCTTCCCGTCACGAATGATCTGTGCATAAAAGTTGCCCCACAGTAATAAATGGGTGAGACACAATTCCCAGAAGGAAAAACTTGTCATCTCAGGATTTGGTTGGCGGTATAGAATTTTATACAAAGGATGATCCCTTGCACGCTCTTTTCCATTCTCCGATTCATCCGTGAACTTATACATTCGCAAAGGCAAACTTGCGACTGTTTCAGAAAGCAGTCGGACACATGCATAAACTGCTGCAATCTGCATCGCTGATTTCTCATCCACTCGTTCGCCACTGTCCGCTCTACCAAACAGGAATGTCTGTCCTGAATCACGTACATTGTCTGTGACCTCAGGTACAATTTCCTGCAGTGTATCTCTTGCACTGGATAAACCAAGTAATCTTTTTATTCCCATGCATGACTCCTTTCTTAAAATATCAATAAGCCGCGGTCATCATAGACGCTGCTTTGATTCTCATGACGAATACAACGATCGAGTGCCATGATTGCAGCCACGATTCCATCAATCTTTTCCGGCGACTTCGCCTTCGTTGGTTTGATGTTTTCTGCGGCATCCCGATCTACTACGACATTTCCACTCATCCATCGCATGACAGGATTGCCACCGTGAATGATCTGTCCTTGCATCAAAAGTTTATAGAACTCCTTGGTTGGAGGACTCATATCCTTAAAACCCTGGCCAAAAGGCACCATCGTAAAACCATCATCCGTAAGGTTCTGAATCAGCTGTGTAGCATTCCAACGGTCAACGGCGATCTCTAGAATGTGATATTTTTCATACAGCTTTTGGATAAATGTTTCGATGAAGTTGTAATCAATCACATTTCCTTCCGTTGCCTGCAGAAAACCTTGTTGATGCCAGACATCATATGGAACCGAACCACGACGAACCCGCAAAGGAATCGTGTCCTTTGGGACCCAGAAGAATGGAAGCATGACATACTTCTCACTCTCATTACGCGGTGGGAACATCAAAACAAGTGCTGTGATGTCTCCTGTACTCGATAGATCTAAGCCGCCATAACAATCTCGGCCTTCCAGGGATGCCATATCAATTGGCAGATTTCCTTTGTCGTAGATCTGCTCAGGTATGAATCTCGTTATACTTGAAACCCACATATTAAGACGTAACTGTTTGAACACATTTTCTTCGGCTGGATTATCCAATGCCTCGTGATACATATCCCTAACTCGATCGATCTGTATCGTCTGTCCCAGGGAAGGGTTCGCTTTATACCAGTTCTTTTCATCATGCCAATCATCCTCATCGGTCAATCCATAGACAACTGGATAAAACGTATGATCCACCTTGCGATCAGCCAAGATATCCAGTGCCTTGGAATGTAACTCATAACAGATGGATTCTTTATCCGTGCCGGCTGTCGTGATTAAAAAGTACAGTGGCTGCTCTCTTGCATCACCAGAACCCTGCGTTAATACATCATAGAGTTTCCGATTCGGCTGTGCGTGTACTTCATCGAGAACTAGACCTGAGACATTCAAGCCGTGCTTGGTACCAACTTCCGCAGACAGGACCTGATAGAACCCGGTATTGGTATAGTTCACGATCCGCTTGGTTGCCGCCATGATCTTTGACCGCTTCAGCAATGCCGGCGTCATCTTAACCATCTGGTGTGCCACATCAAATACAATGGATGCCTGTTGGCGATCAGCGGCAGCACCATACACTTCAGCGGATGGTTCGTTATCTGCATACAGAAGGTACAGGGCGACAGCAGCAGCCAGTTCTGACTTGCCATTCTTCTTTCCAATCTCGATGTATGCAGTTCGAAACTGACGATGCTTGTTTGCATCCACGATGCCAAAGACATCACGGATACACTGTTCCTGCCATGGAAGTAACCAGAATCGTTTCCCAGCCCACTTCCCTTTGGTGTGTTTCAGGTTCTCTATAAATTTCACCGCACGATCTGCTTTCGATGGATCATAGTGACTTGTCGGCAGCATGAATCGAGTTGGGTGGTAGTTCTTTAATTTTGGATAGTTCTTTGGTCTTTGCTCCATCAGTCATCGCCTCCGAGGAGCTGTTCCATCTCATCGGAAGGATTATTCACGCTGTTATCCGCAACAATTCTGCTGCGGGCCGCTGGCGTAAGACCGAACTGTTCCGCAAACTTACTCATCACTTTTAGATAGGTCTGGGCAATCGATACCTGCGGCACCTGTTGCCAGTATCCAGAGGGAGTCCGGACAATCGTTCCGTGCTGAGTAATAAACTCTTCTGCCTCTTTCCACCGTGCATAGGCTTGGCAGTATCCGGCAAAGGCGGCCATATCCACATCGGTTAGAATACCGATTGATTCCATTTGTTTTGCCAGCCGGCGCCACTCTCTTTTCGCTTCAGGCTCTAGCCATTTCGGACAACTAGGTGCTTTCTTCAGTGGCTTTGGCTCGGATTCATTCATGGGCCGCTTCCCAGGATTGCCTTCCAGCATTTTGATTGCAGTTGGTGTTGGCTTTCTTCCTCTGGTTGCCACATGGCCTCCCTCCCTTCTTCCAAAACAAAAAGTCAGCTTTATCGGCTGACCTTGTAATCTATCTATACGAGAGAAAGAGCCTCAGCTCTTATCTCGGAATTTTCAAATTTAATGTGGAGCTTATCTTACTGTCATCTTGAAGGCAGGAATCAATTCCTGATTGCTTCCAAAATGGTAGCGGTCTTTGATCTTGACGATCCCGTCAAGCGTGCATCCAAGTTCCTCGAACTTTGCGATCGTTTGAATTAGGCTGGAGAATGTTGAGCTGATGGTAAATTCCTTTACACCAAGTCTGCGGCAATTGTCGATAATTTCTTCAATGTCATAATCCCAAATGACCTCAGCGAAGTTTGGCAGTTCGTTTCCTGCATCTCTGCTCCAAAGGTAAGCCTGGCCAAGTGTGTATTGCACACCGATGTCTTTCCAGTTCATTCCCTGCTTTGCATTCTCTATTTCCTTGATTGTGTATTTCATTTTGGCGTCCTCTTACTTTGTGATGATGCTCATAACTTCGTCATAAGCCTTTGTAATTTCTTCACCCCTTGGCATGATGTCCCAGCCGCGGTAGTAACTAACGACTTCCTTCTCCTCTGTGTTTCTAATGGATAGGATTGAAACCCTACCGCAGTCGATTCCGAAGTCTGAATCTTCATCGAATACCTTAGCTGTGTAAGTGTAGCTGTTTCCGTTAACCTTTACTGTTCCCTTGTTCCACATTGTTGTTTCCTCCTTGCCTTCCCTTGGCATGTTCATATTGCCATAGGTCAAGCGGTATTGGATGATACACAGTTTGAAGTGTGTCTACACTATCGAATTAATATTCGTTCGTATGCCAGATCCTTGCTTCACCAGTCTTGCGGTCAATCATCCACTCAAAGCCCAAGCTCCGCAATGCTTCTGTGAAACCTTCGAATGCGATCTTGTTTGCCTTGTTGGTTTCATCCAGTGAAGCAGTGTAACGGAAGCCAAGTTGCTCTTCACATCTGATAATGAATTCGTTGTTTACCTTAATGCAGTCCATAGTATTTTCTCCTTGCCATTCCTTTGGCATCTTCATATTCGCTCTTATCAAGGAGAATTGGATGATACACATACCGCAGTGTGTCTAGACTCGTGCACATATATCAACACCTAGTGCAACACTCAGCGTGCTGCCGGTGTCCCATGCAACCATGATCGAGCCAACATCATCAACGCCGATCACTGTTCCTTCGGTTCCAACTGCTGGTGCTTGTGGATCATCCATGGCAACTAACTTCACTCGGCTGCCGGCAGGATACTGTTTTCGCAGACTTTCAATCTGTGCCTCACTTGGAAGTCTCATCTTGTTTCCCTTCTTCCTTATGCTTTGCCTTAGCTGCTTCAAGCTGATCTGGTGTGCGGAATGCAGCATGTCCACTCAGATTCTTTAGAAGAACTTTTCTGGATGTCTTGTACTGGTCACCATTCATTCCAAGCCGGATCAGCCAGATGCGGAATGCATACTTCTCGTTTTCCTCATTGACTTCCTTTGCAAGAATTCTTTTCTGGTTCAGTGCGGATTGATTCATCATCGAGGCCAGTTGAGTAAATGCTTTGATCTCATCTGGATTTGATGTCTGTGGGAAGCCAGTGAAGCAGACCTTTGTTTCAGTAAATTCAAGCCCAACAATGCCATCACTCTCTTTGGATAAGAACTCCTGGATACGATTCCTAAATTTAATCGTCGAGCTTGTGTTCGCGTCCTTCTGAAGTTCCGATACTAAGTAACGGTTGATCGCAAACTTGCCACCAGTTGATTTGGTAAGCAAGTCTGCCCGTGCATACATCAGGTTCACAAGATTCCGCAAGGAAGTCCCGGTGTGACCTTTCATTGGAAGCTCAATGCTTAATCTTAATTCTTCGGATTTCTTTTTTGCCTTTGGCATGTGTTTTCTCCTTTCGCATTTTGCGATGTACCATGTTTCTTTTGGCATGTACATACATCACTCTGAAGGCGAATGAAGTAAAGTTAATTCTGCAAATTATCTGAAGAATTATCTTCAATTGCCACTTCCTCGTATGAAAGTTTCTGACCGCCACGAATTACATACACATCTTTTGTACTGCCACCTTCATGTTCAATGAATCTCTTCACGATCACATCCACATACTTTGGATCAAGTTCGATACCACGACAGACACGATCTGTTTCCTGACATGCAATCAAAGTGCTGCCAGACCCAAGGAATGGATCTAACACAACACCGTTTGTTGCGGAGCTATTCTTAATCGGATAGCTCATCAGTACTACAGGCTTCATGGTTGGATGATCTTTACTAGAGCGCGGCTTATCATATTCCCACACCGTTGTCTGCTTGCGATCGCTGTACCACTTGTGAGTCCCCTTCTGCTTCCATCCAAACAAGCACGGTTCATGAATCCACTGGTATGGACTTCTTCCTAATACCAGGGAGTTCTTCTTCCAGATGCAGCATCCAGAAAGATAGAAGCCTGCATCCTGGAATGCCTTACGAAAGTTCAACCCTTCGGTATCTGCGTGCCATACATAAATCGATCCATCATCTGCCAGGTTAGCAATCATGCACTGATAACTGGATAACAAGAAGTTATAGAAGTCCTGATCTGCCATGTTATCATTCATGATCTTGCCGGCAGTCTCTTCGACATCAACGTTATATGGTGGATCTGTTAATACCAGGTTTGCCTTCACACCATCCATCAATGCGGTATAGTTCTCTGCACCTGTTGCATCACCACAGAGAACTTTATGCTTTCCAAGGAACCACATGTCGCCAAGTTTACTCATGACCGGCTTTGCCAGTTCCTGGTCCACATCAAAGTTATCTTCTTTGACTTCCTTATCGTGGACTTTGTTAAAAAGCTGCTCAATCTCTGGTGGTTCAAATCCTGTCTTACCTAGATCAAAGTTACTGTTCTGAATGTCTTTCAACAAATCTGCCAGCATTGTCTCATCCCATGCACCGGTGATTTTATTGAGTGCAATGTTCAGAGCTTTTTCTCTGACCTTATCCACATCAACAATGGCGCATGGTACTTCGGTATATCCAAGATCCATAGCAACTGTCAGTCTTTGGTGACCACCGATGATCGTCATATCTTTATTCACAACCAGTGGATCAGCAAATCCAAACTCGTCAATCGAGTCTTTGATCTTCTGATATTCCTTGTCTCCTGGTTTCAGTTTCTTTCTCGGATTGTATTCCGCTGGCTTCAAGCTCGCCACCGGCAGCACTTTCAACTCTGCTGTTTTCATTTAGTTCCTCCTTCGCCTTCCGGCGTTCCATTCTTTTGTGAAATGCCCAGCGGCATCGGTTTGAGCAGAAGCTCTTCGGCCGGCCGTTGCTGTTTTGTACGATTGGTTTTCCACACTCCGGACAGAACGCTTTCGCACAGGCGGCGATAAACTCTGAAAGATCTGGAGATTCATATTCCTGATCCATGTATCCTCCTGTCCACGAAACTTCCGGTTGTCCACGAAACTCAAAACAGAACCCACATAAAAAGACAGCGATGGATTTTGTCCCATCACTGCCGTCATGAAATGTATTCAATTTTCAAATCTCACGCTGTTACCGCATTTTTTCAGCCCTGGCTGTACATTTTGCGGTATTGTTGCCGGCCAGCCAGACCCCACCCCTCACAATTTCGCGATTTTTAACGCGAGAGGGGGCGACGGTCAAAAGGCTAATTTCATCCAGAGATTTAACCCCGGCCTCATCAATAGTGATACGTTGGTGTTCCTTCTTCATTTCTTGTTTTTTGATCATGACACTTCTTGCACAGAGGTTGCCAGTTCGATTCATCCCAGAACAGGGTTGGATCACCGCGATGAGGAATGATATGATCCACAACTGTTGCTTTGACATACCTTGGTGGATTCTTTCTCATGCATCTGACACAGAGTGGATGCTCAACCAAGAACCGTTTGCTTTCCTTCTCCCACCGTGCGTTGTATCCACGCTTGGATGCAGCACGTACTTCCTCTGGGTGCAGTGGCTTGTGTGCTTCACAATACTTCTGCCCTGGAGGTACCAGTGCACTGCAGCCTGGGTGCCTGCAGGGAACATACGGTTTGTATGGCATGCTTCCCTCCGGTTCTTGCTGACTTTAACATAGCACATATGCAATCCGGACATTTGCGGACATTTCCGGCGGATTTCATTTTCTACATATGCTCTACACTTCAAGTGTTGTGGCGATCATCTTTTCAACAACTAAGCCACTACACTTCATGTGTTGAGGCCATCGTCTTTTCGACAACTCAGCCGCTACACTTCATATGTTGTGGCGGTCGTCTTTTCGACAACTCAGCCGCTACACTTCATGTGTTGAGGCAGTCATCTTTTCGACAACTCAGGCACTACACTTCATGTGTTGTGGCGGTCGTCTTTCCGACAACTCAGCCGCTACACTTCATGTGTTGTGGCGGTCGTCTTTTCGACAACTAAGCCACTACACTTCATGTGTTGAGGCAATCATCTCTCTCTGATTCTTGTCGACTATACCATAGCACACATCAAATGCGGGTATTGTTGGACATTTGCGGACATTTCCGGCGGATTTCAATAATTGTTGGATTTTCAGGCAGTACCACATGTGCCAAAGCCCTGTTATGCCATCTGCGGACTGTTCTTTCATCTGCCATCATCTCATCACCAATCCTGGTCCACGTGTAGTTCTTGATGTAACGATAGGTCAGAACCAGTCGTTCATCCACATTATCCACGCTAGCAATCACCGACTGAATCTCCATCTTCAAACTCATAAGAAGATCTAACTCTTGATTCAACTGTTCCTGGTACTTCCAAACCTTCTCCAAGGTCTTCATGAACGATGCTTCGGTATTTCGATTTGGATTATAGTGCTCTTCAAAGCTAGGACTCGATACATTCACTGACAGTGCCTGGAGCTGCTCTATCTCTTCTTTATCCAGGCGGATACGCTGCTCTAATCGATATGCTTGATTCAAATATGACTTCGGTGTCATTTGCACACCTTCTCTCTTAGTTTCTGGATTAGATAATCCGGATTAAGGGAGGTTAGTGTTGCAAAGTCCGGTGAGTAAAAGAACTGCTCCAGTTCCATCGCTTCTTTCATCGCGGCTTGATTCCCACGATTCCGCTTTAGCTTTCGAAGTGCTGAAACATATTCTTTCGCTGCCTCTTTGACGATTGCATTCGCCAAATTGATATATGGTTCAAAATTTTCCTGTTGCATATGCTTCCCTCCGCATGATTGATCCCTCGGATTGGCATATGTTGTCTTTATTTCAGATGTGCCCTTACAGCCTGGATCAGATTCTCTTGTGTAGCCTCTTTATGCTCCAATGCCTTCAACACATCCTCATCAATGGTATCTTTGCAAATGATATTGTGGATAGTGACTGTTTCTGTCTGTCCTTGCCGATTTAGTCTGGCATCAGTCTGCTGCCGCATTTCTAGTGACCAGCACAGGGAGAACCAGATCAAGATATGACCACCATGCTGAAGATTCAAACCATGACCTGCACTGGCTGGTGAGATCAGTGCAATCGGGATCTTTCCTGCATCCCAATCCGCAATATCGTCTGACGTCTTCAAATCTCTGACTGCATAGCCCAGTTTGGATAAGTACTCGATGATTCGTGATCGATCATGTTTATACCAATAGGCAATCAGGACATTCTGACCAACAGCCTCTTCCACGAGATCCGCAAGCATCTCTAACTTCCGTTCATGGATCTGAACAACTTCATGGCTTTCGTTATAAACTGCTCCATTGGCCATTTCCAACAACCGACCAGACAGAACTGCTGCATTTGCCGCATCGATACTCTGACCATCAAGGCTAAGAACCATCTGTGCTTCAAATTCGTCATACAGCTTTCTTTCTGCTGGGCTCATTTCAACTGAATGATTGACTGTCACACACTCAGGCATATCTGGCAGATAATCTTTAGACTTCATACTGACACTGATATCGCTGATCTTGTCATAGATCGCTTCCTCTGCACCAGGCAGTGGAACATAGTTATAAACAATGCCAGTGTATGGATTCATATCACCTGGTTTGAAATAGGCTTCTCTGTACCTTCCGATAAACTTACCAAGACGTTTTCCTTGATCGATAATTGCAACCTCACCCCAGAGATCAAGAAGTCCATTGGATGCTGGTGTTCCTGTTAAACCCACAACCCTCTTCATGAATGGCCGCACCTTTTTCAGATACCGGAATCGCTGTGACCGATAATTCTTGAAGGAACTCAGCTCATCAATGATGCAGCAATCGAATGGCCATGGTTGATGCTTCTTCTCGTAATACTCGACCAGCCACTTGATGTTCTCTCGATTTACCACATAGATGTCTGCTGGTAATTCTAGTGCTGCCACTCTTGCTTTGGCATCTCCCACTACAACGGACATCGTCATGAACCGTGTATGTGACCAATTCTCTCTGCACTCCTGCGGCCAGACATCACGAGCTACTCGTAGTGGTGCAATCACTAAAGTTTTGTGGACCTCGAAGGAATCGAACATCAGATCTAATGTCGATGTTAAACTGCTGATCGTTTTGCCGAGACCCATTTGTTGGATCAGGATTGCGGCTGGATGTTCTTCAACAAACTTCACACTGTATTTCTGATAGTCATGCAATGCATCTCTATCTAACATTATTTGCCTCCTATGATTTTCAATATTTCTTGAATCTCTTCTGGATCATCCAGAACAAATACCTGGTATCCAAGTTCCTGTAATTGTTTGTGTCTCTTCTTCTGCAGGGGTCTTGGCACTTTGCCTTTCTGCTTCACTTCCACGAAAGCCATGTGACCTTCATTCAACAGAACAAGTCGATCTGGCATGCCATTCAAACCAGGTGACACAAACTTTGGACACATCCCGCCTGTGTGCTTGACTGCCTTAACAAGCTGCTGCTCAATTATCTTTTCTCTCATATCTCGATAGGGTCCGCTAGATCAAAGGCGGCATAAGCTGCAGATAGAAAGTTGTCGATTGGCCGATTCTTATAGGAACAGGTCTGCTTCCCATCGCAGGTGACAATGTACCGATTGCTAAGCTTTATAAAGACCTGCTTCCCACGGTAATTGGTAAAGTATCCACCATCCCTTGTCTGTTTCCATTTCCTGCGTACAAAGTTCTGCTTCCGCTTAGCTCTGTTCTTCATGAGCCTCTCTCGCTCTTTGGCAGCTAAGATATCCCCTTCCATGATTCCAGCACAGATGCATCCGACCTCAATGTCCTCAAAATACTGGTCGTGTCTCATCACGTGTACATACCTGACCTTGCTGCAGCCGCAAAGTTCACAAGTGGCAAGGTCATAAACCCCACCGTCATCGTCTGCCATATCGTACACATATACGCAGTGCCAGTCAGAGAGTGGTGCTCCCCATTCTCTTAAAACCTTATGACAGCGGGCTATATAAGCGCTGTCCACTCCATTTTTTATACTCATTGTTTTCCTCCCATTGTGACGGGTGATGACAGAATGACAGCTATTCCCTATATATACCTACGCGTGTGTGTACGTGCATCTATCTCTACTCTTCTTGATTTTTACCAAAAGTAAATATAAGGGGAAATGCTGTCACTGTCTCACACCTTGTCATTTTGTTCCTCCCATTGTGACGGTGAGGACAGAATGACAGCTTTTTCCTATATATACCTACGCGCGTGTGTGCAGGTGAGTTTTCTACTCTCCTTGATTTTTACCAAAAGTAAATATAAGGGGAAATGCTGTCACTGTCTCACATCTTGTCATCAGCCCGTGTGACGGTGAGGACAAAATGACAGCTTTTTCCTATATATACCTACGCGCGTGTGTGCAGGTGAGTTTTCTACTCTCCTTGATTTTTACCAAAAGTAAATATAAGGGGAAATGCTGTCACTGTCTCACATGCTGTCACCAGTTCTTGGTGTTATGGGCTGCATTTACATACATCCGTTGCTGACCATAGATAGGAAGCCGCATCCGATGGGATGTCCTCTCCCAGCCATCGACCTGTGTCATCAAAGCCGCTATCGCATAGGAATCGGTCGGCTTCATGTCAGCGAGATTCCGCTTGAAACATTCGCACCAGATCTCCGCATTGCTAACGGTCTGCCTTGGAACAGTGCCTTCCTTTTTAATAAGGTCATCACCATCCAGAAAATTCCGACGTTGATAAAGATCCATATCGTTCCAGTTTTCTGGCAGGAGCTTTGACAGATACTCCCCAACCATGCCCTGACGCTCATCTGCTTCCATCGCACCACGTTGTGCCTCTTCAGCATCTTCCAGGAGATTGCCTTCAAGATAGAGCTTCTCGCCCTGTTCGTAGTAATACTTGACCTCAGCCCAGATCTGGTCACGCTCTTCACTGCTGAGCTTCCACTTGACCATTTTCTCAATCTGCCGGCACTTCACAATCCAGAACCGGCGATTGCCTGTAATGTCACGAAGGTACCCGCGCTCGCCATTTACCGTAGCTACCACGATGCACTGGCGCGGATGGCTTTCGACCACCTTGCCATAGCTCGGACGGTATTTGTCATCAGAGGTGGACATAAACGACTTCACCTTTTCAATGTCAGCCCTTTTCATTCCAGCCAGCTCGCCGATCTCGATGATCCAGAATCCCTGCAGCTTTTCAGCTCCTGATTTGTCATCCATATCAGTAAGGGACAGTGCATCCGAGAAATACTCATCGCCAGCTAAGGACTTCCACATGGTACTTTTACCGATACCCTGATCACCATCTAAGACCAGGACCGTATCGAACTTTGTCCCAGGGTGGTAGATGCGGGCCACGGCCGCTACTAAGGTTTTCCGGGTGACTGCTTTGACATAGTTGGTGTCGTCTGCCGACAACCTCTTAATGAAAAGATCGTCGACACGCTTAATGCCATCCCACGCGGGCAGTGCATTCAGATAATTCCTGACCGGGTGAAACCGGCGGTCGTCAGCCACCTTCGTAAAAGCAACATTATGGTTTCTGTCTGAGAAGCAAACATAGCGAATATCGATCATAGCCTTAAGCTGAGCTGTATCAGCATCACGCCAGAACTTGTTGTCGGTTGGCCTATCCCACGGCACCTTTCCAGTCACCTGGACACGGTTTGCCATTTCGTTATATGCAAAGCCCTGACAATCAGGATCATTATTTAGGATCAGCATTTCGTTCCAGACACTATTCTGCAAGACCGTGCTGCGTGACATATACTGCAGGCTGCCTTTCCAGGTATCATCGGTTTCTGCACTATTGGTCTCCCCGAAAGTCTTCTGGGCTTCTTCGAGCTTTTCCTTTGTCGCCAGCATCTTGATCTCCGGCAGCGACATAACAAAGTCCGCCATATCCTTATAGCTCTGCTTGTCCTCTGCATCTGGAAACTTATGAACACGGACCAGATCAAATGCATTTAACAGCTTCCCAAAAGCTGGGTCAGTTGCATGGTGGGAATATGCAAACGTTCCATTCTCGTATACGACAAGACCTGCAGCACTCTCGCCGGGGATATAAGTGTATCTTCCAGACATATTTGCTACAGGCTCATAGATATCAGATAAGAACCTCGCAATTGCATCTTCTATGGTGAACAGTCTGCAGAAATATCCGACTGCACCATTCTTTGCCAATGGGTCCTGCTGCTTCTTCCCAGGATCTTTTTTCGCAGTGCTTTCCTTTGGTGTCGTAGGAAGCAATGAACAGTCCCGCCAATTAGGATGTGCTGAGAGAATCTTGTCGGGATCAATGACATCACCATCTAACTCGATAAAGAGATACTCCCCATCAGACGGGCAGGATGGCCAGTACATCAGCTGATGCGGTTCAAAAGAACATGGGTCGATCATATCAATGATTCCCATGTCCGCTGCAACAAACCTTGCTATTGCATTATGTTCATCGGGTGTCATGTCCCTTGCTGCCGGGAGGATTGCCCTGACACGTGGTTTCTCCGGCATATGGCTGTGCGTTGAATAAGCACAGCCAACATACGGAACCTTCGCCTTGATATCCTGAATGAACTCAGGCGTAGCAAAGTCAATGTCATACACTACCATGGACCGACAATCTACGTGATCCACCTTCCTTCTGTTATCCCGAAGGTGCCCGGCCACAAAGCCACCTTTATCCTTGATACCATCTCTTTGTGTTTTCTGAAGGGACATGTATTCAGCCGTCGTTTCTGAAGTCCTGATTGGTATCCTTAACCTATCCTTCAGTTCTTCAAAGGTAATCGTCTTATTGGACCAGAACTTTGCCTGCCTGGAATTTCCATATGCTATTTTTAAATCACGCATATTTGTCGTTACCTCCTGCGTCTTTGATCATCCAAGACTTTGGTAATAAACTGCAGTGCTTCATAGATGGTATCCAACTCTGCATCACCACCCAGGGCAATCACAACACCATCTTCATGGCCATAAGCATCATGGGTCTTTCGTACCTGGATATCCGTTCCTGCTAAATCCTGGATACGGATATATGTCCTACTGCCATCTCCCTGATATCCATTCGTGCCAGCTTCTACTTCCATGATGTTTGCACTATAGATTTCCCTCTTGAAGGTATTGATGGTCTTGCCACCGACTTCTCTTTCACCACTTAATACTTCGTACATTTGATTTCCTCCTCGCCAACGTACCGGATCGTTTTCCCTTTTTGTTGGGCACGATCAATTTCGATCTGCATCCCTGCAGACAACACCTCGCCAAATACCCACACCTCAGAGCATCTGGTTAACAACTCAAGATCCATGAAGATTGCTAGATCTCGTTCTGATTCTTCTTTCAGGAATGAAGGCATATAAAGATGCGGTGTAATTGGTATGCCTCCCTCATCTACAACGAACCGACTATACTTCTTTGCCTTCTCCACATTCCCAGCAATATCGCCTGAGTATGGGGAACAGACATAGATAATCGGTCTTGGTGCAAAGTGCTTTGTTTCTAATGCCTCCAACGCGTCATAGGCATCCACATCCGCAAAGCCAGCTTTCTTGATCTCTTCGAACACATGTTTTTCCTTCCTTTTCTAGGAAGAACAAAAGAGCTCTTGATGTCCTTCCAATACACACAGGACAAAAGGAGCTTTTTTGAGCAAAACATAATCAATCTTTTTGATAAAAGTCACAGGTATAACCATCGGCACGTAACAAAAGACCTGGTATCCAAGGCGGCGTCCTGCCCATCAGTTTGCAGATCTCATCCAGGGATACCTCTTCCTTGCACTCAATGATCAATTCATCATGGACATGGGCACAGATAAAGCAGAACTGTAATGTCTGCATTGCATAGCACAAGATATCCCGGCAGATTGCCTGGGTGATATTTTCGACAAACTTGGGACCATAGCTTTCCACCCTGCTCCAGTGCTTTGTGGAATCCAAGCCCATATACGTAACACAATCCGAGCCAAACTGATTTACACCGATTCTTGGCTTCACGTAGGAGAGTGACCGGCCAGATGGCAGCTGAATAAACAACATCCCAGACTGGCAAATAAACTTCAGGCCATGTGTCTCCGTTGTTGTCTTATAACGCACTGCTTTCTTGATTGCTTCATCCACTTCCCACCAGAAAGCAACAATCTTCGGATTGGTGGCTCTCCAAGCATCAACCAGCGGTTGTAATTCCGATTCATCGAGTCCCTGGTCCAACGCACCCATTGCAATAAGTGCGCCTTTTGACCCTCCGTAGCCGCAGTTATGAACTAGATGTCCCGATACGGTAAAACGGTGATGTGGTCCGGCATTTCGAATGTCATAAAGTCTAGCCTTGCCGAGATGATGTGCCAGTGCTTCCGTTTTTCGATTACTGCTTTTTGTGCTTCGAGAATTATTTGATCTCGAGACATACCTTCTGACAGTTTCCTTGTTACAACTGATCTGCTGTATGGCCAATACTCCTGGGCAAACTCTGACAGAACCGTCAATCTTCGATTCGACTGGTTCTCCTCTCTTGTAACAAAGCGAAGATTCCCACGAGCATAGTTTCCGTTTGTGTCGATTCGATCTAATTCCATTTCTCGTTCTGGAATTCCAAGCTCTGTCATCAAATACTGGCAGGCTTCGTTGATGCTGGAAAACTCGAATTTGATGCCTCGATTTCCATAATCTTGATACAGCGGATTTCTTGGATTTGTGCAGCGTTGCTTTGCTGCTGTCAATCTTTTGTACAACCATGCCGGTGCCAGTCTCGGTTGAGAACAATGCTGACATCCTTTTGATTTTCCGCTTCTCAAACTGTCTAATATCTGCCATTGGATACTGCCGCACCCATGACACTTTGTTAGCACATAACAATGATTCCATTTCTTGTTCCAGCGCTTCTCCGGGCTGATGATCTCTATCCAGCCGTAATGGGTTCCTACCATCTCCGGACTGTACGAGATGTGCGCCGCAGGTGGCGGCGACTCCAAGCTGTATTGGCTCCTGTTTCCCTTCGACCCACACGTAATGGTCTGGGGTTGCTGTAAGTCCTTCATATGTCATTACCTCTCGTTCTCCTTTGTAAACAACGCCTTCATGGTGCACGAACTCCTCACCATCAAAGACCCCCATTTCTGTTGTGACCTTTTCAATAGGTACCAGTCCATGATCTGTGAGGACAAGCTGGCCTTCAGCAATGCATGCAAGTTCTGCCTGCTTTCCTTTCTGTCGCAGCTCACCATTGATGCCATGCTTCACTACTGGAACTCCAAACATACGGCTGGCAGTTTCGCAATAGATATCCTTATTGGCCGCAAAGGAATCTATCCGCCATTGTTCTTTGGCAAGGAAAGAAAGACATCTGGCTTCAACTGCGGAGTAGTCAGCAACATAGAACTTATATCCTGGCTTTGGAATCAATGCCGTCCGGATCAATTCCGATAGGACCTCAGGCACTGAGTCATAGAGCAGTTCCAACGCTTCATAGTTACCTTCCTTGACCAGTGCTCGGGCCTCCGCTAAATCTGGCATATCATTCCGCTTCAGATTCTGAAGCTGGACCAGTCTGCCGGCAAAGCGACCGGTACGTGGAGCCCCAAAGAACTGGAACATCCCGCGAACTCGATCATCACTGCAAGCTGCACGCTCCATCGTTTGGAACTTCTTGATGGATGACTTTGCAGTCTCTTGGCGCAACTCCAGAACCGTCTTCATGTCTTCTGGTGCTGTCTTGACCATTTCACGCACTGCCTTCTTTCCTAGGGTATCCATGACGAGGCCATTCGTTGCCAGGTACTCTTTCATCTGTTGGACCGAGTTAGGATTCTGTAGGCCAGTAATGGTCGTGAGTTGATCCATCAACTTATTGTGAGTTAGCTCATCAATCGCAATGGCATTCTTTACCAGCTTCATATCAACCCTGACGCCTCGATCATTGATTTCCTGGTCGATTGCATATTCCTTCCAGACACTCTCAGGAACAGGAAACTTCTGCAATCGTTCCTGGATGCTGATTTCCACTTCTACATCCCTGATGTTATAGGACTTAAAGACCGCCCATTTATCCGGTGCATCCAATGGAAGATTCCTACCTCCATCCGACTTACGTGGCATACAGAAGAAACGGATCAAATCCTTCCCTTCTGTCATCTTCTGATCCTCTAATCCGAGCACCGCACCAACTGAAGCAAGCGACAGCGGCAAGCCACGATAGGCAGACCATACCATTGAGCAATGCCAGGATGCTGGGTCTAGATAGTTGCGAACCGTATCTTCAGGAATGCTATAAGTTGTGAAGTGTTCAGGATAGTGTTTGCGTAAGTAGGTCGAGATACAGATCCTCTCGAACATACAGTTGAATGCCCATTTGACGACGGATTGATCAGTCAATGCTGCAAGGATCTCTTCTGGCAGTTCCTCTCCGCATGCCAAGTCTACAGTTACCACTGGTCCATGATCGACCGAGTATCCAAACAGCAGGATTTGGAACGCTGGTGAACTGGCGTATTTATATACGCCACATTTTGCAAGATCGACATCCGAAAATGTCTCCAGATCTAAATTGAGATTTTTCATTCTAGCCATGCAAATGTCCTTTCATTTTTAATGCGGCTAATAGAGATAGGAGCAACATCAAACATACGAGAAAGTTCTGCTCCTTTTATTCCACACCAAAGTCCAAATCTAATCGCTTCAACATCATCAACAGAAAGTTTTCTCCACTTTCCTCCTTGTCGATAGACATCAAGAATGTTTTCAGTTCGTGTTCCATAATGTAAATTGCACAGTTGATTATCAGTTGGATTGCCATTCTTATGTAATACTTCCATACCGACCGGTGGTTCACCAATAAAAGTACGCATTACAAGTTGGTGTACAGGGCTGCCATCCGCTCCATGTCCAAGTACAACTGATAAATGTCCTGATTTACAATACCGACCAGGTTTTAATATTCGGCCACTGATGTTGTGATAATAAATCTTTCCTGTACTGATATTTTTCTCCTGTATTATTCTAGAGACACTGCGGATTCTTCCCTCTGTGCTTGCCTGATATCTTCCTTCATATCCAGGTATATCTTTCCAAATTTCCATACCATACTCCTCCAATCTGAAAAAGCCAGACAGGACTACTCCCGCCTGGCTTCATACTCATTAGGACAGGAAGTCATCGTCCCCGTCATCTTCACTGAAGTCGTCTTCAGCACGGGCTCTGCTGCCTAATGGCTCCCCATCACGAATCTTCTGCAGGTTGTTCAAACCGCAAGCAATACCACGATTGCCAGAACTGTTAAAGGCATAGAATGAAATGCTGGCTCTACCATAGACGCCCGAGTAGACTTCGAAATGATCAATGATCTCCTGACGGTCAGCATCAACGATGCCAGGTGCCGTTGCCGAGTTTGCATTGATGAAGTATGAATCCTTGTATGCCTCATCATCCGGTCTTTCAACATCGCCATCTCTGAGCGGTGTCTTGATTGTAGAGAGTGCAGGCACGGACTTGCCGTTACCTTTCAACTTTCCGGAACCTTCTTCATACGCCGCCTGGATTGCTGCCTGGATCTTGCTGACGGTGACTGTATCCTTCTTTGGGATAATCAGACTGACTGAGTACTTCGGTGTGCCGCCATTGATGCTCTTTGGTTCCCATGCATTACAGTAGGACCATCTTGTATCTTTTCCTGTGATAACCTTTGTAGGATTTGCTAATTTAGACATAATATTTTCTTCCTCCATTATTTGTCTTTGAAATCATCTGCTGCCGTGTTCAACTCCGGCCGCTTATCGCTTTGTGGAACCAGTGTCGGTTTTCCCTGTGGCCGATCCACTAAACTGCTTAGTAATTCTTCAAACTTCTTCTTACCGAGTAAAGAAGTCATTGCGGTGATACCAAGAAGACTCTTCTCGTATGGGTCGTAGCCAGCGGCAGTAACTGCCTGTGCTACTGCATCCTCATTGGTGAACTTACGATTGGATCTTCCTGCAACCAGTTTGTATCCAGACCATTTCTTTCCAGACAGTGCCTCTTTCAATGCATAGTCCTTAATGTCGGAAGCCCAGGATACGAGCTGATCTAATTGTGGAAGGATGGCTTCAATTTCCTCATCCTTCAATGTTGGTGGCATTTCAAAGTCATACTTTGCCAGTGCTAAGTTCTCTTCTGTCCGCTTCCTGCAGGTGGCTTTGACACTGCAGAACTGGCAATGTGCACCTGCGGCAAATTCGCCTTCACCAACAAAGGCAAGTTTCGCTGCCGGTACCAGGATGTTATCTGCCCATTCAAGCAGTTCATCCTTTGTCATGTCACATTCACTGATGTTCTCTAAACGCGGCTGGTAGATAACCATACGGACATTCTTGATGTCATAGATGCCATCAAACTTATCCACACTTCCCAGTGCATAACACCGAAGCTGTGATGATGAGCCTTCGACCTTAATACCCGTGCCGTATTTCATATCGACAATCGTGAGTGTTCCGTCAGCAATAATCAGTGCATCCGCGGTTCCGAATGATTCAGGAATCCAGCGAGACAGATCCAGCATTTCCTCAACCAGAACAGTTGGATCTTTGCATGTCTCTTTTGCCTTCATGACCTGTTCCATGACGAATGACGCATAACCTTCAGCGCACTCTTCCATTTCCTGGTCATAGCAATCGAGGTCTCCTGTTGGATCACGTACTGGAATCCCAAGTGCTGACTTCAATTTGAACTCGCACAGTGCGTGTGCTGCTGTGCCCTGGATTGCGTAGTCACTGGTTTTGCCACCAGTGCCAGCGTTCAATTTGGCGGATGGCGGGCAGGCAATCCACCTCGCACTGGATGATGCGGACAGAAATGCGTGCTGCTCAGGCATCCGGAAGCTCCTTTGCCTCATCCATCAGTGTTGGGTAGTCTTCCTTTTTCAGTTCTGAGAGTTTGTTTACTCCATGCTTCAAGAGAAGTTCGCGGATTGCATCTGTGTTCTGCTTACTAACGCGTGTCTTCTTGGCTAGGAGTGCTCTCAATTCTTCGAAGTTGACTGGCTTCACTTCTACTGGCTGTGGTTCTGTTCCCCTCATGGCTTCAGACAGTGCAATTAATGTTTCACCACACTTCTTCAGCTCATCCAGGGCAAGCGAGATATCATTATTCTTTGCCATCGTAACTTCCCCTTTCCTTTTTCATCTGCAGCCAATCACCAACGGTCTTTGATACCATGGTTACTAACTGGAGGATGTCGATTACGTCATCAGATGTAATCTTGTGCCTTGAATCTGATTCAATGCTTTTCATAGATTTCCTCATCTTTCCGGAAGTTGTCTTGTTTCCTTCCAATACACACAGGACAGTTCGAAATAAATTGAGCAAAATTTGAATAAATATTTTTCTTTATCCTTCGTGATAATCCTTCAACTGCTCACGTAGAGCTTTAATAAGGATCTTTCTTCTGTAACTGACCGTTGTCTGCGGCATACCAATTCGGTCAGAAATCTTGTGGTCAGAGAATCCTTCACTGTAGAGAATGAGAATTGCCTGATCGTTATCAGCCAGCATGGAAATTGCCTGATGCAAAGCTTCAACTGCAAGATCTCTCATAAATATCTCTTCTGAACTAATCTCCTGTTGTTTGAATTCCTTTGGGTCTTCATACCATTCATCCAGTGAAAGCGGCGCTCCATCTGCTTTCCTTGTGCATTCGTCACAGTTTTTCATGCAGCGTTTACCTTCAGCTTTGCATCTCCACTTACGTCTGTTCCTTTGTCTTTCTGCCCATGCAGGACGCTTAAATGCCCTATATACTTCTTCTGAAACCTGGACCATCTGCCCATTGATCTCAATGAATCTCTCTTTTACTTCTTCCTTCATCTTTTTCTCCTCATTTGCTGAGGCGATGAAGGCAGGATCACTGCATTCCTATCTGGGCAGCCCGGCCATAAAAAAGGCGCATGAAAGAAAGGTGTCTGCTCCAGACATATAAACTTCCCTTATGGGTTGTTTATTACTGTATGCAGTACCTGCCTTCATGCGCAACTCAGGCTGATACTTGTATGTAATTGCGATTATTCACTACTTGTAAGAAATGCTCCTGATGCTAAGAAGTATCGTTGTACACAAATCCTCCATCCTTTCCTTTTTTCCAATACAAAAAGCCGGAGTTACCTGATTAACCCTTGTGGGTTTTCAGATAACTCCGGCTGTTGGTTCCTCGAATGGTTACGGGACCGGTTGCGGTAGTTTCTTATTTACTGATTGCAGCTTTATCTTTTGCTGCTTTTACCTGGTAAACAACATCATCCCAGGAGATTGTTACATAAGTATTCTTTTCCTTCTTTTGTTCCAAGTAAACATTGTCTCCATCTATAACCACATCACAGAAACGTGTTTGTGTTTGCTTGTCACTATGTAGATCACGGATTGGGCGTTTTATCTTCGTCATAATCATCGTCCGCCTTTTATGTAGTTAGTAATCAACTGATGAATTTTTGGAGATAGTTTTGTATCACCTTCCAAACTTTCCAATAAGTCATAGAGTGCATCAGACTTTTTACGCAAAGACCCAAATGGATCATCACTGGTATAAAACACTTTTTCCCAATGCCAGCTTCCTTCTTCATTCCACACAAAGATATAATCATATCCACCCAATTTCTCACTGGTATTCATATGATGTGGAATTATTACAAGATCCTTTCCGCCCTCAAAATGTTCAACACACATTACATCTTTAGATAAATTCCACTGATCGCTTTGGTTTAAATGGTTAGGATGATAGATCACAGAGCCGTCTCTTCCTTCTGTTAAAAGACCCATTTGTTCATACCGCTTATTCAAAGTATGAATAATTCCACCATCGCATTCCCACGTCACAATATTGGTTGATGTTTCTTGATAAAGGCAATCAATGAACTTTTCTAATAAAGCTGTATTAGTGCGTGGAACCCACAGTTCTGTTGCAATCAATGCTTCAATATCAATACCGAAAAGTTGAGCAATCTTCCAAACTGTATCGATACTCATTTTCTTTTTGGAATTTTCCTTTATTGTACGCGAAATGTATCCAGCACTAATATCCAACATTGATTCCAGTTCTCCAACTTTCAACCCGTTTTTCTTTGTAAGAAACGTAATATTGTTCGAGAGAATCGTGCTATCAAATTCACCAAGAGAATCCGCGTATTCCCTGATGTAATCTTCTTGCTCTTGCAGAAGACTCACATATCCACTTGAATCTTCATCATGCATAAAACCGCTAATATATGTCTCCAGTGCCGATTTAACTTCAAAGGCTTGAACAAGTTCATTCATATTACTTGGTTCCACTAAGACATATTCAGTTCCATTAAGGTCAAAATGACCTTCCATTGCCTCATCATACTGTCTCGACATCGTTTTCTCTCCTGTGTTTGTACCAATATACTAGCTTTCGAACCATAGAATGTCAATGGTTCAATTTTTATTTTTATAGTTAAAAGTATATTATTCAAGTTATGTGTAATTTTTTGAACTTTGATCATGTGCCCATGCTAGATTAACCTTTTGTATTTCGCTCCTTACCATTTGCAAATATGTAACTGATATTAATTCAAAAATAGAACAAGACAGCAGATGAATTCGTGATTGATTATTAAAAAAAACAAACTTGCATGCAAACATTTGGTTTATAATCAAAGTGTCATATAATGTAAATAGACTGTATATACAAACTTATTGGGGAGAGCTTACAATGACAAAAACAAAGGCAAAAACAACAAAGCAAAGACAGGCATATAACACTAAATATGCGAACACTCATTATCGTATGTTTTCATTAAGATTCTCAATAATAAATGAAACAGAAATTGTTAATTGGCTCGATCAGCATCCTGCTCACAAAGAATACATTACATCGCTGATTAGAAAAGACATGAAAAAGCAGCAAAAAAAAGCTAAAATGAATACAAAGAAGTAACCTTGCTAAGTATTTCAAATTATGAAGGAGCAGATTTACCATGAGTACAAAGGCTACAAAAAATCGTAAAGCATATAAATCTCATTATCTCACAACAAATTATAAAATGGTTTCATTCCGTTTATCATTTGATAAAGATAGTGATTTAATTGCTTGGATTGAGCAGCAGCCATGTAAGAAAGGCTATATTACTGACTTAATAAAAAAAGACATGCTTAACAAGAAATAAAATCTACAATAATACTTATAAAAAAAAAGAAGGATCAAAATTCCTTCTTTTTTTTAAGCTTTTCATCATTCTAAATAACTCGTTTTAAAGTTTCACTTTTTCAGACTGCTACTCAGAATTTCTTTTGTAGCTTCCTGAATTGAAATGTTTTCTTTCTTCGACAATTCTTCAATTGATTTATAAATGTCATAATCATTGTCTCTGAAAGAAAGATTGACCGTTTTCTCCTTAACGCCTGCGATGTGATCATAATTTTCTGGATATGCAAAATAACATTTTCTGCACATGGAGGGATCTTTTTTTGTCCAGTTAGAACAGTGCTCACATGACCAACTTTTCAACCGATTTGCACTCGGGCAAAGTAACATAAAATACTGTGTATCATTCATATTTTCAGGATCACCGTTTATTTCATATGGGATTCTATGGTCAACTTGAAGTAATCGTTCTTCATACTTTTCTCCGTATAAAGCGCAATAATTTCCGTTGCCCTGAATCAATGCTTCTTTTAATTTATTTGACAAAACACTTCTACCTTTAGTCCTGGTTAATGAATCGCTGGAATACGCTTCATTCCAATCTCCCAAGACGTAAACGCCCATTTTCTTACCGCTTTTATCTTGCCCGTGCTCGGTGATTAGTGGAATTCCCTCTTCCCTTACATCACGAGCTGCCCTTGGGGCATGTTGATAGCCAGCTTCCTGCAAATCTTCTGTAGAACATGAGCCCTTTTTCATAATCGTATCTACAACAAATTTAGCACGCTTACCTTTAACAGACAGCAATCTATTATAAAACTCCCTTGATATTATCTTCCCTGAGTCTAATTTTACATCATCATTATTTTTCATAAGTCTTTTCGTATCCCCTTACTAATATATAAGGATTCATAAGTAGTTTCAACTTTTCCATTCAAAGTTGCCTGGCTGCTTCTCCCCGCATTAATAAGAACATGTTGCAACTCAAGAGACTCGGGAAGATCCTGGCCAAATTTTTTGTCCCCAGTTTGACCATCATAACTTACTATATAATCAACATTTCTCTTGTTGAGCTGTGATAATGAATCAACAAACTCATCAAAGTCTAATCCGCTTATATAGCGTTGGCTAAGCCCAGAAATCACCCCTTGGTAGGGAGGGTCCATGTATACCAAATCGCCTTTCTTTGCCATTTTCAAAACATCTTTATAATCAGTATTGTAAAACTCTGTTCGATTTTTTAGTAAATAAGAAATTGCGCAAGCATTTTCCAATACATTTTCAGGCTTCGTACCAAATCTGCGTTTGTCACATATCTGGTTCATTTCACCGTGTAAGTTATATCTAATTGCTCCCTTTGCAACACGTGCTAATATAAAAAGCGTTAAAGCTTCATCGGGATTCCCTTTATTAAATAATTCACGCATTTTGTAATAATAATCATTACTATCTGTATTATCAGCAAATTGACCAGTCCATATTTTCTTATATTCTTCGACTAGAGCATCTGGATCAGTAACGCATTTTTCCAAAAGTTTTATAACAGCCGAATTTATATCGTTTAGCAAGAAGGAATCGGCCAATCCATTGTATGCAGAATATATTGAAAGTGCTGCAGTCCCACTAAATGGTTCAATTAAGCGCTTAATCTCTTTTGGAAAGTACTTTACGATAATAGGTGCTAAATTTCTTTTACTTCCTTGATATTGTACAAGGTGAGGACATTTTTTCATCTGTTCAATCTTATCATCATGATTAGTATTTTGCGCTCCAGCATCTTGATTCTTATTATCAAACAGCGAAATCACTTCTAATTTTATCATACCTTTATATTCGGCTCCATTCCTACTTATTTTACTAGCCATACACCTTTTTTTCTATTGTTTTCTTCTATTAATTGAAACTCTCCGTTAATCATTTCAGTAAGTGTCTCGCTAATATGATCATCGTCATCCGAAGAATCGCTTTTAATCAATGTCCAAACTAAATTTTCCACAATTTCCCAGTTAACTTTATCAGATCTATCCAAAAGTTTATCCTTGAGATTTGACATTAAGCATATATAGCGTTTTATATCGGTTGTCATTATAAAATCCTCCTTGATATACTAATTGATCAGCCAAGATAAAATAGCAAGTCATATATGATTAGAATTATGTAGCAAATAATGTAGATTAATTGAGAGAAAATGATTTTTTCATTGGTGTCTGCTATAGAAAATCCACCGTAGCACACCCGCATAATTTCAAGAATGTTACTTTTCAATATTAGTCTTTCATATTTTTAATAATCATCATTGTAAAAATTAACAAGTTTAAAACGCCATATTCCACCATTTTCAGATATTTGTAATTCTCTAGACATATGAGTCATATTTAACTAAATACAAAAAGTATAATAACGGCTTAACAAAAGCTTTTCATAAAAGTTTTCACTAAAAAGTTGGATTTCCTACTTTTCCCATCTGTCAAGACTAGGATTCAATAAATTATGTTGTATTATTTTCCCAGAAGAAAGCGGTTTCATAACACGCCATGGAGGTATTTATATTGGTTAATACGCAGTACAAGTTAAGTGCATTATTAGAAATGAATTATCATGAACAACTCGAATCTGCCATTGAAGATCAGCTTGAGCAGCATCCAGAGTTGTATACATATGCAGCAACAGATCATTCTGATTTTGAACTTGAAAATATAGACATTCACGATACTACTAGTGAGTGTTTTGATAATGGCACAATCGAAAGTCACATAAAAGTAATCTGCCAAATTATTGTTTATCCAAAAGGTAAAAACGTTTTATCAGAATCATACTCAACCACGAAATATTTTGAAGTTGTTGTGTTTGGAGATTTATCAGCGAAATTGCCAGATCTCAAAATTCAAGAAATTAAGCCATATGACTCCGAGCATTGGCTTCATACATATTCTGATATCCTTTTGCCGGTACTATATGATAAAGACTACGATGACGTTGCTCTGCAGCTTTTAATGAACTACTGCGGTGAAATTCCTACTGTCGGTCGTCCATTAAATCCTATGCAACTAATTGATGCGTGCAGGTTATCAATAATTTATGCTCAAATTTCTCAGTATGGAGACGTACAAGCCGAGATAATATTTACTGAGTCCGATATTTCTACATTTGATGAATACGGTGAGTTAAAAACCATGCATGTAATGCCAGGCACAATTATCATTGACATTACAACTCTGAATAGAAGGAAATTAAAAACTCTCTACACATTAATAGTCCATGAATTTTGCCACTTTATCTTGGACCGTTTTGCAATGATGCTACGTTCTTGTTTTGATGAATCAATTAACACTATCGAAGAGAAGACAGAATCTACAGATGATACGTGCGAAGCAGACAATGATGATTTAGAATTTAGGAATCTAGCTGAAGCACAAGTTGTTAAACTTACCTCCCGCTTATTCATGCCTTCAGAGACTTTTAATACGGCTGTAAACGAATCGTTTGAGTCATACCGTAAAAAATATCCTGATCAAAACGAAGGATTGATCTATACGCTAGTGACTGAAGACCTGGCCACTGCATATAGAACTTCTAAACAATCTGTTAAAATGAGAATGATTTATGCGGGATGGACTACTGCCACCGGATGTCTCGATTATGTCGATGGCCATTATGTGACACCGTATAGTTTTGAGGATGGAACTTTACAAAAAGGGAATACAATAACAATCAACGAGGAAACACTAAATAAGATCTTTATCGATTATCCAAATCTCCTCGAAGGGTTTATGCTTGGCGCCCTCGTATACGTTGATTCTCATTTATGCATAAATGACAGTAAGTTTGTTATAACTGATAAGATTAGTGGGCGCTACTTAACAGAATATGCCCTTGGACACACTACAGAATGTTGTCTTCAGTTCGAAGTTAAACGCTGTAAGTACACTCATAGAAATGAATATGGTATCTTATACTGCCTCGTAGGTCCCGACAAACAGTACATGTTCAATGAAAGAGACAACTTTGATACAATTCAGAAACTCTCATCAAAGCTCGAAGAAGAAACATCAACTATCGAAATGCTCAATTCAATCACTACACTTGCCGGTAAAGTACGTTATTTGTATGAGCAGTCTGGGAAAAAACAAGATGAAATTGCTGTGGATGCCGGTCTAAGTCGAAAATGCTTAGATAATATTCTCTCTGGGAAGACAAAGCAACCAGCAAAATCTACAATCATTCAGCTTTCAATTGGTTTAGGGGTATCTGCTGCAATCACACTGCTACTACTTGGCGAAATACATGTCGATCTAATAAAAAGTACCGATCCAATTGACAGAGCATATTATTATTTGCTCTATTATTTCTCCCCTGATCTAGAACTATGGAACAAATACTTAGCTTCAAGAGACTTGCCGCAGCTGGGTGACGCAACCGTTAGATTTGAAAATCCTTCGGATATTCAAGACGATTTTCAAACTGAAATGTGAATGCACGATACACAAAAACAGTCGAAATAATGCACATTATTATAATGACCATTTAAAAAGTCCAGTAAATCTGGGCTTTTTTTGTGCACAAGCAGAACGTTGAGGCAACGATTCTTTCTAGCTATTCTAACCATGAAATCAGTAAGTCGGAGGTCGAATATGACAAAAAATGATATAGAATCGCTAGTCAACAAAATGAAAGAATTCTGCAATTTAGCAATTATTCAATCTGTATTAGAATCCAACGGCACCAATTCTATAGAAGACCTATCAGATTCAGTTATTGATGAAGTATATCTACAACTTGAGCAAATAAATAATGATCTGGAAATTCCTTAGTATCTAAAAAGGAAGATCATCGCTTGAAAGCTCCCCCGCAGCATTCTCATTCATTTCCATCATTAGCTTGGCTTCATAGCCATCACAAATCTTTGAACAAATATTTTCACCTGCTACAAGAGTAGATTTTCTCCATATTTTAATTTCTTCCATAACCTGGTTAAGAACCTTGCTGTTTCCAAGTGCCAAGATAAAATCTGGATCATATTCTGGATTATAGTTATCCCCATTCACTTCTTCACCTGTACGAATCATCCCTTCAGTGCTTAATAGCACCAAGGATTCGATAATTTTCCTTGCTATTGATTTGTCTTCGTCTGAAACATAATCACACCTTGGAACGTCAAGAAAATAATTTGGCGAAACCTGCAACTCGTCACATATTGCTAAAAATGCATCCATCTGAGGAACCCTCTCTCCGGTAATGTATTTTGAGATATTTGCACGGTCAATACCACAATTCTGTGCAAGTTGGTATTTTGTCATTCTCTTTTCTTCCAGCAAATCGTTCAACCTTTTACCAAATTGTTTTCTCATTATTTCTCTTTTGTCTTCCATAAATACTCCCCTCATTTCATTTAGTATACACGTTTTGTCAACAGATACAACGTGTTTTGACAACTAGGTGACAAAACGTATAAATCATCGACAACGTTATAGACAAAAGCACATTAAAAGTGGCTCATAGACGGACTACTAAGCAATATTCTAAGCTCTAATTAAGCAAAAAGCGTCCCGAGCATGACGCTATAAACTGCCTTTATTTACACATCAGAGTTTGATCAACTCCGGTGCTCGCATCTAGCGAGACCATTTTCAAAGTACCAGTCCAGGGCTCATGACCATCATTGCTGGCTGGTAATTGCATCACACAATGTTTCTTCAATGGGAACCATTGCGCATCTGGATCGGCTCAATACCGAACAAGCGTGCAGTGGTTCCTTTTGTCTGTTCCCCGATCCAGTAACGCTTGGCTCCGGTCCAGACAAAAAATGTCAACAAATGAAAAGAATGGATTCACGGTTGAAGTAGGGAAGCACACGGTAACAGTCACAGAGGAAGTGTATAAGGCTTATAAAGGTCCCCTGTGGAAGGAACGCAAGCGTCAGGAAAGAGAAAGACGCTGTTTCCTTGGTACCCATCGCTGCATGGCAAACTGTGAAGAATGTCCTAAGTACCATGCTTGGAAGGACACATATGGCGATCCATACTCCATCGAAAAGATGGATGATGATGGTTTGGAGATTCAAGACGATTATTCTCTTGAAGATGAAGTCATCCGCCGTATGCTGAACGAAGCACTCCACAACGCTGTCGATGAACTTCCTCAGGTTGACAGAGAGATTATTATTCTCTACGCCAACAAAGTGGGTACGCGTGAAATTGCAAAAAAAGTTCATATGCCACAATCCACTGTGTCCTATCGGGAGAAGATCATCATTAAGCAGTTACGAAATAAACTGAAAGACTGGAAGTGATCTTACTTCCAAGGGCAGCCGAGTCGACCGGCTGCTCCTTTTTTATGTAATCAGTACTTGTGCCGTATAATTTTGTATTGGTTCCAATGTGCGATCGAGTATGGAAAAAAGTCAAACGATTCTTTGCCGCTTTGCTACCTAAGCGAACAGACCAGTACAGAAAGCGACACCAACCGGACAGTAAACGAAACCATTCTGCAAGACATTACCGTTAAGGCTATTAATCAGATTCTTACTGATAAAGGCACCTTCCTGAAAATCCTGTAGAAAAGCATCGCCAAGGCCGTAGTCAATGCGGATACCCTTTCGCCTGACGGCATCCAGAGCAGGCTGGAGGAACTGCAAAAGGAACTCATCAAGAAGGTCAGCAGCAAGCAAGACTACGATGCCATCGCTGACGAAATCTTCCGGCTCCGGGAGCAGAAAGAAAATCCGAAATAGACGATCACTGCCGGGAAGAAGCCATGAACCGGATCAAAGAACTGCAGGACTTCATCAGCCAGCAGAAAACTGAAGTCACAGAATTGGACAAAAACCTCATCCAAAGATCACTGTGTTTCGGTATCACTTCACCATGGAATTCAAATCAGGGGTGACGATTGGAATAGAAGAATAAAGAAAAAAATAAGAAATACACTTTACAAAATTACATTGCGGCAGATCTGTTCATTCAACTTCATGTAATACTTATCGCGTGGCTTGAATAACACGATTAGCTAAAGTATCAAAAGTACTATTAAAATCATCTATATTTTTCTTCATATTATCCCATACGCTTCCTGATTTTTGAACCTGCTCTTGCGTTAATAAGTACACGGGAGTGTTATTAGCTTGGGATTGTGCAATTAAACTATTGAAGTCAGCAATATTAATTAAATTGTAATGATTTTCATAGTTTGCAGCTTCGTAACAAATAACCATATCATTATCCTTTAAAACAGGAACTAATTTGTTTGAAACAAGGCGATTTATGTCATCAATCCATTCCGAAAAAGCCTTTGCAGGAGAACCGTTTCTTGGACGATACCTTTGTTGTATTGTGCCTATAAACCTAGGTGCAGAATCACTAATTTTGTATGAAGCATTTTTGAATATTGTATTTTCTCTTAATTTTTTATAGGTATTATTCCAACGTGGAAAAACTTTTTCTAGTGAATCAATAGCCATATAACAAAAATAATCAGGTGCACATGGTAAAATAAAAAAATCACTTTCCATCAAAATATTTGCATTTGTTGCTGAAATACTAGGACTCATATCAATTAATATATAGTCGATATTGTATCGATTCCCAGTTAATTCAAGAAGCTTGCGTAGCGCACCTGGCACATTCTGAAATAGAGCCAAAGAACCTGTCAAGTTTTCTGCTACACTATAAGTAGCATCATATTCAGAAAAATCTATGTGCCCAGGCAATAAAAACAAGTTTTTATTTGCATCAAATTGAAAACATGTTGTTGCTTTGAGTGGTTCAGGCTTCCCAGAAAACACAGGAGAAAGAGAGTTTTTAATATTATCATTGTTGCTCTTATAAAAATCAAACAACTTGTTTTCCTTATCAGCATTTATACATAATCCGGTCAAATTACATTGTGGATCAGTATCTACGATTAATGTCTTGTACCCCTTTTCAGCTAGCTTCCATCCTAAGTGGAAGGTAGTTGTTGTCTTACTTACACCTCCTTTATTGTTGAATAGTGATATTGTTTTTGCCATATACATTTACCCCTTTTCTTTGCAAGCACCTAAAATCATGTAACATATTCCCATGCACACTCCAAAACGCGAAATACGTATCCCGTACTGCTTTGAAAGTCCATTTTTAATTCCATACTCTCATTAACAAAATATAAAACATGAAACCTATACAAATGATTTTAACACTATGCATAGATTTGACAACCTACAATGTAGGGGACAAAGTAACCTTCAACCAGTAACATGTTAAATAATCAGAGGTCAAATTACTTATTTTACAAGCGCAATCAGATACTCTTTCATAGATTTTTTACCTCGGAATCAACATTTTACTGCATTTTTTAAATGGCTGTGCGTTATGCTTGAACTAAGTAGAGTCTTCGAATATCTAAAAGAGACGCAAAATGGGACGAAAGTCAAAGATGACATTGCAAAGGAAGCTTCATCTGATCAAAGAACGTGAAACAAAGAAGACCCATATGCAGTGCTCGGAAAGAAAGCATGCATCAGCACATCAGTTGTCAGAGTCGTCTGTGAGATCTACAGGAACGAAGTAGAAGAAGGTCTCAAGAAGCCTGCAAAGAGGCTCACATCTGATGAAAAACTGACTGCCTTACTGGAGGTATATGTAGACACACTTTATAGCGAAGTATGCCAGAAATATGAAATACGGTATAGATGTGTGCTCTCCTACTGGATTGCGAAGTATCATAAGGGTGGAACATTCGAGGACTGGAGATCAGTGAGGCATACAAGGAATATTCCAGTCCATAAGAAAGATGTGGCACCCATAGAGAAGGAAAAGACGAAATATGTTGTGGACAGAGCTGCATATGATGAGCAAGTTCCACAACAGACATATGTTGTCGATGCGCCAGCGCATTACACACAGCATATGCTGTAATTATAAGGTAATGCGATCCGCTTCTGAAGGATCTGAAATGACAGACTGTGTAATCTCCGATCTGCCACTTTTTATATGTAATCACCGCTTGGACTGCAAGAACGCACAGGTCTATTTCTGATATACAGCAATTTTTGTACTGACCAATTTATAGCCCTCTTCGGTAATTGGGCCGTCATAAATTTTTAGCCGGCACTCTTTCGTTTTGGAATTCAGATTGTAAAGTCTGTATATTCGATATTTATATCGGCCATCTTTTGAGGCCATGACCTCGTTGTATGACATTTCAAATCCGTCAGCATATTTATTCCTGGATGCTTTGACTTCAACATGAATTTCATTGCCAGCTGCATCCCAGCTCCGAATATCATACCCTAGGCCATCTCCCTCTTCCTTTGATGCATGAACGGGAGCCTTGAGACCTTCTGCTGCTGCCTTTTGAATGAGGATATCGAGTACGATTTCTTCTCCTAAAGCACCAGTTTTATTCTTAGCCTTTTGGATCTTCTCGAAGTCGATGGTTCTTGCTATACCACTATACTTCTTTTCTCTTTGTGCATGAATAGGACCATCTTCCTCAAGGACAACATCAAAGCCGTTTGCATTTGTGCTCTCAAGCTCATCAACTTCTTCTGCAGTGATATCTGGCTCATCTGGCACCACTTCTGCGGTTACATCCCCAGCAGGAATACAATGTGCTGCATTTATGATTTTCTCATATTCCGCATAGCTTATAGTGTTCATGCCATATTGATTCCAGAAGTGCTCCCAGCTTCTTGGCCGCTTATTTTTACTCTTCCACTCAAAATTCTCAATGAAAGAGTCACCTTGTTTGATTGGCGGCACAATATTAAATGCATGAGTGATGGTTGCCGTAACGTTTCCATCTTCGTCAGGATCAGAAATGCTGTCAACATAGCCACCTGCATATATTTCGAATTTCCTGTCCTTTGTTATCTTACCTGGATGCCTATTAAGCACAAAGGCACCTACATGCATTTTGTTAAACTGCTTGATGTTCCAGCCATAGCTTGTTAGCTCGTCTTGGTACTTTAATGCACCATCAACAACTTTGCCATGGTCGAGGATGAAAGCTTCCTGCCCTTCAACTGCATTTGGAAGAATCGTATTAATGTCTGTCATAGAGTCTCCTTTCAATCAGAACATTTTTCTGTTCTGATTAAAAACAACCATTCGCATCCTCGCAAATGTCAGGATACAGTAGTTCTATAGTCTCAACCCTGAAATCAACATTCTTATTGTCTCACTGTCTCCGAAGACTAAAAAAAGAAGGGATTTCTGTCTCAAGCGAGCTGATTCTCATCAACTGGCAAATTGCAGAAATCCCTTTGTTAAGCACTATTTTGAAGCTTTTTTATTTATGTAACTCCATCAGAACCACGGTCTCAACGTGGCCCGATTGCTCCATCTTGATGTCTCCTTATTGACCAGTTCTCGTGAACCTTCGATTTTCTGCCCATCCGTTCGCGGAAATTGTTCAACCGCTTTTTTCGGTTTGCGAAAACTTATCGACACGCTTTTGTACGTTCGCGGGAATTGCTCCACTGTTTGAACGTACCTTATATATGGCATCCGGGTCTGGCGTCCACTGTCTCCACCTTGACGCCGGATTGGTACAAGGGAATTGCTCCACGATTGCCATTGTCTCAACCCTTATTCATAGATTTTCCTGTAGCCATGATAGATTATTTTTTGCTCTTCTTTTCCAGCTGCTTTATGCTATTCAGGTAGTCCTGCTCCACACTGCTCAATGTTTTCGCTTTGTATTTTTTATACTCCGTCTGCGCCTTGTCCATTGCCTGATCATGGCTGACAGTCCCATTTCCAATCAGCAGCTTTTCTCCTGTGGAGGTCAAAATGCCATCAAGATGTCTGGCCCAGTCCTCCATCGTCATCGGAATCTCACGCTCTGCCTGTCTCTCAGCAAAATCAAGATATCCGGAAACGAGCTGGCCCATTGCGCGAAGCTCTTTTTCATTCAGATAGTTCTTTGCAGTCTTCGCTTCACGGAGCGTAGGCTGATCTCCTGAAAAAGTCATCAGACCCATGAAATCCTTTTCTGCGTCAGCACGATGATAGATCACCTCCGCCGCAGTCTCGCCGGAAACGGCATAATGGATCTTGTTTTGTACTCGCTTGAAAAATTGTATGGAGACTTCCGCATTAGGGTTGTAATCAACACTGGTCGCATAGATTTCCAATACCTGACGATAAAATACCTTTTCAGAAGCCCGGATGTCTCGGATTCTTTCCAACAGCTCCTTAAAGTATCCGCCACCGCCCAACTCTTTCAGGCGGTCATCATCCATCGCGAAACCTTTTTTGATGTATTCCTTTAAAATGTTTGTTGCCCATATACGGAACTGAACACCACGCTGGGATTTGACACGATAGCCAACGGAGATGATAACATCCAGATTATAAAATTTTGTTTTATAGTTTTTTCCGTCAGCACCAGTTGTCAAGCATTCCTTGACAACTGAAGCACTGTCAAGTTCTCCGTCCTTAAAAATATTATTTATATGCAGACTAACATTTTGCTTAGTCGTTTGAAAAAGCTTTGACATATCTGCCTGACTCAACCACACTGTTTCATCCTGCATAGTGACATCTATTTTTGTCAAACCGTCTTCAGTCTGATATATAATTACTTCTCCACGGTCGTCCATGCTGATGGCCTCCTGTTCTAATTCATTTCACAGCATTTCCTTTGTGCTGCAAGTTATAACTAAATAATCGTACATATCCATCAAAATATAGCCTCTATATTAAGCTGAGTCTATCAAGACCACGTTTTTGATACAAGGATTTGTGTAGTGAAAAGGCCCTGTAAACAAGGCATTTCCCGTGTTTTGATAGTTCCTACGGCTCGTTCTGCACCTGAAATTGGGCATTTTGAGACGAGCCATTCTTGCTGTTAATGCCATCTTTACAAGGTCTCCTTTCGGTCAGAATATGGATAATTAAAAAGTGGGGCAAAATTAAACGGTGCTGCTCTTTATCCCTGCCACGGCAAAACACCGTCAGATCATTAATAGTAAACTACGCTCGGATGTAATCTGTTAAATCTACATCCACAACAGTAATGATATTAGTTGTTCAGTGCTATCGATAGTTCTCCACCGAAATTGTTCATTACGAAACGATCATCCTGCAACAAAGTTTCCTTGGTCACTCGATATTCGAATGGGAACAGATATGTTGAGGCGTTCAGCTCTTGAAAAGAATAATATCCACTGTCATCCACATTCATCATGGTATAAACCAAAAAACTACTGATCTCATCTCTTGCAACCTTGTGCTTACTGATTCGGTATTTTCCGGGTTTGTCGCAAATGAGAACTCCAAACTCTTTTAGTGTGGATACCAGTTTGTCAATGGAGTGATATAGTGTCGTACGCTCTCCCCACTCATCAAACAGCTTCTGCTTCAGTTGGGCCAGCGTAATCTCATCCTGGAACTCTGACATTTTACCGATAAGTTTGCACATATCCATAAAAACCGGATAAGCCGCCAACATCATGCTCCAGTGAATTTCAAGCGCATAATCCGGATATTTCTTAATCAGTTCGAGTGCTGTAGGTCTTAATTTTTCTGTATATTCATTTTCATAGCTCCAGATGCACATTAGAATTTCTCTGGTCTTACGAACATTTGTGGGACTCCCGATTTCAAAGCCCAAGTATTCATTCAATTTTTCTTTTATTTCATTCTCTGTCAACTCGCTCGAAACCAACTCCACGGCTTGATTCAACCATGATAGTTTCAAGTTTCTCGATAAGCCTACCATCTTTGCCATTCACTTTACCGCCTTTATTTTGATAAAAGGTACTATGACCTCGTCAATTGATATGCCGCCGTGCGTCATGACTTCCTCGCCCTTGGCATCAAAGGAGTCTCCTACATCACAAATCAGATAATCGAAGTCCTTATTCAGATAATATTTCGGATATTCTATCATTCCATACTTTTGTATGAGTCCTGCTTTGTCAGCAAAGTTTTGTAGCACCAGCATTCTGTGGCTCTTTGTCTCTGTTTCCACTCCAGTACCCATTAATTTTCCAAGTCCAGTGCATGGCGTGTTTCCATGGTCTGCAGAGATATAAACATCAAAACCTTCTGAAAGAAACCGCTTTGTCATGTCTACCAGCTTATGCTGATCGGAGAGAACACCAATGTCATTTAGCATTCCCAGACGGCCTTGGTGCTGCGCATGCACCATATCATCGACATCGTTAATTATGACCGCGCCACACTTTACAAAGGAGCCAAACTGCGCCTCGTAACCACGTTCATAACCTATCTGATTATCTGTATAGCCCATTGATTTTGCACAGGCCACAAATTCCTGCTTTTCCTTGCTTTGTTTCCACGGCTCCAGCAGCTGACCTGGTGTTTTATTTGATAACAGGCACTGCCGTGAAATCGACGTGGTGCTTGGAATCATAGCAAACGCAGCTGTCTGCTCATATTGAACATTCTGAAAGGACTTAGAGATAATCCTCCAGTCAAATTCTGACATACCATCCATTACTATAATCACAAATTTGCTGCTATGGTCGTGCATGTAATCCATCGCACGGCTAACAAGCACGGGTGTCTCCCGGCTCATTTCAGAGGACAGCTTACCAAACTGCGCCAAAACATAATCTTTAAAAACTCTGTTTACGACTGAAGTGTCAACATTCAATTTGTGCTCAGTAGCAAGCGTATCAATCTTCGCCTTTATCTCTGCAATGGCAAACCAATCACGATATGAATTAACTTGCTCCTGCTTCTGCTGCAATTCAATATCAAGCTGTTCAAGATACGCGGCAACATTTTCCGGGCTGTCAACCTTTTCCTGAATAAAGTCCTCCGTCTGTTTGCGCTGACGAAGATCGTCGAAATTCTTCAAATATGCTAAGCATAAAAGCTCCAGATCAAGGTTCCTGTGTGATTTCAAAACCTCAATATTCAACTTTGGAAACAGTCTGTCCATTGAAACAATATAAGCCCGAAGTCTTCGTTGAAGGTCATAGGGAATATAGCTATTAGAATGTGCAAGTACCAGCAACTTGTCCTTTGTACTTTTCAGCTTACCCTCATACTCAATTCGAAAAGTCAAATCATCTGTATAATGCACCACTTCAAAGCCATGCGCCTGAAAGTCAGCACTGTAATGAGTTGCTTCATCCAGTCCTTCGTCATCTATAAGGAGTATTCGATTGTTGTATTCTGCTGCTGCCTGTTTCAGCACATAGTCTCCAAACATGCGTTATGCCTCCAATCTGACTGCCAGCATCAAGCGGAAGTCCGGATACACTTGTGTACCTTTCTTATGCTCAGATTCAATGGTGGCCTTCTCTTTTTCCAGCTTCGCCAATCGGCCTCGGCGGATATTTTCTATTCCGATATGCTCAGCAGCTTCCATCCGGAGCTTTAAAGCATACATATATTTGTTATAGCTTTCCTGATTCAGCTGCAGTTGCTTCCCCTTCAATTCCATGAAGGTATCATAAGCGAATTCCATGCTGAGCTTCTCAAGATTTTCATATTTCTCTGCCTTTATATTTGGAGCAGTTCCAATCGTCAAACGACTGGTGCCATCAAGGAAAACATCCATCAAACGCTTTCCTGCCATCGGACGTAAAATCATATCATCATTTACAAAGATGGGGATAATACGCTTTCCGCTTTCATCATCAGATATAGAAAGCTCCCACAACATAAAATAACCGGCCTCATTGGGGAAATTAGCAATGCTCACTGAAAGCAGCGGATTTGTTCTATCCTGAAGAATTTCTGTCCGCAAATGTTTTGTAATTTCTTCATCACCAATACTGATACGGTCAATCAGCCGAGGGTCATTGCCTTTCCAGCACTCATAATAGGTCATCATGGTACGAAGGGCCACATCCACATCAAAATCAGATTCTGTTCCAACCAGACGTGTCAAATCCTTTTCTTCACGGATAACATCCTTATATTTCTTTGCATTGGCGAGCTGCTGCTTCATCTCGGCTTCAACCGGATAGGTATTCTTTTCAACCTGTCCCGGATGACCAACGGAACGCATATAGACCTCAGTAAAATCACACTCAGCGACTTCGCTGTCTAAAACATCGGAGTATTTATCTACGCCCATTTCCTTCAAAATTACAGACAACTTTTCTTCCAGCACTTCACGCACACGATTTTCCACTGTATCCGAAACGATAAAGTTATAAATATGTACGTCTCTCTGCTGGCCAATACGGTCTGCACGACCACAGCGCTGCTCGATTTTCATCGGGTTCCAAGGCAGATCATAGTTGACGATGATATTTGCAAACTGAAGGTTGAGACCTTCCCCACCAGCATCAGTCGAAATAAAGATACTGGTACTGTTCTTGAATTCCTGCATAGCTTCGTTTCGTTCTTCGATATCCATGCTACCGTTTAAGACCGTAACAGAGAAGCCGCGATTTGTCAGAAGCTCCTGCAGATATTTCTGTGTGGCAACAAACTCCGTGAAGATAATGATTTTCTGGGTCTTGTCATCGCTCATTATGGCATCAATGGTTTCCAGTAACGGCTGTGTTACAAGACCGGTCGGACAAACCACAAGTACTCGGCTGACAAGTCCACGGCTCTTCAGTTCTTTGACAATCATCCCGGCTTCGATCGTTTTGCCGAGACCAACTTCGTCCGCCAGAATATAGCGGATATTGTTTGTCTCCATTGCGCGATTGAGCACATGAAGCTGATGCGGCAACGGGATAATACCGCTTGCCAGTGACGAAAGGAAGCCTCCGGCGGTCTCGTTTTTGATTTTTGAAAGCTGTACAACATATCGCAGATAATTCTCATCGTAGCGAATGCTACCGACTTCTGAATTCAATTGTTCTTCTGTCGCTTTGTAGACATGGCCGGTAGCCGGATTGAAAACCTTGTAGGAAACATAGCCCCATACTTCAATTTTCTCCAGTACCTGCACATTCGCTTGTTCCAGCGTGTCAAAAGCGAAATCGCCGATTTCCAGCATTCCTCTTCACCTCAATCTTTGATACGACCTAAGCTAATATCGTAGTACATCAAGAGATTTGCATCCTCCTGAATTGTCTGCTCCGGCAGACGCTCTGCAATGTCCACGATGGCCTTGTAGTTTTTGTCCTTCCACAGCCGAGAGAAGCCCACACGGACTGCTTCGGAACGGAACAGTTTGAGCTTGCCCTTGCTGCTCATATAACCTTCGAACTCTTTCCAGAGATTCTTCTCACGCAGTTTGGTAACGTCACCTTCTTTGGTCACATCAGGGATATACCAGCGGCCCTTCTCATCCTGAAGGAAGTTTTCTTCAAGAAGAACAGCTAACTCTGGCATAGATTCATATTGATCTACTGACTTTACTTCCTGCATGAACTTTGGCTGAAGCTGTGCGTATGTCTGTGGCCCGTCAAAATCTTCGCTAAGTTGTTGATAAAGCCAAGAAATTGCAGTTTTTTCATTTGTAACAAATAAACTGAACTGAATTGGATAGGCTCAACATCCGCCTTGATTCGAGCTTTATCATACTCGTTTACTTGGTTTGGCAGGAAATACATGTCATCGCGTTTCAAATACCTGCTATCCAGTCCCCTGAAAAAACTTGTAGAGTCGATAGGTACAGCAATTCCTTGCACGATATGATATGCCACCATTCTGTCGTAAAGCAAATATGCTTGACGTTCTGTTACGATTTTTATTTTATCATCCTGAATAACGACTTTTGGTACCTTTTCAAGATGTTGCCGGACAAAGTCCCACACTGTTTCCTCACTACCAATATCTTGAGAGAATTTTTTGCGAAACTCGCCCATAGGTTTATATGCTGAAATTACCAAATCCTGTTTTATTGCCTGACTTGCTTCTTTTACTTGGTTAAAGCTATCTCGCTTTTTATCCAAAACTCTGACATCTGCCACAACAAATCCTGCAGATTGTATTGCTTCCTGAATTGAATTCCACACAGCATTTTTTGAATTATGAAATTCAATAGTAATCCAACGACCAGGCTTGAGAATCCTACAGTCCTCCAAAAAACAATTTGACATTAACTGTTGATAATCCAAAAGATTCTTTCCATGAAGTTGGCTTACAATCGCCTCCCTTTTTTCATTCGTAAATACATTAAGCCAAGATTCCCATATAAAATTCAGTTCCGAATACATGATATTGCTTCCAAAAGGAGGGTCAGTAAAAATATAATCAATAGTATTATCCGGAATCTGAGGAACCGCAGTTGAACTTTGGGTTGTAATCAATACATTTCCTTCGGAATAATTTGAGTAAGCCTTTGAATAATCTCGAACTGCATCTCTGAATTGATTGATAATGTTCAGTTCCTTCACCAACGATGGTATATAAAGCGTTCCTGGAGTAGGGCCGCCTCCTGCGCCCCATGTGCCACTTTGATATGTCAATGCATATCGCTTAGTCATTCTAAATAACAGCTTTGAGACAATACTTTTTATTCTCAAACTACCATTTGTCCAGAGATAACTTAATGCCAAAAGAGAACGTTTATAGTAAAATTGATATGATCGTGTAATTCCACGCGTAATGGCTTCTTGAGTCTTTTCTCCATTTGGTATAATCGCGATTGGAATAAAGCCTTCCACCGGAGTATCCTCTATCTTTTTGATAATATCGAGGTCATATTCATCGGTTTTTTTGGTACCGCGTGCAGCACCACTATATCCGATAAACACTGGGATTTGCTTGTAGGTTTTGATTGTCTCTCCTATTATTTTGTCATATGAAATTTCAATCGCATGCTGACAGTCATTCTTTTTCAATTTAGCACCACAAGATTGGCAACTAAACTGTGTAGGTATTTTCCCATTTTCAACATCCACGGCTTCATCCCAGAAGACGAACTCATGCCCACAATGCGGACAAATGAAAACATCAGACCATACGCAAGAGTCTACATTGGCCAATACAGTACCGTCGACTTTTGTCTTATACATCCAACCGTACTTTTTTTCACATTCGTCTGCAAGTCTTTGAGCCTCTTTAAAAACCTTATCGAAGCTATATGATTGGTTGTATGCGTTAGAAATAAATGTAGCTTCGGGAGAAATATCACAAATAATCGCTTTCCGTGGTTCAGTTGGATGAAAAAGGCTACCCTCTCCGCATAATTGAGCTGCAACACCAGTCATCCCCGTTCCGCAAAAACCGTCAAAAACAAGGTCACCAGGTTTCGTGTAATGCTCCAAATATTTAACAATTGCCGCATGAGGAACTTTTGTATGATAAGGATGCATTCTATACACTGGATTATATTTACCTTCACTTACATCCGCAGCAAAAGGCTCGCAATGATAGTCATCCGTTGCTTCATCGTAAGGAGTCCCATTTTCCCTGATGAATTCATCTATAAATGGATTAGGACATGCCGTATAAAACGGTGCATTTGAAAGAGCAATGATATCTTCATCCTTGGCAATCGGAAAGCCCTCAATGTCGCGAACTTTGTCGATATCCTCTTTCGTTAATTTTCTTGGTTCCATCGTTACACCTCACTATCTTTCCGCTTCACTACGATACGCAGTTTAGCTGCATCTTTTCCCTTGATATAAGACTCCACAATGCTATTCAGCTTGTTCTTGAATGTAGCCACATCACAAGGGCCAAGCTCATCCAGCTTTGCAACTATATCCTCCGTATCGATAACCACTGGCTCAAAGCCCTGAAGCAGCGCCTTGATGCTATTCACGAAGTGATCGTCTACATGCTTTGGCAGTGTTTTGGTGGAAATAAACTCATCGATGACCTTCTGCTGTTCCGCACTCAAGTACTCCTTCTGGCTAACCACAATCGGGTCAGAGATTGTGTTGAGCAGCGTATTTGTCCATTCCGTCACCAAATCATCCATGCGAATATCAATGTTGTCCAGTTGCCCGGCTACATTTTTTGCCTTGTCGCCATAGGTATAGTGGCAGTGAGGGCAAATGTGACTTGTCTTCAACTCAACAGGTGTTAGTTCATAACAGACCTTCAGATCAGCCATATCCTGTTCAATGGCAGTCAGCTTTGCACCTGAAAGGATCTCTATGCTACGCAGCTTGCGCAGATTTGCCAGTGCAACACTTTCCTGCAATTTTCCACGGCGCTTTGCATCCTCGATGTCAAGGCGCTTTTTCTTATGCTCCTCAAAGTACATCGTAATGTATTTATCTTTCAGTTTATCCAGTTCGGTCGTAACCTTCTGCGCTGCCGTTTCACCGGAAGCGCCATCTGCGATGTCGTCTCTGATTTCGCGAAAGGCTGCCTTTCCGGCCTCAAGCTCCTGCTTGAAAACTGCTCCAAGATCAAGGAACTCAATATTAGCAATATAGCTCACAACTGCAGAGCAATCTGTCTTTCGTAATTATTTCATTCAACTATTCAACCAGGCAGCGTGGCATCGGTATTTTGGACGCTATGAATGCTGAAATCCCGAGAGGCACTATATAAGTCACCGGGAAGCACAGCAGAAGCACAGCGATAACTGTCACAGGCTTTCTCATTATATATCCATATATGGCACCGCACACAACTGCTACTGCATATGCCCCATCCATTCCTGTCATCAGTGCAAAAGCAAATCCAATGGCTACTCCCGAGAAAATTATAGGGAATATGCTTCCACCTCTCCAACCCATATTCAGGCAGAAATTGACCAGGAATAGCTTGCACACTGCGATAACGAAAAGCACCGATACGCTCATTGTCTGCCAATCTGCCATAATTGTACCCATATCGGTTTCTCCCGACAACATTGTAAGGGGTACGTACCAGCCTACCAAAGCAAGCACCGCTCCGCCAAGCATGCATCTTACAATTATGTGATCTTTCAACTTATTGCCAATCATTGATGTCAGCTTATTGAATATCAAATATATAAATGCTCCGGCAATACCTGCGAGTATCAATGGGATTATCCATTTCCACTGTTCAATGCCGTAGCCATGTGCTCTGTCAAATCTTGAAAGGCCCATTCCGCCGCCAAGGACTGCAGTCAGTCCTTTTACGATCAACATCCCCCCTGCTACTCCGCACACATAAACAAATATTCTGGTTTTTTTATCGACAAGCTTTGCCTTGTAATGTTCGTTTTCATTATCGGGTTCAAGGCTGTCGATTATTCCAAATAACGGCGATCCAAAAATCACTCCCAGCGTAGCGGACATGCCTGTTTCCGCCAGCGCAGCCACTTTTTCTCCTTTGTACCTGAGTCTGTCACCTACCAGGCAGCAAAGCCCGGCTATTATGCCGGTAAGACCTGCTTCAGGTCCTAATGCCCCGCCGAAGATCAACGGGAGCAATGCAGACACCGCCAGAATATGAAGATTATCATATGGGTATCTACCGTCTTTGTGAATCTTTCCCAAAACTACAGGCAGCTCATCTGGAAGCAGTCCGTATTTTTTCTGCCACAAACCTATAAGGCATCCTCCGATGAGGCATACCGTCATGAAGTATATCAGGCTGCCGTCAGCGTTGAACTTTTCCGGCAGCCAAGTCCAGAAAAACTCAATGCCAAGATCCATTATTTTCAATATCAACCATACTATCGCCCCCGAAGCAGCTCCAAGTATAAATGATAAAATACCAAAAGCAACTATACTGATTATTTTTTTCATCATTCAATTCTCCAATATTATATAGCATAACACTTGCAAATCAATTATTCCATTGAAATCATATCAACAAAATCGAAATTTAACAATGCGATTTTTTAAGTTTTTACGCATAAAATCCAACTGACATTCTATCAATGGCTTTGAATTTCTTTGGTATATAATCATTTGTAGACAAAACGAACAGTAGTCTTTGAAGGTCACATACTCGGCGACGGTTTTGATGAGTGCAATTTGTTCTGCCAGTTCATCAACCTGTTCTCCGGTCAGACTAAAGTTGTTCAACTTCGCTGGTGTGTTATATTTTGCCGAGTAGTTGCTGAACTCGTCACGAACGGCAGTGCAGGCTTTCTGCATCCTATCAACCTGTTGCGCGTTTGCAAGCGGCTCACCCCAGAGTTCGAAGCCCTCCTGCAGCTTGCGTGCAGCCAGAACAGAGGAATTGCTCAGTTCCTGAGCCTTTGCAAGTAGCTGTTTCACACCTTCCTCACGGTCATTCGGATTATCCAGCAGCGCGCCATTGATATCCAGCACCTCAAACAGCTTCTTCAGCTCCACCATAGAAATCTGAGCCGGTCTGGACAGATACTTGAACTCGTACAAATCCATAACGCCCAGCTTCGATACCTGGTCGAGATTTGAGGCCGTGATGACGGTTCCACTCTTCAGGGTCATCGTTGCATAACCGGCATAAACCATAGACAGAAATACAATCGGTGTAAACAGAAAGCTGATCTTGAACTTCTTATCTTCAAACACATCGCCAAACTTCAACTCAAAAATGTCGGAATAGTTGATAACGCCCTGCGGCGGCAGCTTTTTGAGTAAATCAATAAAGTAAGCAGCATACTTGGAACCTTCCGGACGGATTTTATCGCCATCCAGAATGCCAAAACTCTGCAGCATCAGTGTTGCAGGTTGCGTCTTGCGTCCTGCAAAGTAATCAAAGGCCTGACGGGCATTTTCTGCCATGTTCTTTCTGGTTACCTTGGTCTTCATGACAGGGAACTCCGGATAAATGCTGTCGAAGTATTCATCGAGGCAAACCGATGCTGCAAGGTCAACGGTATCCTTGAAATCCATGTCTCTGTTGTAGCGGCCTTTCAGCACTTCAATCATCTGGCGTTTTTGGCCCTTATACTGCACTTCAAAGCATGTGTTCTTATTCTCGCCCAAGTACTTGATAAGTCTCTTGCGCACCATACCAGCCTTGTTCAGATAGGCATCCTTATCCTTGCCCTCACTGATCTGCGCCAGAGAGTTGGCTGCGGCAAACAGACCGAGCAGCTCCTTAAATTCGTCTGAGGACTTAAAGAAGAAATACACTTCATCTTCCAGATTTTTCACAGCGATTGTAGTTGCGCTGTACGGCGGCATGATGTGGATATAGAAATCTCTCTCCGGCTGGGCCGTGCTACGTTCTCCCGGCAGGCCAAGGAACAGATAGCCTTCACGGAAAATGTTATGGGAATCCCAATTCAGGTCTCGCTGGTAGATTTCAAAGCCCGGAACGTACTGCTTTGCGTCCCAATCCAGACATCCATAAACCAACTGATAGAAGAATCGATTCAACTCGCTATCTGCCATAACAGAAGCTTTCTGCTTAATCTTCTCGTCATAGTCAACAACCTTGTCCACGTCAATGTAGTACTGATTGTTGCCGTCATTGAAGATGATGAACTGACCGGAAACGGTGGTCATGATATCCTTCAAAGTTGTCTTAATCAGAGAAAGCAGAAAGTCTGCATCCTGCTCCGGCATCGGCAGGAAAAGGCACAGATCGTCCTTCATATTTTCAGCAGTCAGGCCGAATTGTACATCCAGACCATTTGTGGTCAAACGGTGCACACTCAGCGCATAAATAATCTTGATTGCCAACGGTTTATAAGCTGGCTTCGGGAAAGCACGATTAATAATGTCCTCCAACTGCCCGCTGGCAGTAACGACACGATTGATGGTTACATCACTCTTCAGCAGTCCATTGGACTTGATTGCAGGCCAGTAATCATCGAAAGAAATAATGCCCGGTGCATTTTCCGGCACTTCTGTATCAAAAATATCCCGAATAGTCGTGGAAATATTCTTCAGAATGTGTCTGTTCTCAATCAGGTAAATCTTATTAAACACATCAATGTACGAAGGATGAATAGGATACAGATCTACAAACTCCTCCAAGCGAGAGGACATACCTGTATAGAGATTGGAGAACTTCTCCAGATGCTTACGAATCAAGGCCTTCTGCTCCGGTGACTTTTTCAGAATACGCTCGGAAACAACGTAGGATGTGGCTTCCTTGGTGATGATAAGTTGTGTGAAACGGTCAGATACATGCTTCAACGTATCTGAAACGAAGCTGAATCTTGGATTGTCGAAAATCTTCTCCTGCACGCCAAAGATGACGCGGAGCTTGCTCTTGGAGCACATTTCTCCCAGTGCACGGAAGAACTCCAGATCAAGAACAATCTGGCGCTCGTCACGGGATGTCAAATAAGAAAGGAACTCATCAACTACAATCAGATAGCCCTTGTCCGGATATTTTTCAGCGAAAGCAATCATCATATCCTGAATTACTTTTTTGGGATTCCGAACAGTGGCCTGCTCCGGGAATTCGAAGTCGATATTCCTTTTATCAAAGTCATCCTGAATGTAGCCCGACAGAATATCATAAAGTGACATAGTAACGCCACCAATTTCAATGCGCAGCACTTCAAATTTGCCTGCGATGCATTCCACATCTTTTGCAAAGGTCTTATTCTGCAGATACTGCAAATTGTCTGCATCTTTAGCAATGGAGGAGATAACACTCATCAAGTGAGATTTACCAGTACCATAGTTACCAACAATAAGCACGCCTTTATTATCAACGACCTCATCCATTTGCAGTTGGTCGATAACCGGTGCTTTCATACTCTGCGCCATGCCCTCAGACATCACGTAGGTCTTAATGTTATTGATTTCCTCTGCCTTATTGCTGTTGGACTGAATCAACTGCAAGGTAGATTCAATCGGACTAAAGCTAATAAGCTCTGAATATTTCATCTCGCATTTCCTCCTTATACGATGCACGTGATGTCATAGGAGCTCACGTCATACGTTTTGTAATCTTGAAATCCTTCTTCTGCATATACAAGTCTGGTGCCGTCAAAGGTACCTGGCCAGAGAATTCCAAAAGGTTTTGCTTTGCAGGTATTCACCATCATCGTCATCACATCAACTTTGTAGTCCGGATTGAAAAGTACATCAAAATCTTTCAACACTACTCCATCCGGGAGCTTCGATAGTATATCTGCAAAACAGCGTTCGATTTGCATTGTCCGTCGCTTTGGTTTAATTGCCTTTAGCGCCTGTGCCAATTCAAGATCTATCGCCACAGCATGCTCTGTTACGCCTGCATACGGACAGCAATAAACAATTGGTTTTAAGAGCCCGGCTTGATTCTGTGGAGAAAAATTCCGGGCCGTAATAATTACGCCCATACTAATCTTATTCCTTTCGCTGTACCATAATCAGGACTCGTCATCTTGAATTGTCTCCATTATGTCCTCTAAATGGCAATTCATAGATTCGCAGATTTTTATCAGAACATCAGTAGTAATATTTTCACCTTTACCAAGCTTAGCGATTGAAGCTGAACTGATTCCAGCTTGTTCTTTCAAATCACTTTTTTTCATGCCTTTATCTATTAGCATTTTCCACAGCTTGTTATAACTGATTCGCATTTTTTTCTCCTTTACTGATTTCCCATCATCATGTCATAGTGCTGTTTCTGTTCCATTAACACAAATACAAGCCTAAAGGTTTCTTTTGTTTGGTCTACATCTACACAGTCATCTACAAAATTGATGCCGTCATTGATTCCTACAGAATTCGCACAGATGTAAGATAGCATTGCATGTGCCATTTGGTATTGTGTATAATCCTCTTTGCCGTTGGCATCTGTTGTAATGAACTTATCCTTGTTATCGATCAGAATACGCTTTCGAAGCGTCACACCGTCGTATCCGCAAAGCTGTAGAAAATAATATTCCAGTATTCGCCTAATAACATTCATCAGAGGAATCGGTGCATTAATTTCTTTATATTCCTCCCATAGAGCGGCATACGAATTCTGTACCGGATTGTAGTTTATTTCTTCGGTCATTATTTCCGGATTGACTTTCGTGCAAAGCTTGATAGAGGACTTATTGTCAATCTTGCTGATCAAATAGAAATTCACAAACAAATAATTTTTAACCTGATTGTATGTGATTTCCCTATGAAAGTAAGCATTATGTGTCAATATAAAGATTTGTTTAATGTAATCTGCCTTTGCGACCGGATCAACACCGATTGCGTTATTCTCGCAAATCTGAATCATCTCTCTGACTAAGGCACTCACAATAAATAAGGCACTGCTGTCCATACTGGACACGGGATCATCGATTACAACAATCTTATCGAGCTGGCTCCCATCTGGATTATCACTGCCCTTAACCTGATGATAAAAATACAGAAATGCTATAAAGTTTCTTTCACCCTCACTTAGATTTTCTGCAATATTTCCGTCCGGCCTAACAACCTCATATACATTTGGCGTTCCTTCTTTTTCCCGGATACTAAAGCCTTGGAAACCAGAATCTCGAAGCAGTACATTTACGCTCTCAATTGTTGCGGTTGTATTTACACAGTCTTTATTGAGCTCAGCGATTTCACGTGTGAGTGCACCGATTGCTGTCCGCTGTGTTGAAATTTCCGTAATCAGCTTAGAGATTTCGTCCTCCAATAAGGCCTTACTGGTTTTATACCGGCTAACCTGATCAGCCAAAAGAAAAGCAAAATGTTCCCAGACAGCAGTTCTACATTCTGCTTGCTTTTTTGGTTTTGCATCGAGGACGCTATTATTTTCTTTGATGAGCGTGTTAAAACCATCAATGATATTCTCCAATTCGCTTAGCATTGATGCGACATCTTCGATTTCCACAAGCTCAGCTGGCTCATCAATTTTTTCTTTTATCTTTTGCAGGTTTGTCGAGATAACACCTTTTATGGCTGCTACTTTATCAGTGAAAGGCGTAATGTCCATGCCCGGTTTCAACACCGCAGGCGGCTTGAGCAATGGTGCTACTATCTCATTCGCTTCATTTCTATAGGCTTCATAATAATCTGCCAAGGCCTGCTTTGCTTCCTGATAACTGGAGTCGAAGCAAGCCTTTAGATCATCTTCAAAGCTAAGCGGCATAGGCTGCTGACAATACGGGCATGTATCTTTTGCTGCCTCATGAAATTGTTTGTGGCCCTGCTGTACCCAACTGGCCGCATTTATTTTTTTCAAGAACTGCGCAAAAGGCGTGTCTGCACTACTTACGATTCTTTTTCCGAGAATATCTCTGCCTTCAAGTTCATCCAGCGCTGCTGTATTTATAATGGAAGGAAAAAGCTCATATTTTTTTGCGTCGTCAGAATAGGCTACAGCATAGAGGCGGTGCAAAGCTTCCACATCATGTTCTTTGGGCGTCCTTACTTCGAGTACCCCTTCTGCAAAGGATTTCTTTTGCATCCGGTTCGTTTGTGTTTTCTTGAACTCTGCTCGCAAGTTTGCGGTTTTCTCCCAACACTCCTGCTGGAACCGCTCCAATGCCTCTTGCAGCGCAGCGGCCTTTTTCGTTTTCGCTTCGCCTGCTTCTGAGAAGGCAGTTGATGCCTTTTCCTTTTGAATCTGCTTCTCATCGACCTTTGCCTGAATAGTGACATTTACCTCATTCACGGTAAACACGCCTGGAAGGTTATGATAGTTGGGAAGATTAGCACTAATGTAATCCTGATTATAAACATGCACTTTATAATCGGATACCGAACGACCGGGCTGCCACTCCACGCCACGATCAACTTTTATCGCTTTGCCAATGGTCGATTTGCCCGTACCATTGTTTCCAAAAAAGAAATTCACATAAGTCGGCACAATCGATACCCCGCAACCTTTGTAGGAGGCATCGTTCATGTCCAATTTTACAATTTCAGATGTCAGTTTGTCTCTCATGCTTTCACCTCCCATCAGAAGCCAAACAGGGAAATCTTCGCATCAGCCAATTCTTCCTTTAGATTGATGTGCTTAATTGCCCAATGCGTATGATTCATTTCTGATATGCCTCTCGTCATATCTAACATGCCAAGTTCAAAACCAATATTGCTTATTTGCTGCATGGGAATGGGCCACAGTAACTGACATCGTATTTTGACTCCGTTATCCTGCTTTCTTATTCCATCAACAAAGCCAAAGAATACTTGCTGATTTTCTCCAGCCCTTGCATGTTGAAATTCTGCCTCTGGCATGAACAGCGCTGGAAAGGTTTTCATTGCCTCAACTGCAGTCTCAGACAAAGTGCCATACCGTTCCCGAAGCTCCTCTGATGTCCAATATCTCGATAACGCACGATCTGCTGGAACTATGAAATGATCATATTCAAAAGTCTCATCACCAATCACAAATAAATTGTAATATTCTGGATTGATGACTCGGCTGGTCGGCTGCATGGTTCCATTTGCCATTCTCTGCACATATGGAAAATTTATGTTTATATTCTGTGTTACATTTTCAGCTGTATCAATATGTACATTTTTCTCGCCATACTGATTTACTGTTTTTGCCGGTAAGCCAACACCAGCTATCGTTTGTATTTCATCTTTCATAGGCTCACCTCCGCTCAGAGCTTCAAATTATCAACATGTTCAATATGAACATTCTTTTCACCGTACTGATTTACAATAGTCGGATTGTTGATTATTTGAGTTCTTACACCATCTCCTGCTGCATCTGCGGCACCTGATGATTCTTCGTCCACAGTCTCTGCTTCCACTGGCTCTGCCTCATCCTGCTTTGCCTCCTCTGGAATTGGATACAACCTTCTATATAATTCTGCCATTGCAAGCCTTAATTCATGTGATTTCGGTTGGAGAACATTTCTTAGACGGTCACCATCTTCGGCCGATTCATTTCTAAACCACAATCTATCCGTGCCAGGTATCAGACGCAAAAACTCATCAGACACATAATAGGAGTACTCTTCCATAGTTTGTGTCGTATCGATTACAAGCTGACGGAAAGCGATATCCTCAATCTCGCGCAGGTCGTACTGCCACTTCCGATGCACGCTGTGCAATTCATCTGCCAGACTAATTTTTGTCTGTTGTGCTGCAGGATCGTTATCTATACAGTATTTCAAAAGTCCTTTTACATCTTTTTTGAATTGACAAAGTAATCCCTTATCTGCATCCGAAAGTAGACCCGGCTTTAATACCGGGATGCTTTTTGCTTTAGCAGTCTGTTCTTGTTCCTCCGTCAATCCATTCACAGCCCCGGCCCAGGCCTTTGCCATCGCTTCCCCAGAGGCGAGAATTTTTGCAGTCAATTTATCATGCGCGGATGTAGTCGTTTCCTCGCTTGTTTTCTTTTTGCTCGCAGCCTTTGGCTTTGCCATAGCAGCTTCATAAATAATAGAAGCAAACAACTCTGCCAGTTTCTGACTCGCATTATATGGTGTGATATTCGGAATGGCTTCTTCAAATAAACTACAGAGTCCTTGAACAGCATTATCCGGGAAAGAATCAATATATTCTTCAAACGCTGACGTCTCCACGTTGGCGTTTATTTTTTTTGCTGTTTTCGTGATGTTGTTTGTTCCATTGTAGTAGGCCTTGAAAGTCGAAGGCTTTAATTCCTGAATCGGATTCAAAGCTTCATCCTCATAAACAACGATGGTATCAAGCAGTGTGCGAGCGAAGGCACTTGTGTTACTACCGGAGCCAATCACTGAATATACGCGCTGAGCGAAGTCACAAAACACCATTGCCAAAAGCACCTCCGTATCCGTTCATATCCGAACATATCCACCGGTACCCAAACGTACCAGCCTGATTTTCTATACTTAATTTCAGAAGCAGCAAACCACTGCTTTCTGACAAAACGTATTTTTTAAGACAAATGCACTTTTTAATTATAGCACATTGTAATGCATTTTTCTACTGTTTGCGTGAATATTTACATCGCGTTCGCAAATATTTTATCGCTAATTTGAATTATTGCTTTTGCATTCTTGTCCTAAGCATGACATAAAACTACTTTTCCTGAAATTTGCTCACCTTCTTCGTGGCCACGAGGTGTGTTCGTAGCTGATGGATGGAAGAACTTTCAATATGAGTGCCAGCTTACGAACGGCTGGTCACCGATTTGAAGCGGAGAAATCCGCATGAGGTGACCATCTTATGAAAAGCAGAACTGGCAGCCATACAGGTTATCTCCGCTTCGGTTTAACAGCCGAAAGGAGAAAATCTTATGGCAATCAACGACAATCAAAACACACGCTTTATCTACATCCGTTCCACCAAGCAGAAAATTTCTTGTTCGGAGCAACAGTTTCAGGACTTTTACCGTATGGCCGGAGCAGTACGCAAGAAAGAGCAATACCACCATCGCTGCAAATGCCCGAAAAAGTTCTTCTGGGCCTGCGATGGTGACTGTGAAAACTGTGAACACCATTTAGGCTACGGTACACTTTCGCTCGATGCATCAAATACCGAGGATGAGAATTCTCTGCTGGATACCGAGCTCACTCCGTCCGTTAACATGGAGGACATCTATGCAGACCGTGCACTTTTAGAACAGCTGTTCCAGCGTCTTCGGGAACTCGACCCTGATGCCGACCGCATTATTGAATTATGGAAAGAAAACGACAAGATTTCTGACCGTAGTATCGCTGAGGCTTTGGGCCGCAAACCTCGTACCTTTGCTGACCAGATGAAGCGCATCCGTACTGAATTGCGTAAAGTACGTGGTTATTAATAGGTAACGCACATGTTTCTCTCTGGCTGGGTCAACCTCAGTCGGAGAGAAAATTTTTTTTAAAGAAAATCCGCTCAAATCTGGTGTTCATCTCCAGTGGGAAAGTATGAGGCACAACAAAACAGCCTCTCAGAAACGGAGGTGAGCATCAAGATGCAAGCTTATCACAAAAGCGATACCAACATTGAAATGATTGAAGTCCTTACAACAATCAGTCAGGTATCAGCAAGAATGGCAAGAAACCTCTCAATTCTTGCCGCGCAAAGACAATCCGAGAAAGGAGAAAGAACCTATGAGCAAAATGGCAGACATGAAACAGACAATCGAAGATCTCCACAGTGCTGCTACCGCTATTAACGACGCAGCCGACTGGCTTTACCAGCAGTTCTCCGGCGCAGACGATTCCAATAAGCAGCAAAGTTCTGAAACTGCTGCTACAAAAGAAGAACCCAAGCCGGAATTAAAGCTGGAGGACGTAAGATCTGTTCTTGCCGGGAAATCCCGCGCAGGACACACTGCCGATGTACGTGACCTGCTCCAGAAATACGGAGCGACAAAGCTCTCCGCTATCGACCCGGCAAACTATGAAGCCCTGATGAAGGACGCGGAGGCAATCGAAAATGGGAAATAAGCAACACGCGATTCTCTCTGCCTCCGGCGCTGACAGGTGGATTCATTGTCCGCCATCGGCACGGCTCTGCGAGACCTACGAGGATAAAGGAAGCGACTACGCAGCCGAAGGCACGGATGCCCATGCGCTTGCGGAGTTCAAGCTAAAGAAAGCACTGGGGCTTCCGGCAGACGATCCGACAGATGGGCTTTCCTGGTATTCCGAAGAGATGGACGACTGCACCAGCGGCTATGCCGAATTCGTGCTGGAACAGGTCGAAGCCGCAAAGAAGGCCTGCGCTGATCCGGTTGTCCTGATTGAGCAGCGAGTAGATTTCTCCCGCTGGGTAGAACAGGGCTTCGGTACCGCCGACTGCGTCATCATCGCGGACGGCACGCTCCGGGTCATTGATTTCAAATACGGCCTCGGCGTTCTTGTTTCCGCTGAAGAGAACCCGCAGATGCAGTGCTACGCCCTCGGTGCTTTGGAACTCTTTGATGACATCTACGACATCGATCAGGTCAGCATGACCATCTACCAGCCAAGACGGCAGAATGTCAGCACCTTCGATATCAGTAAGGACGATTTATACCGCTGGGCAGACGAAGTCCTGAAACCGACAGCAGTGCTTGCCTTTGCCGGAGATGGAAACTTTCTCTGCGGAGAATGGTGCGGCTTTTGCAAAGCAAGAAATGAATGCCGGGCCAGGGCCGAAGCCAATCTGAGGCTGGCACAGTACGATTTCAAACTCCCCCCGCTCCTGACGGATACCGAAGTCGAAGTCATTCTTTCTAAGGTGGACGAGCTGATCAGCTGGGCATCCGACATTAAGGACTATGCCCTGCAGCAGGCGCTCTCCGGGAAGGAATGGAACGGCTGGAAGCTGGTCGAAGGCCGCTCCAACCGTAAGTACAGTAACGAGGCCGCTGTTATCCAGACGGTCGAGGAAGCAGGATTTGATCCATATGAAAAGAAGCTGCTCGGCGTCACTGCCATGCAGAAGCTTCTCGGTAAGTCCCGCTTCGATGAACTCCTGACGGCTTACATTGAAAAACCGCAGGGCAAACCCACTCTTGCGCCGGAAAACGATAAACGCCCGGCCATGAACACAGCAAAAAATGATTTTATGGAGGAAAAACATTATGAGTAAGAATACGAAAATCAGCAATCCCATGAAGGTT
>Ga0268357_100280_pt1 | contig 73821 bp, 66 predicted proteins | sample BioMet10_FD_192466 | JGI IMG/M metagenome (GOLD analysis project Ga0268357, IMG submission 192466) | Sewage microbial communities from Oakland, California, United States - Biofuel 10 (Illumina Assembly) | ecosystem: Engineered > Wastewater > Sewage > Unclassified | place: USA: California... | reverse complement strand
TTGTAAAAAAACCTTCACCAATAACAGGAATAGTATCACCTAATAATGTGGTTTGTACGTTTGAAGCAGAATTAGGCGAGAAATTCAATTTTTTAATAAAGGTTGATGTACCTGTAAGTACTTTATGTCCCTGTTCAAAGGAAATCAGTAAATTCGGTGCTCACAATCAAAGGGCAACAATAAGTATAATAATAAGAATGAATAAACTTATTTGGATTGAAGACATTGTAAAAATAGCAGAAGAGAGTGCCAGCTCACCAATATATTCATTACTAAAAAGAGAAGACGAGAAGTTTGTAACGGAACAGGCATATTTAAATCCGAGATTTGTGGAAGATGCAGTAAGGGAAGTATCCATAAGGCTTGATGAACTAGATGGAGTAGTTTGGTATAGTGTACATGTAGAAAGCATAGAGAGTATTCATAATCATAATGCCTTTGCTTATACTGAAAAAAGAATATAATGTTCAGATTATAGGCTGTGGGAATTAGAATAAGTTATAGATATCAGGGTTGAACTTAATAGATATATCTGTTCAAAAAAATCCGAAACCATATGTTCAATTCTTAATCTAATTCCTAAATCCTATAACCTATAAAATATAGGAAATAGAAAAATAATACTCCTTCATTTTATCTATACGGGATTAAGTTTAAATTAGAGCTTAATCTTGTATAGGCTTTTTTATGTAAAACCTAGTTTCTAAGCTACATATAATATAGGGATTTTTTGTGTCTAATTTTTTCTAAACAGTTTTCTCTGAAAGAGATAAGATATAAAGCAGCATATAATAATGAGTGATAAACCTATCACAATAGAAAGATAATTGTTAAATCCTCCATATCTCATATTATTACACCTCGAATTAAAAGGAGACTATAGAATATATCATATTTTATAGTCTCCTTATATTATAGAAAATATGTATAATAAAAGATTTAATTGGAAAAATATTTTCATACAAGTTATAGCTATTTCTTGAATCAGGGGGAATGAGTATGACCTCAAATAGCAGAGAAATTTATTCGGATGAAATACTAAGTAAAATGAAACTCAGTACTTCTCTTGTTAGCAATACTGAAATGGTAAAAAGGATTTTAGGAATTAATACTGATTTAATAATTAGAAATTTTATTTTAGGAAGAGGAGATACAATACAAGCAGTTGTTTTCTATTTTGATAATATGGTTTCGGATAGTCATATTGATTCAGACGTTATGCAATCTCTAATTGTGGATTCATATAAATCCGGGTTAATTAAGGGAAGTGAGATATTATCGGAAATACTCTCAGGTAATGTTATTACACGTGCAGAGATAAAAATAGGAAATAACATAGAGGAATTAACGAAAGGAATTGCTACTGGAAATGCTGCAGTCCTATTTGAAGGGCTAGACAAGGTTTTAATTATAAGTGTTAAAGGACATGAATATAGGAGTATAGTTGAATCACAAATTGAGCCTACTGTAAAAGGAGCGAGAGATGCATTTATTGAAGCTTTAAGCATTAATTTATCCCTTATTAGAAGAAGGATAAATAATCCCAATTTAATATTTGAATCTTTAACAGTGGGTAGCATTAGTCGAACAAAAGTGTGTATAGGATATATCAGAGGAATATGCTCATATGATATTATAGATGAAATCAGATCAAGAATTAATGGAATAGATGTAGATGGTATAATTGGAAGCAATTATATAGAGGAATGTATTAATGATAGTAAACTCTCATTTTTCCCTCAAATTAGAAATACTGAAAGACCTGATACTGCCAGTGCAGCTTTGATGGAAGGAAGAGCAATAATTATTGTTGATAATACACCTGTAACTTTAATTGTTCCAGGTGAGTTTTTTTCTTTAATCCAATCAGCAGATGATTATTATAACAGACATGTATTTTCTAGTTTCATTAGGATATTAAGGTATTTCGCTTTGGGTATTGCACTTATACTTCCTGCTTTATATATTGCTATTGTTAATTTTCATCAGGAACTTATACCAACTAGGCTATTAGAAAGCATTATTGCAGCTCGAGCAGGTGTACCTTTACCCAATTTTGCGGAAGCAATTTCAATGGAAATTGCATTTGAACTTCTTCGTGAAGCGGGAGTAAGACTTCCTAAGCCGGTTGGACCTGCAGTAAGTATAGTTGGGGGACTCGTTATAGGTTAAGCAGCAGTTCAAGCAGCAGTAGTATCTCCTCTTATGGTAATAGTAGTGGCCTTGACAGCAATTGCTACATTTTCAATACCTCAATATAATATTTCACTTTCCATACGTATACTTAGATTCATTTTAATGATCTTGTCTTCAATACTGGGTTTGTATGGTTTGATGTTAGGTCTGCTTTCTCTACTCATACACATGTCTTCTATGAAAAGCTTTGGAACACCTTATCTCTCTCCGTTAGCACCTTTTAATGCCAGCGGCTTAAAAGACACAATAGTAAGATTTCCATTCTGGATGCTTTCTAAACATAAGCATGCTTCCAGAATCTCAAAGCAAACTGAAAATGGGAGGAACAATACTTGAAAAAGATTAAGATCCTTTTTATGATTGTAATTCTAATATTTTGTTTAACTGGATGTTGGGATTCAACAGAAACTGAAAAGCTTGGAGTTGTAACATTGATGGGAATCGGTTTGGATAATGATAATAATATTGAAGTTACAATACAAGAAATCGGAGAGAAAGGTAACCCCTTTATCGTTTATAACGAATCTGCCTCTTCTGTTTCCAAGGCAGTGCGAAAGATTGCTGTAAATCAACATCATAGAATATATTTTGGCCATACTAAGATAATTATATTGTCCGAAGAATTGGTAACCTCTAGGGGATTAATGCCAGTAATAGATTTTTTTGAAAGAGATCAGGAAGTAAGGCCTACTACGAAAGTACTAATTTCTAAAGGAGGACAATTAACAAGAATACTTAGTACTGATATGGGATTTAATTCAGATACAGGCACAATACTAGAAGAGACAATAAAAAGTAAAAAAAACACTCAAACTCTTGTTGTAAATAATATTAAAAATTTTGTTGAATTACTAAGTACACCAGGCTGCGAAGTTTACACGTCTGGTATTGGTTTAAAAGCTAAGAATTCAAACATACAACAAAGCAATTCTATTGGCAGCCAAAATGAAATATTCGATTTTGAAGATATTGCAGTATTTAAAGGTACTAAAATGGCAGATTTTTTAAAAGGAGATGAATTCCGTGGATTTTTATGGGTTAAAGGAAATGCATCCGGAAGTTTGATTACAGTTCCATTTGAGAATGAAAGTATTTCATTTAAAATTATTAGAATTAAATCTATTATAACGCCTTCCATTAACAACAATAAAATGGATATAAATATTGCTATAAAAATTATATGCAATATTGAGGAAAGCCAACACAATATTGATTTTTTCGATGAGGCTGTAATAAATAAAATGGAACAAGTTCTAAATAAACAAATAAAGGATGAAGTGCTTGCAGCTGTTAATAAATCAAGAAATATAGGAGACGATATATTTGGATTTGGAAACTATTTTTATGCGAATTATCCGATTTATTGGATGAATATTAAAGCTAATGAAAATTCTTACTACCAAAACATAAATGTAGACATTTCTGTAAACTCAACTATTAGAAACCTTGAAATTATCTACAAATCATTACCAAAACAGTAAACCAAAGGAGGATAAAGATGTTCTTAACTTTCATACTAATATTTATTGTAATAATCTTTTTTGAAGCAATTCCATTTAGAAAAAAGAAACTATGGAAGGAATTGACTGCAATAATAACTTTAACAGCAATCAGCATATGTTTTACAATATTTAAGCTATTTGATATTCTTACACCAATAGTGACTTTAAAGGATTTGGTTTATCCTTTTGGCAGAATGGTTTTTAGAAATCACTAAAAGGGGGAGATTGTAATTTTAATAAAAAAGAAATTATAAGCACAAATCAGCTTGTCTGGATGCTTTTTATTATAATTACCTCTTTTACAACACTGCAATTTTTGGGTATGCTTATTTTTCACGCAGGGAGAGACGCATGGCTTTCTACAGTGGTGGCTTGGTTCCTTGATGTGATACTTGCTGTAGTTTATGCCTATATGGGGATTCGTTTTCCTGGGCAAAATATTATTCAATATAGTATAACAATTTTAGGGAAGTATTTTGGAAGAATTGTTGGATTAATATTTTCTTTTTTCTTTTTAATGGTAGCTTCACTTTTAATGAGGGCAATAAGCAAGTTAATTGGAGCTGCTATTTTACCTAATACACCTATTGAGTTAATTATCTTTACCGGATTTATATTAGCTGCCTTTGCTGTAAAAAAGGGTATAGAAGCAATTGCAAGAACTTGTGAGATACTAGGCCCAATTTATTTATTTAGCTTTGTATTATTATTAGTATTTATTTCTCCATTAGTTAAAGTAAGTAGATTAAAACCTCAATTAGTAAATGGTATTTATCCATTTCTTTCAGGTTCCATATTTATATTATCATATATTGGAATTTGTATTATTATGGGTATGTACATTCCAATCTGTAATCGTCTAGAGAATGGATTCCTTGCTAAGTTTATTGCTGTAAGTATGGGATCATTTATTATTTCTACACTTATTATTTTTGGTGTAGGGGTTTTTGGTAATGAACAGGCTGGAAATTTGGTAAATATAGGGTGACAGCTTTCTAGAATGATTGATATAGGAGAAATAATTCAAAGAGTAGAAATTATTTGGATGATAATAGCTATAGGAGCCGGTATAATGACAATTGCAAACCTAATATGGGCATTTTGCATTGGAATTTCTCAGATAGCAGGGCTAAGTACATATAAACCAATTGTATTTCCATCAGCTTTAATTGCATTTGTGCTTAGTGTTATTTCCTTTGACAGCAACGTTGAACTTTTAAACTTTGGTTTTTATGCCTATCCTTTTATTGGAGTATTTGTAGAGTCAGGTTTAGAATTATTTTTATTTATAATGGCAATAGTACTTAAGAAATAAAAGGAAACAGAGTAGAGTGTCACTCTGTTTTATATTTCCTCTGCAACATAATCCCCCATGGCATTTGTGCCGATTAGGTTTTTGCCATTTTCCATAATATCTATAGTTCTATATCCTTTTTTTATCACGTTGGATACTGCATCTTCGATATCTCTTGCTGCTAATTCCATATTTAAACTGTGTCTTAGAAGCATTGCAGCACTCATTATGGTACCGATAGGATTTGCTTTATCCTGATTTGCAATATCAGGAGCTGAACCGTGTATGGGCTCATATATTCCAATTGAATTTTCTCCTATGCTTGCAGAAGGAAGCATTCCTAGCGAGCCTGTAAGCATAGAGGCTTCATCACTTAAAATGTCTCCAAACATATTTTCTGTAAGTATTACATCAAATTGGTTTGGATTATTTATAAGCTGCATAGCTGCATTATCTACATACATATAATTAAGTTCCACATCCTTGTAATCCTCAGCTATATTGGATACAACTTCCCTCCAAAGCCTTGAAGTGTGAAGTACATTTGCCTTGTCTATAAGAGTAAGTTTTCTCTTTCTGCCTCTAGCAACTTTAAAGGCAGCTTTTGCAATTCTCTCTATTTCAAAACTTGAATATTCAATTGAATCAATGGCTTTTTTACCTCCATCAATTTCTATAGTTTTTTTTTCTCCAAAATAGGCTCCACCAATTAGTTCTCTTACTATCATTATATCTATACCATCTTTCAAAACTTCCTCTTTTAAATTTGATGCAGCCATAAGGTCTTTAAACAGGATTGCAGGCCTTAAATTCGCATAAACTCCTAAAGACTTCCTAAGCCCAAGTAAACCGGCTTCTGGTCTTAAACCCGGAGCAAGGTTATCCCACTTTGGGCCACCTACTGCACCTAAAAGTACAGCATCACTATCCTTGCACATTGCAATTGTTTTTTCAGGAAGGGGAATACCGGTGTAGTCTATTGCATCTCCACCAAGCATAGCCTCACAAAATTCAAAATCACATTTGTACTTTTCTGCAACAGCTTTAAGAACTTTTACTGCCTGATCTGTTACTTCACGTCCTATCCCATCACCGGGAATAATGGTAATTTTCATATTTAAGTCTCCTTATATGCTTGTTTAATATAGTTTATTAGTCCGTCGGACTCCATTATTTTTTCCATGAATTCAGGAAATACTTCTGATTTATATATCTTATTTTTTGTTATATTAATTATAATACCATTTTTTACATCTATTGATATTTCATCGTGATCTTCTATTTCTCTTGCGGCTTCTGCACACTCAACTATTGGAAGACCTATATTAATAGAGTTTCTGTAAAATATTCTTGCAAAGCTTTCAGCTACTACACAGCTTATGCCAGAAGCCTTTATTGAAATTGGCGCATGTTCTCTTGAGGAGCCGCATCCAAAATTTTTACCTGCTGCAATGATATTTCCCCAGGACAGTTTATTTTTAAACTCCTTATCCAAATCTTCCATACAATGAGATGCAAGTTCTATTGGATTGCTAGTGTTTAAATATCTTGCAGGTATTATAACATCTGTGTCTATATTGTCTCCATATTTAATTGTGTTGCCTTTTATCATAATACTACCTCTTCTGGAGAAGAAATCATTCCTGTTATTGCTGAGGCTGCTGCAACTGCAGGACTTGCCAGGTATACTTCGCTCTCAGGATGTCCCATTCTCCCCACAAAGTTTCTGTTTGTGGTGGCAATGGCTCTTTCGCCTGCAGCAAGTACTCCCATATGCCCTCCAAGGCAAGGTCCGCAGGTTGGAGTGCTTACTGCTGCTCCTGCTTCAATAAATATTTCTATAAGTCCTTCTTTTAAAGCCTGGAGATAAATGCTTTGAGTTGCCGGGAATATTATTGCCCTAACATTCTTACTTACTTTTCTTCCTTTTAAAACCTTGGCAGCAGCCCTTAAGTCTGATATTCTCCCGTTTGTACAGGAGCCGATAACCACTTGATCAATAGTTACATTTCCAACCTCATCAATTGTTCTTGTGTTTTCAGGAATATGTGGAAAAGCAACTGTTGGTCTTATTTTTGACAAATCTATCTCTATTATTTCTGAATATACCGCATCTTCATCAGCTTTGTATACTTTGAACTTTTTATTTGAATGTTCATGAATATACCATATAGTCTTGTCGTCAACTTCAAAAATACCATTTTTTGCTCCTGCTTCAATAGCCATATTTGCCATAGTAAAACGATCATCCATGGAAAGATTTTGTAATCCTGTTCCTGTAAACTCCATAGATTTGTAAAGAGCTCCGTCTACTCCTATCATTCCAATAATATGAAGAATGACATCCTTACCGCTTACCCAAGGACCCAACTTTCCGGTTAACTCAAATTTTATTGCTTCAGGAACTTTAAACCAGGCTTCTCCAGTGGCCATACCTGCCCCCATATCCGTACTTCCAACGCCGGTGGAAAATGCACCCAAAGCACCATAAGTGCATGTGTGAGAATCTGCTCCAATAATCACATCGCCTGCAACTGCAAGCCCTTTTTCAGGAATTAAAGCATGTTCAATTCCCATTTGACCAATTTCAAAATAATTTTTTATTTCCATTTTGTGTGCAAATTCTCTGCAGCATTTACACTGCTCAGCTGACTTAATATCTTTATTTGGTGTGAAATGATCCGGAACTATAGCTATTTTTTCTTTATCAAATACCTTGCTGCACCCTATATTGTTAAACTCTTTAATTGCCACAGGGGTAGTTATATCATTTCCAAGTACCAAGTCTAATTTAGCTTTTATTAATTGCCCTGGATTTACATTATCCAATCCTGAATGGGTCGCTAAAATTTTTTGTGTCATTGTCATTCCCATATTTTGCCTCCTCTTAAGTTCTGTTTAAGATCATTGTAACTAAGTTCTTTTAAATGTTGTTCAAAATCATGTATTCCTGAAACTTTTGCCTAAGACTAGTAAGCTTTTGTTTAGTCCCACGGATTCGTGGGTCATTATCTCATAGGTTTCTCTGAAGTTTATTACTCTGAATTTTTACTCCGCTTATGCCGCTTATCAATCTGCTTGTTTTTGTAATTTCCTCAGACACTATGTCAGTTTAGATTAAAACATCATGAATGAAGCTGAATACTCACAATTTTCGCTGCAATTTTCACTTTTTATGTCCTGTAAGTATTGGTAATATTCTTTTCCTCCGGAATAAACTGATGTGCTGATTCTATTTTCTTCACCTAAATTTTTTGAATTTGTTGATTCTATGATATTTGAATTTCTTGTCATAATATTTTCCTCCTTATTTTTTATTAATTTAATATTTTATATTATTTTTCACTGGCCAGATGAAAAATTCAATCATTTTAGGGTATAAAAAAGACAGTCCTTCTCTTGGGGCGAGAAGACTGTCCGCGGTACCACCCAAATTTTAACTTAATTATAATAACGGTTTTTAACCGGCACAGCTTACTTAAAGTTCAGCTTGCAGCTTAAGGGGGAGTTTCAATATGTATGTTTATGGGTTTTCACCAATTCCCACTCTCTATAAAACAATTAACATATTTACTTAGTCCTATCATAGCTTTTAGATGTTATTATTAGTATATTCAATTTTATTTTAGGTAGAACTTCATTTTTTATTATTTATAATAAATAAAAAGGACAGATTTCTCTTGGGGCGAGAAATCTGTCCGCGGTACCACCCAAATTTTAACTTAATTGTAATAACGGTTTTTAACCGGCACAGCTTACTTAATTCAGCCTGCAACTCAAGGGTGAGTTTCAATAGGAATGCTTGTGGGTTTCCACCAAACCCCACTCTCTTTAAAACATTTACCAAATTTACTTATCCCTGTCATAGTTATTAATGTATTGTTTATTAATTTACAGTATTTAAAATGTTCTGTCAATACCTTTTTTGAAAATATTTTATTGTATTTTTAAAAACAACTACTAAATACTATAACATCATAAATGATGTTGAATATTCGGAATTCTCAAAAGTATTTTCGTCTTTCATATCTTTTAAATATTGATAATATTCTCTTCCACCCTCATATACCAATGTACCATTATTTTCTTCAGTGAAGTTATTTGTATTTTTATTCATAATATTTTCCTCCTAATTTTTATAATTTATATTTTAAAACTAATGACTATTTATAAACTGGTGTGCAAAAGTGTGCATATTTTTCTTTTTTTCCTGTAGCTAATCCGAAAAATAATTCTTTTATTTTTTTGCAGGTATCACCAGCATGGCCGGTGCCTACGGTTCGTCTGTCTACTTCTACTACTGCAGTTACTTCCATAGCGGTACCGCTGAAGAATACTTCATCGGCAGAGTATAATTCTGTTCTTGATACTCTGCGTTCTTCTACTTCCATTCCAAGTTCTTCTTTAGCCAATAGAATTACAGTGTCTCTTGTTATACCTTCCAGTATGTTTTCGGAAGCAGCAGGGGTTACAAGCTTTCCTTTTTTAACTAAGAATAAGTTTTCTCCAGGGCCTTCGGAAACATGTCCGTCCGATGTTAAGAATATTGCTTCATCAAATCCGTTTTGTACTACTTCTAGTGAAGCTAAACCCGAGTTCATGTAAGCTGCGCTCGCCTTAGTCCTTGGTGGAAGCATATTGTCATCTAATCTAGTCCAGGAACTTACGGCCACTCTTAATTCATCTTTTCCAGCATAACTTCCCAAAGGCTGGCAGTATATAATAACTCTATTATCATCATCCATAAGTGTAGGACTTAGCTGGTTTGAACCTTTAAAGGCAACAGGTCTTATATAAGTGGTGCCTTTGCAGTTATTTTTTCTTAATAATTCCACTGTATAATTGCAAAGTTCTTCAACAGTGTAGGGAATATTGATATATGTGGTTTTACAAGACTGAAGGAGTCTTTCGTAGTGTTCTTTCATTCTAAACACAAAAAGTTCTTCCTGATCTGTATCCCAATAGGCTCTAATTCCTTCAAAAACCGCAAGACCATAGTTGAAAGCTTTGCATCTTATGCTTATACTTACCTCGCTTTCCTCAACAATTTCTCCTTGATAAAAAACATATGATTTCTCCATTATTACTCCTCCTATATAACTTTATTTAATATTTTTAGCAGCTGATTATTTTATCTATAGGTGCACCTGGTGCCACCATAGGGAAAACTTTATCCTGTTCGTCTATAACACATTCTATCAATACTGGTTCTTTGAGACTTAGTGCATAGGTCATTGCTTCTTCAACCTCATCTTCATTAGTCACTTTTATACCCTTTATACCATAGGCATCTGCAAGTTTTACAAAATTCACATCCTCTTCATATCCTGTGAAGGAAAGCCTTCCTTTGCAGAACATATCCTGCCATTGTCTTACCATTCCAAGTGCATGATTATTGAAAACAATTTGAATTACAGGTAGATTATATCTTGCTACGGTGGCAAGCTCTGTTGAATTCATTTTAAAACTTCCATCTCCAGCTATGTTTATTATTCTTGAGTTTTTACATCCAAAGCTTGCTCCGATAGCTGCACCCAACCCAAAGCCCATGGTACCCATTCCACCAGAGGATATCAACGTTCTTGGCTTATTGAATTTGAAGTATTGAGCAGTCCATATCTGATGTTGGCCCACCTCTGTGGTGATTATAGTATCTTCATCTGTGAGCTCATTAAGCTTTTTCAATACAACTTGGGGGCTTAAACCGCCGTTTGTATATCTTTCTGGATATTCTTGCATCCATTGGTCAATTTGTATATTCCAGGAGGATAGCTTTTTTGTATTTACACTTTTATTTAAATTTATTAAAATTTCCTTTACATCGCCACAAAGTGGTATTTCGGCTGACACATTTTTTCCGAATTCCCTCGGATCTATGTCGATATGAATTACTTTGGCATTAGCTGCAAAACTGTTTCTATCACTGGCAACTCTGTCACTGAATCTTGCGCCAACTGCAATTAACAAATCACAGTTGGTTACTGCAAAATTTGAACAGTGAGTTCCATGCATTCCCACCATACCCGTAAAGTAGGGATGATTTCCGGGGAATGAACCAAGACCCATAAGAGAACATGTGACAGGAGCTTTTAGTTTTTCAGCAAACTCCAGTAGTTCATGGCTGGCGCCGGAGATACAAACTCCGCCTCCAGCATATATTACAGGTTTTTTGCAGTTGTTTATTGCATCTATAGCTTCTCTGCAGTCTACAATTGGCGAAGAGCTTTTATCATCAGCTTGAACAGTTTCATTTTTTAAAGGTTCATAATCAAATAAGCTGGTTTGAACATCCTTTGGAATGTCTATAAGCACTGGACCAGGTCGACCGCTGGTGGCAACCTTAAAGGCTTCTCGTATTGTGCCGGGCAGGCACTCTACATTCTTTACTTTGTAATTTTTTTTGGTTATGACAGAAGTTATATCTGTTATGTTAACTTCTTGAAATGAATCCCTGCCAATAAGATCTCTTGCAACCTGACCTGTTATTATTACCAAAGGTATGGAGTCACTGTAGGCGGTTGCTATTCCTGTAACGGTATTGGTAGCTCCAGGACCTGAAGTGGCTATAACAACTCCAACTTTTCCTGTGGCCCTGGCATATCCGTCTGCCGCATGGGTTGCACCTTGTTCATGTGCTGTCAAAACATGAGTTATTTCTTTTTCATCAAATATTGCATCATAGATAGGAATTACAGCGCCTCCAGGATACCCAAAAATTGTATCTACGTCAAATTCCTTTAAACATTCTAATAATACTTTAGCTCCAGTTACTTTCACAATAATTACCTCCTAGGATATAAAGATAAAAAATATAAGCCTTTCATCCCTTAAGATATTAAAGGGACGAAAGGCTTACTTCCGTGGTACCACCCAATTTCATCATTTTATAAAAACGACCTCATTGAAAATAGAACTAGTCTATTTAATCACTATATAGGGCGAGCCCTCATGAACTTACTTAATTTCTGCTCATGTTCTCCGGAATGATTTTCAAAATTTATCTGTGTGCCGTTTCTCACCAAACACCGGCTCTCTTTTTCACTAGGATAAATTTTTACTGTTTCCATCATAAATTAATATTATTCAACTTTATTTCTTTTTACAAAAGGCATCATATCCCTTAATTCTGTTCCAACCTTCTCGATTAAATGTTCTTTTTCCATTCTTCTTACTGAATTGAAGTATGGCCTTCCCACCTGGTTTTCAACCAGCCAGTTCTTTGCAAAGGTTCCATCCTGAATTTCAGATAACACCTTTTTCATTTCATTTCTTGTTTCCTGGGTTACTATCCGTTTTCCAGTGACATAATCCCCATATTCAGCGGTATCGCTTATGGAATACCTCATTGTATTAAGGCCGCCCTGGTTCAAAAGATCTACTATAAGTTTCATTTCATGCATACATTCAAAATATGCGCTTTCAGGCTGGTAGCCTGCTTCCACCAAGGTATCAAACCCTGCTTTAATAAGTTCTGTAATACCACCGCAAAGCACTGCCTGCTCACCGAACAAATCAGTTTCAGTTTCTTCTTTGAAGGTGGTGTCTAAAACTCCTGCTCTTGTACCTCCAATTGCCTTTGCATATGCTAAGGCATGATCTTTTGCCTTACCACTGAAGTCTTGGTGTATTGCTATGAGACAAGGAACTCCTGCTCCTTCTGCAAATTGACTTCTAACTGTATGCCCAGGGCCTTTAGGGGCTACCATAAACACATCAACATCAGCTGGTGGAACAATTTGTCCGTAATGTATGTTAAAACCGTGAGCAAATATCAGTGATTTTTCAGGTGTAAGATTTGGTTCAATCTGCTCCTTGTATAGTTTAGCTTGCTTTTCATCAGGTATTAGTATCATAATAAAATCTGAATTTTTAACTGCATTGCTTACCTCATCTACTTTAAGACCTGCGTCTTCAGCCCTTTTCCAAGATTTGCTGCCCTTGTAGAGTCCCACTACCACATCCACTCCACTTTCCTTCATGTTTAGAGCATGTGCATGTCCTTGACTTCCATAACCAATTACTGCAACTTTTTTTCCCACCAATAATTTTAAATCTGCATCTTTATCATAATATAATTTTGCCATAATTAACCTCCATAAATGTTTAGTTTATTTTACATAATTTTCTGTATTTTAATAATTCACTAGTGACTACTTGCAATTAATTTGGGCGTTTTCTAAAATTCTGCATAAAAAAAACAGACTCAATCCCATTGGGGCGAAGTCTGCTCGCGTTACCACCCATTTTATATCTCATCATTTTAACGGCTTTGCCGGCGAAGCTTACTATTATTTCAGCCTGCTGCTCGGAGGTGATTTTCAGAATTTATAACTTTGTGAGCTTTCACCTTGCCTCACTCTCTTTAAAAGTTCTGACCTTCTTACTCTTCCTCGTCTATGCATTTATTATTTTATTCAATGTATCATGTATTTTTTAAGATGTCAACACTTTTTATATAAAAAAATTGAATAATTTTATGTATACGCTTTCATTATTAAATAATTAGTTTAAAATCAAACTATCGTCCTAAATAGACTATTTTAGATGAATTTGACAGTATGTGAACTGTAATTTGTTTTGACAACTATTTTACTAAAGGGTAATATTTACTTTTAAACTTGTTTTTTGAAAGGATAATTTAAGATGAAAATGGATATTTCTAACGTTGATGGAAACAAAGAAAGATACGGCATTATGTGTGGTGTCATTGCGTATGTATTGTGGGGGGGGCTCCCGATTTATTGGAAAATCATTGACATGGTTCCTGCTTATGAAATATTGGCACACAGGATTTTATGGTCCTTTGTTTTTGTTGTATTGATTGTTTTGTTTAAAGGCAACTTAAATAAAATGGTGATTATATTCAAAGATAAAAAGTGCCTGATGTATATAGCTTTATGTTCTATCCTTATAAGTTTTAATTGGTTTTTGTATATCTGGTCTGTAACATCAGGGCATATTGTTGATGCCAGTTTAGGGTATTATATTAATCCACTAATGTCAGTTTTACTGGGTACCTTTGTTCTAAAGGAAAAGTTAAATCAATATCAGTATGCTGCCCTTATAATATCGGTAATAGGGGTGTTGCTAATGATAGTGCTTTATGGAAATTTTCCATGGATTCCTATTATGCTTTCTGTAAGCTTTGCATTGTATGGATTGTGTAAAAAGATGATTTCAGCAGATTCATCAGTGGGACTTGCTATTGAAACTCTGATAATGACTCCGCTAGCTTTAGCATTTTTGTGTTTTTTGCAATTTAACGGAAAAGGTTTTTTAGGAAGTTCTGCAGTGACTACAGTTTTATTAATACTTTCAGGTGTTGTTACGGCAATTCCACTGTTATTTTTTGCAGAGGGTGCAAAGTCTATTAAACTTTCAACTCTAGGCTTTCTACAATATCTTTCTCCGACGATAAGTTTGATAATTGGTGTATTTATGTATAATGAACACTTTACTCAGGTTAATATTATTGGTTTTGGTTTCATATGGATCGCTTTAATTGTATATTCATATTCTATTTTAAAACCGCAAAATGCAACGTTTAATTAAATGCATGCAAAATATAGCGTAGGGAATAGGATTAAAGGGGAATTTGTAAAATTTAGCGATTATTTTGCAGCACTATGTTGGATATACATGGCGTTTTTCATATATTTAATAAAATTTTAAGAATTTTAGTAACTATTTTGTAAATAAAATCTTATATTATAGCTGTAAAGGTTGAAAAGGGGGCTATAGTATGAGAGGGAAGAAGTCTAAAGGAAAAGCAGTATTTATTATTATAATTATTGTATTAATATTAAAATCCGGTTTGGTCATTGCAGATTATACGAGTGTGGATTACAGCAGTCCAATTCAAACCAGGATATATAATTATCTATTAAAAAGCAACAATAGACTTAAAGTATATGAAAAGGCTGCATTATTGAATAATGGGAGCACAGAAAATACCTGTGTTTATTTCATATGTGAAGTGCTAAGGGCAAATGAGGTTAAAATATCCAAGTCCATATGTAATACTACTCAACTTGTACCACTTCTTCAAGATCAAAATTGGGTAAAGGATACAAATTATAAGAATCTTAAGCCCGGCGATTTATGCTTTACTACGGATTCAAAATTAAACAAAAATGGTATTCCAAGTCATACTTATATTTTTATGGGATGGGTTAATAGCAATAGTTATGATTATGCATACGTGTGTGACAATCAGGCAAAAGACTATAATGGGAAAATTTATCATGTTAGAAATATATGTGTATCAGCAGTAGTGGATGGAAAAATTAAAGAACCCTTCAGTTATTTTTTATATAAAAAATAGTACTAAATATTTTGACATGATATAATTTATAGGTGAAAGGTAGTGATGAAAGTTGCAGTATAACATTTTAGTAGTGGACGATGAGGAAGAAATTAGGAATGCAATTGAAATCTATTTAAAGAACGAAGGTATGAATGTTTTAAAGGCAAAAGATGGATTGGAGTCACTGAAGATTATAGAAGAAAATGAGATTCATCTAATTTTAATGGATATAATGATGCCCAACATGGATGGTATTCAAGTAACTTTTAAGATAAGGGAAAGTAATAACATACCTATTATTATGCTTTCTGCAAAGTCTGAGGATACAGATAAAATTTTGGGACTCAATATAGGTGCAGATGATTACATTACAAAACCTTTTAATCCTTTGGAACTTACTGCAAGAGTAAAATCTCAATTGAGAAGATATGTTAATTTGGGAAACTATAATAAGTGTGAAGATGAAATAAATGTAAGGGGTTTAGTTTTAAATAAAAGTACAAAATTGGTTACCGTTGAAGGTGTGGAAGTGCGTCTTACTTCTATTGAATACAGAATATTAGAGCTTTTAATGGAAAACAGGGGCATGGTTTTTTCAATCGAACAAATATATGAAAAAGCTTGGAAGGAACCTTACTTTAATTCGGAAAATACGGTGGCAGTCCATATTAGAAGAATAAGAGAAAAAATAGAAATAAATCCAAAAGATCCCAAATATCTAAAGGTGGTGTGGGGAATTGGTTACAAAATCGAAAAATAAGTTCTTGTACATAGTAGTGCTGACAATTACATCATTTTTCTTTGCAAGCACAATTATATCAGCAATGGATATTTTAAAAAATAGAAATTATTTTAAGAGTGATTATTATTTCAGCAGTAATCAATTTAAAAGCGAGGTTGTAAATTATCTTTCCAATGCAATAAAATTAAATACTGCAATCAACGGCAACATCAATGACAGTGATTATAACTTTATGAAAAAATATTTAGAAAGTATGCCTGCTATGAAGTATTACATAGTTTATAACAATGGCAAGACGGTGTTTACAAATATTAGGGAAGTATCAGATATTAATTCATACATTAAGGAAAACTCTCTCTATTCTTTGAAATTTCCAGCTTATATTATCGGAGACAATATATACCCGCAGATTAATTATTGGTTTAAAAATACAAATTCGGAGGGGTATATTGTAATTACCAACAATACCCAGGGATATAACAAAATAATTGAAGATAACAATTACTGCTTATCTATAAGACAGAGAATTATAAAAGAAGCTGGAATCTGTGCGGTATCCATGATGGCCACTTTGATACTTCTAATACTTTTGTATAAGAGAAGAGTTGTTTGGCAGGAATTAATAAAGCTATATGAAAAGGTACCTTTTGATATAAGGCTGTTCTTATTTTTGATATATTCTTTCGTAATGTTAATAAATATTTTTAACATGTCGTTTTTTTACAAACCCATAGGTCTAGATCATTTTTTAAAACTATTGAATATTTCTATTTATGCATTTTATGCAATCATTAACGTTTTTTCTATACCAAAAGGTAAAACGGAACTAACAGAACAGCTAGAAACCAGTATGGTTTTCAAGTTTTTCAAAGCCGTGAATAACAGCTTTGAATCAAAAAGTATAAATCTCAAGATAAGGATAATTATTATTTTAACAATTATTTTCGGCATTTCAATTCTTGGCATTTTATTCTCAATTGAAAAAAAGAATATTGCCTTTTTCGGAATTTTCTTTGTTTATATTATTTTGTACATGGTATTCATCCCTAAATATATAAAAACAAATATAAGATATCTTAATAAAATATTTAAGGGGGCAGAAGCAATAACTTCCGGTGATTTAAACTACAGCATAGAGGAACTTGGAAGAGGAGATCTTTTTAAACTTTCTAAAAATATAAATAACATGAGAAAAAGCTTTAAAAATTCTTTGGAAAGTGAGATGAAGAGTGAAAGATTAAAGTCTGAACTTATAACAAATGTATCTCATGACTTAAAGACGCCATTGACATCTATTATTAATTATATTGATCTTCTTAAAAACGAAGAAATTACCAAAGATGAAAGGATGGAGTATATATCAATTCTAGATAAAAAATCTCAGAGGCTAAAGATTATTATAGAGGATCTTTTTGAAGCTTCAAAAATTGCCAGTGGATCTGTAGAACTAAATATTGAGAAAATCGATGTTATATCACTTTTAAATCAGTCTCTGGCTGAATTTGATGAGAAGATTAAAAATTCTTTACTTCAGTTCAGAGTAAATTATCCTGAAAGTAAAGTATATTTAAATTTGGATGGCAAAAAGACCTGGAGAGTTTTTGAAAATTTGATTGGAAATATTCTTAAATATTCTCAAAAAAATACTAGAGTATATATAGATGTACTTCAAAAAGAAAATAAAGTATATATTATTATGAAAAATGTATCGGCCTTTGAACTGAATTTTGATGTGGATGAGATTTTTGAAAGGTTTAAAAGAGGAGATCAATCAAGAAGTACAGAGGGATCGGGATTAGGACTTGCTATAGCAAAAAGTATTGTGGAACTGGAAGGAGGGAGGTTAACCATACAAATTGATGGTGATCTTTTTAAATCAGTTATAGAATTTGATGTTTAATAGGTAAAAGCTGTGTCGGAGCCCTTATTTGCATTTTACTAATATAATGAATTTTAGATAGGGTTAAAACAACATTAAACTTGATATAATTGGGGCTACAATTGTTTTGGTAGCAGGTTTTATTGGCATAAGGTTATTTCTTGAACAGTTTTTAGATGTATTTAACATAAATGATTTCTAATTTCAGAATTAGTTATACTGCTACGTTTTACAATAGCCCCTTAATTACAATTTATTATAGTTTATTAATCATGCTTGCTAAATATCCAGCACCGAAGCCATTATCTATATTTACAACGCTGGTGCCGCTGGCACAGCAATTTAACATTGAAAGTAAGGCTGAGAGTCCTCCAAAGTTAGCGCCGTATCCCACACTGGTTGGAACTGCTATAACCGGTTTATCCACAAGTCCACCTATAACACTGGCAAGAGCTCCCTCCATGCCAGCCACTGCAACCACAACTCTTGCACCTTTAATTATATCAAGTTTGCTGAACAGCCTATGTATTCCAGCTACACCCACATCATTTATTTTCACAACTCTGTTTCCAAAAAGTTCAGCTGTAACTGCAGCTTCCTCTGACACTGGCATATCTGAAGTACCTGCATTTACAATAGCAATATAGGTATCAGTAAGGGGGATATACTTCTTTTTTACAGTAATAGTTCTTGCAAGTTCGTTATACTCTGCATCAATGCATATTTCCTTCACAGCATCGAACATCTCTCTTGTTGCTCTTGTTCCTAAAATGTTGTTATCTTTGGTATTCATAAATTCTACAATCTCTTTAATCTGTTTAACTGTTTTTCCTTCACAATATACGACTTCAGGATATCCAACCCTTAGTTCTCTATGATTATCGATTTTAGCAAAGCCTAGCTCCTTATAGGGTAAATCTTCAAACTTACCCGTCGCATCATCTATTGAAATATTCCCATTTTTAACTTCATTTAAAAGCGCCTTTATATCCTTAGAGTTCATTTAATTTCTCCTTTTCTAATATGTATACACTAGCTAATTTATCAGCAATTTCTCTATAAACAGGAACCTCAACTCCGAGATTCTCAGCAAGTCTAATAACATTGAAAATCAAACTATCCATCTCTGTTTTATTACCAGCTTTAATATCTTTTTGCATTGACGAGGATATGTCGCTCATCATGGAGTCTAAAATTTTCAGATTAATTTCAAGTAAATCAAAATCAAATTCTAAACCCAATTTATTTCCTATTTCCTTTATTTCCTGGCAAAGTTTTAAAAATGTTGCTCTGTATTTTCCGACCTTTTGCATTGGACCTACAGGGATATCATAATAGGCTCCACAAGCAGCACAGGTAGAAACAAAGGAAAATTTCTTAAATATTTCTGTCTCAATTTTATCTGATAAAACTGCAGTTATTCCACAATCAGTTAATGTATTCTTAATATTGTTTAAAATATCAGGATCCAAATACATTTCTTTTCTAGTACCAAAAACAATGGTAAATAAAGTACCCAACTGAACTATAGAGCCTGGCGACTCTATAAATGCTGAAATGTAAATACAGCCGTCAATAATGTATTTTATATCTAATTTATTACTTATTTTTTCACTTATACTGTAACCATTTAATAAAGGAATTATGATACTTTTTTCATGAGAAGCTTTTTTTATAACAGGAATAACGCTATCTAAGGAGTAGTCTTTTACGCAAACAAAAATAACATCTGCTTTATCACTATATTCATCACTTGAAAATACGTTTATATTTGAGATATATAGTTCGCCTTTAATTCCTGATTTAATTTTTAATCCATTCTTTTTAAGGGCTTCATATGTTTTGCCTCTGGCAATGAATGCTACATCATTTTCTTTTGAAGCTAGGAACCCCCCTACAGAGTTACCAATACCACCTGTACCAATAATTAGATATTTCATTTAATTCTCCTTTCAACTTAAATGACTTTATACATCCTTTACATATCTATCCGTATTTTTAATGAACTTATGATAAATATTTTTAAAGCCTTCTTTTCTTATAGTGCTTAGAATTTCGCTTCTGTTTTTTCTCATATCCAAATGGCCATCATGAATTCGAGGATTCCCAATTATAGCTTCCTCAATAGTTTTTGAATGAAGTTTAATTCTGCCTTGTTCTCTAACTTCATGTAAAAGAGACTTTCCTGTTTCATTATTTACAAGAACTAATGAAACACCGCGTTCGTCCATAAGATCATCAGATACTTTCCAGAAGTCACCCATGGTTAAGTCTCCTGTTCGAGGAAGCGATGAAAACTTACAATTATAACAAGCTGAATTTGAATAGAGATCACATATAAAACCATGAAAAAATGGGTCGTGCTTTGTTATACATTCATAATTTTCTTTGTTCTCCATGGTAGCCTTTACTTTATAATTGGACCAGCCAAGGCTTTTATCTCTAAATGTATAAGAATTGACTGTATTTCCACTCGAAATGTATTCCAAGTATTCATCAAATACTGTTTTAGAAGGGATACCATGACAGACCACATCCATTGTATATAAATTTTCACTACTGGTAAAAGTTTTTAAAGCAGCAACCTGACAAGGGGTACCTGCAAACAATACTTTTCTATTCTCTTTTTTTAGAAGTTTTATAATCTCTGAATAAGTATTAGTTATATTGCTTTGAATATATTTTGAACTCCTTAATTTTGATAGTTCGGATTTTCTTTCTATCCCTATATGCCTCACGCTTAAATCTTTTTCCCACTCAGCTCCAAATACAACACCATTTTTTTCAACTATATTTTCAGCAATTTCAGTAAAAATTCCTCCTGACGAGCTTAACAGTCTTATACTATCATTCGTGGAATAGGCAGCATAAACCTCTATATCTTCTTTTGAAAAGTTGCAGGTATTATAATTTAAGACAGGGCAATGTGAGCTGCATAAGCCACAGTTTGTGCATTTATTTTCATCAATTTCAGGGATGAAAAATCCCTCAATAGATAATTTCATTATAATTGCATTAAAATGACAAGCATTAAAACACCCAAAACACCCCGTACATTTTTCTTTTCCCAATATATTAATTGCAGAATTAACCATGAATTTTCTCCTTTTATTTTTATTTTATCATATTATTTTTTTATTTGGGATCTAATTGGTATAATATAATTGTAATAATTCAAAGTAAGGGGGGATTTTAGCGAGGGATATAATATATTTTCTCTCACTAATATTGCAAATGGAAATAGTAAATAAAATTAGTATTATAGGGTTAGGCGCTGTAGGATGTACATATGCCAGCAGATTACATGATATGGATGCGAATTGTGTAACAATTATAGCAGATAGTGATAGAATTGACAGGTATAAAAGGAATAAATACATTATTAATGAAAAAACCTATGATTTTAATTATGTAAGCCCTGATGAAAAATACGAACCTGCTGATTTAGTTATCGTTTCTGTTAAATTTAATAACCTTAAGCAGGCAATTAAAGATATTAAAAATCATGTAGGAGAAAATACCATTATTTTATCTTTGTTAAATGGTATTTCCAGCGAGGAAATTATAGGTGAAACTTATGGTATGAATAATTTACTTTATGGGATTTGCATTGGAATAGACGCAGTGCGTCAGAATAATATAGTTACATTTTCGAAATCAGGGAAGTTGGTATTTGGAGAAAAGATTAACAATATTTGTTCGCCAAAAGTTCAAGCGGTGAAGCGACTTTTTGATATAGCAGCAATACCATATAAAATTCCCGAAGATATGATACGCTTTTTATGGTGGAAGTATATGGTTAACGTAGGAATAAATCAATCATCTGCAGTGCTTGGAGCCCATTATAAAGTATTTCAAACAAATAGTGAGGCGAGAAAATTAATGGAAGAAGCTATGTGGGAAGTTATAAATATATCTAAGCAGAATGGAATAAATCTAAATGAAAATGATATGCTATCCTGGTATGAAGTATTATATAATCTTAGTCCAGATGGGAGAACTTCCATGTTGGAAGACATTGAAAACAGAAGAAAAACTGAAATCGAGCTGTTTGGCGAAACTGTATGTAAGCTTGGAGAAAAATATGGAGTAGATACTCCAGTGAATAGAACCCTTGTTAGAATAATAAAGGTTTTAGAAAAGAATTTCTAATTGGCAAGCCCATGTTGCAAACTTAAACATGGGCTTGTGTCTTAAAATATTTTAGTGCTTTTTTACCTAATTCAGTGATTATTGTACCGCTTCGTCCTTTTAGGATAGTGACCATTTTACATTTTTCAAGATTTAACAGTATAGCTCTTATTTCCTGCTCACTTAAGAATAGATTATGGTTTTCGCATTCTTTGAAAATGCTTCTTCTGCCTAACCTTTTGTTTTCTATGAATGCTTTTGCCAGTTCTTCCAGTACAAATATATATGAGTCAATGCTTTTACCTGCTATTTCTATAAGTGAAGATCTATATGTTTGTTCATTTAAATTACCGATTTTATTTTCAGTAGATACTTTTTTATAATCCTCATTATAAAAAGGCAAATCTTCCTCATCAACTATGTCTATACCAAGGTTTACAATATATTCAACATAGTTTTTTAATTCTCTTACATTACCTTTCCAATCATGCTGAATTAAAGCATCTATTGCACTTCTGGTAAGGGAGAAGTTTCCGCTAAACCCATTTTTAAGATTATTGATAATAGAAGGGATATCTTCTTTTCTAAAGTTTAGTGAAGGAACTTTTAAACTTAGAACATTTAGCCGATAAAATAAATCCTCTCTAAAGTCACCCTTATTAACCATTTCTATAATATTTCTATTGGTAGCCGCAATTAATCTAACATCAATATCGATCAATCTGTCTCCGCCTAATCTCATTACTTGTCTTTCCTGAAGGACCCTAAGCAGTCTAGATTGCAGAGATAAGGGCATTTCACCAATTTCATCAAAAAATAATGTACCTTTGTGAGCCAGTTCAAAAAGTCCTGGCCTGCCTCCTTTGCGAGCACCTGTAAAAGAGCCTTCTTCATATCCAAACAATTCACTCTCTAGGAGGCTTTCGGGCAGGGCGCCACAGTTAATGACTACAAATTGATAATCACGTCTAACGGAATTATTGTGAATGGCCTGGGCAAATAATTCTTTGCCTGTGCCGCTTTCACCAGTAATTAATACTGTGGAGTTTGAATCAGCCATTCGTATTGCTTTTTTCTTACATTTTGTTATTTCTTCACTTTCTCCTATTATATCCTTAAAGTTATATTTTGCCTTATGCCCTTTACCAATCAACTGAGTTCTGAATTTATGCTGTTTTAATTCTGCCTCACTGAAATTTTTCATTATAGCAAAGGCACCATAAAGTTTATTCGAATTAATTATTGGATCAACGGATACAATTATATCATATCCATTTATTTTTATGAGCTTATCCTTTATTGGTTTAAGAGTTTCAAGAGTGTTTTTAAATGGAATATCAGGAAACAGCATTAGTCCATTTCCTCGAATTACTTTGTTTTTACTATAACCTAGTATTTTTTTAGCATTTTCGTTATAAGATATAATTTGTCCTTTAAGATCTATGCTCATAACACCGTCCTCAATGGCTTTAAATAGGACATTTAATGTACCTTCAATTCTGTTTGTTCTTCCTATTATTTCAGTTAATCCCCAATTAGCCGGGACAATTTCACTATAACTTTTCTGAATATCTTTATCGCGTATAATGTGTTCAAGATCCAGTCTAAATCCAATGCCGATTATTGTACTTATATCCAATAGACTGCTTCCTATGTTAATAATTTCTTTTGAATTATTTGGTATAAAGCTAGATTCTCCCAAAATTACAACAGTTTTGTTTTCAAACATGTTTTTGCTTTTGGGGGAAGCGGGTATAAGTTTTAAATTTCTAACTCCAATTTCATATATTATTGAGATGATATTGTTTGACATTTCATAAGTTTCATCCAGCACAACAACTTCAGTTCCATAAGGTATGCTTAGTATTTTGTTTAATCCGGTTTTTGAAATAGTTCTGTTACAGAACATAATCTGAGAGTCGGTTGGTATGTATTTCTTAACTTTTTCAAAACCATCATTGTTTTGAACTAAAATTAAATCAGCAATTATGGTATTACTAATATTTTCATTATTGATACAATATTTTTCAACATATATTTCCCCGGAAAATAGGCTTTCAATTTGTTCACAATAAACATCCGCAGATTTTGAATCATAGTTGATAAGTGCTAGTTTTTTTTTCATATAAGTTTTCTCCTAAAATAGTAATTGTACATTGCTTCATTATAACATATCTATTGGGTTAAAAGGTATAAACCATTAATGCCTTTTAACCCAATAGATATATAATTTATATAAATATTATGCTAAAACAGTGGTTTTAAGTGGTTTATTTATTGGCACAGTATTTGCTATTATGATATAGAAGTATTATTTGTTAAAATATTGGATGAGTTATATTAAATGCGTTTAATTCAGGAATGAATGTGATAAAATAAAATGTAATAAATCTTAGGAGGGGTTTTTTTGAAGAAAGGAGATTTTTTGTGGGCACTTGGCATTGCGGTTATTGCCGCAATACTTGTAGTTCCTGCAAGCCATGCAATTTTTGTTGTTTTTACAACGCAGCATCCCTATATGGCGGGTTTTGTTAAATTTTTTATTCTTGCCACTATGGGAGAACTGTTGGCAATAAGGATAGTAACATCAAATTGGATAGTTCCCAAGGGCTGGATTTACAGGGCGCTGATTTGGGGCTTTTTAGGCATGGCGATTGTATTAACTTTTGGTGTTTTTTCTGGAGGAGTTACAGCAGCAACTGCTCAGGGGCTTCTGCCTGGAAAAGGGTCTAAATTTGTATGGGCATTTTTTGTGAGTGCTATTATGAATTTGAGCTTTGGTCCTGCAATGATGACATTTCACAGGTTTACAGATACTTTTATAGATATGAAATATGAAGGTGAAAAGGATATAAGTATAGGTAAAATTGTAAAAAGAATTGATTGGAATGGATTTTATTCTTTTGTTGTATTGAAAACAATTCCATTTTTCTGGATACCAGCTCACACAATTGTATTTCTCTTGCCAGCAGAATACAGGGTAATAGCGGCTGCATTTCTTTCAGTTGCACTTGGTGGAATATTGGCTTTTGCAAAAAAGAAACCACAAAATAATTAGGAGGGGTAAAAATGAGTTATAAAATACTTGCACTAAATCCGGGATCTACATCTACAAAAATTGCATTATATGAGGACGCAAAGGAAATTTTCAAGACAAATATCGAACATTCTAGTGTGGAATTAGAAAAATATAAAAATATTGCAGACCAATATGAGATGCGATACGATGCAATATTAAACATATTAAAAGAAAAGCACTTTGATATTAAAGAATTAGCTGCTGTAGTAGGAAGAGGAGGGCTTCTTCCACCTGTAAAATCAGGAGCCTATAGAGTAAATGAGTTAATGGTTGACAGGCTAAAGAACAAACCTGTGGTAGAGCATGCATCAAATCTTGGGGCAATCATTGCTTTCAGCATAGCAGAGCCGCTTAAGATTCCTGCATTCATTTGTGATTCAGTTGCAGTAGATGAACTTGAGGATATTGCAAGAATTTCAGGGATGGCAGACATTGAGAGGAAAAGCTTTGTTCATGCGCTTAATATGAGAGCAGTGGCAATAAAGACAGCAAAAGAGATGGGAAAAGATTTCAAAGAATTGAACCTTATTGTTGCCCATTTAGGCGGTGGAATATCCATAAGCATTATAAAACATGGAAGAATTGCAGACATAGTATCTGATGATGAAGGTCCATTTTCACCTGAAAGATCTGGAAGAGTTCCATGCAAAGATTTAATGAATATGTGTTATAAGAATGAAAAGGCTGTGGTAAATAAAAAGATGCGAGGGAAAGGTGGCCTAGTTTCTTACCTTGGAACAAACAATGCCATAGAAGTAGAGGATATGATAAAAAATGGTGACAAGCATGCCAAGTTAGTATATGAGGCAATGGCTTATCAAATAGCCAAAGGCATAGGTGAATTAGCAACTGTTGTGGATGGAAAGGTAGATAGAATAATTATTACCGGGGGGATTGCTTATTCTGAGTTTATTACCAGCAGAATTAAGAAAAGTGTAGAATTCATTGCACCGGTTCAGATAGTTCCTGGAGAAAACGAGCTGGAAGCACTTGCATTAGGCACGCTCAGAACGCTTAACGGTGAAGAGAAAGCAAATGAATATACTGAACAATAGTAAATAACTAAAAATGCCTTTCGATATTGGAAGGCATTTTTGTTTTAAAAACATTATGATATAATGTATGAAAAAAATATCTTGGGGGAGGAAAGTTATGCTAAAAGAGTTTAAAGAATTTGCTTTAAAAGGTAACATAATGGACTTAGCAGTAGGTGTTATTATTGGGGGAGCTTTTGGAAAAATTGTTTCATCCTTGGTAAGTGATATCATTATGCCTTTGCTAGGAATATTAATTGGTAATGTTGACTTTACCAATCTATTTATTACACTCGGAAGTGGAAGTTTTAAAACTATTGAAGAGGCGAAAAAGGCCGGCGTTGCAACGCTTAATTATGGTGTTTTCATAAATAATGTAATAGATTTTTTGATTATTGCTTTTTCAATTTTTATAGTTTTAAAACAACTAAATCGGTTTTCAAGGAAAAAGAAAGAGGAAGTTGCTGTTACAACTAAAAAGTGTAAATACTGCTTAAGCAAGATACCAATTGAGGCAACAAGATGCCCTCATTGTACGTCAATTCTTGAAGATTGATAATTAAAACTTTAAAATGCTGTCACACCATTATCCGTTGATAATGTGACAGCATTTTATTTTTTTATAATAACTATTTTAATATATAGTACAGTTTTATTAAGGTATGAACTAAAGTTGTATTACTAAAATACGATAATAACAATACAACGAATATAATTATTAAAGCGAGGTGAAACATGTCGAATTATATAACATTTACAATCAATCAACAAATGATGGGAATATCTGTACAACATGTAGAAAAAATTATGTTGAAGGAGCGATAAACTATCATAATGCAATTATTCCTGCAATAAACCTTAAAAAGCTTTTAAATCTAGACTGCAGTGACAAAGATTCTAAGGTCGTAAGGCTGGGCTTATTGTTGATGAAGTCAGAGAGATTGAAGATGTTGATGAGACTTACCTTACCTTGCTTTAAAATGAAAAGTCAATACATAACCGATGCTATGAAATTAAATAACAATATTTTACCAGTTATTCCTATTAGCAAAAAACTTGGGTTAAATATAAGAATTTGATTGTAACGTATACAGTTGAGCAGCAGCTAAATTTAATATAAAAAAATTGGGGGTATTATCATGAATAATAATACACAGGGGATAAAAGCAGATTTATCAAATATAAAAATTCAAGATGTAATCGATATTGATTTACTACAGAGATTTCAGGATAATTTTGCTGAAGGAATGGATATTGCCAGCGTTACAGTAGATATTAATGGTGCTGAGGTTACAAAGCCTAGTTCTTATACAAGTATGTGTGCAAACTTTACTCATTCCACAACTATAGGCGACAACCGTTGTGCTGAATCACATAAAAAAGGCGGTGAGGAGGCAGCTAAGACAGGAAGACCTTATATTTTTAGATGTCATGCTGGTCTGATAGATTTTGCAGCTCCTATTATTGTTAATGGAAAACTGATTGGCACTATTCTTGGAGGACAGATTTTAACAAAAAAACCTGAAGAAGCAAGATATAGACAAACAGCTAGGGAAATAGGTGTCGACGAAGATGGATATGTGGATGCAGTTAATAAGGTTAAAATAACACAAGAAAAAAATATAAGAGCTGCGGCAGAAGTTCTCTTTATTGTAGCAAATGCACTTTCTCAAATTGGGTACCAGCAGTTAAGGCTTGGAACTATGTCCGGGGAACTTACTGAAAGCTTTTCTCAGATATCCGCAACTATTCAGGAATTATCTTCCACATCTGTTACGGTGACAGAAAATCAGCATACATTAAACAGCGAGATTATAAATGTTCAAAAGGTTTCAGAACAAATTAATTCGATCCTCGATTCAATAAAGAGTATTGCAGACAAAACAAAGATGCTGGGGCTAAATGCAGCTATAGAAGCAGCGCGAGCAGGAGAAGCAGGTCGAGGCTTTGGAGTTGTGGCAACAGAAATAAGAACTTTGTCTCAAAATTCCAAGGAAACTGCTATACAGATTATGAAGCTAACATCAGAAATTCAGGCTTCAGTAAAAAAGACGTTGGAACTTTCTAATTCAACTCTTACAAATACTGAGCAGCAGTCTGCCGCTATTGAAGAAACCAATGCCAGTGTAGAAGAACTTCTAGGGCTTACTATGGAACTTAATAAGCTGGCTAATGACGAGCTATAATTTCAAATAAATGTGTACTCTTGCTATAGATGTTATATTAATTTATAATTTTAACCATAAGATAAAACTATTGTAGCAAGGGAGAATAATTATGAAGGCATTTTTAGATAGAGCATTTTATGTTGCTTCATCCAATAAATACATGTTTAGACATAAGGTAGGCGCAGCAGTGGCTGCTACTTTTGAACAATTAAATAACTACATTAATTATTCTGAGATGCTCATGACTACTTCTAACTATTGCCATGTAATCTATGGCACAGTGCTTGGGGATGCTAAAAAATGCGAAGAAGGTGCTCAGATTATGAGGACTCTAGGCAAAAAGACTTGGCTTATGAAATTAGTGGAATATGGTAAAGGCAAGATAGATGAACCGGAAAAAGAAAATAAAAAAGAAAATAAAGTATATACCGATTTTATAAGGTGTTAAATTGAGAATTGTAAATGCAGCTTCTGGTTTTGTTGATAGGAATTTTCATGCACTTACCCATAAGAATTTCAGATACTTTTGGACGGGACAATGTGCATCATTGATTGGTACATGGATGCAGAGCATCGGACAAAGCTGGCTGGTGCTTTCTATTACAAACTCACCATTTTTACTGGGGGTATTAGGTATGGTGCAATTCATACCTATTACTTTTTTTTCTTTATTTGCCGGTGTTATTGTTGATAAATTTTCTAAAAAGAAACTCTTGATCTTTACTCAAGTATCATCAATGCTTTTAGCTTTTTCTTTATCTTTACTTGTATTTACTAGTACTGTTAAGTATGAATATATACTCATTTTGGCGTTTTTGCTGGGGTGCATAAATTGTATTGATATGCCTACAAGGCAGTCATTTACTGTAGAGATTGCGGGAAAAGAAGATTTGATGAATGCCATTGCATTAAATTCTGCTACATTTAACTTAGCTAGAATACTTGGACCAAGTATTGGTGCATTGATAATGGCTTATTTTGGTGCAGGCTGGTGCTTTCTTTTGAATGGTCTAAGTTATTTGGCAGTGCTATATGGTTTATTTAACATTAAGGTAGAATCCTACTTTAGAAAAAACATTATTGGAAGCAATGTTTTAAAGGAGATAAAGGATGGTTTGCAATATGTTAAAAATTCTAAAATTCTATTCCAAACCACATTGATGATATTAGTTATTGGAATTTTTGGATTTAACTACAATGTACTTGTACCATCCTTTACAAAACTGGTACTTCATCAAAATGAAAAAACCTATGGAGTTTTAATGTCTTTCTTAGGTATAGGATCTTTTTTAGGTGCAATAATAGCCTCCATGGGAAGTAAAAAAGGTCCAAAGGCAAGGATTTTATTTGTAAGTTCATTTATTATGTCATTAATGCTTATCTTAAATGGTTTAAACAGCAACTATATTATTACAGGAATTTTGTTAGGTGCTACTGGTGTGTTTAATATTCAATTTTCAACTACTGCAAATTCAACGCTGCAGCTGAATTCAAAGGATGAATACAGAGGAAGAGTTATGAGTGTATATTCTTTCGTGTTTGCTGGTTCTGCACCAATTGGAAGCCTTATTATAGGGGTGATATGTGATACTATTGGGCCTTCTGAAGGTTTTTTGATAAGTGGAATAATAATTATAATCCTCGTAATTATTATAAAAGTTTATTTTGCAAATAAATCAAAACAATAATAATTCATGTGATAAGGGGTTGATTAGCTGACAAAATTCTAGTATAATTTAATAACAATTTAATATAGTTCTTATCTAGAGTGGTGGAGGGACTGGCCCTATGAAACCCAGCAACCAGTATGTTTCATTTGCATACATGGTGCTAAATCCTGCAGCGATGCTGAGAGATAAGTTAGAAAATTAGTTTTTTATTGAATCTCTTCTCGTTGAAGAGATTTTTTTATTTTTATTTTAGAGAAGGAGAAAAATTATGCAAATTAAAAATTTATTTAAAGAAAAAAAGGTTGTATTTTCATTTGAAATATTTCCGCCTAAACTTACTTCCCAAATTGAAACAGTTTATAACACTATAAAGGAACTAAGTGTTTTAGAGCCGGATTATATGAGCGTGACTTATGGTGCGGGTGGAAATACCTCAAATAACAGAACCTGTGAACTTTCATCATTAATTAAAAATGAATATGGAATTGAGTCCTTAGCTCATCTTACCTGTATCAGTTCGAAAAAGGAAGATATTGATATAATACTGAAAAGGCTACAGGAAAAAGGTATTGAAAATGTGCTTGCTCTTAGAGGTGACTTACCTTTAGATCAAATCTCTCCCGGAGATTTTGGATATGCAAATGAGCTGATTGGATATATTAAAACAAATAGCAAACTTGGAATTTCTGCTGCCTGTTATCCTGAAGGCCACGTGGAGAACAATAATTTAAACAAGGAAGTAGAGACATTAAAAAGAAAGATAAATGCTGGTGCAGGACATTTTATTTCACAGCTTTTTTTTGATAATAACTATTATTATAATCTGTTAAACAAAGTAGATCAGAATAGCTTGAATGTGCCAATTCAAGCAGGAATAATGCCTGTAATAAACAAGAAACAGATCGAGAGGGTAGTTTCACTTTGCGGAGCTTCTATCCCGGCAAAATTCATAAGGATTATGAATAAATATGAGCATGATGAAGTGGCTTTAAAAGACGCAGGAATAGCATATGCACTTGATCAGATAGTAGATCTGGTTTCCTCAGGAGTAAACGGCATTCATCTTTACACTATGAATAATCCATATGTGGCAAGAAAAATAACTGAAAATATAGGTTCAATAATAAATTCCGTTAACAGGGCTGTATAGCATATATGGATACTATCGATATAGATAAAAAAGAGGTCTTAAGGTATTTAGGCTATAAAAATCAAATTTTGGATTATAAAACAGATAAATTAATTGAAAATTGCATTTTTGAAATTCAAAAGCTTGCCGAACCCAAGTACATTTACAGCTTATTTAAAGTAACTGGCAGAGAAAATACTATTTCACTAGATAATGGCTTAATCGAGCTTAAGGGTAATGCAATATCAAATCACTTAAGAAATTCAGAGGATTGTGTTTTATTGGCTGTTACACTGGGAAACTTTATAGACACGAAGATAAGATATTACGAAAAAACAGATATGACCCGTGCACTAATACTTGATGCTTGTGCAACTGCTTATGTGGAGCAGGTCTGTGATATGGTATGCAATCTTATTAAAAAAGAAGATATTTTAAAAAATAAGTCTTTGACATATAGATTTAGTCCTGGGTATGGAGATTTACCTCTGGATATACAAAAAAGTTTTCTTGGAGTTTTAGCTGCAGAAAAAAATATAGGATTAACAGCATCTTCAAACAATATATTACTGCCAAGAAAATCTGTTACTGCAGTAATTGGAGTTGTTGAAGGGAATTGTAAGCACAATGCAAAAAGTTGTTTAAATTGTAATAAGAATAGGGATTGCATGTATAAAAAGGAGGTATAAATATAGTGGGGCTAAAGGAACGTTTAAAAGATGGATTTATTATTTTTGATGGTGCTATGGGCACTATGCTTCAGAACACTGGGTTAAAAACCGGTGAATTGCCTGAGGTTTTAAATATCAGGGACAAACAGAAAATAATAGACATTCATAAAAAGTATTTAGATGCTGGAGCCATGGTTATAACTACAAATACTTTTGGCGCAAATGAAATTAAGCTTAAGACCTCCGGGATTTCTGTGGAGGAGGTTATAGATGCGGCCGTTTTGAATGCAAAGGAAGCTATTGATGGTAGAAATGCATATGTTGCACTGGACATTGGTCCTATAGGAGAGCTTCTAAAGCCCATGGGCACGTTAAGCTTTGAAAGTGCTTATGATGTTTTTAAGAGGCAGATAGTGCAGGGGGTAAAGAGCGGCGTAGATGTAATATTGATCGAAACTATGACAGATTTATACGAAGCAAAGGCTGCAATTTTAGCAGCAAAAGAAAATTCAGATCTGCCTATTTTCTTTACCATGAGTTTTGAAAAGAGCGGAAGAACCTTTACAGGGTGTAGTGCGAAAGCAATGGTATTGACTGTTCAGGGGTTAGGAGTGGATGCTCTTGGTATAAACTGTTCATTAGGTCCAATAGAGATGGAGCCAATTGTAAATGAAATATTAGAACTTTCGAATATACCTGTGATGATTCAGCCCAATGCAGGTATCCCATGTATGTGCAACGGTAAGACTGAGTATAAAATAACACCTTCTGAATTCGCACAGTGCATTAAAGGATTTGCAGAAAAGGGTGCAAGGATTTTGGGAGGATGCTGTGGTACAACTGATAAGCATATAAAGCTTGTTTCTGATATTATTAAAAATATTAAAGTTAAGGAAATTGAAAATAAATCAATAAGCAGTGTTTGTACCCCTACAAAGGTTGTGTTTGTAGATAAGGTTAGGGTAATTGGAGAAAGGATTAATCCTACTGGTAAAAAATTATTTAAGGAAGCTCTAAAAAAGGGTGATCTCGACTACATTATAAGAGAGGCTGTATCGCAAGTAGAAGCTGGTGCAGACATACTAGATGTAAATGTAGGACTTCCAGAAATTGATGAAGAAGAAACAATGGTAAAGGTGATAGAGGAAATTCAATCTATTTTGGATGTGCCTCTACAAATAGATTCAAACAACCCAAAGGTTATAGAAAAGGCATTAAGAATCTACAATGGAAAGGCAATTGTAAATTCAGTAAATGGTGAGGATGAAATTTTAGACAATGTTTTACCTATAGTAAAGAAGTACGGTGCCGCAGTAGTGGGACTTACGCTTGATTCAAAAGGAATTCCAAAGAGTGCGGAAGAAAGATTTAAAATAGCAGAAAAAATAGTAAGAAAAGCAGAGAGTTATGGAATAAATAGAAGTGATATATACATTGACTGTCTGACACTAACTGCAGCGGCACAGCAAAAGGAAGTAAAAGAAACATTGAAGGCACTTACTTTGGTAAAAGAAAAACTAAATGTAAAAACTGTGCTTGGTGTTTCAAATGTGTCTTTTGGACTTCCAAACAGGGGGTTGCTTAACAGGACTTTTCTTGCGGCAGCACTCGCCACCGGGCTTGATTTGCCTATAATAAATCCTATGGATATAAGTATGATTGATGTTATAAATGCATTTAAAGTACTATGGTTTCAAGATGAAAACTGCGAAAACTATGTAAATGTTTATAAGAATTCATCTCAAGAGATGACTAAGAGTGCCCTGGATAAAAATAATCATAATTTATTCGAAATAATTGAAAGGGGAATTAAAGAAGAAGCTAGAAGTGAAACCTTAAAGCTTTTAGAAAGTGAAATGCCCCTTGATATTATAAATAAACACATAATACCTGCTTTGGATTTTGTAGGTGACAAATATGAAAAGGGAGATATATTTTTGCCTCAATTGATTCAATCCGCAGAAACGGTAAGAAGTGCTTTCAGTGTTATAAAGGAAAAAATTGAAAAAACTTCAGAATGCCAGGTTCTAAAGGGCAAAATAATATTGGCCACTGTAAAAGGCGACATTCATGATATAGGAAAGAACATAGTAAAAGTTCTTTTGGAAAGCTATGGATTTGAGGTAATTGACCTAGGAAAAGATGTGTCAAAGGAAACAATCATTCAGGAAGCAATAAAAAATGATGTCCAATTAGTAGGACTAAGTGCATTGATGACTACTACTGTGTGCAATATGGAGGATACTATAATTTATTTAAAAGAAAACTGCCCAAACTGTAAAGTTATGGTGGGTGGAGCCGTTCTAAACGAAACTTATGCAAAATCCATTGGAGCAGATTTTTATGCAAAGGATGCAAAAGAATCCGTGTCAATTTCACAAAAGTTTTTTTCATAGCTATGGTACCAGGTACCAGATACTGTCTATTGCAAAACAGATTATTCAAAGTCACAAAGGGAAAATATGGGCAGATATTGAGCTTGGTATAGGTACTAAAATAATTTTTATAATTTCTGAAATTCAATAAAATGTTTGACAATAGATTGTAAAATGCAATATAATCTCCTTAATTATTCTAATAAAGAGGTAATTTATGTTGAAACTAAACAGAAAATCAAAGGTTGCACTATTATCCATATTATCAAATACTGCATTAATCATATTAAAAGTTATTGCTGGTATACTTAGCGGCTCTGTGAGCATAGTATCGGAGGCAATTCATTCTTCTATGGACTTAGCTGCATCTATAATAGCATTTTTTTCAGTAAGGATTGCTTCAAAGCCTGCAGATAAGAATCATCCTTACGGTCACGGTAAAATGGAAAATATATCAGGGGTTGTCGAAGGCATTTTAATATTTATTGCTGCTATTTTGATAATTAAAGAAGCTATTTCTAAAATTAGTCATCCTGGTGAAATAAATGAAGCCTATATAGGGATTTTTGTTATGGTAATTTCTGCAGTAGTAAATTATTTTGTATCGCGTAAATTATATAAGGTTTCAATAGAAGAGGATTCAATCGCTCTTGAAGCAGATGCACTGCATCTAAAAACCGATATATATACTTCTTTGGGCGTAGCAGCAGGGCTTTTTTTAATTAAAACGACTGGCATGCTTATTTTTGACCCGATTGTTGCAATGGTAGTGGCATCTTTAATAATTAAGGAAGCCTGGTTACTAACAAAGGATGCATTTGATCCGCTTTTGGATAAAAAGCTTTCAGATGAAGAGGAAGAGATTATTGGAAAGATAGTAAAAAGCTATAACAGCAGAGTTATCGATTATTATGAATTAAGAACAAGAAAATCAGGCAATATTAAATATATTGATTTTCAAATAGCTGTGGATAAAAATATGAGTGTGATTGAAGCTCATAACCTAAGTGACAGCATCGAAAAAGATATTGAGAAAAAAGTAAAGAACTCTAATGTTCACATCCATATAGAGCCTGGTGAATAAATAATTAGTAAATTGTATTGACAATTTATAATAAATAATTTATTATATAATAAATTCAAAGAAGAGGGTTAGTAGATATCTTATCTTTTTTAAGAGAGGGAATTGTTGGTGTAATATTCCTATCAAGACGATTTCGAACCTGCCTTGGAGAACTGTTCTGAAGTAATAGTAGGATGCAGCGGATTTGACCGTTATCAATTTGAGTGAATATATGCATATATTATGCGTATATTAAACAGGGTGGTACCGCCGATAGAGCCTCGGTCCCTTTTAGGGATTAGGGGCTTTTTTTATTTCAATTTTTTTTATTATAGGAGGAATTAAAATGGCAAAAGAAAATGAAAAGAAATTCGTGGAAGAGATTACACCAATGGATGTAGATTTTGCTCAGTGGTATACAGATATTGTTAAAAAGGCTGAATTGGCAGATTACTCCAGTGTAAGAGGCTGCATGATAGTACGTCCTTATGGTAATGCAATATGGGAAGGTATACAAAGATATTTGGATGCTAAATTCAAGGAAACAAATCATGAAAGTGTAGCTATGCCACTATTTATTCCTGAAAGTCTGCTTCAAAAGGAAAAGGACCATGTAGAAGGTTTTGCCCCTGAGGTTGCTTGGGTAACTCATGGTGGAGATGAGGAACTAGCTGAAAGATTGGTTGTTCGTCCTACATCAGAAACTTTATTCTGTGAACACTTTGCTAAGATAGTTCAATCCTATAAGGATCTTCCAAAACTATATTATCAGTGGGGTTCTGTAGTAAGATGGGAAAAAACTACAAGGCCTTTCTTAAGAACCACAGAATTTTTTTGGCACGAAGGTCATACTATTCATGAAACAAGCGAAGAAGCAGTAGCTCATACTCTAATGATATTGAACATATATTCTGTATTATGTGAAGATATTTTAGCTATGCCAGTAATAATGGGTAAGAAAACAGAAAGTGAAAAATTTGCCGGGGCAGACGACACTTATACAATAGAAAGCTTAATGCATGATGGAAAAGCTCTTCAAGCAGGTACATCTCACTACCTGGGTACTAATTTTTCAGAGGCCTTCAACATTCAGTTCTTAGACAGAAACAGCAAGCTTCAGTATCCTCACTATACTACTTGGGCTGTAACTACAAGACTTATCGGGGCAATAATAATGGTTCACGGAGACGACAGCGGATTAAAGCTTCCACCAAGAATTGCACCAATTCAAGTTGCAATTATACCTGTAGCTCAACATAAAGAGGGTGTTCTTGAAAAATCCAGGGAATTAAAAGACAGACTTAAAAAGAATTTCAGAGTTAAACTAGATGAAACAGATAAAATGCCTGGTTGGAAGTTCAGTGAATATGAAATGAAGGGTGTGCCTCTTCGTTTAGAAATAGGACCAAGGGAAATTGAAAACAATGAAGTAGTGCTTGTAAGAAGAGACAATAGAGAAAAAATCACAGTTTCAATGAATGAATTGGAAACTAAGATTCAGGAAATATTGGATTCTATACACGATTCGATGCTTAGTGCCGCAAAAGCAGCAGTAAAAGAAAGAACTACTAATGCTAGAACAATGGATGAAATAAAAGACATACTTGAAAATAAGACGGGATTTGTTAAGGCTATGTGGTGCGGAGATGCTGCCTGTGAAGAAAAGATTAAAGAAGAAACAGGTGCCAGCTCAAGGTGTATACCATTTGAGCAGGAAAATATTTCAGATACCTGCGTATGCTGTGGTAAAAAGGCTAAGGAATTGGTTTACTGGGGCAGAGCATACTAATAGAAGTTTAACATCGAGAAGTGAGCTATGCTCATTCTCGATGTTTCTTTTTTGATTAATATAGTTCATTTAGTATATAATATAGGTAGTTTATGATGCGGAGGAGAAGCCTATGGATTTAAATAGTAAAATTGATGAGCTAAGAGATGAAATCATAATAAATACTCAGGAAATATTAAAAATAAAAAGTGTTGAAGGTGAAGCAAAAGCAGGAATGCCTTTCGGTGAAGATGTGGATAAGGCATTAAAAAAAGCATTGGAAATTTGTGAAAGTCTTGGATTTAGAACTACCAATTTAGATGGATATGTAGGGTTCGCTGAGTATGGTGAAGGGGATGAATACATAGGGGTTTTGGGGCACTTAGATGTGGTGCCTGAAGGAGACGGATGGATCTACCCACCTTTCGGAGCAGAAATTCACCATGACAGGATATATGCAAGGGGGTCTTTAGATGATAAAGCTCCTATTATAGCAGCGCTTTATGGACTTAAAGCAATAAAGGATCTGAATCTTAAACTTTCAAAAAGGGTAAGAATAATTTTTGGAACAAATGAGGAATGTGGATGCCATGAGATGGAGTACTATACTAAAAGAGAGAAGCCTCCTATAGCTGGATTTACACCGGATGGTCAGTATCCAATAATATATGCGGAAAAAGGAATAACTATTTTTGATGTAGTTATGAAGATTAAAGACAGCTGCGGAAATGATGTTGTTATTAAATATATAAAGGGCGGACAAAGAGCCAACATGGTTCCAGATTATTGCGAAGCCGCTATAGAGACTAATAACAAGGAAAATGTAATAAAAGCTGTAGATGAGTTTATTAAAGAAACCGGATTTGACATAAAGTTAGAGGAAAAAAATGAAACTTTAGTTATTAAATCCTATGGAGTATCTGCTCATGGAAGTATGCCTCACTTAGGTAAAAATGCAATAATGCAGATGTTTAAGCTTCTAGAAAAATTAGTGACATGTAAATGTGATATATTATCTTATATTAGATTCTTTAATAAATATGTAGGATTTGAGTGTGATGGCACTTCCTTTGGATGCAGCATGGAGGATAAGGAATCCGGTAAGTTATCTTTTAACGTAGGAACTGTTTCCACGAAGGATGGCAGTATTTCTATGTCATTGAATTTGAGATATCCTGTTACTCAAAAATACGAAGATATGATTAATAAGTTTAACGAGAGATTAGAGGGAACAAATATCAAGGTTAAAAACATGGATCATCAAAAGTCTTTATTTTTTCCTACAGATCATAAATTGATAAAGTTACTGCAAAAGGTATATAAGGAACAGACTGGCAAGGAAGCAGAACTTCTTGCCATAGGCGGAGGCACATATGCAAAACACATGCCGAACATAGTGGCATTTGGACCGATTTTCCCGGGAAAGCCTGATTTAGACCATCAGGCAAATGAATATATTGAGGTTGAGGAGCTAATCTTAAATTCTAAGATTTATGCTAATGCTATATATGAACTTGCAAAGTAAATATTATACAAAGAATTGCACAAACTAAGAAAACAAAAATGGGGTATTTTAAATGTATGAGGATATTATTATAAAAAAGTCAGAGGAAATAAAAGACCTTCTAATTAAAATTAGAAGAGATATTCATAAACACCCTGAAATTGGACTTCATGAAACCAGAACTGCAGGAATAATAGCTCAAATACTCAAGGATTATGGGATTAATGTAAAAACTCATGTTGGAGTAACCGGTGTAGTTGGGATACTTAAGGGTAAATATCCTGGAAAGACAATTTTATTAAGAGCGGATATGGACTGTCTTAGAATTACTGAACTTAATGATATCGAATATAAGTCGGTTTATCCAGAGTTCATGCATGCCTGTGGACATGATGCACATCTCACTTGGCTTTTGGGAGCAGCTATTATTTTATCAGGGTTAAAGGACAAAATACATGGTAATGTTAAATTTCTTTTTCAACCTGCAGAAGAAAAAGAAGGCGGTGCTGAAAGAACCATTCATGGAGGTGTACTTGAAAATCCTCATGTGGATGCTGTAATCGGTGCTCACAACTGGCCTAATATTGAATCCGGTAAAATAGGGGTTAAAACAGGGCCTTTAATGGCAGCTACTGATAATTTTAAGATAACAATTTTGGGAAGAGGTGGGCATGGAGCCCAACCTCACAAGTGCATAGATCCTATAGCTATTTCTTGTGAAGTATATATGGCATTCCAAACTATTATAAGCAGAAAGGTAGATCCATTGGAACCTGCGGTGCTAACTATAGGGAAATTTAATGCAGGTACTGCTCATAATATTATACCAGACAATGCATATCTGGAAGGCACCATCAGAACACTTTCTTTTGAGACAAGAGAAAGAATCCCTGATATTATGGAGGAAATATTAAAGGGAATAACAGAAGCAAATGGAGCAAATTATGAATTTACATTTATGCCTTATCATCCACCAGTAATAAATGATCCCGAGATTACATCTATCGCTGCCATGGCTGCAGGGAGAATAATGGGAGAAAAAAATATAAATATAGTTGAGAAGCCAACAATGATTGGAGAAGATTTTTCAAGTTTTGAAGAAAAAGTACCAGGAACTTACATATTTGTTGGAAACCGAAATGTAAGCAAGGGGATAGTAAACCCTCTTCACAGCCCGGAATTTAATTTGGATGAAGAAATAATTCATAAAACTTCTGCAGTTTTATCAGAAATTGCAATTTTATACTTAAACTCTTAATAAAGTATATTATAATATAGATATATCATAATACTCAAATTTTTCGGAGGCTTATTTTAATGTTTAAAGATAAAAAATTCGATGGCAAGAAGTTAAAGTATTTTATATATTATTCTGTAATTGTTGCAGTAATCATTTTTGTTTTAAATGATTACATGGTAAATATAAAATCTCAGCATATAAAATACAGCGACTTTATTAGCTATGTAAATCAAAATAAAATTGAAGAGGTTCAAATAGCAAAAGACAGATTAATTATTTATCCTAAAGAGAATTTTATGGGTAAAGGCAAAATTTTATATACCGGGAATATTTCAGACAGTGATCTACTCAAAAAGCTGGATGCAGCAAAGGTGAAATATGGAGAAGTAGAACAGGAAAACAGTACTGTAAGGAGTATTGTTATAAATTGGATAATACCTATTTTGCTATTCGTATTCTTAGGAAGGATGCTTTTTGGGAAGCTGGATAAAAAAATGGGCAGCGGAGTAATGTCTTTTGGGAAAAATACTGCTAAAATTTATGCGGAAAATCAAACTGGGGTAAACTTTAAAGATGTTGCAGGACAAGAGGAGGCAAAGGAATCTCTTGTGGAAATTGTGGACTTTCTGCATAATCCTAATAAATATACAGAAATAGGTGCTAGGCTACCTAAAGGGGCACTACTTGTAGGTCCGCCTGGAACAGGTAAAACACTTCTTGCAAAAGCTGTGGCGGGGGAAGCAAAAGTTCCTTTCTTTTCAATATCCGGTTCTGGTTTTGTTGAGATGTTCGTTGGAATGGGGGCTTCAAGGGTAAGAGACTTATTTGAACAGGCTCAGGATAAGGCGCCTTGCATTGTATTTATTGATGAAATTGATGCAATAGGAAAAAGCAGAGATTCAGGAATCACTGGAGGGAACGATGAAAGGGAACAAACATTAAATCAGTTATTGGCAGAAATGGACGGTTTTGACTCCTCTAAAGGTGTAGTTATACTGGCTGCTACCAATAGACCTGAAGTTCTTGATAAAGCATTATTAAGACCGGGAAGATTTGATAGAAGGGTTATCGTGGATAGACCTGATTTAAAAGGAAGAGAGGATATATTAAGAGTCCATTCAAAGGGTGTTAAAATATCTGAGGATGCTGATTTAAATGCACTGGCAAAGGCCACTCCTGGAGCTGTAGGGGCTGATCTTGCAAATATTATTAATGAAGCAGCTTTAAGAGCAGTTAAAAATAAGAGAAGTGAAGTTATTCAAGAGGATCTTGAAGATGCTGTGGAAGTAATTATAGCCGGCAAAGAAAAGAAAGATAGAATACTCTCCGAAAAAGAAAAGAGAACTGTAGCTTTTCACGAGGTTGGGCATGCTCTTATCGCTGCACTATTAAAAAATACAGACCCAGTTCATAAAATAACAATTGTTCCAAGAACTATGGGAGCACTAGGATATACGATGCAGCTTCCTGCGGAAGAAAAATATCTTATAACAAAGGAAGAAATGACAGATCAGATATCTGTTATGCTTGGAGGCAGGGCTGCAGAGGAAGTAGAATTTGCTTCAATGTCCACCGGGGCAGCAAACGATATAGAAAGAGCCACCCAGACTGCAAGAAGTATGGTCACGATGTATGGAATGAGTGAAAGATTTGATATGATGGGACTTGAATCTATGCAAAACAGATACTTGGATGGAAGACCTGTTCAAAGTTGTAGTGCAGAAACTGCAGCAATTATTGATGAAGAAACCTTGAAAATAATAAAAGAAGCTCATGAAAAATCAGTAAATCTTTTAAATATTAACAAGGCTTTGCTTATTAGAATATCTGAAAGGCTATTAGAAAAAGAAACACTTATGGGTGATGAATTTATGGACATGGTAAGAGAGGGGTAATATGGATAAAATAGATATTGAGTTAAATATTGAAAAACAAAGACTTGAATACATTGAAAATATTATAAAAGAGGAAACTTTAAATTATATTGTTAAAAGAAAGGAAATTTCTGAATCAATAATAAAATACAGAAAAGAGGCCATTGAAGAATTTAAGGATGATGAAGATCAGGTAGCTGAGTACTTTGATCACGAGAAATATATTAATGAAGAAGCTTTTAGAATGATGGATAAAAAGCTTAGGGAATTAACGGTTCTAAGAGAAGTGCCTTATTTTGCAAAAATAGTGTTTAAACAAACTGAAGATGAAGAGCAGCTATATATAGGAAGATTCGGACTTAACAGAGAGAACGACTTTGAGCCGCTGATCATAGACTGGAGAGCACCAATAGCTTCTGCTTTTTATGCGGGAAAGCTTGGATGGCTGAGTTATAAAGCGCCAATGGGTGAAATTTCATTGGATGTAATTTTAAAGAGACAGTTTATAATCAAGAAAAGTAAATTAGAAGGTATGTTTGATTCAACCTCGGACATAAAGGATGAAATCCTTCAAATGGTACTTAGTAAAAATTCTGGTGATAAGCTTAAAGATATAATAATGACAATTCAGGAAGAACAGGATAAACTAATCAGATATGACAGGCTCAAAACTATTGTAGTGGACGGCGTAGCAGGTAGTGGGAAGACCACTGTTGCTCTTCATAGGGTAGCTTATCTATTGTACAATTATAGAAATATATTGGAAAATAAAGTATTAATAATCGGTCCTAATAATATATTTATGGATTATATATCAACTGTATTGCCAAGTCTTGGTGAAGTAGGAGTTAGACAGACTACATTCAGCGAATTTGCTATGGATATTATTAAAATAGATAATATTGTTTCATTCAAGGATTCTATGGAGAGATTTATTAATGGAGACAGTGACTTTATAAAAGATTTTAGATACAAGGAGTCAGAAGAATTTTTAAGTTCTCTTGATGAGTTGATTTTCAACCTTAATGATAATTATTTTAATATTCAAGATGTTAATTTTTATGACAATGTCATTCTTCCTCAAGATGAGATTGAAAGAATGTTTAATGTCTATTTTAAGGATATGCCTCTTTTTAGAAGAAGCAAGAAGATAAAAAGGATAATATTTTCTAGGATTAAGGAGGAAAGTTATAACAAAGTTCGTGAAATACAAAGAGAGCATGAAGAAAAAATAAAATCATTAGGTAAAGCTGAACTTGAGATAGAACTAAATCATTTGGAATTTATTAGAAAATCAAGAATCAGAGAAGTAATAAGGGAAGCAATCAATGTAAAGAAGAAGCTGGGTTGGCTTGATAATCCTGAAATTCTGCAAATATACAATAGCTTTAATAATTATAATGAACTTACATTTGAAGATTTATCTCCTATATTATATCTATCTGTTAAACTAAACGGACTTAAATTAAAAGATGATATTAGGCATATAGTTATAGATGAGGCTCAGGATTTTTCATTTTTACAATTCAAAGTTTTAAAAGAACTTACTAACTGTAGGTCTTATACTATAGTGGGGGATTCAAATCAAAGAATAATTCCTTTAAAGGATAAAATTGCAATGTTGAATTTACATCAAATTTATAAGGAATGTGATATAGAATATTTTAAGCTTCAAACAAGCTATAGATCTACAAGGCAGATAATGGAATACGCAAATAAGTTTCTTAAAAGTGATGTAATAATTCCTATGGTAAGAGATGGCTGTGAAGTTCAGGAAAGAAAATTTGATGATATTTATGAGTTGGTGGATGATATTATTGATAAGATTAAGGAGTATAAGAAAAAAGGCTTCGAAAGTATGGCAGTTATTTGTAAAAGCATTATAGAGACAGAGATTATTGGAAGATATATTAAAGAGAAGATTTACATAAATATTTTTGATAATGAAGATTCTATATATAAGGGTGGAGATATAATAATTCCTTCTTATTATGCAAAAGGATTGGAATTTGACTGTGTAATCAATGTATTTACCTATGATGGTGAAGCAGAAAATAATAAACAAAATAAACTAAAATATGTTATGGCAACCAGGGCCCTTCATGAGATGTGTTGGTTCCAGCTACCTTTAGGAGGAATTATTAATGTTCAATAGAGACAGTTGTTTTAATTTGCATAAGGCTAATATTTTAAGTCAAGCACTACCATATATTCAAAAATATAATGGTAAAACCATTGTAATTAAATATGGTGGTAATGCAATGATAAGTGAAGAGCTTAAGGACTCTGTGATCAGAGATATAGTATTAATGAACTGCGTAGGCATTAAAGTTGTAGTGGTTCATGGAGGTGGACCGGAAATAAATGAGTTTTTGGGTAAGATAGGTAAAGAAAGCAAATTTATTAATGGACTCAGGGTAACGGATGAGGAAACCATAGATGTAGTTCAGATGGTACTTGCGGGAAAAGTGAATAAGGATATCGTTTCACTTATTGACAAAAATGGTGGCAGGGCAGTGGGAATCTGTGGAATGGATGCAGATTTATTAAAATCAAAAAAAATTGAGTTTGAAGATGGCAGCGACATTGGATACGTAGGGGAAGTGGTGGAAGTGAATGATTCAATTATAGAACACTGCTTAAACGGAGGATATATTCCTGTAATTTCCACAGTAGCACTTGGACAAGTTGATGGCAAGGTTTATAATATCAATGCAGATTCAGCAGCAGCAAGAATAAGTGTAAAGTTAAAAGCTGAGAAATTTATACTTATTACTGATGTACCAGGGGTATTAAGAGACCCTGAAAATGAAAATTCTCTTATTTCCGAACTTAATGTAGAAGAAATTAACAATTTAATTAAGCAAAAGATTATTTCAAGAGGTATGATACCTAAAGTTAATTGCTGTATTGAAGCTGTTAAAGGCGGGGTTAATAGAACGCATATTATTGATGGAAGGGTAGATCACTCTTTGCTGCTTGAGATATTTTCAAATGAGGGAATAGGTACAATGATATTATAAAAGCTGCAGTTTACAATTTGTAAACTGCAGTTTTTGTACATATCAGACATTCTTTTCGTATTTTGATATTTTATCTATTAAATTATCATATACAATATCTAATTCTTTAAAGTTCATATTAGGAACATAGTGAGTTTCTAGTTGATCGTGAAGTTTTTTTGCAGAGCTTATTAAATCTATAGCTTTTATAATTAAAAAATTAAAATTATTCTTTGTATCTAAAATTCTATCTTTGCTATAATTACTCTTATTAACTTGAATGAAATTTTCCATATATATCTGATTTCCAGAAAAGGTCATATTATTTATCTCATTTGATGTGACAATTGCGGTACTAATACCTGGAATTAAAATATGTTCTATTTTTTCCGGTATTAGTGGTTGATGATAAACCTCTACATCAAAACCGTTTTTTGAAGTTGTATTGCTTATTGATGATAATATTCGAGATTTTTCGGTACCTGGTACCCCATTCAAAACGTATATATTGTCATAATTCTCAAGCAATGTGTCTATGAATGTTACTATACCTTCAGGGGTAAATGCAGTGGCAAAAAGGTGTCTTTGGAAGCCTACTCTCGGTATACTGGAAAGTAATATTTTATTTATTAATTCTTTTTCAAGCACATTAATTTTTTCATAAATCAAAGCACTATTTATTTGATTCTCCCAATCATCGTGTACTAGCTTTGCTGCTCCTAGATATCTGTATGCACTTTGGAAGGTAGCACCTATTTGTTTATTTGTTTCTATGATTTTATCCCTAGAGACTTTAAATCCTTCTTCATTCCAGTGCTCACCCATATTTAATACTTCATCTACTGCTCCTGGGTTTACAGGATCAACTACATGAGGAGCTGTACCATCAAGAATAGCGACATTTAAGCCCTTTATTACTATGCCATCTAAAGAATTATTATCAGATGAGCAATGGTGCATCTCAATATCGTATCCTTTATCATTAAAGAAATGTCCAACTTTCTTCATTAGTGATGACTTTCCTGTACCTGGGCCTCCCTTTATGCATATAATTCTTTGAGCTTCTTCCTGCCTTATGATATATTTGTAAAATGAATAAAATCCCTTAGAGGTATTTCCACCTGGGAAGTAATTATAAATTTTTCCTTTCATCCATAAACTCCTTGAAGTATTAGTACTATATATGATATGTAAAAATACTTTATATGTGATTTAGTTATTATAATATATTATAAATACTTTGATAAACATTTGATTTTCAAATATATCAAGACATTATAATAAATTATATGTTAAAATTTAGCTAATTGATGGGGGGGATTAGTATGAAAAGAAAAGGAATAATATTATTCATGACAGTAGCATTAGCTGCAACAATTATTGTAGGATGTTCTTCTAAGAATAATACACAAACCACACAAACCACTACAAAAACAGCAGGTACAGCAGTGGACGGGAATGAATTAAACATTGAAAAGGCGGCAATTAGCCTTGTTAAAGTTTCAGAAGAAGGTAAATACAAGCTTGTGAGTACTGAGGAATTAAAGTCTTGGACTGACAGCAAAAAGGATATGGTTATCATTGATACTATGCCTGCTGCTAATTTTTCAAAAGGGCATATTCCAGGAGCAGTTAATGCAGAATTGCCAAAGACAGGTATGAGTGATGTTACTGCAGAACAAAAAGCGGCTTTTGTTAAATTACTACCTAGCGATAAGAGCAAAACAGTAGTTGTATATTGCGGATTTGTTTCATGTGCTAGAAGTGATGTAGGAGCAAAAATTGCTGTGGAATTAGGATACACAAATGTTTACAGACAACCAGGAGGCATAGTTGCTTGGCAGGATGCAAAATATGATGTAGCAAAATAGTAAGAAATAAAGTAACTTATTTCAGATAGAATTAAAATATCTGTGATAAGTTACTTTTTTTACTTGTTTTGGTATACTGGTTTTATTAAGTTTATTATTTAGGAGGACACTATGGAAAAAAAATTAAAGACTGCACAGGAATTGATAGACTTTATTTATGATAGTCCAAACGCTTTTCATGCAGTTTTAAGTATTAAAAAAATTTTACTTAATAATGGTTTTAATGAATTACATGAAGAGGATAAATGGAAAATTGAAAAGAGTGGAAAATACTTTATAATCAAAAATGAATCTGCAATTACAGCGTTTATATTAGGAAATGGAAAAATAGAGGAGCATGGATTTAAGATAATAGGTGCTCATACTGATTCACCGGGATTCAGGATAAAGCCTTCTCCAGAAATTAAGGTGGAAGGAGCATATATAAAATTGAATACGGAGGTATATGGGGGACCTATTATTAACACATGGATGGACAGACCTCTTTCCATAGCTGGAAGAGTTACAATTAAAAGTGAAGATGTAATGTATCCGAAAATAAGGCTTGTGAACATAAAAAGACCAATTCTAATAATACCCAATCTTGCAATTCATATGAATAGAAATGTAAATTCAGGAATTGAGCTGAACAAGCAGAAGGATATTCTGCCTATACTGACCATGGTAAAAGAAAACTTGGAAAATGACAATTATTTAATAAGAGCTTTAGCTGAAGAGTTAAATGTTGATGTAAAAGAGATAATTGATTTTGATCTTTTCCTTTATGAGTTTGAAAAAGGGTGCATTTTGGGATTAAATAATGAATTCATATCTTGTGGCAGACTAGATGATTTATTAATGGTTCATTCTGGAATTAAAGCTCTTATAGATTCATCGGATACAGACTGTACCAAGGTAATGGTGTGTTTCGATAATGAAGAAATTGGAAATACTACAAAGCAAGGAGCAAATTCATCGATGCTGACCTCGATACTTGAGAGAATTGCATTTTGTATGGGTATAAATAGAGAAGATTACTATAGAGCCCAATCAAGATCGTTTATGATATCCTGCGACTTAGGCCACGCCCTGCATCCAAATTATATTGAGAAAAGTGACCCTGTAAACAGGCCAATAATCAACAAAGGACCTATTATAAAGATAAGTGCAAATCAAAATTACACATCGGATGCTGTGTCTGCTGCTGTATATGAGTCAATATGCCAAAAGGCGGGAATTCCAATCCAAAGATTTGTAAACAGGTCTGATGAAAGGGGAGGTTCTACCATTGGTCCCATTTCATCTTCACATTTGAATGTTCGTTCGGTGGATATGGGAATTCCAATTTTAGCAATGCACTCTATAAGAGAACTTGGAGGAATAGAAGATTATATCTATTCTATAAAATCTTTTTTGGAATATTACAACTTATAACTCCAAATTCTGAAATATGTATAAAAAATAGTTGAAATGTATAAATACTTATGTTAATATAGATATATTCTAATTTAATATGGATGCCTTAGGGTAGAGGCGCTGTGATTAATAGTATTTGTTTTAGCCGGCAGGTGATGATAAGCAAAAAAAGGAATTACAGCCGAAGAAAATGATTTGGCAAAATTATTTTCTGGCTCTTCATATAATATATGTTGAGTTGTCACTTTTGATTATAAAAGTGGAGAGCTACAAAGGAGTCACGAAGTTGTATTTGTATATGAATATAGCATAGGTGTTCCTTTGCTGTGTTCATTTTTTTTAGGCATTATAGTTTACATTATAAGAATAGGAGAGTGATATTGTGGCAGTTGTTGTACAAAAATACGGGGGAAGCTCCGTAGGAACTATTGACAAAATTAAAAAAGTTGCTGAAACGGTAGTAAGGAGAAAAAAATCAGGAGATGATCTTGTAGTTGTAGTTTCAGCTATGGGGGATACTACCGATAATTTAATTGATCTTGCAAGTAAGATAACCGAAAATCCGGATAAGAGAGAAATGGACGCTTTGTTATCCACGGGAGAAATGATATCTTGTGCTCTGCTTGCTATTGCAATTCAGAGTCTTGGACAAGAGGCGATAAGCTATACTGCTTATCAGATAGGAATCAAAACAAATGGTCAATATGGAAAATCCCTGATATATGATATTGACAATAAGAAGATAAAGAAAAGCTTAAATGAGGGCAAGATTGTTATTGTAGCAGGTTTTCAAGGAGTTAATGACGAGGGAGATATAACTACTTTAGGAAGAGGAGGTTCTGATACATCTGCTGTAGCAATTGCAGTTAAATTAAAAGGAATATGTGAAATATATACAGATGTAGATGGGATATACAGCGTAGATCCAAGAAAATATAAGAATGCGAAAAAATTGGATCAGATTGATTATGAAGAAATGCTTGAGTTATCAAGCCTAGGTGCTCAGGTTATGCATTCAAGATCCATTGAACTAGGTCAAAAATATGGTATACCTATATATGTAGGTTTAAGTAATAGTGATATTAAAGGAACAGTAATTAGGGAGGTATCAAACAGAATGAATATGGAAAGCAAACCAATTACAGGATTAGCAACTAGTGATGATGACGTAGCAATAACTATAAAGGATATCCAAAATGATATAAATGTTGTTTCAGATTTATTTGAGAGTGTGGCAAAGAAAAGGATTAATATCGACATGATAAGTCAGACTGCACCAGTAGACAACAAAGTTAATATATCTTTTACAATTCCAAAAGCAGATTTAAATGAATGTCTTCAAATTATAGAAAAATTTTATTCAGATAAGGATAAACTAGCAATTGATGAAGATGTAACAAAATTTTCAATTGTGGGTATTGGAATGAAAACAACATCAGGAGTAGCCGCAAGGGTGTTTAAGATATTTAAATTAAATCAGATTGAAGTTAAGATGATAACTACTTCTGAGATAAGAATAACATGTGCAATAAAGCCGGAAGATAAACAGAGAGCAATTGAACTAATAGCAACTGAATTTAATCTATAATAGTGGAGGCAGTAAAATGAAGTTATTAGGGAGTATGGAAATAAAAGGTAACGCCCTTTATATTGGAGGAATTAGTGCAGTTGAACTTGCAAAAGAATATAAAACTCCATTGTATGTTATGGATGAAGAACTTATAAGAAGTCAGTGCAGACGATATTATAAGTCATTTAAGGTAGGGGAAGGAAAAAACAGGGTTGCTTATGCAGGTAAAGCTTTCTTAACAATAGCTATGTGTCAAATTATTAAAAGTGAAGGTCTTTGTCTGGATGTAGTATCCGGAGGGGAATTATATACTGCCCAAAAAAGTGAATTTCCTATGGAGAAGATATACTTTCATGGAAACAATAAGACACAGGAAGAAATAGAAATGGGACTGGAATTTCAGGTAGGAAGATTTGTTGTAGATAACTATTATGAAATGGAATTGATTAATAAAATAGCAAAAGAAAAAGGTATATTTCAAAAAATTCTACTTAGAATCACTCCGGGAATAGAAGCCCATACTCATGATTACATTAAAACTGGGCAGATAGATTCAAAATTTGGCTTTACACCACTTGATAATAATATAATAGAGGCGGTTAAAAAGGCTGCTTCATTATCCAATATTGTGCTTGTAGGAATTCACTGCCATATAGGTTCTCAGATATTTGAAACTCAGCCTTTTGAAGATGCAGTTGACACAATGCTTAATATTGTATCGGAAATCAAGGAAAATACTGGAATTGAAATATCTGAACTTGATTTAGGTGGAGGTTTCGGAATTTACTATACAGAATGGGACGATCCCCTTTCAATAGAAGATTTCTCCACAATAATATTAAATAGAGCATTAGAAAAATCTCAGGAATTAGATATAAAAATTCCCGCCCTTACAATTGAACCAGGAAGGTCTATCGTTGGAAATTCAGGTACTACACTCTATACCATAGGTTCTATCAAAGAAATTCCTGGGATAAGGAAGTATGTTGCTGTGGATGGCGGCATGACAGATAACATTAGACCTTCCTTATATGATGCGGAATATGAGTGTATAGTGTGTGATAATGTTGACAACAATGATAAAGAACTGATTACCATTTCAGGAAAATGCTGTGAATCTGGAGATATTTTAATAAAGGATTTTGAAATTGGAAAAGCAGAAAGCGGGGATATATTAGCAGTATTTGCAACAGGTGCTTATTGTTATTCAATGTCAAATAATTACAACAAAATACCTAAAGCTGCAGTGGTACTTGTTAACAATGGGATATCAAAATTAATTTGCAAGAGACAGACTTATGAAGAAATGATAAATAATGAAATAGGGTTATAAAAGAAGGTGCATAATTTATGTATAATTATGCACCTTCTTTTTCTTTGAGAGTGTAAATATTTTTTATGTTATTGGAGATAATAATTTAAATGCAGATTCTTTTTGAGAGGATGATTTAAATGTATTATTTGATAGCTGTTTTGATACTTATAATGTTAATTATATCATTTATATTTGCAAAGAAAAATATTAAGGATAATGACATTATAGATGATGTTCCCATAATTAATGTGAATAGAGACGATTTGGAGAAAAGTGCAGTGAAAATTTCCCATTTTGATTCTGTAACAAAAAAGATAAGCTTAAATAAGAAATTAGTAATAAGAAATTTAGATAAGAGTTACAAAAAAATAATAAGTGGTTATGAATATATAGCTAAAGAAGTAAAAAATAAAAATGAAGTGGTTCAGTCTGCTGAATGGTTATTGGATAATTTATATCTAATCGAAAGGGAATACAAGGATATTAAAAGGAGTATGCCAATTTCCTATTATGAAAATCTGCCAGTACTTAAAGAAGGATTGTTTAAAGGTCTACCCAGAGTCTATTTTGCAGCAGTTGAAATGGTTAATCACAGTGATGGTAAAATTGATGAAAAAACTATAGAAACATTTATAAATGCTTTTCAAAAAAATACTATAATGACAAGTGGAGAATTATGGGCACTGCCAATCATGATTAGGATTGCTCTCATACAGAATATAAGCAGAATAACTGAAGGAATAGTTTTTGCACAAAAAGAGATAAATAAGGGTGAGAATATTGCAGAAAAACTAATTAATGCAGTAAATGATGACAACATTGAAGCAGTAATTGATGACATAAATAAAAATGATAAACTTGATTATAACTCTCATTTTGTTGAGAGATTATTAAAAATATTAAGAGACAATTGTGTTGAAAATTTATATATCTTTAATTGGATAGGTGAAAAACTTGAAAGCAAAGATAACAGCATTGAAAGATTAATAAATATTGAACATCAAAAACAGGCTGCCTATCAGATTTTAATAGGCAATTGTATTACAGGTATAAGAGAGGTATCAAATTTAAACTGGAAAGTGAATTTCGAGAGACTCAGTTATGTTGAAAATACATTGAAAAAAGATCCATATAATCTTTATGAATATATGGATTTTCAGTCCAGAGATTATTATAGACACAGGATAGAAAAAATTTCAAAGTATACGAAACTTTCTGAAGCGTTTATTGCCAAGAAATCAATAGAATGTGCTGAGGAAGCATGTGTAAATAGCCACTGCGGGGATTATGAAAAGCATGTAGGTTTTTACATAGTTGATGATGGATTGGAAAGTTTAAAATCAAAGCTAGGATATAAGGACAGGGGAATCTTAAATATAAAAAAGTATTTTGAAAATAACACCTTGACTTTATATTTAGGATTTATATTAATTGGAACTTTAATTATTGCATCGGAATTAAGTATTATAAATTATTCAAATAATTATAATTACGAAGCATGGAAATTTGTTTTAGCCTTTTTTGCTGTGCTTATACCTTGCAGCGAAATAATAGTATCGACCTTTAACTGGAGTATCAACTTTCTTTGTGTGCCAAGATTTATCCCCAAAGTAGAATATAAAGATGGGATTCCAAAAGAGTACAGCACAATAGTTACAATTCCGGCTATTTTAGAGAATGAAGGCCGAGTCAGAAAGCTTATTTTGGATATTGAAGTATATTATCTCGCTAATAAAGAAGAAAATTTATACTTTGCTCTGCTGGGAGATTTTAAGGATAGTAAGCTTGAAATTGAAGAATCAGATGAAATAATAATTAAAACTGCATTGGAGGAAGTTGAGAAACTTAACAAAAAGTACTGCAAATCAGAAGGGGATATATTTTACTTCCTTAACCGAACTAGAGAATATAATGAAAATGAAGGAATATTTATGGGGTGGGAAAGGAAACGCGGTAAGCTGGTGGAATTCAACAGACTGCTTAGAGGAACCGGGAGTACAAGTTACAAAGTAATCAGTGGCAAATTAGATAATCTTAAGAGTGCTAAATATATTATAACCTTGGATTCAGATACTCAATTGCCTATGAATTCTGCTAAAAAATTAATTGGTGCAATGTCTCACGTGTTAAACAAACCTTTTGTTGACTCTAATAATAAAAAGATTGTAAGAGGACACGGATTAATGCAGCCAAGAATAAGTATAAGTACAGTCAGCGCAAATAAAACAATATTTTCTAAAATATTTTCAGGAGAAACAGGTATTGATGTATATTCAACCTCTGTTTCAGATGTATATGAAGATTTGTTTGATGAAGGTATATATACAGGAAAAGGTATATATGACATTGATGTTTTTATGAACATTTTAGAAGGTGAAATACCCGAAAACCTCGTACTTAGTCATGATTTGCTGGAAGGCTCTTATATCAGGGCTGCACTTCTAACAGATGTTGAGTTTGTCGATGATTATCCGGCATACTATAATTCAGGTTCTAGAAGACTTCATAGGTGGGTGAGAGGGGATTGGCAAATCATTTCCTGGTTATTTAAACCATCACCATTAAATAATCTATCAAAGTGGAAGATAATTGACAATTTAAGAAGAAGTTTGATTGCACCATCAATATTTTTATTAATAATTTTGGCATTAACAATATTGCCCGGGGAAGGAGAATGGCTTTTTGTTGCTTTTGCATCAATATTATGTCCCATTCTATTTGATGTATCTGAAACAGTAGTTTCTCACTCTAAAGAAGTTAGTTTTAGTGGGAAAATAAAAAGTTGTAAAATAATATTTGAACAAGTATTTTTAGTATTTGCTTTTCTTCCGTACAATTCTTATTTAATGATGGATGCAATTATTAGAACTCTATATAGAATAAATATAAGTAAAAAAAATTTGCTGGAATGGCAGACTGCTGAAAGTGCAGAACACAAATGCGGTAAAGAATTGAAAGATTATTTAAAAAATATGGGCATAAGTATTTTAATTGCCGTAGTTATATTGATATTTTCGTTCCATAGAAGTTTAAATATGGGGATTCTATTGTTCCCATCTTGTATTATATGGATATTTAGTCCATTTTTAGCATATATAATAAGTTTAGATAAAACTGAAGCTAAATATGCATTAACAAAAGATCAGGATATTATATTAAGAAGAATAGCCAGAAAAACCTGGGCATATTTTGATGATTTCGTTGGCGAATCAGATAATTGGCTGGCACCGGATAATTATCAGGAATTTCCTAATAATGGATTGGCTCACAGAACATCACCAACTAATCTGGGCATGGGACTTATTTCAAATATTTCTGCCTTTGATTTAGGGTATTTAGGCATATTAGAGATGCTTGACAGATTAGAAAATATACTTAACAGCATGGGGAAATTGGAAAAGTATAAAGGGCATTTTTATAACTGGTATGATACTAAAACCAGGTCACCACTTACCCCTAGATATATTTCAACGGTGGACAGCGGCAATTTAGTAGGTTATCTTTGGGTTATATACGAATCATTAATAGAATATTCTGAGGGTAAGTTTATAAGTGAAAATGTGCTATCCGGAATTTGTGATACATTAAGATTAGCTCAATATGAAATAGAATCAGAGCTATGCATTAGTAATTATTACACTGAAATAATAGAAAAGATGAAAAACTGTGAATTCAATACAGTATTTTGGAAGAATATACTTAAAAGTATGGATGATAAATCCCAATATATAATTGACTTAAAAAATAAAAAGGATTTATATTGGAACAATAAACTAAAAATTTCAATTGAGAAATTTGAAAACGAGATTGATACTATTGAGTCATGTCAAGGTAAAGAAATGATTCAAGCAAGAATAAAGAATATAAATGAAAAAATTATTGAATTGGTTAATTCTACAGATTTCAGTATTCTATATGAAGAAAAGCGTCAGTTGTTCTCTATAGGTTTTGATGTGGAAAAAGGAAGTATGGGAAACTGTTATTATGATTTATTGGCATCCGAGGCTAGGCAAGCAAGTTTTATATCAGTAGCTAAAGGGGATGTAGATCCGGGACATTGGTTTAAATTGGGAAGATCAATGGCTGAGTATGGTGGATCAAGAGGACTTGTTTCTTGGAGCGGTACAATGTTTGAATACTATATGCCTCTTTTAATAATGAAAAATTTCCCGAGCACTTTATTGAATGAAACCTATAAAGCTGTAACGGAAGCGCAAAAAGATTACTGTAAAAATAAATCTGTATTGTGGGGAATATCTGAATCTGCTTTCTACAATTTTGATATTAATATGAACTATCAATATAAGGCTTTTGGAGTTCCAAAAGTGGGACTTAAAAGAGGTTTGGTAAATGAGCTGGTAATTTCGCCATATTCAACCCTGCTCGCAATGCTCATTGATTTGAAAGGTTCACTTATTAATATTAATTCAATAATAAAAAGTGGCTTAGAGGGCAAATATGGATTTTATGAAGCAGTAGATTATACAAAGGATAGATTGCCTAAGGGAATGGATAAGGCTATAATAAAATGTTTTATGGTACACCATGAAGGCATGGGGCTTATGGCAATCCATAATGTTCTAAATTCCAATATACTGCAGGAAAGGTTTCATAGGATACCAGAAGTAAAAGCCGCTGAATTACTGCTTCAGGAGAAGGTTCCAAAAACAATAATATATAATAGGAATCAGAAATACGAAGAAACAGAAGTTGAAATTCAAAAACAGAAAATCGTTGCAAGAAGATTTAGCAATGCCTTAACTGATAACCCTGAAACTCACATACTTTCCAATGGAGAATATTCATTGATGATTACTAATAGTGGTGGTGGGTACAGCAAAAAAGGCGAAACCATGATATACAGATGGAAAGAGGATGTAACCTGTGACCTTTATGGATTGTTTTTTTATGTAAAGAACATAAACAGTGGCGAATATTGGAGTTCAACATATGAACCAAGCAAAGTAAAAGGCGATAAGTATGAGGTCATATTTTCTCAAGATAAGGCTCAATTTGAAAGAAAAGATGGAAATATTACAACTCGTACTGAAATTACAGTTTCACAGGAAGATAATGCAGAAATAAGGAAAATTACTCTTATGAATCATGGAGAATACAGCAGAATAGTTGAGATCACTAGTTTCTTAGAAGTTACTCTTACAAAAATGGATGCAGATTTAGTTCATCCTGCATTCAGCAATTTATTTATAAAGACTGAATACCTAGAAAAACCTGAATGTATATTAGCAACAAGAAAACCTAGGGCAAGTAACGACAAACAAAATTGGTTGGTTCATACACTGGCTGTGGAAGGAGAAACAATTGGAAAGGTTAGATATGAAACCAGCAGAGCCAATTTTGTAGGCAGGTGCAGAAATTTAGAGAAACCTGAGGCAATGGATGATGAAGTGCCATTAAAAAATACAGTGGGTGCAGTAATTGATCCAATTCTTAGTCTTAGAGTAAGATTGAAAATTGAAAAGGGCAAGAGCTGCGTAGTCTATTTTACTACAGGAATTTCAGATTCGCGAGAAGAGGTTATAGAGTTAGCAAAGAAGTATTGTGATATTTGCAATATATCAAGGGCATTTGAACTCTCTTGGACTCAAAGCATACTACAAATGAAGTATATGGGCATTAAATCTCCTCAGGCAAATTTATTTCAGTCAATAGCATCAAAAATATTGTATATTAATGAATCCTTTAAAGAAAGAGAAGCATTTATAAAAAACATTTCGAAGGGTCAATCTGCACTTTGGTGTTATGGAATATCAGGAGATATCCCAATTGTTTTGGTTACATTGAGGAATAAAGATGAACTTGATACGGTAAGGCAGATGCTAGCTGCTCATGAATATTTGTCAAACAGGGGGTTAAAGTTCGACCTTATCATATTAAATTTGCAGGAGTCTTCATATATTCAATCCTTGCAGGATTTAATAAGAGATTTGGCAGGCTCAAGTTATGCTAGAGATAAACAAAATAAATGCGGAGGAATTTTTCTCTTTAGCAGGGCTACTATTAATTCGAAAGATATTGGATTGTTGATGGCGATATCAAGATTCGTTGTGGATTGCAGAAAAGGATCACTTATGTCTCAAATGAAAAATATAATTAGAACTAAAAAGGTTATGGATAATTTAAATACTAAAAATATTACTTACAAATTTGAAAAATATAAATTCAAAGAACATGAACTTCAATTTTTTAATGGTTTAGGTGGATTTGATTGCAAAAATAATAGTTATATAATTTTGCTTAAAGAATTTCAAAACACACCAGCTCCTTGGATTAATGTTATTTCAAACGGAGATTTTGGATTTCAAGTTTCAGAGAATGGGGTATCTTATACTTGGAATAAAAACAGCAGAGAAAACAAGTTAACAAGTTGGTCCAACGATCCTATTACAGATTCTGAATCTGAAGCAATATATTTGAGAGATGAGATTAATGGTTCGTTATGGGGAATATCGCCTAAACCTATCAGAGATGAAGGAGAATATATAATTGAGCATGGGTTTGGATACTCCTATTTTAAACATGCAGCAAACGGAGTTGTGAGTGAAATGACTATGTTTACTCCTATAAGTGACAATCTCAAAATAGTAATAGTTAAACTTAAAAATATTTCAAATGCATGCAGAAGCTTATCGGTAACTTATTATGGTAAGTTAGTGCTTGGGGTTTGTCATGAGAAGACAGCTCAATATATATTTTCTGAATACAATAGTGAAAGTGAGTACATTTATTCGCAAAATTCTTTCAGTGAACATTTTAATAAATTTAAATGTTATCTAAAAATTATAGGTGGTGAGAAAAACTCTTTTACTGGGGATAGAAAAGAATTTATCGGAAAAAATGGAAGCATTGAAAAACCTGAAGCACTAAAAAGAATAAGTTTATCAAACACTGTTGGAGCAGGCTATGACCCTTGTTTAGCTGTGAACTCAAAAATTGAATTAGCAATAGATGAAGAAAGGGATATGATAGTTTTATTAGGTCAGGAAGAAGAAAGTAGTAAAATTGAAGACATGATATATAAATATGGGAATATTGAAGGTGTAAATAAAGCTTTAGAGGAAGTTAAGTCTTACTGGAGTGATTTATTAAATGTAATTCAGGTAAAGACTCCGGACAAAACAATGGACATTATGTTAAATGGATGGCTGATTTATCAGACATTAGTCTGCAGGATATGGGCGAGAACTGCGTTTTATCAGTCAGGAGGGGCCTATGGATTCAGAGATCAGCTTCAAGATGTAATGGCATTAAGCTATCTTGACCCTTCTATAACCAGAAAACAGATAATCTACAGTGCTTCCAGACAATTTGTTGAAGGAGATGTTCAGCATTGGTGGCATCCTGTAGTAGAAAGCGGTATAAGAACAAGGTTTTCGGATGATCTGTTGTGGCTTCCTTATGTTACAATTGATTATATTAAAAATACAGGGGATTATAGCATTCTAGATGAGGAAGTCTCTTATATTGAAGATGAGCCATTGAAACCCGGAGAAGATGAGAGATATAATGCGACTAAAAAGTCTTTGCAAAAAGGCTCTATTTATGAACACTGTTTAAAGGCAGTGGAAAAATCTCTAGTTTTTGGAAAACACAATATCCCCCTTATGGGAAGCGGGGATTGGAATGACGGCATGAGCACAGTAGGTAATAAGGGCAGTGGTGAGAGCGTTTGGATGGGATGGTTTATTTATAGTATTCTTGATAAGTTTATTCCGATTTGTAAAATAAAAGGGGATGAAGATTTAGCTGAAAAATATAGTGAAACAAAAAATTTCATAATTCTTAATATGGAGAAAAATGCGTGGGATGGTGATTGGTACAGAAGGGCATATTTTGACGATGGAAGTCCTCTAGGCTCAGTTGAAAATGATGAATGTCAAATAGATTCATTGGTTCAGTCTTGGGCAGTGATATCTGGAGGTGCAAAGGATTCTCGTGCGAAAATATGTATGGAATCATTAGAAAAGCACTTAGTTAAAGAAGATAAAGGCTTGGTGGTGCTGTTTTCTCCTCCTTTTGACAAAACTAAAATGGAACCTGGATATATTAAAGGTTACCTACCTGGAGTAAGGGAGAATGGAGGACAGTATACGCATGCAGCTGTGTGGGTCATTATAGCATTGGCTAAAATTGGAAATGGAAATAAGGCTTGGAACATGTTTAATATGATAAATCCAATCAACCATACAAGATCAAATTTAGAATGCGAAATTTATAAAACAGAACCTTATGTTATGACTGCAGATATATATGCTGCTACACCATATATAGGAAGAGGAGGTTGGAGCTGGTATACAGGAGCAGCAGGGTGGATGTATAGAACGGGGATAGAGTGGATACTTGGCTTAAAAATTAAAGAAGGTATAGGTTTTAAGGTAGAACCTTGTATACCTGATAATTGGGATGACTTTAGCATTAAGTACAGAAGAGGAAAGTGCAAATATAATATTCAGGTAAATAGGGGGAATGACAAAGGGTCATACTTGGATAAAGAAATCCTGGTAGATGGTATTGTACCATTTTTCGAAGAAGGAGAGCACGAAGTAAGAGTAGTAATATAATTGTAAAAGCTGCAGAAAATAACTGCAGCTTTTACAAGTTTAATGTGAACTGGATTCGATAGACTAAGTTAAAAACTTATTAGATTCAAGTTTTACATCATAGATCTTCTTTATAAAGATCCTTTGAAGTGTAATCAAATTCCTGCCAGGCAATGTTATTGCAGGTAATAGGATCTCTTACTGGATCAGGTAATTCGGTGTAATCTTTTCCTGAAAGTGAAATTGCTTTAATTTTCATTGATTTTTGTTCAAGATCGCCTCTTTCATCAGGTAAATAAGGTTTCTTATCTTTTTTACTCATTATAAGCTCCTCCTTTTAAATTTATCATAATTAGTTTCCACAAATAATTATTTTTAAATACTAGGAGGATTTATCATAATAATGTATAATATTATAAATAAGAAAAAAAATAATTTATAAGGAGGAATTTAACATGACTCAACTTAACGAAATATATAAATGTGGAGTATGTGGAAACATAGTGGAGGTGGTTCATAGTTCAGGAGGACAGCTAGTATGTTGTGGTAAGACAATGAATCTTGTTGTAGAAAACACTGTGGATGCTGCAAAAGAAAAACATGTGCCTGTAATAGAAAAAATCCAGGATGGAGTATTAGTTAAAGTTGGTGAGGTTGAACATCCTATGCTTGAAAATCATTACATAGAATGGATAGAAGTTCTTACAGCAAATAAGGTCTACAGAAAACATCTTAAGCCTGGCGAAAAACCTGAGGCTATGTTTAAAATTAATGAAGAAATTATTGCAGTAAGAGAATATTGCAATCTTCATGGTTTATGGAAAAAATAGTTGACAATTGTATTGATTAGTATTATTATAATTTAAAAATATAAATTATATTCTGTGATGAGAAGTAAGTAAGTTTAAAAACAAATTTTAAGAGAATCGTAAGTGGTGGAATTACGGTAATTATGATTAAACTGAATGGATCTTGGAGAATCAAGGTGAAATATTAGTAGCCGAAGACATTGGCCTTATGTTATAAAGGCAGGGTATTATAAGTACCCGTTTAAGGGAAGCTTTAGCTTTCGAATTTAGGTGGCACAGCGAGTAATACGCCCTATTGTTATATTTAATAACGATAGGGCTTTTTTATATTTAAAAAAATGGAGGTAATAACATGGAAGAAAAAAAGAAAGTAATATTCAGCGGTATACAGCCATCCGGTAACTTAACAATTGGAAACTATTTTGGGGCAATAAAAAATTGGGTAAAACTTCAGGATGAATATGAATGCTACTATTGTGTAGTTGATTTACATGCAATTACTGTTAGGCAGGATCCAAAAGATTTAAGGGCTAGGACACTTGAAGTATTGGCACTTTACATCGGAGCAGGTATTGACCCGGACAAAAACGCTCTATTTATACAATCTCATGTATCAGCACATGCAGAGGCGGCATGGTTGTTTAATTGCTATACGTATATGGGAGAACTTTCCAGAATGATTCAATTCAAGGATAAATCTGCAAGATATGGAGAATCTGTATCAGCAGGATTATTCACTTATCCTGATTTAATGGTAGCGGATATATTACTTTACAATACAGATCTGGTTCCTGTAGGAGTGGATCAGAGTCAGCATGTTGAGCTTACAAGAGATTTAGCAGAAAGATTTAACAGTATATATAGTCCTACTTTAAAGGTTCCCGAGTTATATTTAGGAGAAACAGGAGCTAAAATAATGGATTTGCAGGAACCAACAAAGAAGATGTCTAAATCATCAGATAATCCTAATAGTTATATATTACTTATGGACCCTCCTGAAGTTATAAGAAAGAAAATTAGCAGAAGTGTTACGGATAATATTGGGGTAGTAAAATATACTGATGAACAGCCTGGAATTAAGAATTTAATGACTATATTAAATTGTATTACAGGGATGTCTTTTGAAGATATAGAAAAGAAGTATGAAAACATGGGATATGCTAAATTTAAGGAGGACATTGCAGAGGCAATAGTAGAGGAACTTAGCCCTCTGCAAAAAAAGGTTAAAGAATTACTGGATGACAAAAGCAAGTTGGAAGAAATTTATAGAAAAGGTGCAGAAAAGGCGTCTATTGTGGCAAATAAAACTTTAAGGAAGATGCAGAAAAAAATTGGATTTATTCCTAGATAGATAAAAAGGTCGTTCATTGGTAACGACCTTTTTTACATATCATCAGTTGACATTGATTAATATTACAGTTAAAATCATTGATGTAGATAAAATAATAAAGAGGAGCGGGTTCAGTGTCGGATTTAGAAAGAGAAATTGAAAGAAGAAGAACCTTTGCGATTATATCTCATCCCGATGCAGGTAAAACTACATTGACAGAAAAACTTTTGTTATATGGAGGAGCTATAAGACTGGCAGGTTCAGTTAAGGCAAGAAAATCATCAAAGCATGCTGTTTCAGACTGGATGGAAATTGAAAAGCAAAGAGGAATATCAGTTACATCATCTGTAATGCAGTTTAATTATAAAGGATATTGCATTAATATCCTGGACACTCCGGGACATCAGGATTTTAGTGAAGATACATATAGAACTTTGATGGCGGCAGACAGCGCAGTTATGGTAATTGATGCTGCAAAGGGAGTAGAAGATCAGACAAAGAAATTGTTCCATGTCTGCAGTTTGAGAGGGATACCTGTATTTACTTTTATCAATAAGATGGATAGAGAAAGCAGAGATCCGTTTGAATTAATAGAAGATATTGAGAACGTGCTTGGTATTAAGTCTTATCCAATGAATTGGCCTATAGGCTCAGGTGCCGAATTTAGAGGGGTTTTTGATAGAAATAAAAATTTAATTGAGGTATTCAATGGTGGAAATCACGGACAAACTGAAGTGGAATCCATTGAAGGAAATGTTGATGATACAATTTTTCAAGAACTTTTGGGAGATGCACTCCATGAAAAGTTAAAGGAAGATATTGAGCTGTTGGACATTGCTGGAGATGAGTTTGACATTCAAAAAGTTAGATCTGGTGAGTTAACCCCTGTCTTTTTCGGAAGTGCGCTTACAAATTTTGGAGTAGAGCCATTTTTAGAAAAATTCTTAAATCTAACTACAGCGCCAACACCTAGGGAATCCAATGAAGGTGAAATAGAAGTTCTTTCAGAAGATTTTTCTGCTTTTATTTTCAAGATTCAAGCTAACATGAATCCGGCTCATAGAGATAGAATCGCATTTATGAGAATTTGCTCAGGTAAATTTAAGAAGGGCATGGAAGTATTTCACATTCAAGGTGGAAACAAAATCAAATTAGCTCAGCCTCAACAGTTTCTTGCTCAAGACAGAGAAATAGTTGAAGAGGCATATGCAGGAGATATTATAGGTGTGTTCGATCCTGGTATATTTAATATTGGAGATACACTCTGTTCAAATTCAAGAAAATTCAAATTTGAAGGTATACCAATTTTCGCCCCAGAGCATTTTGCCAGGGTAAGAACTGTTGACACCATGAAAAGAAAACAGTTTATTAAAGGAATCAGTGAAATTTCTCAAGAGGGTGCAATACAGGTTTTTAAGGAACTTCACATAGGTATTGAGGAAATAATTGTTGGAGTGGTAGGTGTACTCCAATTCGAAGTGTTAGAATATAGAATGAAAAATGAATATAATGTTGACATGAAGATGGATATATTACCATATAAATACGTTAGATGGATAGAAAACTCAAATATTGGTGTAGAAGATTTAAATCTAACCAGCGATACAAAAAAAGTCAAGGATCTTAAGGATAGAGATCTTTTAATATTTCAAAGTGATTGGTCAATAAGCTGGGCACTTGATCATAACAAAGGACTCGTTTTATCTGACATTGGAAAAAACGAGTAAGTTAGTGATTAGAAGAGGAAAGAATAGGTTAAAGCCTATTCTTTTAATTTTCTGATTTGCAAATTTAAAAGCTAACCGCTAGATTCCATAAGATTAAGCTTATCAATTCTGCTCATTTGCTTTATATAATATTCTCTTTTCATTGCTTCATTTTTTGTTTCATATATTTCAAAATAGACTAATTGTACTGGAAGTCTGCATCTTGTATATTTTGCACCTTTTCCGATGTTATGAGTTTTTATTCTTTTTTCAAGATTATTGGTATAGCCAGTGTAAAGACTATCATCTGCACACTTTAATATATAAATGTAATTCACAAACCATTTCCCCTTTATACTACTTCGAAACATATTTGTTGTTTTCAATGTGGAATCTCAATAAAAAATTTTTTGCTTCTTCTGCATAATCTATTCCAATTCGTTTACTTGTTACAATATTGAAGGCATCATCACTATTTTCTATAAATAAGCTATTCCCGCATAAATCTTCACCGTTTAGGCTTTTGTCGATTTTAAGTGCACTGCATAACTTGCCAGGACCATTTGTTAAATTTCGTATCTGGTTTCTAGTTAATTCATCATAATCCTTTTTAAATCTATTATTTGAAATAATGTTCAATCCTTCCACAGGTTCCAGTCCCCTTATAAGGACAGCTTCAGGAATTCCAGACCCCTGTGTAACTACGTTAAAACAATAATAAATCCCATATATCATAAAAACATAAGAAAAACCACCATATTTGTACATTACTTCTACTCGAGGAGTCTTTTTTCCACCAAAGGAATGAGCAGCTTTATCTACTACTCCAAGGTACGCTTCTGTTTCTACTATTTTCCCAGATATTCTTATGCCATTTACTTCATGAACTAATAATTTTCCCAAGAGACTCTTTGCTACTGTTTCAGTATTTCTGATATAAAACTCCCTATCCAGTTTATCCAAATTATTCACCACCATAAACAATAAATGCAGCACCAAATAGTACTGCATTTATTATTACAATTTAATGATAAAACTAATCATAAAACACTATATTTTGACTACATAGTATCAAGATAAAAGTTATTTAAAACCACTGAAGTTTTCCTGTTTTTATAATATAAAAAACTTAATGGATTAACCAGTGCTTGTTTACCTTTATTTAATACAAAATCTACAAGTTTAACTGTGACATAAGCAAATAACATACCTGCAATTACATCAATAACCCAATGAATTTCTAAATACATTGTTGAAAAAATTACACTAAGGCAGAAAAATCCCCACACATATTTAAAAATTTTATTTTCTTCTCTCATAACCAAAAGGAACATTGCAAAAGCTATGGAAGTGTGCATTGAAGGAAAACAATTTAATGTCACCCCTGCTGCAGCTTGAGCACTAAGATTTCTTGCAAGTCCATCCGGTTGGCCTAGTACATACCATACTTCCTGTAAATGAAATATTAAGTAAAAAGGAGTAATTAAGAATACTTGAAAAATATGTCCAGACAATGCATATCTGAGCATTTTCTTAAAATCAAGTGCTATGAAGGCTCTGTATAATGGAACCAATAATGGAAGTACAAATCCATTATTATAAACCATCCTTAAAAACCAAGTTAATGTTTCACTTTTATATATTCTAGCAAAGGATGCATCATTAAAAGGAATTTGTGAAAATAGTGGATTTAAATCAACTACGATTTTTTGGCTGATTTGCCAGCTTAACATTTTGCCCCATAATGCATAACCATTTGCTGTTAAATACCATATAAAATAAAGAAATGGTATAGCTAGTACACAAAATGAAATTAGCTTTACATCTCTTCTTATATCAAAGAAAACAGTAAAGGCAGCGAAAGGAAGCAAGAATAAATAGACTTTATAATCTATACCTGTATTTGAATTAATCGCAGTATTAAGTGCACTCTTTAAAAAATAGAGTCCTATGAATATGAAATAATATTTTTTAATGAAATTCAATATTTTAATAAGTATTGGCTTAAGCTTTTGATAAATTCCTCCAGAATTTCGATTTACTCCAACAATAAATTCATTATTTGACATAAAAAAATCCCCCTCCCCATTCAGAATTCATTATATCACAAAATTAGAGTTTAAGTATATATTCAGATTTGTTTTTTTCTACCGAATATTGTATCAAAAATGAATATGAGGGCAGCAATTAAAAGTAATAGATTTATAAAGCTTCCTCCTATTCGAAAAATTAAACCTATAAGCCAAAATAGTAGCACGATACCTCCAAGCCATCTCATAAATGCCATATAAATACCTCCTTTAAATATATGGATACTTTACTATAGTTTTGTCTATTTTAAATAAAAATATTAATAAAAAAGGCTAAGTTTTAGATAAATGCATAATTCTAACATTTATCTAAAACTTAGCCAAAAAAAGAGAGGAAAAAATCCTCTCCTGAAATTACTATCTTCTATCTCTCATTTTGTTCTTTTCAGCTTTTCTAGCTCTTCTACAATCAGGACATCTTACTGGATCATTTTCAAATCCTTTTTCTTTATAAAATTCCTGTTCACCTTCTGTAAATACAAATTCTTTACCGCAATCTTTACATTCAATTGTCTTGTCAGCCATTTTATAAACCTCCTCAAAAATCATAGGACTAATTTGTTCTTGGGAATTTACCTCCTATGATAAAGGAGCTTAAAGTACCTTGAAAAAATTGACCTACTAATAAATAATAAATTATAGAGTTTAACTCCTAGGATAATTATATCATATTGTGTCTAAAAAACAATATTTAGTTATTGTTTTTAATATTTTCCTTATAAAAATTTAAATAGAAATGTATTATAATATTAATAAAATATTTTATTATGAATTCGAATATATATTATATATGTAGGCTGAAAAATGAGGTAAGGAATTATGGATAAAAAAAGGTTGACTAATTTAATAAAAAGACCAGAGGGTCCAAAGTTAGATTTTAAACAGATTGTTGATATTGTTACAGAAACTGGACGTAAAGAGCTTGCAAAGGATGTATGTGCCATTGCAAATTCGAAAGGAGGCAGAGGGTATATAATACTTGGTATAGAGGATAAGACAAAAAGAATTATTGGAATCGATGATCTAGATATTTCTGAAGAACAGATTCAGCAGATAATTACATCAAGAAGCGAACCTCCAATTCCTATTTCATTAGAACTTATTGAATATGACGGTAAAAGATTAGGTATAATAAATATATACGACGGTCCTCAAAAGCCTTATCAAATCAGAGATAATGGTGCATTTTACATTAGGCGCGGTTCCACAAACGATACTATGCGAAAACAGGAAATTATAGCTGCTCTTCAGGAGAGTTTTAGTTTTAATGCTGAAATTTTTCCAATTATAAACAGCAATGTAAATATAATAAATTTAGAACTAGTAAAGTTGTATTTCGCTTCTAAAAATATGGAAATTAGTGAAGTAGCTAAATCAGAATTGCTGGAATCCGCTGCTATTACATATGTTGATAAAGAGAGCGGAAAGCAAATGGTTACTTTAGGTGGGTTATTAGTTTTTTCTGATAAAAACTATTTATATGTTCCACATAATTTTATTAGAATTATAAATAAAATAGAAGGAAAGGCAAAAGATGATATTATTATTCAAGGTGATCTCTTGGGTATGATAGATAAAAGTGAAATTTTGTTAAAGGAATCTCTCCCGGCGAATTACCCTGTAGATGCAATATTTGAAGCTGTAATGAATGCCGTAATTTACAGAGACTATACAATATATTTCAAAGAAATCATGGTGGTAATAGACAATAATAGTGTTAGTGTTATAAGTCCAGGATTATTTGCAGATGCTAAAAATACGCCAAATAACAATTATAGTAAACGTAATATGTGGATTTATGAAAAAATATTATCAATGGATTCAAAGAGGAGACTTCTTAAATCTGAAAAGGGTTTTACTAAAATGAAAAAATTATTTAAAAATATGGGAAGAGTGATATTTATAAATAATATAAATGAAAATAGCTTTAAAGTTATATTCCCAGGGATAAACAAATTAAAACATAAAAATAACATCATTTAACGTAATACTAGCATTGAAAAAATATTCTGAATATTATATAATCTAATTATGAGGTAGGCACCTAAATATTAATTAAGGGGTGGTAAAAATGATTCATGTATTTTGTAACAAAAGAGGTTCCGGAAAAACTAAAGCACTAATTAATCTGGCAAATGAAAAGGTTTTAGACAGTAAAGGACATGTTGTTTATATCGATGATGACAAGAGACCACTGCTGGAATTAGACAGAAAAATAAGGTTTATTGATACTGGTGATTTTGATTTAAAACATGAAGAGAGTTTTTATGGATTTTTGTGCGGCGTCATTTCAGAAGACTACGATGTTGATACCATTTTTATTGATGGTTTGTTTAATATTGTAGATATGGATATTAAAGATGCGGCACATTTGTTTTATTCCTTGGATAAATTAACCAAAAAAAATAATATTGATTTCTTCATCAATATTAACGGTGATGAAGTTCCTGAATTTATGAAGCAATATGTTGCTTAAGTTTAAGCTTAGAAAATAATACAAATAACATAAATGGGCTGGATTTACTTAATCCAGCCTAAAAAAATTTAAATTTTGACAAAAGTTCAATAATAGATATAATAAGCTCAAACATGATAAGAACAATAACCATTATTTCAAGTTTAGTTGCTCTTTTTTCATGAGTAAGTGAACTGAATACATCTGTAATATCTTTTAATATTTCTGTTTTGTGATTTATTTTTTTATACCTGTCATCAATATCAAACAATGCAATAATTTCTATAAAAAAACTTTCTATATCCTCATTATTCCAGGCAGCTTTTGGTTTATCCAAGAGCATTAAGTTAGAGATTGTGTTATATTTAAATCTTATTACTTTTGCTGAGGTTTTTGCAATTTGTTTATCAGACATATTAAATGTGCCATTTTCTAAGTACTCAATTACGTCTTCAATGCTGTCTAATAATTTATCTGTTTCGTTTTCGACTTTTTTAAGAGAAATAGATTTAGCTAAAATTAATGAGATAATATCCAAATAATAAGGTTTGAACTCATTTGATGTCATAATATCATTATATAGTGCATATTCATATTCAGGACTTATTTCAAGTTTATAGTCATCCATATACTCATTTATATTATTATTCTTTAAATTATCATCTATAGTTTTGAAATACTTTACAATATCCTGTATTTCATGAAATTCCATATTTATAAAAACCATAGAACCAAAAAAATAAACATATACCCATTTGTTTTTTACATCTTTTATTATCCCATTTAAAGTGCGATCTGAGAGCACTAACGGATCTTCCCATTTAAATTTTTTGTTAATACCAAAATGAGAAGAAATTGTATTTAAATTTATTTCATTACATAAAACTATGGATTTAAATTGCCAACTATCCATAAAATCACTCCTTAAAGTAGGCTATATTGTAAATATTATCATAAAAGATAAGATTTATACAGTAAAATCTTGATTATATATTGACGATAAATAAAAATTATAGTATACTTCAAACAATACAAAAACGTTGAAAGGGAAAAGTAGATGTGAAGAGTATTTTCTAGAGAGTGGGCGGTTGCTGTAAGCCCATAAATATTTCATGTTGAATTACTCCTTGGAGTTGCAGGCTGAATTAACAGTAGGCTGTGCCGGTGAGAGCCGTTATTTTAATAAAGTTATAAATTTGGGTGGTACCGCGACAGACTTTCGCCCCAAGCAGAAGGTCTGTTTTTTTATTATCCAAATTAGACAATATGATTAAAAATTAAGGAGGTATGGTTATGTCAAGTGTAATTGATGTATTAGTAGAAAGAGGTTATGTTGAACAATTTACTCACGAGGAAGAATTTAGAGAACTTCTGGAGAAGGAAAAAATAACATTTTATATAGGGTTCGATCCTACTGCGGATAGCCTTCATGTGGGAAGTTTTATTCAGATGATGGTTATGGCTCATATGCAGAGAGCCGGACATAGGCCTATAGTCCTTTTGGGAGGCGGGACGGCAATGGTAGGAGATCCTTCAGGAAAGACCGACATGAGAAAAATGCTGACAAAAGAACAGATTGACCATAATGCGGCCTGCTATAAGAAACAGTTTGAAAGGGTTATCGATTTTTCAGAAGGAAAGGCAATTATGGCCAACAATGCTGACTGGCTGTTAAAGCTAAATTATGTAGAATTTCTAAGGGAGGTTGGAATTCATTTTTCAGTAAACAAAATGCTCACAGCTGAGAGCGTTAAGCAAAGGCTTGAAAGAGGGCTTACATTCCTGGAATTTAACTACATGCTAATGCAGGGATATGACTTCTATGAACTTCACCAGAGATATGGCTGTGTTTTGGAATTTGGGGGAAATGACCAATGGACGAACATAATTTCCGGTGTTGAGCTTGTAAGGAAGAAGGTTCAAAAGCCTGCTTTTGGAGTAACAATTGCTCTTCTTACAAACAGTCAGGGACAAAAGATGGGAAAAACAGTATCTGGAGCACTTTGGCTGGATAAGGAAAAGACATCGCCTTATGACTTTTACCAATACTTCAGAAATGTAGATGATGCGGATGTTCAAAAATGCTTGGCACTACTCACATTCCTTCCTATGGAAGAGGTAAGGAAGCTTGGTTCTCTTCAGGGATCAGAAATAAATGAAGCTAAGAAGGTACTAGCTTTTGAGGTTACAAAGCTTATTCACGGAGAGGAAGAGGCGGTAAAGGCGAAAGCTGCTGCAGAAGCTCTTTTCTCAGGTGGAGAGGACATGACTTCAGTTCCTACTGTAGATATTGTTAAGGAACAGCTCGATGTAACTATTGTGGACCTCCTTGTAAATTCAGAAATTATGCCTTCAAAGGGAGAAGCAAGAAGACTTATACAGCAGGGAGGACTAAGCATTAATGAAGAAAAAGTTTCGGATGCAAATATTATAATAACTGAGAAAAACTTTATTGATGGCAGTATGTTAATAAGAAGAGGAAAGAAAACTTATAACAGAATAATATTAAAATAATGAAAAAAATGAGTGTTTTTAAAGCACTCATTTTTTCACTTATATATTATATTTCCACATTATTATTGCATTTTCTTTGTTATCTGCATAGTATTCCTTCCTTATGCCTTCTTCAATAAAATCGTATTTTCTGTATAAATTTAAAGCAGCAAGATTTGATTCTCTTACCTCCAATGTCATGCTTGTAATTGACTCTGTTTTGCAAATGGATAGCAGTGCGTCAAACATAGAACTGGCGGCACCAATGCCTCTATATTCAGGATGGGTGGCAACATTTGTTATATGCGCTTCATCAGCAATAAGCCACATGCCTGCATAACCTATAATTTTATTGTCAAATGTAGCAACCACATATCGTGCAAATTTATTTTCGAGCACTTCATTTATAAATGATTCTCTGCTCCAAGGAATAGAAAAGCACATATTGTCAATTTTTAGAACTTCATCAATGTGACTCAGTTCAAAAGTAAGTATGTCAATTTTATTCATTTTTCATTTCCCTCTGTTTTTTTTCATATTCTCTTTCAGCCTGAGATTTCCTTAAATAAAATGGTGCAAATGAATATATGTCATCACAAATATTTTTTTCAAGTTTTTTAACACCTAACTCTGCCATTGAGGAAGCCCTTGCTACATTAAGATGCATCGGTGCAAAACTTGAATTTTTAATATTTGCTTTGAGTATGTCTTTAAAAAGAAGTACCCCATCTCCAACAAAACAAACAGGCATTCTTTTTTCGTTAATAATTTTTATTAAATCATCTATGGCAATAACAAGGTAATCACTTTTTATCACAAGGGTTTCATTTTCAAATTCATACAATGCAGTGTATACATTTCCTCTAAGAGCATCTAAAATTGGACATATTATTCCGGGAGTATATGCTAGATTATAGGCAAGAGAGTCCAAAGTGGATATGCCAACAAAAGGTTTTTTTGTGCCCTGACTTAATCCTTTAACTGTAGAAGCACCTATTCTAAGTCCAGTAAATGACCCAGGGCCTTTTGAAACCACAAAGCCATCAATATCGCTTATATCAAGTTTTAAATTTTTTAAAAGAGAATCTATCATCTCCATAAGTATAACAGAATGCTGTTTTTTATAATTAAAAACAATTTCTCCAAGAAGTTTCTCATTGTTCATTACTGCACAGGTAGCTGACTCAGTTGCAGTATCCACGCTTAAAATATTCATACATTTATCTCCTCTATATATTTATATCTGATGCCCCAATAACTAATCCGAATAATCCTGAAATTTTCACCTTTTTCAGGTGCTTTTGATATTTTTATTTGTATATGTTCCTCAGGGATTAATCCTTCAATTAGATTTGACCATTCAATTATACTTACTCCATCACTAAAAATATATTCATCAAAACCTATAGCTTCAATTTCATCAGGATCATTTACTCTGTATACATCAAAGTGGTAGAGCTTAATTCGTCCCTCATATTCATTCACAATTGTAAATGTTGGACTTGTAATATACTCTTTTATATCTAAACCAAGTGCAATTCCCTTGGCCAAGTGTGTTTTCCCAGAGCCAAGATCCCCATCTATGCAGATTATATCACCTGATTTAACTAATTTACCAATTTTTTCACCAAGCTTTATGGTTTTTTCTACACTATCCAATAAAAAATCCATATATGTCACCTCATAAGTATTTTATACAAAATTGATAAAAAAGGAAAGAAAATATATTAATTTGCATTGTTATTTTACTTTATGTAAAATGTATATATGAATAAAGTATATTTTGAGGTGGAGAACTTGAAGAAGAAAATTTGCCTGATGCTTATGATATTAATGATATTTTTATGTGCATGTGAAAGCTCTACTGTTAACAATACCGTATCAGATATTACTGACACTGAAGTAGTAACTGATAAAGATGTGTGTCTTGATATTGTAACCACAGACAGAGTTTTATATTATATGGTTAAAAGTATAGTTCAAGACAAACATAATGTTGAGTATATGTTTAAAGATAGAAATTCCCAATATAATTTCAATTACACGGGGGACAGTCTTAATAATATTGGAAATAAGGACTTGTTTATATATATGGGGGCTTCCTATGAACCTTGGGCTAATGATTTTATTGGAGAACTTAGTAAAAACAAGGTAAGGGTAATAAACGTGTCAAGAGGAGTCAAAATTCTTTCTCTTAGCAGGGAAATAAAATATAAAAACACTACATTAAAGGAAAACCCTTATTATCTCTTAAATTATGATAATTATAAAATAGCACTCCTTAATATAAAGAATTCCATACAGGATAAAGATCCTAAAAACAGGGATTTTTATGAAAAAAATTTCAATGAAGCCGTAAAGAGCACGGAAGCAGATCAGAAAATTATATCAACTATTATTTCACAATTATCTGATTATACTTTTGTATATTCGGAAGATAAGCTTGATTATTTTGTTAAATATAACTCTATGAATAATATAAAGTTATTTGAAAGTAAGACTAACGTTAGTATCAAAAATCATCTAAAAACAGTTTTTTTATATTGTGACAGCAGTGCACTAAAGGATAATGAAGAATTTATTAAAAAATATGACTTAAATACACTTAATGTCAAAGGATACGAAAATGATATAAAATATGAGGATATACTACTTTTGAATAAAGGGCTTTTTAATTCATATTATAACAGTGTAAATATAAAGAAATAATAGTTAATAAACGGGGGACAATGTAGTGAGGATACAAAAGATAGTTATTTTTGTATTTGCAATGATATTACTAATTTATATGATTAGAATGGCTTTCTTTACAAGAAAAAAATGGGCGTTTAAAACCTATGCATTTGGGATATTAATTTTAGGGCTGAGCATATTATCTACAGGTACATTTATTGATATGATTTCTGATTTAAAAAATTTTGATTACATGAATGTTGTAATACAAGCATGTTTTTCTATAGGCGCTGTAATATATATAACAGGTGTTATTTTGTGGAGTAATTACACAAAAAAAATTATTGAAAAGTTTGAAGAGGCGTCTTTAACAGACCATATGACTGGAGTTTTTAATAGAAATGGGATAGAAAAGGCATTTTTAAAAATAATTAGAGATGATAATCCTTTTTTTGTTATTATATGTGATCTTAACAAAACTAAAATAATAAATGATAATTACGGACATGTTTTAGGGGATGAATATATAAAAAAATCTGCTGGAATCATGAATGAAGCAATAAATTTTAAGGGATATTTGGGAAGGATAGGCGGAGATGAATTTGTCATTTTGATGGAATATGTAGATGACATTGAACTAAATAATATATTGACAAATATAAAAAAATCCGTATCCGAACTATTCTCTGAGGATGTAATTGGAATAAGCATTGGATATTCATTATTTCCTGATGATGGTATGACCTTAAATGAATTAATACTAATTGCTGATAAGAAAATGTATGAAGATAAATTAAATAAGCAAAGTTGTAAAATGAAATGACCGAATAAGTAAACAAAAAAGAAATGATTCATTTGAAGATTTCTGATATAGTGTAATCACCACAAAAACTACTATAAAGGAAGTCGACAAATGAATCTAATTA
>Ga0268357_100279_pt1 | contig 73976 bp, 71 predicted proteins | sample BioMet10_FD_192466 | JGI IMG/M metagenome (GOLD analysis project Ga0268357, IMG submission 192466) | Sewage microbial communities from Oakland, California, United States - Biofuel 10 (Illumina Assembly) | ecosystem: Engineered > Wastewater > Sewage > Unclassified | place: USA: California... | reverse complement strand
AGTCTCCCATTGTCTGAAATACTATTGTTACTATGCCCTTTTCTCTGTCATAATCGCATATGGTAAGAGGAACCCTCTCACCTTTTTCGTCCATTTTTACAATAACGAACTGTCCAGGATAACAAGACTTTGCTACCCTTGGTGCCTCCACATCCATAAGATAGATGTTAGGGGCAAGTAATCTTTTATCAATAATCTTATACATTTGTACTCCTCCAAATATCAAAATATATTAAAAGTCACCTATTTTAAAAAAATATTAAATAGATGACTTTATTTATACTATTTATAACCTTGCTTAATGAGTGCCTCCAAAGCAGCATCTTTTTCATCCTCGGAAACCAGCACAATAGGACCTGTACAGCCCATACCACTTTCTGAGTATATGCCTTCTTTCCATAATGCCCTGCATGCATTATCAAGCTCAAGTATATCAATTCCTGGTATACCAAAAGTCACAACCTTCTTAGGCGGCATTTTTATTTCTTCTTCTGCCTTAGGTTTTTCTTTATCTAATATTTTACCTATTATATCTTTTAGTCCCGCATCGTTTGCCTTCTTAAATTCATCCTTTGCAATAGATGTAATATTATTTTTAGCACATAATGAACAGTATCTGAGAGCTTCACATATAAGAGGTGCTCCAGATGCACGAGATATTATGTTAATCAGCTTATCATATCCTTCTCCAACTCCAGGTCCATACCCAAATCCTAAAGTTTCATAATTTCCCCCAGTAGTAAAGGATGAAAATATTTTTATTAAAAGATTTCCTGTTAACGAATCACATACCATAACATCAGGTGTTCCAGCAAGCAAATCGTTGCCTCTCATTACCGCTCCCCCATCTGCACGTAATGAATCTGCAAATTCGAATTGATAACCCCTAGCCTGTAAATCTTTTAAAGCTCTTTCAACTCCCCTAGCTCCGTCCACGTTCAATATTCCAACTCTAGGGTTATTTATACCTACAGACTTTGCTGTAGCAATCCCTCCAATAGCATTTTTTATCATGCCTTCAACTCTGTTTGTTGAAGTAGTGCCTGTTGTGGTTGCAATTATCATTTCATTTCCCATGCCAGGCGTAACCACTCTACCCACAGTGGAAACTCCTATTGGGAAATCAAAATGCTGTGTAACACAACCATTAATTTCTCCCTTATCTAATAGTTCGACCATCTTCTTATGGCCTTCTTCCGAATCTTTAACCTCAACAACTTCATAATCCCCATTAACTTTTGGACCAATCAAAACAACATCAAAATCTCCGTATTTGCTCTGAGCCATTTTAGCAGCTTTAACCATCTCATCTACGCCGTGCTCAGATCCAAATGTAGTTAGACCTATTTTAACTCTTTTAGCAAAACTTCCAGATTTAATTCCATCTGCAATTTCGCTAAAAGCTTCAGCAATCATTTTTTTAGTCTGATTCATCAAATATCGACCTCCTTTTTCCTAATACTATTGGAAACTTTATTTAAGCATTGAATCAGCAAAATTCTTCATCTCTTCTGCTATCATGTTCTTTATCTCTTCTTTTGAAATTCCTGATGGTTCCTCTATAACTCCACTGTTCTTTTCTATAAGTATGGATACCCCATCAAAAAGATTGGTCATTCTACCAAGGAATAAGCTTCCTTTTCCTATTATCATGAAATTGTTTAATTTTCCTGACATTATATGGTTTATTCCATGACCTATAATTGGAACTCCTGAAGGAATATGGCCTTGAGTTGGAGCATATCCTGGATAACCATGTGCTGTAACAAAGTTAGGAAGTTCTTTTCTGTCTAATTGGCCACTCTTTACTGCTAAGGCTCCTATCATCTTGTAGTTCTGAGTTGGAACATCTCCTGCTCCTGCAGGTTCTGTTATATCTGGAGTCTGCATTTCAGGTGCATATTTATCAACATCTGTAATTTTCATTCCAACCCTAGCTAACGGTTCAGAAACTAATGCTTCAATTACAGCCTGAGGAGCTGCTCCATGTCCTATAGTATGTCTTCCTACAACATCAGTTCTCATAACAGGACTAACTCCATCATTTTCTGATATTAAAACTGCAAATCCACCAAGACAATCTTCAAGTATTGGCAAGCCCTTCTTTATATGGTCTTTACCATTCATTCCAAGTTTTGCAGTTGCTCCACCGGCAAATACTATTACATTTTTGTATATACCTGATTTAACTAAAGCTGAAGCAGTAACAAGTGCATGTGATGGCCCTGCACAGAAACCTCTCATATCTGTTCCTGTAGCTCCTTTGATTCCTGCTATTTCTCCACAAGCCTTGGCAATGTTTCCGCCGCCTCTTTGGTTCATGTCTCCTACTGCTTCTTCAGAACACTCAATTAAATACTCAACCTCATTTACGTTTATTCCTGAATTTTTAACCAAGTGCATAAGAGCTAAAACTCCGGATGCCTTAACAGAAAGGTTTTCAAGCATTATATGGGAAGTAAGATTCTTATCAAATTCATGAGCTTTTTTGATACATCCAACAAGCTTTCCATCCATGAATAAACCTTCAGCACCACTTTTAACAAAGGACTCTATAACTGATAATTCTTCTCCTGCTTTTAATGCATCAACTTTTATGTTTAGTACAGGATGTGAAGTGAATTTTCCTCTTACAACTTCTGTGAAGTCCTTTTCTAATAAAACTAAATCGAAAACATCAGAAACCTTGATTAATCCATAAAATTCATCTTGAGGCATTATCTCTCCAAATTCAGCAAATCTCTTTGCATTTTCTACCTTAGATGCATTCCAAGGCCTTTTTATCTCTGACAATTCCTCAGGTGTCATTCCACCTATATAAGTTTGATTTGGTGCATATCCTACCACATCTTCAAAACTTCTTAAATGTTTAACAATCTCTTTCAAATATTCTGAATCCGGATTTGTTTCTTTTTCTAAAGTCTGTGTTGTACCGTTGTGAATGATCATATCCGGTGTATTTACAAGTATATAAGTAGCTTTTTTTATTACAGGAAAACTCATTTTTAAAACCTCCTAAATTTTAATAAACAGTGCACAAAGGTATAACACCTCTGTGCACTGAATTTATATTACATGGTGTGGATTACTTATTGTATTTTGAATATTCATCTCTTACTGTTTTAACTTCGCCGATAATAGAATCAATATCCAGAACCATTTCCATCATTCCGCACTGTTCATCGTAAACTGCCGGGTCAAATTCATTTTTAACTTCAGATTCTACTACGTGGTATACACCTAGTCCAAGTGCTATTCCTGCCAAAGGCCCTGCAAAGGTTGGGTCACCAGCACATACTGTTTCGGCGGAAAGGCCTGAAGCTTCTGCTTCTGCTCCCCCAAGCATTACTATCATATTTTCAGCGCCAAATTTTGAAGTTAGGTCAATTACTCTTTGTTGGATCTCCAGATCCATAGCTCCTGCGGCTGTTCAAACAAAGCATTCTGTGGACGCAAATACAACCTCTGCTCCAGCGCTTTTTGCACAAGCTTCTATGGCTGGTCCTGGAATTCCATCCCTATCTCCTATTGCTATTACTTTTTTTCCTTCTAATAAACTCATTTCATTTCCTCCTATTATACGTGTTTTGCAATCATTGCATCTATATTTTCTTTTGTAGCATCATCCTTTATTACTTCTTCAACTTTTTCACCATTTTTATATAAAGTAATTGTAGGAAGTCCTAATACTCTTTGGGATATAGCCATTCTTCTTGCCTTGGTAGTGTTAAGCTTGCAAAACTTTACTTTACCATCGTATTTCTTTGACAATTCCTCAATATCAGGCATTAAAGCCTCACATGGCACGCAGCCATCTCCGAAATAGTCAACCAGTATATATCCTTCAGCCTCCAATACTTCCGATTTAAAAGTATCTTTATCTACTATAATCATTTTACATACCTCCTATATTTATAATTAAAGTAATTTAATCAAAATTTGCTTCAACATATTTCTCACATTGAACAGCTGCTATAGCTCCATCAGCTGTAGCTGTAACTACTTGTCTTAAAGGTTTTTCCCTGATATCTCCCGCAGCAAAAACACCTTCTACATTAGTTTCCATCTTGTCATTTGTTATAATATAACCTGATTCATTCATATTTACCTTTCCCTTTATCAGGTCATTTATAGGAAGATATCCAACGAATACAAATACGCCGAAAGTTCCATCTTCCTCCTCCGCAAAATATTCCTTGGTTTCCCCTGTTACAGTATTTTTAAATACTGCAGATTCCACCATGCCGTCGCCTTTTATTTCAGTAATTACACTATTCCACATTATTTCAACTTTAGGATTGTTAAAGGCTTTTTCCTGTATTGATTTAGCAGCTCTAAGCTCATCTCTTCTATGGACTATTGTAACCTTTCTTGCGAACTTAGTTAGATAAAGAGCTTCTTCGATTGCAGAATCACCGCCACCTACTACGAATACCTCCAGATCCTGGAAGAAGTCAGCATCACAGGTAGCGCAATAGGATACACCTTTACCTATCAGTTCATTTTCTCCAGGACAGCCTATTCGTCTTGGAGTGGCACCAGTAGCAATAATTACAGACTTAGCCTGATATTCCTCTTTTTCTCCTTTTAAAATCTTAATTTTTCCGGAGAAATCCGCTTCTTTAATATTATCCTTTTTTCTCTCAGCGCCGAAGCTTTCAACCTGTCTTTCCATCCTCGCAATCAGTGAAGGTCCTGTGGCATCTTCAACAGAGCCTGGATAGTTTGCTACTTCATGGGTAATTACAATTTGTCCTCCTACTTTTGTTCTTTCAAGTATCAGGGTTTTCATTCTTGCTCTTGCTGCGTACAGGCCTGCAGAAAGTCCAGCAGGGCCTGATCCTATTATAATGACATCATAAATATTGTTCATATTGCACCTTCTTTGCAAAAAATTTTAATTTATGTTTTAAAATTTATATATATTTAAGGAGGAGGCCATTAACATCCTCCTTAAATATGCTCTACCTTTAATTTGCGTTTTTCAGCTCTGCTGCTTCTATATTAGCTTCATCTTCCCGAAGAGCTTTAAATATACTGAAGCACATAATAAGCATAATAATCATGAATGGGAATGCAGCTGCAATTGAAGCGGTTTGAAGTGTCTTTACCGCAGCAGTTCCTCCAACTAAAATGATCATTATTGTAACAGCACCCTGAGTAATTCCCCAGAATCCGCTGAGTTTTTTACTTGGATTAAGGTCTCCTCCAGAGGTAAGCATGCTAAGTACATATGTTGCTGAAGTAGCAGCTCCCGCAAAGGATGTAACTACTAATATCAGAGCAAGTGGTGCAGTTATTACATAAAGTGGCATTTGCTGAAGTGTTGCAAATAAAGCAGTGGAAATATCGGTCTTAACAGCTGCCTGAATTGCGCCGTTTGAAATTATATCCAAGTTAAATGCAGCTCCGCCAAAAATTGCTATCCATATTATACAGAAACCTGCTGGCAAAAACACTGAAGCAAGTATGAATTCACGAATAGTACGTCCTCTGGAAACACGTGCTATGAACTGACCTACAAAGGCTGCCCACGCAATGTACCAAGCTCTGTAGAATACAGGCCAAGCTTTTGTCCATTCAATATTCCCCATCCACAAACTCTGTCCAATAAAGTTTTGAACATAATCACCAAGAGAATAAGTAAAATTATTAAGTATAAATACCATTCCACCAAATAGGAAAATAAATACCATAAATCCAATTGAAAGCCATACCTTCACGTCAGCAACGCCCTGCATAGCCTTGTGCAGTCCAGATACAGTAGCCAGGGTAAATATAGCTGTCATGATTGCGATGATAATAGCAGTCATACCAGGAGTAGCTTGAATTCCCCAGATATATTGTATTCCTGTGGCTATCTGACCAGCTCCCAGTCCCAAGCTTGTAGCAACACCAAACATGGTAGCAAATACAGCTAATATATCGATAGCTTTACCAATAGGTCCGTGAATCTTTTCACCAAGAATTGGATAAAAAGCTGAGCTGATTAAGCATGGAAGACCTTTTCGATACTGGAAATAACCAAGGGCTAAACCACAAACCGCGTATATAATCCAAACATGAATACCAAAATCGTTAAATACATAACGCAATGAATCATGCATAGCCTGTGGAGTGCCTGCTTGGCCAACTGGTGGTGACATGTAATGCATCATAGGTTCAGCAATGGACCAGAAAACCAGTCCTATACCCATTCCCCCACCAAACAGCATAGTAAACCACTGGAAAGTTGTAAATTCAGGTTTTTCATCATCTTTACCAAGTTTGATCTTACCATAGCGGCTTAGCGCGATAAAAAGTATGAAAATGGTAAATATAAAAACTGATAAAAGATACAGCCAGCCAAAATTAGTAGTTAAGTATGATAACACGCCGTTGGCACCTTTAGCCATTTGAGTAGGAAGAATTATACTAAACGCTACAAATATTAAAGCTAAACCTGCTGAAATATATAGAACTGAGTTGTCCTTTGATTTTTGTTCAGTTGACATATTTAACTTTCCCCCTTTGAATAATAATCTAAATAGGTCTCATTTTTAACAAGACCTATTTAGTTAATTGATTTAGATTTTAACTTTAAATACAGTCTGTTCTTTAATGTCAGTTGCAAGGGAATCTAAAGCAACTCCAACTCTGTGGTATCTTAATTTCCACTGAGCGTCCTTTGAGTCTCCAGGATTACCTAATGGATAAGGTATTGATATAGTAGGAACTATTCTGTTTGAGCCAACTGTAGTTGCTACTGGTATCAAGTTGCACATCTGAACTATAGGAAAGCCTGCTCTTTCAACTTCTTTAACCATCGTTGCACCGCAACGTGTACAAGTTCCTCAAGTGGATGTCATTATAACTGCATCTACTTTAGCTTCTCTCAGGTATTCAACAATTTCCTTTGCCATTCTTGCAGCTTCACCCTGGGTAGTTCCAGTTCCAACTGTAGAATAGAAGTATTCATGAAGCTTTCCAATTTTGCCTTCCTTTTCATATGCCCTTAAAGCATCTAAAGGAACTATTACGTTTGGATCTGCATTTGCTGCAGCTGGGTCAAACCCTGCATGTATTGTTTTGAAAACTCCTGATTCAAGTCTGTCCATTTTTGAATAATCATATCTGCCCCATCTTGTAGCTGAAGCTGACTGAATTCTGTCAGGGTTGTTTACAGGTACAATACCACCAGTTGTTAAAACTGCTATATTAGCTTTGCTCAAATCCTTTATAGCTGGAGCTATAGCAACTGTGTCCTTTTTAGGGATAGGAAGTTCTGTTACGAATTCTTCTCCGTTAAGCTTATTTAAAAGCATTTTAACTACTCTTTTAGCTGCAGGCTCTTTTGATTCAAGCCATACCTGGTGTCTTTCTCCTCTGCCGTAATAACCTTCAGCATCTGCCCAGAGAAGCTCTTCTCCATTTAATATTTTGTTTCCAAAGTCAGCCATAGCTTTTATGTCTTTTTTCATTCTTCCTGCATTGTTTCCGCCCTTAAAAATATAAACATCTTTTTTAAACATTTCTACCCCTGGGTTTTCAATATGCATGGAAGATATTACAGGAACGTTGAATTTTTCTTTTACAGCTTTGCATATAACTCCACAGGCATTTCCATATCTACCAGCCTGAAATGCAGGCCCTGCAAAGAATATGTCAAACTCTTTTCCTTCAAGAAACTTCATTATTCTGCTTACAGCTTCTTTTTCATTTGATCCCATGAAGTTATCACCACATATTATAGTATGTGTTACTTCTGTGTCTTTAAGCTGCTTATTTAATTCCAAAGCTGGTCCAACTAACCCTTCTCTGATTGCAGGTTCAAAATCAGCTTTTTCTTCTCCGCCTATTTGTCCAAAGAATTGGTTTATATATAAAATTGCTTTTTTCATATCAGCCGCACCTCCTTAAAATTCTTTCATTGTCTTAGGTGACCAACCAACTACTTGGTCTCCACAGAACATTGCATTGTTTTCCATTATTATTGAACCGTCTTTTCTAACTGAAGGTCCTAATATTTCGTCATTAGACCAACCACCAGACAATCCATCTCTTCCTAATGATTCAAGTTCTCCAATAACTGTTTCCATTGGAGAAAGTTCGATTAATTCTGAAACATTTCCTGTTGAAACTATAGCATCAGCTTTTACATCAAGAGCAACTAATGGCTGAGACTGTCCATCTCTACCTGTACACTCATTAGTTATACCTACAGTTTTAACACCAACATCTTCTAAAGCAACTATACATGCAATAAAGTCTGCATCAGGATTTCCGTATCCTTCTTCGGCAACTATTGCTCCATCTGCTCCAAGTGACTTTGCTATCTGAGCTACAAATAATGCAGAACGGTTTTTCTGTTCCAATGCAACATTAAGGTTGGACATTATAACTCCTAAGAAATTCAATGTCTTTCCATGAGCTGCATACAGTTCCTTAATAGTAGGATTGTTTTGGAAATCATATGTGGACCACTTTGATGAAACAGGCATGAAGCTTCCGGAAATTATTGCTCCGTCTAAAACTTCATTAGGGTGCATGAATGTAGGCACCATATGGTTAGCATCCCATCCATAAACTAAATCGTTATAGCCCATTTCTTCCATCTGGGATTGAGGCTGCATAACAAATACTACACTTGGAAGCTTCTGAACATCTTCTGCTCTCTTTATAACTGAATCAAGTGCAAAGGTTTCAACATCTTCAGGTTCCATATCCTTAACACAGCTTCCGATATATTCAGCAAGTTTATGACCAGCCCATCTCAATGCTTTATTTTTCTTCTGCTGTTCATTTTTTTCGAAATTTTCATCTGTATCTCCAACTAGAACAATGTTTTTTAGTTGTGAATAATAAGTGTATTTAGCACCTTCACCGCTCATGTCTATAACACCGTCCTGGAATCCTCCCCAGTGCTTACCAACTACCAACAGACTGCAGTCTTTAAGTGCATGAGTTCTTCCATCTCCAACTGGCATCACATCTCCAGTCACACCTGGGAACAATGTGTTACCGTTTACTTTCACTCTGCATTCAATAGCTTCTTTAACAGGTACCAGACGAACTTTATCCCCAGGCTTTACGATTAAAAGGTCTGCCTCAGTAATATGCTCATCTTCCAGTACAAAATCTAGAGCTTCTTTTTTATTAATTATTAAAATTCCCTCTTTGTAGCTTGTCTTTTCACCAAAGACAATGTCCTTAACATGAAAGTTTCCGATTTCAAGTTTCATTATTGTACCTCCTCTTTCATAAGATGATAAATTTTCTTAGAATTTATTTAAATTATTCAAATAGTACTATTTGTCTAAATATTATCACATCTTGTTATGTTTTTCAATCATGATTAATTAATAATCGTGATTGGTTGTTATAGAAATAACAAATGCACTCTATCAGTTATTTCTATAATGCTAAAATCCCTTGACACATCTGCAATTTAATAAAATACATTATTAAGATTTAAAATAACACTTATAACATTGAGTAATACAGTGCATTTATGCTATAATTAATTATATAATTTAGTTATTAAACAGATATTTACATAAAATTTTACAATCTTTGGAGGACAAAATGAATAAAAGAACGATAAAAAAACATAGAAGCATGAGCTATTTTATTGATGCAGCTGCTCAAATAATGGATGAGGAGGGAATTGAATTTGTTACAATAAGAAAGGTTGCTGATATGGCGGGCTATAACAGCGCCACACTTTATAACTATTTTAAGAATCTGGATGAGCTTATTTTGTATGCATCCATAAGACATTTAAAGGAATACACCTTAAATCTGGCAAAGTACATTGAATCCACAAAAAATAGCATAGAAAAATATTATAAAATATGGGAGTGCTTTTGTAGATACTCATTTTCAAAACCACTTGTATATAATAATATCTTTTTTGGAAAGCACAGCAATTCTATTCCACAGATAGTTGAGGAATACTATTCTATTTTTCCGGAAGAACTAGGTGAACAGTCTGAAGAACTTCTCCCGATGTTTTTGGGAAGTAATATATATATAAGAAATTTAGTCCCTTTATCGAAAATCCAGTATGATGGATATATGAAAAAGGAAGATTTGAAAGATGCAAACGAAATGTGCATCTTGCTTTATCATGGGATGCTCACGAGAATTCTAAACTCTGAAATGGAAATTAATGTTGAAGAACTTACTGAAAAAACAATGAAGTATATAAAACAGATTCTAAATTCATTCATAATCTACGAAAAAAAAGAATAGTCATAACCTATTCTTTTCCTATTTTCAAAAATTTATTAATATCCTCTTCAATAATTTTTAAAGAGCTCCTCCAAAAATCTACAGAATTAATATCTATACCTAATTGTTTTTGTAATTTCTAATATATTGTTCTTTCCTGTAATCTCTAATAACTTATCATAGTTTTCTACAAATTCGTTGCCATGCTTCACATACATTGCGTATAATCCTTTTGCAAAAAGAAGTCCGAAAGTATATGGAAAGTTATATAAACTTTCTTCTGCAGAATAATAATGAGACTTGCATATCCACATATAGGGGTGAAGATAATTTACATCGAGTCCTTCGCCATAGACCTCTTTTTCTGCATTAATCATAATATTATTGATGTTAGATACAGATAATGAGCTTACTTTTCTATCTTCAAATATCTTACTTTCAAATGTATATCGGCTCAAAATATCTACAATTACCTGACCACAGTCGCTGAGTTCATTTTGAAGTATAGCAAAAGCCTCATCCGATGAAACATTTTTAAGGCTGCTTTTTTTACAATAGTTTCACAAAATGTAGAAGCAGTTTCTGCAATAGGCATTGGATAATCTGTATTTAAAAGACTTTGTTTCATAAGGCATTCCCCATGATATCCGTGACCAAGCTCATGTGCTAAAGTAATAACATCATTGAAATTTCCACTGAAATTTGCCATTATTCTGCTTTCACCTATACAAAACAGATTATCACAAAATGCCCCTCCAACTTTTCCTTCTCTAGGTTCTGCGTCTATCCAGCCGTTATCAAAAGCTTTAACTGCAAAATCTGCAAGCTTATCACTAAAGGTTCTAAGGTTTCGAACTATAAAGTCCTTAGCCTCCTCATAACTGTATTTTTTATTGTATTCACCTAAAGGTGCAAATAGATCATAAAAGGGAAGTCCATTCTTGTGGCCTAAAAGTTCCGCCTTTTTTAAATAGAACTTTCTAAATATAGGCAGACTCTCTTTTATAGCTTGGAACATTGCTTCTAGAGTTTTAAAGTCCATTCTTGAATTTATTAGTGTTTCCTCGAGAGGGGAAGAGAATCCTCTAAGTTTATCTATTGTTAATACTTCTCCTTTTATCCCATTTGGGCAAGCTGCTACGAAATCTTCTATTTTTTTGTATGAAGCAAGCTCAGCAAAATATGCCTTCTTCCTTAAACCCCCATCCTGGTCATATGCCATATTCCTAATAACTGTTAATGGAAGCATTTTATTTTCACCGTCTATTTCTATATCCACCAATAAATTAGAAGTTAAAACATTTCTAAGCTTAGACCACGCATTTGAACCAGAATTCTTCATCTTAGCTATAATAACTTCTTCCTTTTCACTTAAAATATACTTACTTTTCCTTTGTATATCCTTTAGATAAAATCTGTGTTCCTTAAGTACCTCAGAGGTTTCTATTACTGAGTCCAAATTTTCAATACTTCCTATCCATTTTGCCAGCTTTGCAGTAGGCTCTACTAAATCTGTGACCTTATTTTCAATGATTTCTAAATATTTAAGAGCTATATCATTTTTGCTTTCCACACTTATAGTAAGATTACAAAAAGCTGACAGCCTATAATATATTTTAGAGAATTCAATTCCATGTTTAATATATTCTTCTAATTTTTCACCGTCACTCTTAATATCGCCAAAGTTATTGGACCAACGAATGAATCCCTCAATTATTTTATTCATTATGTCCATATCATTTATAAAAGCTTGCCCTTCAAACGAATCATATAATTCCTTCAAACTCCATCTTAAATCAACATATTTTCTCCCTGTTCAAAAATGTTTAATGACGTTCAACTCATCTCTACTTCTTCCTGCATTAGTTTCCAAACTTCCTCTTCTTTTCTCTCCTTAATTAACCTGTAGTTGTTCTCCTTAACAGTAGAATCAAATTGGCATACTGAAGAAAATGAGCAGTATTTACAAGGAGTAGTTCCCTTTTTCTTATAAGGACTAATATCGATATTTCCTTCTAAAATTTCCTCACAAATTTTTTTTATCGAATCTTTAACGTATCTTCTTAAAAGGTCAAATTGTTCAATGGATGCACAGGAAGACCTAGAGGAAATTGTATCATCCTTATTTACGGAAATTGGAATAATATCAGAAGACCCGCTTATCTCTGAATCCATACTGTTTATAATATTAATATTGTTTAATATCAGACCGTTCATTTTTAATGCTTTCATAATCCTAATTTGTATTTCACTATCTTCCAGCTCTCCAGAAGACTTAATTATAGGGTTATCCAGTTTAAAATACAGTATGCCTGCTGGTAAAACCTTCTCGTCCATTTTCTTACCTATTTCCGTTAGGATTGCATCTAAATATATGAGAAGCTGCATTTGAAGCTTGTAATATACATCAGTAACTTTAAACTCCTTATTGCCAGATTTGTAGTCTATAATCCTTATATACGTCTCCCCATTTTCCTTGTCTTTAAGCATGTCGACTCTATCTACTTTCCCTATTAAACTTACCTTTTCCCCTGAGTTCAATTCAACTTCAATAGGTGGATATTCAGAATTAAAACCAAATGATATCTCATACCCAGAAGGAATGAATTCTCCTCTTTTTATATGTTCAGTAATTAGCCATATCGATCTTTTCAAAATGCTTTTAGCATTTTCAGTAATAAAATTGTATCTCTTGGAACTGTTTAAAATGGAAGAAGTTGATTTTTTGATAATGTTTTCCACTATCTCTGATATTTTTTCCTCTGACCATTCTTTATCTATATCTTTCCAGCTTATTCCTTCAGTTTTAAGCTTATCTGAAAAGTTATAAAGAGATTCATGCATAAGAATACCCAAATCCGGTGCACTTAACTTGTAAATTTTTCTTTCCCTTGCTTTTAAGCCATACTGAACAAAATATGAAAAAGGACACTCAACAAACTTTTCTAATCTCGAGACACTAACATTCAATTTTTTTCCGTATAAATTTCTTATTTTCCTCGATTCAAATATCTCTGCATTATTTTTATAAGCAAATCCTTTAGTTATATCATTAATCTTATCTTTCCATTGGTCACTTTTTTTATACCAATTCATAACACATCTTAAAACTTCACTATCTGTACCATGCTTAATCCCTGTAATTAAATCATTAAAGAGGGGCTGCTTAGAAGTAATGTTTTTTAGTTTACCTTCTTCACTATTGTCCTGTATTATATTACTTTCTTCTTTAATTTTTGGAAATATTTTTTTCAATCTTGATATTATTATGGATGGTCTTTTAGGCTTACCATCAAAATCCGAAGCTGGAAAACTCAATCGCAAAAATTTATTTGCGGTAGTTAAAGTGGAATATGTAAGGAATTGCTCCTCAAAAGCCAGACTCTTTGAATCCTTTGAGACTTCCATACCCTTTTCTATAAGCGAAATTCTATCCGCGTCAGAAAGTACTCCTTCCTTATGTACAGTCGCAGGGAATACACCATCGTTTACTCCAAGTATAAATAGCACTGAAATCTCATGACTTTTTAATCTTTGAATACTCCCAACCAATACTTGATCTATTGCGGGTGGAATAATACCTATTTCGTATTCCTGAAAGCCGGCTGTTATTATTTTAGAAAGTTCCTCATTAGATATAACTTCATCACCCATAACCTCAACAATCTGCTCTAAAAGTTCCACAATAATATCCCATACCTGATTATATTCTTTAGCTCTATCAAGCTGTCCATAGTTTTCAAACCGACCTATTAATTTTTCTATAGTTTCAGGAATATTTATCTCACATATAAATTCATAAAGTGCCTCTACCATATCCCTTGCGGATTTTTTTCCTGTTATTTTATTTGATAAATTTATAATGGGTAATGCTACAACATCCTTTGTTTTATTAACCCTTTCAATATAATTGGCTTCATTTTCAGATATTTCGTTATTGTTATATTCATAATTTAGCGGATGTTCCCATTTGACAAAATCAGTCCACCTTCTGCCTCTTATTCCATTTGCCAGCACATAGTTCTCTAATAAATCCACTTCACATTTTTCAATATCTAAAAGCCCTGTTTTCAGATATCTAAAAACAGCTTCATAAGACCAGTTCTTTGAAATGATTTCCAAAGCAGAAATTATCAGTACAATAAGCGGAGAATTTAAAATTTTGCTCTTTTTATCAATAAAATATGAAATTCCGTATTCAGAAAAAATGGCTCTTATAAGACTTTCGTATCCCTCTAGGTCACCACTTATTACTGCAATATCCCTAAACAAAACATCTTTATCTCTGCAGATTCTGATTATTTCCTTTGCTGTTTCTTCTACTTCAGAGTATTTGTTTAATGCTCTGAATATACTAATATTCTCAGTATCCTTATCATAAACTTTATATGGATATGAAAATAAGTATTTTTCTAAATGGCTCAATTCATTTCTATCCTTAAACCTGTGCAAATTCTCTTCATTAAGTGCTATGGGCTCTTCATATTTAATGCTACCATCGGATATAATTTTGATTAATGTTTCTTCTGTATTTTTAATTGGCAAAAATATATCTGTTCCTTCTTTATTGGATATATTCTCAATTGCCTTCATGCACAAAGTTACGTTTATTCTATCTGCCTTTTTAAAAAGCTTTTCCAAAATTTTATACTCCTGAGGAGTAAAGCTTACAAACTCATCAATCCAAATCTCTGCACCGTCAAAAATATGAGCTTCATTGATATTTGAAGCAAGTATTGTTAAGTCATCCTCAGTATCAATATATCTTTCATGAAGTCTTTTTTCAAACTCGCTATAGATCAAATATATATCCTCTAGTTTATCTTTCAAGCTTATATCATTTATATTCAATAAACTATCATAAATAGTGTCCAATGTTATATTGTATCTTTTAAATTCAGTTATAATATCAGAAATTTGGGATATAAATCCCTGTTTTTTTGCTGCCTTTTTGAACACCTTTAATTTATCACTATTTTCTTGCATAATGCTATATATAAGCATACTTCTTCCAGCATTATTCATATGTTTTCTGGTAAGCCCCCCTACCTCATTAGAAACCATATCTGCCATTCTCTTAAAACTTAAAATTAGTACTTTATAAGCTCCGCTTTCTCCTAAATATTTAATTACATTCTTTTCAGCCTGAAAAGAAAACTGCTCAGGCACAAGTAAAATTAGCGGGTTTGTAGCACCACCTTCAATTTTCTTTTTTATATCTTTAAGACAAAAGGTACTTTTCCCACTGCCTGATCTTCCATAAATGAATCTTAAACTCATATTAAAACCTCCAGCTAATGCTAATTTTATTGTTTTATTTATCTGAAGTTCTGATTATTTGCACTATAACATATACATTTTACCAAAATTAAACTCAAATATGTTAACTTAGAATATAATATTTTAAAATCTACTTGAAAATTAATTTAAAGTAGATAATAATAGATAGTAATTAGTTATAAATAAAAAATGCTAAATATAAGGGAGGATTTTACTATGAAAAAGTATGTTTGCTCAGCATGTGGTTATATTTATGACCCAGCAGAAGGTGATCCTGATAATGGAGTATCCCCTGGAACTTCCTTCAGTGATATTCCTAATGATTGGGTATGCCCGATTTGTGGTGTTGGAAAAGATATGTTTAATGAAGAATAAATAATTTATAAGACAACCCGATTTGCAAAGGGTTGTCTTTTCTTATATAGTAAAGATACATAACTAATTTAATGGAGGAAAAAATCATGACTTTTGGTAGAATACATTCAATAGAAAGCATGGGATTAGTTGACGGTCCAGGTGTAAGAACAGTTGTTTTTATGCAGGGATGTAATTTAAGATGTGCATATTGCCACAATCCTGATACATGGAATTTAAATTCAGGCTCTCTAACAGATTCCATGGAATTAATAAAAAAGTTAATAAAATTTAAACCTTATTATAATAGTTCCAAGGGAGGAGTAACTTTTTCCGGCGGAGAACCTCTCCTTCAACCAGAATTTTTAATAGATATGCTGAAACTTTGCAAGGAAAATAAAATCCATACTGCTGTTGATACTGCTGGCTTTGGTTTAGGTGACTATGAAGAAATATTAAAATACACTGACCTTGTTATTTTAGATATTAAACATTCAAGTAAAGAGGGTTATAAAGAACTTGTCTCCGGTGATAAGAAGAATTTTGATGAATTTCTGACTGCACTCTCAAAATCAAATGTAAAGGTATGGATAAGACATGTAGTTGTACCTTGCATCACCGATTCCACAGAACATATTCTAAAATTAAAGGAAATAATAAACTCAATAAAAAATGTAGAAAAAATAGAACTCCTACCATATCATACCCTTGGGGTAAACAAATACAAAAAGCTCAAGATTCCTTACAAATTAGAAGGAACAGCCTCTATGGATAAAAATAAAACTACAGAATTAGAAAAGCTGCTTTGATTATTTTTTAAAGGATAGGCCGACGCCTATCCTTCACTTATGTCCATACATATAAACTTACTACTATTTAATTGCCTGTTGAGTTATCATATAATTAATTATTTTTTCTATATTCCCATTTTTACATTCCGAAACATAACACTGATTTTCTATTTCAAGTATTATACCCTTGCTTGGATTAAAACTTGTATAAGCAATATAAACATTCATATTTCTATAATTTGCAATAATATATTTTTGGGGCTTATCTAATATAGCTTTTCTTACTACAGTTAAATTATCCAGGACATTGTCCATAAGATTAGTTTGGTCTTTTAAAGCCTGTCGATTCCAGCTAGCCATAGCAATATCCGTTTGCAGGTTTGGAGTTTGACCTTTGCTATCATGAACCACTGACATTATTTTGCTTTTCATACCTTCACTTAAAGTTGTTCTAATACTAAGCTCTTTAAATCCTATAGGTCCACCTATGATTATAAAAATTACAATTACTATTAATATTCTTATTTTTTCTCTCTCAGCCATAAGTTTACTCTGCCTCCTAAGCTCAACTTGCAGCAATTCATTTACTTGTCTAAAGGTTTACTATAAAGCCAACAATGCGAATAAAAATTTTTCCTCCAGTATTATACTCCAGGGGTTAAAGGAATACAATAGTTTTTCTAAATCAAAACTATTAAAATGAATAACCATAACCCTTGATGGTTACAATATGTATTACTTATACATTGTGAGGTGATCTGTCTTTATGGATATCATAAAAGATACGGAAATTGTTTCTGATATTGATCTCAATATTAAAAATATAGATTATGCCTTTATAGATTGTCCTGATATTATAAAAAATTCACTATATTTAAAGGACAATACAAAAGTTTACTATATGTATGTGGATAACCTCATTGATACAGAAATATTATATAGAAATTTTTTTTCCAGCATTATACTCCTTGAACACAAGGATTTCGCTAATAATTCTTATCCTGTATATTACTCGGATAAAATGAAAAATATTAATTCAATTGTCACTGCAGTTTTAAATGGTAACGTTGTTTTTATTGTAAATGGTTTTGAATATGCACTATCATTACCAATCACTAAATTTGATAAGAGAGAAATTAGGGAGCCAGATGTAGAGAAAAATTTAAGAGGTTCGCATGAAGGATTTATAGAACCACTTTCAGTTAACAAGTCAATATTAAGAAGAAAAATTAAAAACAGCAATTTAAAATTCAAAACCTGTAAAGTAGGTACGATAACAAATCAAGAAATTTCAATAGTCTATATAAATGGTATCGCTAATAATGATTTATTGAATAAACTCTACAATAAAATAAGTGCTGTTAATTTTGATGGTATTATAGGCAGTGGTTACATCCAGCAGATAATTTCAGATTTTAAATATTCATTTTTTCCATTATATCAGGCCACGGAAAGACCTGATATAGCAGTGGCAGCACTAATGGAAGGACAATTTGTTATTATAGTTGATGGCACTCCGGTGGTACTTATTGCTCCAGTAAGTTTTTCTGCTTTTTTTCAAGCCGTAGACGACTATAATACTCACTGGATACTAGGATCATTTACAAGAATGACTAGATATTTCGGAGCTTTTTTAGCAATCTATCTCTCACCCATATACATAGCTATGGCATCCTTCCATTATTATATGGTACCTCTTGATTTGCTGATTCCTTTTGCAGAATCCAGAGCCAGGGTGCCCTTTCCTCCTATTATGGAAGCATTAATAATGGAGGCTATAATTGAGTTTCTTAGAGAGTCTGCTATAAGACTTCCCTCATATATAGGTATAACTGTTGGTGTAACTGGAGGAATAATTTTAGGTCAGGCAACAGTTCAAGCAGGAATAGTAAGCAATATTTTTCTAATATTTGTTGGTGTTACAGCCTTGGCTTCTTATGTAGCTCCTTCCCATGATATGGGAATTGCCATAAAATTTATAAGGATTATTTTTATGCTATTTTCATCTTTTTTTGGAATAATAGGAATAGTTTTTTGTTCAACATTTTTACTTGCACACCTTGTTACAATCGAGTCACTTGGACAGCCATACTTTCAGCCATTTTCTCCCTTCAAATTCAATGATTTGAAGGACTCAGTGATTCGAGCACCTTTTAAATATTTGAAAAAGCGTCCTAGTATTGCTAAGCCTTTAAAAATAAACAGAGGTAAAAATAATGAATAATCCTAAAGATAATATTAATTCAACCCAAATGATAGTGTTTATACTTTCTTCCCAAATCGGCGTTGGAATATTGACTTTACCTGCAAAACTGGCTGAAAAAGCAGGTCATGACGGTTGGTTATCGGTTATTATATCTACTTCAATATGTTCCATAATTATTACAATAATGATACTGTTACTAAAGAGATACAGAGATAAATCTATTATTCAGATAAATAATATATTATACGGAAAATATTTAGGTACTTTTTTTAACTTATATTTTATATTCTATTTTATTATCACTACCGCTGTAATTTTTAGATCTTTAGTGGACATTATTCAGATAACTGCTTTGAATTTTACCCCTGCTCTCTTATTGTCCTTTGTAATAATTATTCCCTCTACATATTTATGTATATACGGATTACAACCAATATGCAGATATTCCATGCTAATATACCTTGTAATAACCGTTACACTATTATTTTTTCTACTTGTTGCAAATAATTTTAAGATTACTTTTTTAATGCCCTTGGGAGAATCTGGATTGTTTAAAATAATCAATTCAGTAAAATCATCCGTAATATCTTTTATTGGCTTTGAACTTGTATCCGTTATTTACCCATATATATCTGATAAAGAAAAAATTTTAAAGAAATCACTAATAGCAAATTTTATAACTGGATTGTTTTATACATCAATTGTTTTGGCAACAACTGCTTTGTTTGGTGAAAATATTCTTAAACGCTTAGTTTATCCTTTGTTTAGTCTTTCAAGAACTTATAACGCACCTATATTTGAAAGATTAGATCTGTTTTATGTAGCATTATGGTTTCCTGCCATGATAGGTTCTACTAAAATGTATTTATACGCCTCTAACCTCGCTATACGTGATTTGTTTAAATTACAGCCTAAAAAAATATATATATTCCTTAATGTAATATTAATAATTTTATTAAGCAGAATACCTACTAATTTCTTTGATGTAAATAAATATTCAAATTTTTTATCCATCATGTCTATATCTATTATGCTATTTATTGTTTTTTCTTATTTTTTTTCATTTATCAACAAGAGAGGTGTTAATAAGCATTGAAGCGTAGAATTTCATTAATTCTGACCTTAATAATAACTGCCACTACATTTACCGGATGCTGGGATAATAAGTATTTTGAAGACATTGGTTTTATTTTAACTTCGGCAGTAGAATATAAAGATAATAACCTTGTAATTACTTTTGTACTTCCTTCCATAGATTCTCAAAATAATAGTAGTGATGAGGTTGAAATACTTACAATTAATGATTCAAAAATGTCAAGAGATTCAAGAGAGAAATCAAGACTTGTATCTCAGAAATTAACTGAATCGGGCAAAATTCAACAGTTCTTAATGTCTGAGGAGTTTGCAGAAAAAGGAATTGGGAATTTTTTTCAATTATTTGAACGAGATCTTTCAAATTCAACCCAAGCATATTTAGTTGTAGTGGAAGGCAGCCCTAATGGCTTAATTAATTACCTTTATACACTTCCAAGTAAACCCAGGGTGTCTTTTTACATTAATCAGATTATAAATAATAATATTATGGAATGTTACATCCCAGAAACAAGAATTTTCAATGTAGGAATCTGTAAATTTTCAGAAGGGATAGATTTTATCTTACCTACAGTTAAACAAGATAAAAATGGATTAATCGTTACAGGCAGTGCATTATTTTCAAATAATTCTATGGTTGGGAAAATTGATACAATAGAAACTTCCCTTTTACTTGGCATGATGAATAAGTTAAAGACAAGTCAGTACATTTCTTCTCAAATTAAAGATGATACATATCCAAATCAACCTAATCATGGAATTGCAATAAAAATAAAGAAATGCAAATCAAAAATTGATATTGATTTTAAGGATGATATTCCCATCGTCACCATAAATCTAAAAATAGACAGTATATTGGATGAAAATAGCTCAAATATACCTATGGATAAAAATTATCAAAAAACTATCCAAGATCATATATCTAAAGAGATTAAAAATGAATGCATTAAAATTTTAAATTACACAAAAGATGTGAACAGTGACCCTATTGGTATTGGCAATCTGATTAGAGCTAATTACAATGAGTATTGGAAGAAAGTTACCTGGAAGGAAACTTATAAAAAAATATCCTTTAATGTAAATGTAAACGTAAATATAAATAACTTTGGACTTTTCAAGTAAAAAGAGATTAGGATTGAGCCTAATCTCTGCTTATAATAATATCTTTAAGTTTACGCTTTGGCACATGGTGATTACCAGCTTTATCTACCCAATACTTGATATCAGCATCTCCTTCTACTTCATCGATAATAATACTCTGCTTTGGATTACCAATTGCAATTATAAGTTTAAGCTCATATTGTTCTTTAATATTAAAGGCATTAAATATTGCTTCTTTATTAAAGCTGCCAATCATGCATCCTCCTAATCCCTTGTCCACTGCTCCAAGCAGAATACTCTGACTTGCAATTCCTAGATCAACTTGCTCTACTACAGAATTTTTCATACTTGTGTCCTTAAAAATCAGGATAAATGCAGACGGTCTTTCCGAAGGCTTAGGTCCACCCCAGTCTTTTAAATATGCTGCCCATTTAATATTAGGATAAATAAGCTCCCTGTTTTCCTTTTCTGTAACTAAAATATATTTTAATGTTTGAAGATTCATACCTGATGCAGAAAGCCTTGCCAAATCTACCAATTCCTCTAATGTCTCCAATTTAACTTCTATATTCTCATGAAATTTTCTATAGCTTCTATTTTTTCTCACAAGATCTTTAAACATTCTTACTCCCCCATCTTTTACAGTTTACTATATACTGAGTACTGTAAACTAACTTTATTGTTTTTTTAGCATTTCACCGATAGCTGCTATACTTCCTAATGAGGATAATGTTTCATTTGGAAGTATTAATTTGTTAGAAGGATATTTTGCCATTTCCTGAAGAGCTTCCACTTGTTTTAATGCAATTACTGTCTCATTTGTTCCTGATTCAATAATAGCAATATTTACTTTTCTAATGGCTTCAGCTTGAGCAGTTGCAATTTCTGCTATGGCCATAGCTTTACCTTCAGCTTCTAAAAGCTGGGACTGCCTCAAACCTTCGGCTCTTCTTATATTAGCTTCTTTTTCAGCTTCTGCCTGAAGTATTTTAGCCTGCTTTTCACCTTCTGCTCTGTTAATATCGCTTTGCTTTTCACCTTCTGCTTGAAGTATTGTAGCTCTTTTGTCTCTTTCAGCTCTCATCTGCTTTTCCATAGCCTGCTGAATTTCATTTGGAGGAAGAATGTTCTTAATTTCAACTGAAAGAATTTTAATCCCATATGCATCCGTAATTTCATCTACAACCTTCAACAATTCATTGTTGATTTTATCTCTACCGGACAATACATCATCTAAGGACATATCACCTACAATGTTTCTCATATTAGTAATTGTAGAGTACACTATACCTGATTGGAAACTTTCTATATTATATACCGCAGATTTCGCATCCATTACTTTATAAAAAATAACATTATCTATAGATATCTTTACATTATCCTTCGTAATAACATTTTGAGGTTCAATATCTAAAATCTGTTGTTTTGTTGAAACCCTTCTTCTCACAAAGTCTGCAAAAGGAATAGTGAAGTGCCAGCCTGGCTCCAATATTTTATGAAACTGACCCAACCTCTCAAGCACAAACACATATCCGGTATTTACAACCTTGATTGATGTAAATACCATAACAAGAATAATAACAACAAGTATCAAAAATAATATTCTACCCATTTTTAACAGTTCCCCCTTCATCATTACATTTCTCTATTAACATTTTATTTCCCTCAATTCCTGTAACTTTAACTTTATCACCCTTTTTAATAGGCTCTCCCACCTTCTTTACAGTCCAGTATATTCCGTCAATTTTTATATGCGCCTTTTCTATTACTTCTTCATCCACAATAATTACTCTGCCTATATAATTTTCTTCCATGGTCTTAGTTCTTTTAACTGTTTTTTTAATAGTGTCTTTTACCATAGGGTATCCAATCAGCATAAAGACAAAACTGACTGTCACAAATACTATAAGCTGTATTGTAAATGAAAAGTGAAACATTCGTGCTACTATCGCTGCAATAGATCCTACTGCAAACCACACAAATAAAAATGCACTTGTTATTAAATCAATTGCAATAGCTATAGCCGCAATAACAACCCATAATAAAACAGAACCTGTCATTGAACATACCCCCTTCCCCATTGCTAAAAACATTTCAGGATATTATTTAAAATAATTAACCCAATATTTTTGTTTAAGTTAATTATATATCAAAATTATGTGATATTACATTTATTTATTTCAAATATAAAATAAAAAACGGATTGAACAGCGATTATCCCCTGTCCAATCCAAGATTACGGGGAGTAATCATGTTTTTATTATATAGCTTTGAGTATTATAAATAAAGTTTTAAATAAACCAATAATATAATATTTAATACCATTTATTGCACTTATTATAACGATTACCGTTTATATCTCATGTTATCTCGATATTTCAAAATAATTCTCAGAAGCACTAGTTGATATTTATTGACAATTAATTTAGTTTGATTGATAATAAATACTATTAGTAAATAATTTGCCATTGAAAGGTCGGATGTTATATGTTTTTAAATAGACGCTGTCAATTCATAAGAGTTGCTGCTGCCTGCCCAATAACAAAAGTATCTGATATTGATTTTAATATTGCAAACATAAAAAAGTGTATAGATAAAGCCATTTTATCTAATTCAAAACTTGTTGTATTCCCTGAACTCTGCATTACCTCATATACCTGTGCAGATCTTTTTGAGCAACAATTATTAATTACTTCTTCTATTGAAGGAATTAATGATTTGTGTAAATATTCTAAGGATATGGACATTCTAATTGCTGTGGGAGCTCCTTTGCTTTGGAATAGTTCATTATATAACTGTGCTTTTATTTTATTTAAGGGGAAAGTCCTAGGTATAGTCCCTAAAAGTTATATTCCAAATTATACTGAGTTCTATGAGAAGAGATGGTTTACTGAAGGACTTGGAGTTATAAATAAAAAAGTATCCTTGAATTTTCAAAACGATATTCCTTTTGGCACAAATTTAATTTTTACTGCTGAAAACATAAAATTTGGTTTTGAAGTTTGCGAAGATATTTGGGTAACCATTCCACCAAGCAGCTATTTAAGTCTTCTTGGAGCTAATATAATTGGAAACCTATCTGCATCAAATGAAGTTGTTAGCAAGGCAGATTACAGACATAATCTTGTGAAATCTCAAAGTGCAAGATGCATGTCTTCCTATATTTTCTCTTCTTGCGGTGTATTTGAATCTACCACAGATGTGGTTTTTAGCGGCCATTTACTAATTTCAGAAAATGGTATTATGCTAAATGAAAACGAAAGGTTTAACAGGGAAAATGAAATAATCACATCAATAATAGATGTAGATAAACTTATTAGTGAACGATTAAAGAACATAAGCTTCAGAGACAGCATTAAATTATGTCCTTTTGAAGCATTAAACATTCCTTTCCAATTTGATAGCTTGGACTATGGTGATTTTGATAAGTTTATTGATAAGCACCCCTTTGTACCTTCGAATGAAGCTCAAAGAGAACATCGCTGCAAGGAAATTTTCAACATTCAGACTTCCGCTTTTGCAAAAAGAATAACCCATACAAATGTGAAAAGAGCGGTAGTTGGAATTTCAGGCGGACTTGATTCTACCTTAGCACTTTTAGTTATTGTAAAAACTTTCGACAAACTAAAAATACCAAGGAAAAATATCATTACTGTAACTATGCCTGGATTCGGAACTACAGATAGAACTTATAATAATGCAGTAAATCTATGTAAAAATCTTGGCACCGAATTAAGGGAGATAAACATTGTAGAAGCATGCCTTCTCCACTTTAAAGATATTCAGCATCCAGTAGATACGCTGGATGTAACTTATGAAAATGTTCAGGCTAGAGAAAGAACTCAAATCTTAATGGACATAGCAAATAAAGAAAGTGGACTTTTGGTAGGTACTGGAGACTTATCTGAACTTGCTTTAGGTTGGGCAACCTATAATGGAGACCATATGTCCATGTATGGAGTTAACTGCTCAATTCCAAAAACTTTAGTAAGATACCTTGTAAGATATGTAGCACAAAGAGAGGTTGAAAAAGTAGTTTCTGATATTCTAATGGATATACTTGATACTCCGGTTAGCCCTGAATTGCTTCCAAAAGACAAGGATGGTAAGATAGTTCAAAAAACTGAAGATATAGTTGGACCTTACGAGCTTCATGATTTCTTCCTGTATCATTTTATAAAACAAGGGGCAACAAAAGAAAAGATATTATTCATGGCTTGCAAGGCTTTTGAAGATGATTATGATAAAGAAACAATTAAAAAATGGTTATATAAATTTATAAAAAGATTTTTCACCCAGCAGTTTAAACGCTCTGCTATCCCTGACGGACCAAAGGTAGGAACCATAAGTCTTTCTCCTAGAGGAGACTGGAGAATGCCTAGTGATGCAAGCTATAATCTATTTTTAGATGATAGTTATTAGTGTTAGAATATAGATGAAAAAATAGGACCGCTTTAGAGGGTACTGAAAAACATATAGTTCTTCAGCCCCAATTAATAATAGAAAGGATATCGACTAATCGATATCCTTTTTGCTGAAACAGTTGAAAATCACCGGTACTCCACGTCCATAAGCCGGTGAATCCGGATTATTACATTTACCAACTGAGCTTTCATAATAATTCACTTCACATTCGCATAGAGCTCTTTCTCCTTGCCAAAAAAAGCATGCTCCACACCTCTTTGCGTCAAAAGGTACACTTTGAACTAAATCCATAAATATTCCTTCTTCCATTAAGTATTATTAACTATTATGACCAAATTATTTATATATATCCATCATCAATCCAGCAATTTCATCAATTGTATTAGCTATACTTAAATTTTCCTTTTGCTCCTGCAGCAATACTTCTGTTAACTCTTCCAACTTTTCGTCTATGTTTTCTACAGTAATAAAGTATTGTGTCTGCCAAAAGCTGATATCTTTTTTAACGCTAAACATATAATTATAAACAGACTGTAAATATTCTTTAATCAATTTTTTATACGCATAGACATCAGAATAACATTTTGTAATAGCCAGTCTATTGCCCTTTTTTTTGATATTATCAAACATTTCCTTAAGCTGCTCTTCAGATTTCTTCTCCCTTTGAGAATTAAAGCTTTGAGAAAAATCTTTTTTTGAAGTTACATTTTTTTTATCTGAATTCAGAACTGAATTTGTGCCCACCCTTTTAATTTCCAAAGTATCACCACCAATGTTAGTGTTATTAATATATTATATAATTAACATTATACATTAATTTAGGGATTATTAAATAAAAAATATGACACTAAAAGAGATTATTCTCAATTAGTGTCATATTTTTTATGCTCTAACCTTGTATTTCGGCTTTTTCATCCTTTTTGCCCATTTTTGTAAGTGGAATTGCAGCAATGTCCGAGAGATAACCTAGAACAGCACCAATTAATAAAGCTATTATTGCACCTTTCCAATTTAAGCCTGATCCAAAGTAAACTGCACAACCTGCGAAAGCACCTGGAATAAATGATAAAATATTGATTTTAGCTTCAACACACATAAAGAATGCTCCAATAGCTATTGTTACACCTATTGCATAGGAACCGCCTATTGCACCAGCGCCAACCACCATTAGATAACCCCAAAATACACCTGCCAGATTTGCGGCAACAGTCTTTTTAAGTCCCTCAACCTTACCACCTGATGCAAAATAACACGCCCAAGAAACAAACCCTGCCCAGGTAAGTAAAGCTAAATTTCCAGCTACTATACCCCAAACTCCTGCAAGAACTCCAATGGTAATACCTAATGCTACTAATATATCCATAAATTCTCATCCCCTTATTTATTTTTTAACCCTTTAAATTTTAAACCCATTAATACCATATTTGAAAAATCTCATCTTAATCTATTAAAAGCCAAACCTATTTGTAAGCTTTTCCTAGGGCGTCTGCTGCAATTATCGCTGCAAAAACCCCTTCAGCAGTAATTTCAAATGGTTCATTATAAATAGTTTCTCCAGGCGCTGTGGAAGCTTCAGCAACCTTCATTAAATCAGCTTCGTTTATATCTGTTATTCCCATATCTTCAAGAGTTGTAGGAAGTCCAACACTCATGCAGAAGTTAATTACTTCTTCAATTTCTTCCATAGATCTATTTTCAAGAATTAATTGTGTAACAGTTCCGAAAGCAACTTTTTCACCATGGTATAAATGATGACAATCTTCTAATACAGTAAATCCATTATGAATTGCATGAGCTGCAGCAAGTCCACCGCTTTCAAAACCAACACCGCTTAAATAAGTATTTGCTTCGATTATATCTTCCACAGCTTTTGTGCAGACATTTCCTTCGCAAGCAAGCTTTGCTTTAAATCCGTCGGAAATCAATGTATCATAGCATAATTTTGCCAGTGCCACAGCACCCTTAGTTGACTTACAGCCTGACATATTGCTTGCATTTGACTCAGTACAAGCTCTTGCTTCAAACCAGGTTGCCAGAGCGTCTCCCATACCTGAAACTAATAATCTTGCAGGAGCTTTTGCTACTATGTCTGTATCTACTAAAACAACTTCAGGATTTTTAGGAAGAACAAGATAGCTTTCAAAAACACCTTCATCAGTGTAAACTACTGAAAGTGCACTGCATGGAGCATCTGTAGCCGCTATTGTTGGAACTATAATAACCGGTAATCCTTCATAATAAGCTACTGCTTTAGCGGTATCAAATGCCTTTCCTCCGCCCATTCCAATAATTACATTACAGCCATTTTCCTTGCATATTTTTCTCAATCTGTTAATTTCGTTGTTTGAACATTCTCTGTTAAATCTCTCATAAACCAATTTACAGCCACTACCTTCAAAGCTAGCCTCTAATATAGCCTTTGTCTGATTTATACATCTGTCTGAACCGATAACAAAGAATGAATCCCCAAATGCTGAAATGTGATCTTTAATTTTGGATAATTCCCCACTTCCCTGAATGTATCTTCCTGGAGCCATGATTACTTTTGACATTGTAAATTTCCCCTTTCAAAATTTATTATTTATAATTAATGTTTCTTATTTAAGAAGCATTTTTAACGTTTACATTATATTGAAGAAAACTTCCTTTCTTGGAGATGGAATAACAATTTTATTGATAAACATTCCGCTGTCTCTGCAGGTGTTCGCGCCTACCTCTACCGCCTGCTTTACTGCTCCTACATCTCCTGTAAGTGTAACATAGGATTTTCCCCCAATGCCTATACCAAGTCTAACTTCTATTAATTTAACATTAGCCGCTTTTGCTGCAGCATCCGCTGCAACTATGGATGCTGCAATACTGTAAAATTCTATTACACCCAGTGCATTTACCCTGTCTATATCAGGTGTTCCATTTATTGCCCCTATTAATTCTGGATGAACACTAGCAAGCATAATTTTATCCACCACATACTGACCTCCAAAATCCAGACCTGTAGCAATAGAAGCCTTTACTGCTCCTACATCTCCTGTTATGAGGATTATAAATTTTCCAGGGCAAACCGGTTTTGAAAACATAAGATTAACCTCTGCAGCCTTAAGCATTGCGTCCGCAGTTCCTATTCCTCTTGCAATACTGTTTAATTCTATCATCCCAATGGAGTTAATCACAATACCACCTCGCTATCATCACTTTGAATTACAATATTATCATTTATTTCAGTAACTTTTCCTGATATACTGGCATGTATATTTGCTCCCATATCTTCATAGCTTACCTCTGCAATCAATTGCCCTTTCACTACATTTTCTCCAACCGATACAATAGGTGCAGCGCTCTTTCCAATATGCTGCCTTAATGGGATGTTTACTCTGCTTACCTTAATTTCCTGTGCCTCATCTGAAATTATATCATCCTTGTATTTCATCAAGTTCAATCTCATAACAAGTCTAGAAACACTTATTTCTTTATAATTTCTATCCGGATCAGGTTTTAATTCCTTTTTACCGCTTTCAAACTTAATGCCCTTCTCTCTTAAAAGTCCCTTTAAATATACATTCACTTTTCTTGGAGATAACCCCATAGGACATGCATACATCTCGCATATGCCGCATTCTGAGCATATTAAAGCACTTTTAATTACATCTTGATTATTTTCTAAAAAAGACATAGCTCTCATTATTTTGTGAGGTCTAAGTGGGTGTCCAAGCAAGTGTCTTGGACACATTTGAGTGCAGGCACTACATTGTATGCAGGCAGCTTTTGCCTGATTTATAATATGTTTTATCTGACGATTTTTGCAATTTACTAAAAAATGGTCCTCTGGAATGACTATTATTCCTCCATCGGTTTTTGTAATAACACGATTTTTTAATTCTTCCATATTTAAAACTTTTCCCATCATAGGTCCTCCCATAATGGCGTTAAAGCTCTTAGTTTTTGCTCCTCCGGCAGCTTCAATGCAATTCATTACAGAAGTGCCTATTGGAAATTTCAAAATCAACGGCTTGTAAACTTCTCCAAGCACAGAAACATATTTGTCAGTAACCGGATTACCCTTAATTGCATCTGAAATATTAAGTATTGTTCCCACATTTGAAACCACTGTCCCAACATTTAAAGGAATTCCCCCGGGAGGTATTACCCTTCCTGTAATCTCATGAACAAGTACATGTTCATCACCTGTGGGATACACGCTTTTTAAAAAAAACAGCTTAATATTTGAGTTTAATTTTATTATTGAATTTTCAAGAGCCTGGATTTCATCATGGTATTTTTCCTTAAGACCAATCACAGCTTCAGATGCACCTACCTCTGTCGCAACTGCTGTGACTGCCCTTATTATATCATCACTAAAGTTTCTCATGATATATTTATCTGTTCCCAGCAGTGGTTCACACTCTGCACCATTTACTATAAAATAATCAACACGGCAGTTTAACTTTTTGTGTGTTGGAAAGCCGGCACCTCCGGCCCCCACAACACCTGCATTATAAATGCTATCCAGTAAATTCAATTATTTCACCACTCTCTTAGATTATTCTGAAGGAATCTGCCATGGTACATCTTCTCTGTCTTGTAAATGAACAAGCATTTGTTATTCCCTCTCCTGTAGGTCCTGCTATTGTAAAAGTTGTCCAGCCTTCCCCGCCAAAGCCTATGCCTGCATAAGAAGGGGCATTTTTAACAAATATAGTTGTATCTATTACTCTTGCCATTTTAGTAAGATTATCAACGTTTTTTGAATGCATCATTGCGGTATGCCTGTTTCCATGTTCATCTAAAACTGCGATTCTTATTCCCTCATCTACATCTTTTACCTTTACTATAGGAAGTATTGGCATCATTAATTCTTCCTGAACAAAAGGATGATCATTTTCAGTCCTGCAGATTATACATTCCACTCCCTTAGGAGGCACAACTCCAATTGCCTTTAATATAACTTCCGCATCCTTGCCAATATATTTCTTGTTTGGAACATAAGTCTTTTCATCTTTTTTTATAAGCACAGTATCCACTAATTTATCTATCTCATAGCTGTTTAACTCATATACATTTCCATTTGTATTCATTTCATGAATAAGATTTTCATAAATCTGTTCTACTGCCAATACTTCTTTTTCAGCTATACATGGAAGATTATTATCAAAGCAACAGCCAGCAATAATATCCCTGGCAGCCTTTTTAATGTCTGCTGTTTCATCAACTACCACTGGAGGGTTTCCAGCTCCAGCGCCTATTGCTTTTTTACCCGAGGACAAAACCTTCTTAACAATAGCAGGTCCTCCTGTGGCCACAATCATTCTAACTTTTTTATTATTTATCATAGCATCTGTGCTTTCTAAATTAGGTTTGATTAAAGTAGCAATTAAATTATTTGGTCCTCCCGTATCATGAATTGCCTTATTTAAAATTCTTACTGTTCTAAGGCAGCTTTGAATTGCACCAGGGTGAGGAGAAAATACTACAGTATTTCCTGCAGCTATCATGCCTATGCTGTTACATATTACTGTAGCTGCAGGATTTGTGGATGGTGTGATTGCTCCAATTACCCCAAAAGGTCCCATTTCAATCAGTGTAAGTCCCTTATCTCCTGTAAATGCAGTAGTTTTGAGTATTTCTGTACCAGGAGTCTTATTACAAACAAGCTTTAATTTAAGATACTTGTGATCGACTCTGCCCATTCCTGTATCTTTTACACAGAGCTCAGCAAGCTCCATTGCATTATCCATAATTGCCTTTTTCATTGCCACAATGAGTCTTTCCCTTTCCTCAAGACTCATCTTGACAAGTTCCCTCTGAGCAATTTCAGAAGCGTCTATGGCACTATCCATATCTTTAAATATTCCATCACTGTTTTCTACTTTTAACTCTTTTTTATTCATTTCTTCTAACACTTTTTCAATAATTGCTGATATTTGCTCATTCACATTTTCCACCTATATCATCTCCTTAAAAGCAACAACTCCTGAGCTTGCAACACTCATATCTTCTTCTACTGTTCCACCGCTAACCCCTATAGATCCTATAACCTCTCCATTTGATATAAGAGGATATCCTCCACCAAAGGTAATTATTTTATCTAACCTATTAATTCCATATAAAGAACCTTCAGGCTTCGCCAAATCATAAAGCTCATTTGTAGGAAGCTTAAAAGCAGCAGATGTATATGCTTTCCCCATAGCAACCTCTATACTTACAAGCAATGCTCCATCCATCCGTTCAAATACCACCGGGTTGCCATTAATGTCTGCAACACATATTACCATAGGCACCCCTATCTCCTCCGCTTTTTTTATGCAACTTTTAACTAAATGTTCTCCTAATTCTCTGTTCATACTATTTCCCATCAGCATCCTTATCCTTTCCCTTACAGTTGTTTTAACATTCATATAGTCTTCATATCTTGCAAAAGTATAAAGTGCATCTGAAAGTCGATTTACATACTTCAATAGTGATTTTCCCACAATATAATTCTCTTTCAACTCCACAATATATCTTTCTGCAGTTCTTATTTTCGTCCTAGCCACATCTAAAGCAGCAGAAGCATTAGTTCCGCCTGGCACAATAAAACAATTTATTTTAGGCATCAATGAATAAATACTATCTATTGTTGATTCTAAATAATTTACATCTTCTTCGTGAATTCTTTCCAAAAAACTATCTGTTCCAATTGAAGCAAGCTCTGCTCCAACTTCAAACAAGGTTTTTTGTATCTTAAGTATTATCTCTTTGATTTTTTCATCACAAATCTGTGTCCTGGCAAAACCAAGGGAAGAATTGACTTCATCTATTGTTCCATAAGACCATACTCTTGGATCTGACTTTGAGGTTTTTACTCCCCCAAGTAAACTGGTTTCTCCCTTGTCACCGGATTTTGTATATATTTTCATAAACCCATCTCCCCTTGGAGTATTCAATGATTATTAATCTCTACATAGTCAACTATTCCTACAATAGAAGCGTCAATTGGCCCGGTTTTACCACTGTCAGTTATTCTTGCCCCGCTTCCTGTAATTACAAGTACTATTTCACCCGAGCCTGCGCCTACATTATCTACTGCCACCAACGGCTCTCCAGTTTCAGTTTCGGTTTCATCAATCTTTTTTAATATCAGAAGTTTGCAGCCAACTAATCCTTCATCTTTTTTTGTGGAAACTACATTGCCTATGACTTTAGCTAAAAACATACAAATACCTCTCTAACTAATATATTTTATTTTTATACCCTCACTATCCAAATAGTCTTTTGCAAAAGGAGTAATAACAGATCCACTCTTAACTTCTATTTCCTTAACTCCCTTTTCTAAAACCAATTCTGCTCTTGTAATAACTCCTGATAAACATTTTCTGTAATCATCTGCCTTTAATTTTTCCGGGCCTTTAAGCTCCCTGTTCATAGTTTTTTTTAACTCTTCTGAACCTATAAACTCCATTCCAAAGCTTTCTAAATTTTTAATATATGTTGAAAACAGGGCGCTGTAGGCGGTACATGGTACCAAATTACAGCTGTCTTTCACTGAAATTACTTTTTTCCCTTGAATGAACGCTTCAGATATCCCCGCTAGAAGCTTTGTATCCCGTATTCCTAATGCAGATTTAGCTAAAGTATTTTTTGTCATGACTGGGATCATTATAATATCCGAATTTTTCACGGCATTGGAGATATCCACCTTACTATCTAGAAATTCTGCGTTTATTGCTTCTAAATACTCTTTTGGTATCACCTCGTTAGCAGCTTCCGACATCACAACACTGTATTTTATATATTTAAAGTCCTTTAATGTATTAAAAATATCTTTTATATTAACCGCTCCGCCTGTTACAAAAATAAGCACCCTTTTATAAAGCATATTTAATACCTGAACCGTTATTGTCCTTATTAATTCTTCCATGTCCATTCTAAACACCTCTTTTAACGCTCATAGCAATACCTAATGGAGTTGCCAAAAGTGGATTGTATGGTTTTATTGTTCTAATTCCCGTATACTTTTCTATCACTCCCTCTATCCCATTAAGGCAGCAGGTTCCTCCAACAAGGTAAATTGTATCTACATCGTAGCCTCTAATATGGTTTGATATAATGGAAGCCATTTTTTCCACCACTGGTCTAACAAGTGGAACAACCATATGTTCATTTTTCTTATCAACCTTAAATTTTTCTGCTTGTTCATATTCAAGTCCTAAAGCTCCTGCTGTGACCAATGTTAAATGCCTTCCCCCTGTTGCTTCATCACCTGAATATATAACATTTCCATTCTTTATTATCGATATTCCTGTGGTACCTCCTCCAATATCTACTACTGCTCCATTTTTGTTTCCAAGTACTAAAGATGCTGCAGTAGGTTCATCCAAAACTTCTGTTACAATGAATCCAGAGCTTTCCACTACATTTTTAATAACTTTTACATTGCCTTCTATTATTCCTGGGGGAATAGCTGTAGCGGCATATTTCAACTCTCTTCCAAGCTGATTTTCTACTCTTGCTTTTAACTTTCTTACAATCTCAACACTTTTTAAATATTCAACAACTATTCCGTCTCTTACAACGTCCGCAGGATAAAGTGCACCTGCCACCGGTCTGTTATCCAAGTCTAGCACTGTTATTACAATATTAGCAGTACCTAAATCAACGCCCACCTTAAGATCGCCAATTTCTTTTTTCTCCACGGGATTATATATACATTCTTCCATCTGTTTAATTAAATTATTTGCAAAATCCAGCATAACTACCTACTAAGGCCTGCAATTCTTACAAATTCACCGCTCTTTATTTCACAGGCATTTGCCTCATCCGTATCCAGATGGAATTCTAATGCGGATGTGTCCGTTGCCCTTACAAGAACATTTTTAAAAATCAATCCTTTACTCCCGGGAGCTTCAATATCCAACATGTCCCCGTCCTTTACCCCAAACTTATCTAATTCACAGGGCAGCATATGGAGATGACGATTTGCGCAAATTACTTTTTGATTTAATATTTTCATTCCTTTTGGTCCAATCACACAAAGACTGGCCGAATTTTCAAGGTCAGAGGAGTTTCTTGAAGGTGCTTTTATTCCAAGAGTGTATGCATCTGTTCTTGATATTTCAATCTGACTGAAGCTTCTTACAGGCCCTAAAATTCTCACTTTGTTAAATGACCCCTTTGGTCCTGCTATGGCTACAGTTTCATTTGCTGCAAACTGTCCCAGCTGCTTCACCATACTTTTTACTGTGAGCTCATAGCCTTTTCCAAACAGAATCTCCACATCTTCCTGAGTTAAATGAATATGCCGGTTTGAAACACCTACAGGAATAACAAAGCCTCTCTCCTTTATTTTTGATTTCAAAGCTACGGTTTCAACTATATCTTCCAGTAAAGTCTTATCAATATTGCTCATTTATTTCACCCTCAAATCCTTTATAATGTAAACACCATTTTCTTGGAGCTCCTTTTTTCCTGTTACATAATGGGTCCTTACATATATTACAGGTATATATATCCTCCACTATTTCTTCCTGTATCTCAATTTCAGTAATTTCCTCTTCCGTTACCTTTTCTTGTACCTCACCTACGGTTAATTCATTGTGAATTAGAATATCCAAGTTCGTTGAAGGTCTTGGTATCAGCAGCGTTGAATATACTTTATTAACCTTTGAAGCACTAACACTGGCCGAATTTAAAGCAGCCTTAACGGAAGATACATCTCCTGTTATTTTCACTGTAACCAGCCCCATTCCCTTTGACAATTCATACCCAACCAAAGTAACCTGGGCACTCTTTAAGCAGGTATCTGCTGCCTCTACAGCTGCAGCTAAACCTACTGTCTCAATTAACCCTAAAGCCTCACCCTTCATACAAACAGCTCCTTATTCATCTTTTAGAGGCATCACCTTATATAATCTTGCTGCATTATTTCCAATACTTCTTGCACCTTTCAAATCGGAACCATAAATTATTGCATCTTTAATAGGATTGTTTTCTCTGAGTTTGTTGTAGTGAAGTATTACCCTGCTGCCAAAAACTCCTATTCCTATTCCAAGCCTTGAAATTCTTGACACATTATGAGTTTCATTTAAATAATCTAAACCCTTTGAATTTATTACTTCAGCTAACATACCCTCTTCTTCAATTCCTGCCAGAATCTGCCTTAATACTTCCAATTCTGGATTTTTTATTACTATAATAATGCAGGGTTTATTATATTCATCCACTTTAAACACCTCGCAAATTATTGTAATAAGCTATCACAAGCCCTGTGGCTACAGCATTTCTCGGGCCCTCAAAGCCCCTTATATTGCCACTTCCACTGACAATTCCAAAATGAGAAAGCTCATCAGATATCATATCTGGAATCTCGAAATCAAGTGCGGAACCACCAACTAAAACCACAAAATCTACTGATCTAAGATTATGATTAGGTGCTACATCCTTTAAAGCCCGTATTACATTTGTATTAAATACCTTTTTCTTTGCTTCCCTTCTTATAAGTCTTATCTTCTCTATAGAATGCTTTGAAGGAATTGGCACCATCCCATCTTTTTTTACTACCACATTTCTTGCAAATATGCTGGGATCTAGCGGGGTTTGAAAAAAACATACACTTCCATCTTCATATCTTATGTTAAACAAGCTTTCAACCTTTGCTAATGGATATTTTTTTATATCTTCTGCAAGGCTATAGTCCTCTAAACCCAATTCTGATTTTATAAGTATAGTTACCATTTCCCCTGCACCAGCATGATGAATTGATTTAATTTCTCCATTTTTGTTTATATATGCTGAATCCGTAGACCCTCCCCCTAAGTCAAGAATTATAAGCGGATTATCTGTTCCCGGAGTAGTTAAAGCTCCAAGCACCGCCATATTTGCTTCAACACCACCTATTATTACCTTTACTCCTATTTCATGATTAAGCTTCTTTGCAATTGCTTCCATAGGGAGTTTGCTTGTTTTAACCATAGCAGCCAGAGCAACAGCATTTTCTAGAGAAAACTCTCCAGCAAGCCCTCCTCGAACCTTTTGAGGAACAAAGGTGTCCACTGGAAGTATATCTTGAATTTTAATTTCCTCTTTTCGCTGATTTGTGAGTTCTGCCATTACCTGTTTAACTCTTTCAATCATTCCTCCCACATTAGTTCCAGCTTCTCCACAAACATCATTTATTGGCCATGTTGAATCCAAGGCTTCAATTATTTTTTCAGATCCTTCCTCAATGGAAACTTCCTTCTTTAATTTTCCCATAAGTACAAGCTTCCCTGCTGGAATAACCCTCTCCTTAACGTCCCCTTCAGGAGTTCTTATAACTACAGCAGACCTATTCCCGATAAGTGCCCTGGAAATTGGTATAACAAATTTTGTTTCCTCAGGAGTTAGATTAAATATTGTAGCCAGACCATATGGATTTGACAATACATTTATGGTAGTTCCAATAGCTGCAACTTCTACCGCCGCCATCATCCCCATTGGCACCTTGTTTATAAACGAAACTTCATCAACTATAGGAATTTTTTTCCTAAGTCTGTTTGATATTATTACACCATCATCCGCTTGAACTATAAGTCCATTAATTTTGATATTTTCGTCCACTGCATGGTTTATTCTCCTAGCAGCAGTTTCAAAATCTATATTGTATGGAATTATACATATTACATCTTCTGTACTGTGGATACCGGAAAGTTCATCGAGAAATACTGTCTTTCCTATTCCCACTCCTAAGCCACCAGGGGTATCCGGGTTATGACCTATCATAGTGGATTCTGTAATAATTGTCTCCGTTATTGTCTCCATTGCCACATCTCCTATTACAGGAGTAGCTTCATTTAAACAAACACATTCCAATTCTTTTATATCTACTTTAATTTTCGAACAGGCTTCTTTTAATCCGTTTATTATTCCTACCACATTATCCATTGTTCCTTTTATGCCTGTAGTACTTACCATGCCGCTAGAAAGGAATCTCAATTCCTTTTCCATATCTGCTATGGCAACTTCTGTAGTAGAATTCCCAACATCTATCCCTGCAATAAGCTTCAAATTTATCACCCCTAAAATAGTTTTGTGGAGCTTAAGACCTTCTAGCTTCTACCCTAAGCTCCATCAAAAGCAGTGGGCAGAGCTATACCATAAGCCTTCCTCTTTTTTCATAAACCTCACAGGCTTCTTTTACCAATTTTGCATTAATTTTTGCATTATACTTTCCCTCAAGCTCAGAAGCTATGTCTAAAAGCTGCTGCTTTGTAGATCTGTAAGGTCTAAGTGCATTGTATATTTCCAAAACTCTTTGATCTGGAACCACAGTAAGTTCCGCTGCCCTTCTTAAGTTAAAGGCAAACTGATACCTTCCAACGCTGTCTGCTATCTGAGCCTGATATAATAATACCTCTGCGGTGATTTTTATATCATCTGAAGTTGTTTTACCATTCATTACACTTTCTAAGGTTATATCATCCAGACTTTTTCCTGTTTTAGTTTTTATAAGCTCCTTGCTATTTTGAGCCAGTGGATAATCCGAGGTTTTGAGTTTAACTTCACAGTTGCTTCCACAGGCATCCATAGATTCATATTGCTTTGGAGCGTTATCCATTTCCATCATGGATTTCATAACTTCCCTGATTATCTCTTCCAAATTTAAATTTTCATCCATTTATATCACCCCCTACTTAAAAACAACTTTAAGTTCTACAGGTTTGGCCCCTTTAACTACATGTTCCGTTTCTTTTATATGAAGTACTGCAGCTTTTGCCTGATATCTAGGTCTTGCCATTTGGTCATTCTTTACCGGAACAGGATCTGGGGATTCTCCCTTTGCATATTTTGCAGCATTTTTACCTATAGCTCTAAAGGTTTTTAAATCTATAAGCGGTGCCTGAGAAAATAATTCAAGGTTATTTAAAGGTTCCAAATCCTTTTGATGTATTACAGTGGTGCCTTTTGACTGGATTCCTATACCTATTCCTGAACCGCTTAATTTAGCTGCATCATTACTCATAAAGGAAACATCTGAAGTTCTAAGTACCCTTATTATTCTAGGAACAAGCCCTTCTTCTTCAACTCCAGCCATAAGTTCTCTTAAAACATGATTATGTGGAATACCCACTATAGTTTCGTTTTGAGTTATTCCGAAGGCGGGTGCTAAAGCAATAACTACCTCATCACTTCTCTCCCCAAGTTTTGCTTCTCCTTTATTTATCAGTTCCATTTTTGAATTATTTGGAGTGCTCAAAACTTCAGGTATATCCTTTTTGTTTTCCTTTATTCTCTTTACAACTTCGCTGGTTATCATCTTTATTAATTCATCGTTAGATACTGTTTTCATAATTTCCTCCCTCCCCTAACTACATTTCATCAGGGTCTAGAGCTTGGTTGATGTTCTTAATTTCGTCCCATCTTGCTCCCTCAAGTCTGTAACCAGTTCCAGGTCCCATATAATCATTTGGATTGTTTACAGCAGTAATTACATTAAATTTATCATCAAATATTGAAGATGTATGGAGATAATCTCCTGCAATTCTCTGCTTTAAAAGACTGAGCACATTCTTTGACACATCTTCAAAGCCGCCCTTTGCAAGTGCTTTAACAACATCTAATCCTGTTATACCTCTCTTTAGTATTTCCTGAGCTGCTTTCAAGTCCTCAACTACATTACGTGGAGGCATATCAATGCTGCCATGAGCATAAATTGCAGCCTCTACTTCCTCATCAGTTATGGCAGGCAATCCCAATTCTCTGAATACAGCCTGTATGGCTTTTGCTGCTTTACTTCGTACTGCAATTGCAGCCTCTTCCTTTACAGGTTTTAATCCGCCTTCCACCTTCAAATCCCTTTGCATTATCAAATAATCATCATAATCATCACAATCAAAATTTGAACCTGCAAACATATTGTCGTAATTTGGAACCGCACTATAGCCTGAGAATATAAAATCAGTTCCAGGTAAGAATTGCATCATAGTTCTAGCTGTTTTTCTTATTGGTGAATGAGTAAAGGTCTGGTCATTTCCAGAAGCTACTTCTAAATCAAGCATTGAAGTAATAAGGTTTTCACCCATAATTGCTCTAATTCCTCCAGAAACTCCTCCCGGCACGCCAATACAGCTTATTGACCCATTTTGAAGTCCTTGTACTCCAGCGCCTTTCGCTATCATAATACATCTGGCTTCTAGGTATAACATAGACTTACCTTCTGCATAACCCATTTGTACTTCAGAACCAGTACCGGATGTAAATCTCATTTTAAGTCCTCTGGATGCATAAGCAGATGCAAGGAAGGATTTTGACCATGGAGTATCATCTCCATCTACAAAGACCTGTTCTGTTCCATATACAGAAATTGTTTCAGCATAGGAGGTCAGTCCCTGCATTCCAAGTTTTAACTCTGTAGCCTCTTCAAGTGCGCATTGTGTAAGCACACCGCCTCTGCCTGTTTGAGATCCTATTAATAACCCCAAAGCGTTAAAAGGAGCATATCTTACAATTCCTACTGTAGTTTCCATTTCATCAAACCCACGAATAGCAGCTTCAGCAGCATCAGCTGCAATAAGAATTGGATTATCCTTAACATTGGTTACGTGGCACTGATTTGACGGAGTCCTTCTGGCTCTCATCTTCTGCATGGCCATCATCATCTCAACCACATTTAAATTGTCCACTACCTCAACTAATTTTGCAGGAGTTAGTGCTGTAGTAATTTTTACTATCTCGTTCCTTGGAACATTAATGTCCACAAGCATTCTTGAAATTTTCATTGAATCAATTTTCATAGCCTCTTCTGTTGCTTGGATATCAATTGCATGATCAGCTAAAAAATAATCTATAAAATCAAAGTCTTCTCTCTTTTTTCCATCCATTTCAAAAATAACGCCATTTTGAACTTTGATTCCTGGCTTTGGATCATTAGGACTACCTATTGCTATCATACCAACCTCTGGCCAATCCTTAACAAATCCGTCTTTATTTACCTCTCTCTGTTCAAGCGCAACAAAGCGCTTAGATCTTTTCATTTTACCCCCTACCCTTCATACTAAATATATGGTTGGGTTGTTGAAGTTGGTTCTTCTCCCAAGGCACCTAATAATTGTTTTCCCACTTCTCTGCCTGCAATAACGGCTTGTCTAACTGCACCGGAGTCTCCAGTAATTGCAATTATTACTTCGTTTGAGTGAGAAGTTCCTGCAGATGGACTTGAATATGCTACCACTTCTACATTTGCAGTTTTAACCGCTGAATCTGCCATTAATACACCAATAGCAGCCGGCGCACCTATTACAAGCCCAAAAGCCTTCCCTATAGGTGTTCCAAAAGCCTTATTTATAGCAAGACTTGCTCTTGCGCTATACTGCATTTCCAAATGTCCGGCTTCATTACCATATACATCTCCAAATGTTCTCGGAAGTTCCTTTAGTGTTACTTCAACAGCTCTTCTTGCATCAGATACATCTTCAGCACCAAATATAATTAAACATCCATGACCTGCTCCACCTTTAGTGTCTCTTGGCAGCTCAATTGATACTATTTCTGTATTTGTGGCCTTTACAGCTTCATCCGCTGCCATAATCTGTGGACCTGCTCCAGTTCTGGCTCCAATTATACCTATTGAATGATATTTTTTATCTATTCCCATCTTTTCATGAATTGCTGAGTCTATGTTAGCAATAACAAGTCCAATAGTATCTCCTATACCGGTACCGACAAATTCAGTAAGACCTGGTGTTTTCATGGCTTTGACCTCCTTTTTAACTTCTTCCGCTAGATTACCTTTAACTATTTCAGCTACAACGTTTTCAATAGCACTGTTATCCAGTTCGCCATCTCCAAGCATTTTCTTTACTTCGTCATAAACTTTAGAAATTAACTGTTCTTCCATTTACATCAACCTCTCATCCAGTTAATCTAATTTTGGTAATATTTTTTCTACATCTGTATGTGGTCTTGGTATAACATGAACTGAAACCACTTCGCCAACTCTTTTTGCAGAAGCTGCACCGGCATCCGTAGCTGCTTTTACAGCTCCAACGTCGCCCCTAACCATTACTGTAACTAATCCTGAACCTATTTTTTCATAACCTACCAATGTAACATTGGCAGCTTTAACCATTGAATCTGCTGCCTCTACTGCACCAACTAACCCTTTTGTTTCTATCATGCCCAATGCTTCTTGTCCCATAATGACACCTCCATATTTATTTTAGGTTAAGTATATTACAAATAGTTGGAATATTCTCAGAATATCTTGTCCTGTTTTAGTGATATATTGATTAAAAGTATCCCTAATATTTTGACTTTAATTTGTAATATATTTACTATATAATTAATGTAATGTACTAAGCTTTTAAACTTTATTATAATATACAAAAGGAGATGATTTCGGTATGGGTTCAGTGGAAAATTACAAGCTAAGCGAAATTATTGACGTAATATCACTTAAAGACATTCAGGACAAGTTTGCTAAAATGGTAGGGTTATCCACAGTAACAGTTGAAAACAGCGGCAATCCATTAGTTGCTCCCAGCAACTTCACGGAATTCTGCTCTCTAATAAGAAGCTCTAACGAGGGAAATAACCGCTGTATAAAATGTGACTCCATTGCAGGGACTATTGCTATGGAATCCGGTAAACCGGTTGTATACAACTGCCATTCTGGACTTATCGATGTTGCTGCTCCAATTATTGTAAACGATCACTATCTTGGCTGCATGCTCTGCGGTCAAGTACTGATAAATGATGTCAAAGGAAAGAACTTTATTGACACTGTCAAGTTATCAAAAGAACTTGATATTGATGAGAATCTGCTGATAGATGCAGTCAAAAAAATACCGGTAGTTGAATATGAAAAGATAAAAGACGCATCAGAATTTTTGTTCCTATTTTCAAACTTAATTGCTAAAATGGGTATCGTAAATATTACTCAGTCAGAGCTTATGGAAGAAATTAAAGAAAAAATGAAACTTGAGAGATTACTGAAAAATATAGAATTAAAGGCACTCCAATCACAAGTTAATCCACATTTTCTTTTCAATACTTTAAATGTAATAGCACGAATGGCCTTAATTGAAGATTCTCCCACTACCGAAGAACTAATCTACGCTCTTTCAGATATTTTAAGATACAGTCTTAAAAATGCAGACAAAATGGTGGACATCAATGCAGAAATGTCAAATACAGATAAATATCTGTATCTTCAAAAAATCAGGAAAGGCGACAGAATTAAATTTGAATTTGACATATCTCCTGAAATTCTTTCTTATAATATACCTGTAATGACTCTTCAACCACTAATAGAGAACTCAATACTTCATGGCTTTAAAAACAAAAGTGAAGATGGATTTTTGAAAATTTCGGGATTTAAAAATGATGAAAAAAGCATTATTATTAAAATTTCAGATAATGGTGCAGGAATGAACAAAGAAACTCTTGATAAAATATTGGACGAAAATCGAAGGGACACTATAGGTCTTGGGGTAAATAACGTAAATAGCAGACTTAAACATGTGTTTGGTGACGAATACGGACTTTCCATTGAAAGTGAAGTAAATAAGGGTACCTGTGTGTCTATAAAAATTCCTACAGTTAAACTTTCAGAAGGAGGTATGTAATGATTTGTATAATTTACTGATTGTTGAAGATGAAGCTCTTGAAAGAAAAGCATTAAATATCATTATTAAAAGAAACTTGGACATAATAAATGTGGTTGGAGAAGCCAAGAACGGCTTAGAGGCTATTGAACTAGCTAAAAAGTTCAAACCTGATATAGTTCTTATGGATATAGAAATGCCTAAACTTGATGGTCTTAGTGCGCAGAAAGAAATAATATCATTTCTGCCAAATGTAAAAACCATTATACTTACTGCCTATGACAGTTTTGATTTTGCACGAACTGCATTAAGGCTAGGTGTATTTGATTATATTTTAAAGCCAGTTCAACCAAATGTATTAACAAAGGTTATAACGGAGGCTCTGTCAAATTTACTCATTAATCAGACTACAATAAATGAAAACGGAAATATAAATGAATCCCTTATAAAAGAAGCCCTTAGATACATAAAAGAAAACTACAACCAAAATATCAACTTAGAATCTGTTGCAGCTTATGTACATCTTAATCCACAGTATTTCAGCAGATATTTTAAAAATAAGACAGGCACTAACTTTATAGAATATTTGTCTTTGCTTAGAATAAACAAGGCAAAAGATATGCTTATTAATACAGATAAAAGCATAACAGAAATATGTTTAAGCGTGGGATATGTTGATTCTAGCTACTTCAGCAAAGTATTTATAAAGCATGTAGGTATTACTCCTATTAAATTTAGAGGGAATAATAGTGTTATAGTTTAAGTTCTTGTCTGTCTAAAATACCTAATTAATTCAGTAAAAAAGGTAAACCCCATAGTGCATGAGAACATCTAAGTTGTTTAGCCAAATTACTAGCCTTTATAGTTATTCCTTGAGTTTGTTCTCTTTATCTGCTATAATATCTTTAAAAGGGGAGTAGCAAAAGTATAAAAACTTTTAACTGTTCGTCAGTACGGCTTTATGCCCGGACAGTTTTCTCAGTAAATGTGAGATTGCAAGACCTTTGTTCTTTTTAATTTAGAACAGAGGTCTTTTTTGATTTCTAAATTTAAATTATAATTACTTTTGTTCTGTAAATAATAATAAGAGAGGTGGTTTAATATGTGGTACAACAAAAACTCCAAAGATGTAATCAAAGAATTCGCAGTAAATCCGCTTGATGGACTAACTGAAGATGAAGTTTTAATTCGAAGAGAAAAATATGGATATAATGTACTAAATTCCAAAAAACAAAAGAGTATATTTAAACTATTTTTTGAACAATTAAACGATGCACTTATCTATATACTTTTAGTAGCAGCAGTAGTTTCAGGCGCCTTAGGAGAATTTAGCGATGCTGCAATAATAGCATTTGTAATAATATTAAATGCAGTTATTGGTGTAGTTCAAGAGGCTAAAGCAGAGAAAGCTTTAGATGCACTGAAGAAGCTGTCCACTCCAAATGCAATAGTTAAAAGGGATGGTTTGCTTAAAGAAATACCATCTGAGGAGCTGGTGCCTGGAGATGTTGTAGTTATAGATGCCGGCAGGTACATACCTTGCGATTTAAGGCTTATTGAAACCGCAAATTTACTAATAGAAGAATCTGCGCTAACCGGAGAATCCGTCGCGGTAGAAAAGGATGCAGACCTCGAAATAAGTGATAATGATATTGCTCTAGGTGACCAGAAAAACATGGCCTTTATGTCTACTCTTTCCACTTATGGGAGAAGTGTTGGTATTGCAGTTGCTACAGGCATGAATACGGAAATAGGCAAAATTGCTAAAATGCTGGAATCTGATGAAAGAGATTTGACTCCGCTTCAGAAAAAACTTGCTGAATTGGGTAAATTCTTAGGAATAGCTGCCTTATTAATCTGTGGTTTGATGTTTGGTGTAGCAATTTTTCAAAAAAGAGACATTTTAGAAATGTTCTTGACTGCAATTAGTTTAGCAGTTGCAGCTGTTCCAGAAGGATTACCCGCAATTGTTACCATAGTCCTTGCAATCGGTGTACAAAAAATGATAAAGGAAAATGCCATAATAAGAAAGCTTCCTGCAGTGGAAACACTCGGAGCAGTTAACATTATATGCTCTGATAAAACTGGTACACTAACTCAAAATAAGATGACAGTTACAAAATTTTATGCAGACAAAACATTGGATAAAATAGAATATTTGAATAAACTAAATCCAATTCACAATTTACTCCTAGAAAACCTAGCACTTTGTAATGATGCAACATTCGAAGAACATTCAAAAACTGGTGATCCAACAGAGATTGCACTGCTGGAAGCAGGATCAAAATACAATATATTTAAAAATTCAATAGAACAAGACCATAAAAGGGTAAATGAACTTCCCTTTGATTCAGACAGAAAGCTTATGAGCACAATAAATAAATATGACGATAAATACTATGTAATGACTAAAGGTGCTCTTGATAGTCTTATAAATTTAACAGATAAAATCTTTATAAATGGAGAAATAATCAATTTATCGGTAGAAATGAAGCAGGACATTATAACTGCTTCAAATTCAATGACAAAGGATGCTCTAAGAGTTTTAGGATCCGCCTACAAAGTTTTAGATTCTAAACACATACAATTAGACGAGGTAGAGAAAGACTTGATATTTATCGGCCTCATTGGCATGATAGATCCTCCAAGAGAACAGGTTAAAGATTCTATTGAGTTATGTAAAAAATCCGGCATCAGAACTGTTATGATAACTGGAGACCATAAAAATACGGCCTTTGCTATTGCAAAAGAACTTGGAATAGCCGAATTCGAGTCTCAAGCGATATTTGGTAATGAACTTGACAAAATGTCGGAGGAAGAATTGGCGCAAAAAATTGAAAATTACAGAGTGTTTGCTAGAGTTTCTCCTGAACATAAAGTTAAAATAGTTAAAGCTCTGAAAACGAACGGAAATATTGTATCCATGACCGGCGACGGGGTTAATGATGCACCTTCACTAAGAGCTGCAGATATAGGGGTGGCAATGGGAATTACCGGCACAGATGTAGCAAAAGGCGCATCTGATATGGTACTTACAGATGATAATTTTTCTACAATAGTAAGCGCCATAAAGGAAGGACGGAATATATTCGCCAATATAAAGAAGTCAATAATTTTCCTTTTATCTTGTAATATCGGGGAGATACTTGCCTTGTTTATTGGAATTCTTCTTGGCTGGCCTGCACCATTAAGACCCATTCACCTTCTTTGGGTGAACTTAATAACTGACAGCTTCCCTGCATTAGCTCTAGGAGTAGATCCCGGTGATCCGGATGTAATGAAGGATAAACCTCGTGACCCAAAACAAAGCCTTTTTGCAGGCTCTACAGGAATATCAATGTTATTGAATGGAATACTGATTGGTGGAATAACACTCTTTGCCTTTGAAGTTGGTAGAATAAGATATGCAGACTCAGTAATGCATGCTCAAACCATGGCCTTTGTTGTATTAAGCGTTTCCCAATTATTTTATTCACTTAATATGAGACACCCTAGAAAATCAATTTTTCAGACTGGACTTTTTACAAACAAATATTTATTAGGTGCTATTGCACTTGGTATATTCCTTCAATTAATTGTAATTACTGTACCTTTATTCTCATCCATATTTAAGGTTTATACTTTATCTATGAATGATTGGATTTTTGTAATTCTCGTTTCTCTTATACCATTAATATTTAATGAAATTGTTAAATTCTTTCTAAGAAAAAAAAATAAATAATTTTAAAAAACTATGAAATGATAAGTACTCATTTCATAGTTTTTTTAGTTTTGCTTATTAAATCTAATGACAATTTCATTCTTATTGTCTTCAATAGAATTGTTTTTTACCACAATATTTCCGTGAACATCTGCCCTAAGTATAGTTCCATACTTACAATACTTAGATAAAACCTTTAAATCTGGTGTCTCCACCCCATTGCATGATACCACTGCAATACTTGGCTGTACAATATCTAAAAACTTTTCAGTACTGCTGGTATCAAGCGAATGATGCGGGACTTTTAATATATCACATTTTTCCAAGAGTTTTGACTTAATCAAATCACATTCTTCCTCTTTTTCACAGTCTCCAGGGAAAAGATATTTAATTCCGTCAATTTCTCCTTGAAGGACAATAGAATTGTTATTTTCATTATACTTATCTTCCTTTAAAGGACCTATAGCTTTTAGATGTATTTTCTCGTCCTTCAAAACAAAATTTCTATTCATATATTTCACGCTTACTCCACTTTGGATCAAACTTTTAAAAAGATAATATTTCATCTCATTGTCATGGAGTGGAAGATAAACCCTATTAACCTTTAATTTTTCACATATTTTTAGAAGTCCTCCATAATGGTCGTCATGATAATGAGTTATTATTATAGAATCAATACTTTTGATATTATTATTATTTAAATACCTTAATATGGCATCTGTATAATAAGGAGCCCCTGTATCAATTAAGTAATTATTATGCTCTGATTTTATTAGTATACAGTCACTTTGACCTGCATCAATAAAATGCACCTCATATTTAAACCCGCTTGAAAATACAGTATTAGTAATAAAAAATATTAAAACCATTAAAATGCTGAAGATTTTCTTTTTCATAATATACCTCCAGAACTTATTAGGTTTATTTTTTGCATTTTATAAATAAATATCCATAAAAAAATTTGTCGGTACCAGGTACCGACAAATTTTTTAATTTTTCTTAATTTTTGTTCCACTTCCATCCTGAGTAATAAGACCCTTTTTCATCAAGCCTCCCAGTGCATTCTTAAAATAGTTTTTACTTTGATTAAACACCTTTTTAATATCTTCAGGGGAACTTTTGTCATTGTAAGGCATAGTTCCACCATGTTTGTTTAGATATTTCATTATTTCTTCTTCAAGCTCTGTTCTCTCATCTATCGCTCTTCCTCTTGGAGTTAATCCAAGCTTGCCATCTTCATAAATCTTTTTAACTCTCAATTTTATTTCAAAACCTGGCTTTATTGCAGTATAATATTCATTTTTGAGTATAACTCCGCGGAATTTATTGTCCACAGCCACCATTACACTTCCATTTGTTTGAAATCCATATGCAATTCCTGTTACCTCATCCCCTACTCTGTATTCACTTGAGTTCACAAGATGCCTGTCGATATCAGTAGTAGCTGCCATTCTACTTGTTTTATCTACATATAGATAAAACAAGTATTTGCTTCCCTGCTCTAAATCGTACTTCTGCTCTTTCATCGGAACTAAAATGTCCCTTTCGAGTCCAAAATCAATAAATGCTCCTAAAGACGTATTGGAAACCACTTTTAAATATGCAATTTCGTGGACCACCGCCCTAGGTTTTTTTAATGTAGCTACAAGCCTGTCTTTGGAGTCTCTGTATATAAACGCCTCTGCTTTATCCCCTACTGATAATTCCATACCTTCAGTATTGCCATTTGGCAGCAGTACATCATCATCGGTTCTTCCCGTCTCCGCATCTAAAAAATAACCAAAGTTTGCTTTTCTTACAATAGTAAGATTATTAAATTCACCAATCTTAATCATATAATTACCTTCACTCCTCTATTACTTGTATTCTTTTGACAAACCAATATAACTTTCAGCACTTTCTCTTAAATTCAATTTTTCTTCTTCAGTTAATTCTCTTACTACTTTTGCAGGAGAGCCTACACATAAAACCCCGGATGGGATTACCTTATTTGATGTAACAAGGCTTCCTGCTCCAATCATTGATTCCTCACCAATTACTGCCCCATCTAATATTATTGAGCCCATGCCAATCAATGAGTATTTTCCTATTCTACATCCATGCAATATAACCCCATGCCCCACAGTTACATACTGATCAACATCCACATTACTATCCTGGTGAACATGAATTGTGCAGTTATCCTGAATATTAGTGCCTTTTCCAATATGTATACTGTTTACATCTCCTCTAAGCACTGTACCAAACCATATGCTGGCATCCTCCTCTATTTTAACGTTTCCAATAATATCGGCATTCCCTGCAATAAAACAATTATCATCAATCTCAGGTTTATATCCTTTAAACTTCTGTATCATCTATATTTTTCTCCTTTTTGCCAGATTAATCAATATATACATTATACAACAATATTAATAATTTTCCACAAATCTACGAAAACAAGAGCATATTTTATTATTTAATAGTTTACATATGTAATTTACCATCTATATATTGTATTCAATATTTGATAATTGTTAAAATTTGACCTATAATATACAACATCTAGTATGGTATTGTTGGCTTGTCTACTATATATAGTTTAATATTGATTTTGCGGAGGGATGAAGTTGGATTCGGTACATAATTTATTCAAAAGGTATTACACAAAAGAATTAGAAACATCAGATGTTAAAACAGTATATGATTTATTTAACTGGAAAACCATTGATGTTTTTTTGAAAGATCATAAAAGTGGAAAAGTGCTGGTTGATATGAAAGATCTTGAATTTCCAGAAAATTATTCCCAAAATTCCTGTGATATTATTGCATCAAAATATTTCAGAAAAGCTGGCATTCCAAATGAAAACGGTTATGAAAACAGCATGAGAATGGTTGCTCATAGAATGGTAAACTTTTGGAAGGAAGCTCTTTGTAAACAAGGTATAATTAAAACAGAGGATGAAAAGAACATTTTCTATGATGAAGCAGTATACGCATTATTAAATCAGATGTATGCCCCAAATTCTCCTCAATGGTTTAATACAGGTCTTGCACTTTCCTATGATTTAAAGGGAAATAAGCAAGGTAGTTTTTATTTTGATGAGAAATTAAACAAGGTTGTTGAAAGTTCAGATAATTATTCAAGAACACAATCTTCTGCATGCTTCATTCTTTCTGTGGAAGATAAATTGTTAGGATCACATTCGATCTCAGAACAATTTGTTACTGAAACAAAACTTTTTAAAGGTGGTTCTGGCACTGGAACTAATTTTTCAAAAATAAGAGCAAAGGGTGAAAAACTCTCCGGTGGTGGGGTTTCATCTGGTTTAATGAGCTTTCTGCGCGGTCTTGACAGAAATGCAGGAGCAATAAAATCCGGCGGCACCACTAGAAGAGCTGCAAAAATGGTTTGCCTGGATGTAGACCATCCTGAAATAATAGAGTATATAACCTGGAAAGCAAGTGAAGAAAAAAAGGTTAGAGCTCTGGGCAAAATGGGATATGACACTGATATAGATGGAGAAGCATACGAAACTGTTTCAGGGCAAAACAGCAACAACTCCATTAGATTTTCTGATTACTTCATGAGCAAAGTTGAAAATCTAGAAATTAATCCTGATGAAGAAATAGAACTTACAGGAAGAGTAGATGAAAAAGTAAACTCTAAAATTAAGGTTTCGGAGATATGGAATTCATTTAACCTTTCCGCTTGGCAGTGCGCAGATCCTGCGCCTCAATTCTCAGATACCTTTAATGCCTGGCATACATGTCCATGTGGAGAAGATGGAGCTTATAACGCACCTTACAATAGAATAAATTCCACTAATCCTTGTGGAGAATATGCTTTTTTAGACGATTCCTCCTGTAATTTAGCATCAATTAATATATTTAAATTCTATGAATCAGATAGTAACCATTTTGATATAGATGGGTATCTGCATATTATAGGCTTGACTCAATTAATACTGGAAGCTTCTATAATATGGGGGCAATACCCTACTGAAGATATTGCAAGAAAAACATACATGTTCAGACCTACTGGACTTGGAGTCTCAAATATAGCTTCATTATTTATGGTTATGGGCTATCCTTATAACTCAGATGAAGCAAGAACGCTAGCTGCTTCACTAATAGGCATGCTCACAGGCTATTCCTATTATGTATCTGCATTAATGTCAAAAGAAGTCGGAAGCTTCAAAATGTATGATATCAATAAAGAACACATGCTTAGAGTAGTAAGGAATCACGTCCGCTGTGCTGGGGCCGCTGTTTCTTCAAACGGGACTCCTATAATAAGCAGTGAATTTGAAGGCTTAAACTATACTCCTTATATAATAGACCATCACATTTTAGAGAATGAAGGCCTTGAATACATAAGTAAAAAAGTTAAGGAATGCTTACAAAATGCTTTAAGGCTTGGAGAAGAATTTGGATATAGAAATGCTCAGGTTTCAGTAGTTGCACCAACAGGAACCATATCCTTTGCAATGGACTGCGGAGCAACTTCAATAGAACCTTTCTTCAGTCACGTTGTGTATAAAAAATTATCCGGCGGCGGATTTATGACTGTAATAAATCCTGTAATTACTTTGTCACTTAAAAATCTAGGATACACTCAGGCACAAATTGAAGATATATTAGAATATGTCACCGACAAGGAAACTGTAACAGAGAATGATTTTACATATGAAAAAATACTTGACGGAAAAATTGAAGGGGCTCCTCATCTGAAAAATGAGCATATTGTCATATTTGACACCGCAAATAAATGCGGAAGCGGAGAGAGATATATAGAGCCTATGGGACATGTAAAAATGGTGTCTGCCATTACCCCTTTAATTTCCGGGGCAATATCAAAAACAGTAAATCTACCAAAAACAGCTTCAATAGATGATTTCAAAAATGTAGTAATAGCCTCCTGGAAGTCCGGAATTAAGGGTATAACTCTATACAGGGATTCGTCAAAAGCAAGTCAACCTTTAAACACAAGCTTATATTCGGATATTGACATGAGGCTAGAAGATTTAACATATGATGCGCTCTTAGCAAAGGCTAAAGAACTCCAAATGGGTGTAAGATATTCCACAAGAAACAAACCTGTTGGAATTAGAAACGGCACAACTCATCCTGCACAAATAGATGATGTGAAAATATATACTACTGTTAATAGAAGAGAAAATGGTGAAATATCTGAGGTCTATATTACTACAGACAGAGAGGGTACAATAATTACAGGTCTGCTTAACTCGCTTTCAAAGTCAATTTCAGTTATGCTTCAATATCATGTAGCTCCACAGGATATTTCAAGAATGCTTCGAGGTCAAAAATACGAACCTTATGGCTTTGTACAAAAACACCCTTACGTAAAATATGTTTCATCTATTTCAGATCTTATTAGTAAGGTAATTGACATAGAATTAGGTGATTTCTCAAGATGCCAGATTAAACCTGAAAATTATGACACTTCTACGGTAAACAAGATGGAGGTATCTACAAGGACAGCCCTGGCAAATATAGATACTCACGACTTTAAACACAAAAAAGTAGATGGAGAAAGAATTTATGGGTCTACCTGTCAAAACTGCTCCAGCACAAGATTAGTCAGAAACGGAACCTGTATGGTCTGCCTGGATTGTGGTTCTACCACAGGTTGCAGTTAGTTTAGTTTTTTTAATGTTTTATATAAAGATAATATAAAATCACTGCTTACAAAAGTAAGTAGTGATTTTTTTCATATTAACCCAACTTATTGTCATTATGTCGGATATGTATATTATAGAATTTTAATAAGATACTAATTTATGTATACCAATAAATTTTTTATTGACAAAATGTTAACTTATAGAAAGGAATGTATTATATGAGTCAAGGATTGATTTCGTTATTCATACCTATGATAGTAATTATCTTAGCTATGACTACAAAAAGAATTATAGCTTCACTCATAGTAGGAGTTTTAGTTGGAGGGATATTCCTAGCAGGTGGAAATATAGTTAATGGTTGCATTATTGCCATTGAACATTTGGTTAAATCCGTATCAAATGAAGAAAGTGTATATATAGTAATGTTTTTATTTTTATTTGGAGCTTTTGGTGAGATAATGAAGGTTTCAGGTGGAATTAAGGGCTTTTCAGAATTAGCTTATAAATATGTTAAAGCAGAAAAAGGAGCATTAGGCACAGTGTGGGTAGTTACAGTATTTACTTTTATTGATTGCTGTTTCCATGCAATATCTTCTGGAACAGTAGGTAAAGCACTTATAAATAAAGTGAACGGTAGTAAAGAAAAGCTAGCAATAGTAGTTAATGTAACATCTTGTTTATTAATAATTTTAATACCATTTGGAACTACTTATGTTGGATATATAGTCGGAGTTATAAATTCTTCACTTATTAAATCAGGCATTCAGATGTCAGCCTATAATCTTTATATTAAGAGTATTCCATTTAATTTCTATGCTATTGTAATGATACTTTTGAGCATAGGCATTATATTTTTCAATATGAAATTTGATACTATAGTTAAAAAAGTTTCTAGTAAAGATGAATTAGAAAAGGACTTTGGGCATGGACACGAAGCACATGAGCAATGTGAATTTGAAGAAAAAGCCCCACCTCGTCCATTAAATCTGATTCTTCCTTTAGCATTACTTATTGCGACCACATTCTTTTTCTTCTGGTACTCTGGAAAGGGAAAAGGACAAGGATTTATTGGAGCAATTATGAATGCAGAGTTCGAAAAATCCATACTGCTATCAGCAGTTGTATCTATTGTTATTACTACTATATATTATTTATTTCAAAAAATACCGATGGATGAAATAGAGTCCCACTTTTTATCAGGTGGAAATGAAATGATGCCTCCTATAATAGTATTAGTATTAAGTTGGGGGTTATCAAGTATCATAGAGGATTTAGGATTTGTAAAATTTATCACCAATACAATTGGACCACAAGTGCCAACAATGGTAATACCTGTTGTAATATTTTTAATTGGATGTGCAGCATCCTACTTCATGGGTTCTGCTTGGGGAACATGGGCACTACTTATGCCAATTGCGGTGCCACTCGCTTTAACTACAAGCTCTAGTCTGCCTTTAGTTATTGGAGCTGTACTAGCTGGTGGTTCTTTAGGAGACAATGCTTCACCTCTTGGTGAAACTGCAATTCTCTCATCCACTATAGCAGAGGTTCCACTAATGAAACATGTTAAGACAATTTTCCCTTATAGCATCGCTTCTATAATAATCTCTTCAATATTATTTATAGCATTTACTTTCATACTTTAGATTAATACTTAAAAACTCCTAAAAATTTTATTATTTAATAGAGTTTAATTTTATTATCGTATAAATTAGCGCACAATTGCAAGGAGTAACAGTACTAAAATGTACTATTGGTATTTTCAAGGATTATTAAATATGATGATTTTACAAAAAATAATTCTTTATATTATATTGACAAAACAAATAACTTCAACTTATAATGTACATATGAACAGATATTCATACGTACTGGTTAAAGTAATTTTATGTGGAGGACAATTATGAGAACGGAATTAAAAAAACCTATTACGGGCAATGTAAAATTAGCAACTAAAAATATCAGAAAAAATGATATTGATATGAAGCCACAATCAACCAATAATGTTATTAAGAGAGAGTTTATTCTTCAAGGTTTATGTTGTGCAAACTGTGCTGCAAAGATAGAGAGAGAATCTAATAATATTGACGGGGTAAAATCTTCTGTTGTAGATTTCGTATCGACAAAACTTATCATAGAAATGGACAATCCATCTAAACAAAATACTATAATTGAGGAAATTGAAGAAATAGTTAAAAGAATTGAACCAGATGTTAATGTTATTGCGTTTGAAGTTAAAGATAAAAAGTTAAATAATAAAAGCGAAGAAATTGAAGATCAAAATAATAAGTATGAACTAATCAGATTGGCTGTTGGTGCAACAATATTTGGGATTGCAACTGCTATAAAATTTTCGAATAGCCTAGAGCTAATACTTTACCTAACAAGCTATGCACTTGTGGGTGGAGAAGTAGTGTTAAGAGCATTAAAGAATGTACGAAGAGGTAAAGTGTTTGACGAAAACTTTCTTATGAGTATAGCCACCATCGGAGCCTTTGCTATCGGTCAGTACCCCGAAGGTGTAGCAGTTATGCTTTTCTATCAGATAGGTGAATTATTTCAAGGTATAGCTGTTAATCGTTCAAGAAAATCTATCACAGCTCTTATGGATATAAGACCTGATTTTGCTAACTTAAAGATTAATGGTGAACTTAAAAAAGTATCACCAGAAGATGTTAGTATTGGTAGTATAATAGTCGTAAAGCCAGGCGAAAAAGTTCCGTTAGATGGTAAAGTGATTGAAGGGAATTCAATGGTAGATACTTCTGCTTTAACTGGTGAATCAGTTCCTAGAAAAGTAGGAGCAGGCGATAATATATTAGGTGGAGTTATTAATAAAAATGGACTTCTAACAATTGAAGTGGAAAAGGAATATGGAGATTCTACTATTGCAAAGATACTAGAATTAGTTCAAAATGCAAGTAGTAAAAAAGCTCCAACCGAAAAATTTATAACAAAGTTTGCTAGGTACTACACACCTGCTGTTGTTTTCTCAGCAGTGGCATTAGCTATACTTCCACCGCTATTTATTGAAGGTGCTGCTTTCTCACAATGGATATATAGAGCACTGGCATTTCTGGTAGTATCCTGTCCTTGTGCTTTGGTTATATCTATTCCACTTGGCTACTTTGGAGGTATAGGCGGGGCTTCTAAGAACGGAATACTTGTCAAAGGCGGGAACTTTCTTGAGGCTTTAAACAATGTTGAAATTGTAGTATTTGATAAAACTGGTACACTCACAAAAGGTGTGTTTGAGGTAACAGAACTTAAACCGCAAAATAATATTTCGAAAGATGAATTGATAGAGTTTGCAGCTTATGCAGAAAGTTTTTCCAATCACCCAATAGCAGCCTCTATATTAAATGCTTATGGTAAGGAAATATTTAAGACCTCAATAGAAAACTATGAAGAAATATCAGGCCATGGTGTTAAAGTTACGACTCTTGGAAAGGAAGTATTGGCTGGCAACTATAAATTAATGAATAAAGAAAATATAGCTTATGAACAGGTTGAAACTTTAGGTACAGTGGTTCATGTTGCTGTAGATAAAAAATATGCAGGCTATATAGTCATTTCTGATGAAATTAAAGAGGATGCAGAAAAAGCTATAAAGGCTTTAAAATCTATTGGTATTAAGAAAACAGTAATGCTAACAGGTGATAATAAAACCGTAGGTACTAAAGTTGCTAAGCAATTAGGGCTAGATGAAGTATACACTGAGCTGCTTCCAGATCAAAAGGTAGAAAAAGTAGAACTGTTGTTTAAGGAAAAATCACCAAAAGGAAAGATAGTATTTGTAGGAGATGGAGTAAATGATGCGCCGGTACTGGCAAGGGCTGATATTGGCATAGCAATGGGTGGCATTGGCTCTGATGCGGCAATAGAAGCTGCTGATGTAGTAATAATGACTGATGAACCTATAAAGATTGCCTCTGCTATAAAGATAGCTAAGAAAACAAGAACTATAGTAATGCAAAACATATTCTTTGCCTTAGGTATTAAACTAGTTTTATTAGTTCTTGTAGCAGTAGGTATAGGTACTATGTGGGAAGCCGTATTCGGTGACGTTGGAGTAACACTACTTGCAGTACTAAATTCCATGAGATCTATGAAAACAGAAAAAGTATAAAGGTAGCTGAGAGCCTGTGAAATAACCCAATATTTCACAGGCCTTTCTCTAATTACTAATTCCAGTTTTAATCAAATTATGGTTTAAAATATTATCTGAAAAATTAAGCTCGGTTAGAGCCTCTTGCTTTTTCTTTTTTAGTTCAGCTGTTTCTGTAATAGTTTTTCCTGTAGAAATATCGTAGTATGTATTTGTCCAAGATACATAAAACACTTTTCCATCTGTATAGGATCCATTTCTGAATATTACATTTTGGTTTGTTGAATTTAGAATATCTTTACCAAAAGTATACTTTAGGTTCAAATTAAATATATTTGCTAAAGTTGGATACAAATCCATTTGACCTGAATAAGTATGATTAACACCACTGTTCGCATCATTTGGGAAATGAATAAACATAGGTACTTTTTGAAGTTCATACCAGTCCAAATCAGTTTCATTAGTCATATTTTCAAATTTGTACAACTGATCCATATATTCCTTAGGAATAGCATTATGATCACCATATAAAACTACAATAGAATCGTCTAAAATTCCCTCCTTTTGCAATTCATCCAAAAAAGTTCCAAGCTGCTCATCGGTGTAGTGAATTCCTTTTAAGTAATTACCCATTAATGTTCCTTCATATCCTCCAACATTAAAGTCTCCATAGCCCTTAACATCATTATAGGGATAATGGCTGCTTAATGTTATCAAAAATGAATAATATGGCTCTTTTAAAGCCTTAATTTTACTTATAGACTGATTTAAGAAAGATTTGTCACTCAGTCCCATTCCAACCTGTTCATCTATGTTATAATTGGTTTCTCCATAGAAATTGTCAAAGCCTTCAGTTTTATACATAACATTTCTATTCCAAAAACTCTCTGTATATCCATGAAAAGCTGCTGTAGTGTATCCACTAGAGCCCAATTCTATTGGAAGTGAATCTAAGGTATCTCCAGTATATTTATAATAAGCTGCTCCGGATTCAGCTGGATATAGAGAATTATTAGACATAAATTCTGCATCTGAAGTATTGCCGGCAGCTACTTGGTAAAAATAATTATCAAAGTATAGACTCTTTTTTATCCATTTATTTAAATTTGGAGTTATCTCCTCACCATTGACCGTTTTATTTATTACAAATTGTTGTAGCGCTTCAACTTGAATCATTATCAGATTTTTACCATTCCCAACGCCTTTAAGTACTACTCCAGAATTTGATCCGCCACTTTGAAGATAAGTTTTTATATTCTGTTTTGTTTCTGTAGAAACGCTTTGCTTAGAAACCAAAAAGTTTTCCAAATAATTATATAAGTCAATTGCGTGATAATTAACATTGCCAAGAATTTTTGTCAAATACAATTTATTACTCATAGTAGATATAAGCAACGGCTGATCCACAGATAATTGATTTATGTATTTGCCATCCACCAAAATACCTGATGTAAAAAATACTAAAAAAATAACAAACCTTGCTACCCCATTTAATTTATTTTTTTTATTCTTTGAAATAATTTTTACTAAAGGAAAGAGCGCTATTAAATCTATTATATATATTAAATCCTTAAACTTAATAAGTGTTGATAAACATGAGAAAACTCCTCCTAAAAGAACTCCATTCCTTATGGCACCAACCGATATAATATCTTTAAAATACCTATAATAAGCTGTATCTGAAAATAATATTAAGCTTATTATTAAATCAAATATAAATAAAGCCTTAGCTCTTTTAGTTTCCTTAAACAATAATATTATACCTATAAATGGCAATATGGAGGCAATTACCGGAGGTCGAAGTGCAGTAACATTAAAATATTCTGGTGAAATCTGCCTTCCATAATATAAAATTTTAGCTACAATTAAAAAAGCAAAAATAAAAACATCTAAACTGCCGTATATAAGCCCCCCTACTTTATAAATAGACCTTAAAATAATACTTTCTGTCCGTTTATATGTTGTCCCTCTTAAATCCATTTTTCCTCCTAATGACTTTGATCTATAATCAAGTATAGATCCCCAATATGTTATAAAAATGGCAGAGATATAAACATTTTGTTAATAGGATTTATAGTTCCATCATCACTTTACATAAAAAAAGATACAATCAGTTATCTGATGTATCTTTTTGATTAAAATATTATTTTCTTCTTCTGCTGTCTCTATTTTTATTTTTCTTTGGTTTATTAGGTTTAATTGGGTTGTTTATACTTTGTTTATTTGCATTTGTTGGTGGATTATTTATTTTATCCCTAACTTTGTTCATATTTCCATTGGATATATCAACAAACCAAAGAAATAAAACAATAAAAATTGTGGAATCAATATATTGCCAAACAGTATTTGACATATTAAAATTCAAATAAGCGCTACTTAACATTGGTAATAAAAATACTAATGCTGATAATCCAAGGACTACCCATTTATCTGGATGATATTTGTATAAAACACGCTCCTTCATTTGTTTATAAACAAATAATATTACAATTGCAAAAAATGCTACTTGGAGCATAACTTGAGCCCATACCGGTAATGCCATTTGTATTCCTCCTTCAGCTTTTAACATATACCTCTATTATTATATATTTCTCCCTTTATATCAATACTTTTTTAAAGAAATACGGATTATATAAAATTATAAAAAATAATAATAATATTGTAAAAAGCTGAAGAATTGATATAATTTAAATGACTACTTTATTAATACTACAATTTCTGATTAAGGAGTGATTGTTTTGAATATAAACATTAATGGGTTAGATGATCTTGACCTTCAAATTTTAGATGTACTAATTAAGGATTCAAGAACACCATATTTGGAAATAGCAAGGCAGTGCCACGTAAGCGGTGGTACAATCCATGTCAGAATGAAAAAGATGGAGGATATGGGCATAATAAAAGGAACAAAGCTCATTATAGATAATTCAAAGTTAGGGTATGATGTATGCTGCTTTATCGGAATATATCTTGAAAGAGCATCTGCATTTGATGAAGCATTAGAACAATTAACAAACATACATGAAATAGTAGAACTCCATTATACTACTGGGGAGTACTCAATTTTTATTAAAGTTATTTGCAAAAGCATAAATGATTTACAAAATCTTTTAAGGACCAAGATACAAGCTGTCGATGGGATCCAAAGAACTGAAACTTTCATTTCGCTCTTTCAGCCTATCGACAGAAATATACAATTCTAAAACAATTTAATAGGAGGGTTATTTTTATGAAAAACTCAATCTCAACTTTTAGGGAAGCAAAGCTAAAGGGTGAAAAACTCTCAATGCTTACTGCCTATGACTATTCCATGGCTAGTCTTATGGACAGCTCAGGAATCAATGGTCTGCTGGTAGGAGATTCCCTTGGAATGGTATGCCTGGGGTACAAAGATACCTTAAGCGTAACTATGGACGACATGCTTCATCATACAAAAGCAGTATCACGAGGTGCAGAAAACGCCTTGGTAGTAGGGGATATGCCATTCATGTCCTATCAAGCTTCCATTTACGATGCTGTTAAAAATGCTGGAAGATTTATTCAAGAAGCAAGAGCCCAGGCAGTAAAACTGGAAGGAGGCTCTTCGGTTTATGAGCAGGTTAAAGCTATTGTAAAAGCTCAAATTCCTGTAATGGGTCACTTAGGTCTTACACCTCAATCCTTGAACATATTTGGTGGATTTAAGGTGCAGGGAAAAGGCGTGGATACTGCAAAGGCAATTATTGAAGATGCAAAAATACTGGAGGAAGCAGGTGCTTTTTCTATAGTACTAGAATGTATTCCTGAAGAATTGGCCAGAATAATAACTGAAACGGTGTCTATCCCTACAATAGGTATAGGCGCAGGCAAATACTGTGATGGTCAGATTCTTGTATATCAGGATATGCTTAATATGTTTCCTGGTTTTAAGCCTAAATTTGTGAAGACATATTCAGATATTGGAGAGGCAATTAAAGAAAGCTTTAAAAACTATATATATGATGTTCAGTCTGGAGCATTCCCTTCAAAAGAACATACCTTTAAAATCGATGAAGAAGTTTTAAACAAACTATACTAATGAGGAGTGTGAATGCTTTTTAGCAGAAATATATGGAAATTATTAAAACAATAGAGGAATTAAGATACATTATTAATTTATGGAAAAAAGAAGGCAATACCATAGGACTTGTACCTACTATGGGTTTCCTTCACGAAGGTCATGAAAGTCTAATAAAAAGAGCAGTTTCAAATAATAATAAAGTAGTGGTTTCTATTTTTGTAAATCCTACACAATTTGGACCTAACGAAGATTTTGCTTCTTACCCTAGGGATATGGACAGAGATTTTTCCATTTGCAATAAAGATTCAGTGGATTTGATATTTTCGCCAGATCCTTCTGAGATGTATTATGAAGATGCTGTAAGCTATGTAAATGTGACTAAGCTTACCGAAGGATTATGCGGAAGAAAAAGACCTAACCATTTTCAAGGTGTATGTACTGTTGTTACAAAGCTTTTTAACATAGTTAAACCTGACAGGGCATATTTTGGTGAAAAAGATGCTCAGCAGCTAGCTGTAATAAAAAGAATGGCAAGAGACTTGTCTTTTGATATTGAAATTGTGGGTTGCCCCATAATTAGGGAAGCAGATGGATTAGCCAAGAGCTCAAGGAATTCGTATCTTTCGAAAGAAGAAAGAAAAGCAGCTTTGGTGCTGTCTAAGAGCTTATTTAGTGCAGAACACCATATTAAAAAAGGCCTCAAGGATGTACAAAAAATAAAAGATAACATTATTAATGAAATAGAAAAAGAGCCTCTGGCTATTATTGATTATGTTGAAATTGTAGATGCTTTCAATCTTGAAGCTGCTGAAACTTTGGACAAAAAGATTCTTATAGCAATAGCAGTTTATGTAGGAAAAACCAGACTTATTGACAATGTATCATTTTAAAAATTTTAAATACATATTTTTTAAGAGTTTGCTTATACTAATTATGTAAATTCTTAAAAGGAGATGTTTAAAGTGAAAACATTTGATATCATTGCACTACTTCTAGTTATTATAGGTGCAGTCAACTGGGGACTTATTGGTTTCTTTCAATTTGATCTAGTTTCTTCCGTGTTTGGTGTAATGTCAACATTTTCTAGAGTTATATTTGCTCTAGTTGGCATAGCAGGTCTATATTCATTGACTTTTCTAGGAAGAGATAGAGAACCAAGAGAGATTAAATAATAAAAAAGAATGTAAGCTTTTGCCTACATTCTTTTTTCATAAAAAGGAGATTGATAAAAAATATATTAAAGATTGTATCTTATACGCTTTTTTATGCCCTTTTTAAGGGTATTTTCATAATCTATAAAATCATAAACTCCTTCATCAAACAATTCGCTGAAGTTAGCTAATTCTTTTAGAGATAACTCTTCAATAGCTTTTTCATTCTCTTCACAATAAAGTACAATTTCTCCAATAACCTTATGTGCATTTCTGAAAGCCATCCCCTTGTTAACCAAGAAGTCTGCTGCTTCAGTTGCATTTAAAAAACCTTTTTTAACAGACTTAAATGTATTATCTTTTTTTACCTTCAAAGTTTTAAGCATGCCGCTCATAATCTTTATGCAGCTAAGTGATGTATCTAATGAATTAAAGAACTGCTCCTTATCTTCCTGCATATCCTTGTTATAAGCTAATGGAATACCCTTCATGGTAGTTAAAAGTGCCATTAATGAACCATAAACCCTTCCAGTCTTTCCTCTGATTAATTCAGCTGCATCAGGGTTCTTCTTCTGAGGCATAATGCTGCTTCCAGTGGAAAACTCATCATCAATCAATACAAAATCAAATTCCTTGCTGCTCCACAAAATAAGTTCTTCACTTAATCTGCTTAAATGCATCATTATTATTGAAAAATTTGACATAAGTTCAATTAAATAATCCCTGTCACTTACTCCATCCATGAAATTATCCACAGGTTTCTTAAAACCTAAACTGTTTGAAGTAAAATTCCTGTCAATATTGTAAGTGGTTCCAGCTAGTGCACAGCATCCAAGAGGGCTCTCATCAAGTATTTCTATCGCATTTAATACTCTTTTTTTATCTCTTAAAAACATACTGTGATATGCCATAATATGATATTTGAATGTCACTACCTGAGCCCTCTGAAGATGGGTATAACCCGGCATAATAAAGTCATTTTCTTCTCCAAGCTTCACAATTATTGAGAGAAGTTCATCTAAATACTCTATGACTTCAAAAGCCTTCTTCTTTGAGTAAAGCCTCATATCAAGTGCTACTTGATCATTTCTGCTTCTTGCAGTATGAAGTTTTTTGCCAACTTCCCCTACTCGCTCTATAAGATTCATCTCCATAAAGCTGTGGATGTCTTCATAATCACCTTCTATTACAAGGTTTCCATCTTGAATATCTTTAAGAATAGAGTTAATTCCATTTGATATTTTTTCACATTCATCATCAGTTAAAATACCGCATTTTGCAAGCATTTTAACATGAGCCAAACTTCCCTCTATGTCTTCATAATACAATATTTTGTCAAAACTTAAGGAGCTATTAAAGTCTTCCATAAGCTTACTCTCAGCTTTTTTAAATCTTCCACCCCATAGCTTCATAATTACTTGTCCTTATTCTTAACCATGGCTGCAATTTTTGATGGAAGTCCAAATAAGTTGATGAATCCTTCTGCATCCTTATGGCTGTAAAGGTCACTTGCTCCAAAGGAGGATATTCCTTCATTATATAAAGCATAAGGTGAATCTACCCCTGCTACCATAATATTTCCTTTGTATATTTTTAATTTTACAGTTCCTGTTACATTTTTCTGAGTTACATCTACAAATGCGTCAAGTGATTCTTTTAAAGTTGTGAACCAAAGTCCATCATAAACTAATTCACCATACTTAATTGCAATCAATTGTTTGTAATGGAAAGTATTTTTATCTATAGTGAGTCTTTCAAGTTCTTTATGAGCAGCATATATTAGTGTTCCACCAGGAGTTTCATAAACTCCTCTGGACTTCATGCCTACTAATCTGTTTTCAAGAATATCTATTACTCCTATGCCGTTTTCTCCACCAATTTTATTGAGCTTTTCAACCATCTCTACAGGATTTAATTCCTCGCCATTAACCTTTTTAAGTATACCCTGTTCGAAATAAAAGTCTACATAAGTTGGCTCGTCTGGAGCCTTTTCCGGTGGAGTAGTCATAAGATACATATCAGTCTTATGAGCGTTTTTAGGATTCTCTAAATCCCCGCCTTCATGACTTAAGTGCCATAAATTTCTGTCTCTTGAATATATTTTTGCCTTAGTTACAGGAACCTCTACTCCTTTGGCATTAGCGTAGTCTATGGCATCTTCTCTTGATTTGATATCCCATATTCTCCAAGGAGCTATGATCTTTATTGTTGGATCAAAGCTTGCTATACCTACTTCAAAACGCACCTGATCATTTCCTTTGCCTGTGCATCCGTGGCAGATATATTTTGCTCCTTCCTTATGTGCAATTTCCACAAGTCTTTTTGCCATTAAAGGTCTTGCAAGTGAAGTACCAATCATATATTTTTCTTCGTATAATGCACTAGCTTTTACTGCCTTAAATAGGTAGTCAGTAACAAACTCTTCTTTAACATCTTCAACATATATTTTTGTTGCGCCTGTTTTTAAAGCTTTTGCTTTAACTTGCTCCATGTCATCACCCTGGCCTACATCTATGCAGCATGCAATAACTTCTAAATCATAATTTTCCTTTAACCATGGAATTATTATTGATGTGTCCAATCCACCTGAATATGCCAATACAACTTTATCTTTCATAATATTTCCTCCTCAAACTCTAATATAATCAATTACACTAAGCATTAGCTTAGGACTTTGTCTAAAAATGCTTTGGTTCTTAACTCCTTAGGATGATAAAATATATCTACAGGCTTTCCTTCTTCAACAATTTTTCCACCATCCATGAATATAACTCTATCTGCAACTTCCTTTGCAAATCCCATTTCATGTGTTACAACTATCATAGTCATTCCTTCTTTTGCCAAATCCTTCATAACACTTAAAACTTCCCCTACAAGTTCAGGATCCAATGCTGAAGTTGGTTCATCAAACAACATTATATCAGGCTCCATAGCTAGAGCTCTTGCAATTGCAACCCTTTGCTTTTGTCCGCCGGATAACTTTGATGGATAGTAATCCGCTTTATCCTCAAGTCCAACCTTTTTCATTAATTTGTTAGCTCTTTCTATAACTTCACTTTTATTTTCTTTTTTAACAATAAGTGGTGCCTCCATTATATTCTGAACAGCTGTCATATGAGGAAAAAGATTAAAATTCTGAAAAACCATACCCATTTTTGTAGTGATTTTTCTTATAAGTTTCTTATTCTTTCCATCCAGCTCTTCGCCTTCAATAGTGATTTTGCCGCCATTTATCTCTTCTAAATGATTTAAGCATCTTAGAAATGTGCTTTTTCCTGAACCTGAAGGTCCTATTATTACAAGCACTTCTCCTTTTTTAACATTAACATTTATATCTTTAAAAACTTCTAGGCTTCCAAATCGCTTTGTTACATTTGAAGCTTCTATCATATATTCGTCATTTACATAGTCCAAATTTTCCATATTAAATCCCCCTTTATTCATATACACTTAATTTCTTTTCGAAAATTGAAAATACAGCAGTAAAAATAGTTGTCATCAACAGATACAATACACCAGCAGTTAAAAATATTTCTATAGGTTTAAAGGTGGTAGCATACATTTGCTGAGCAGATCTCATAAGTTCAACCATTGCAATAGTTGAAACCAAAGATGTATCTTTTAGCATAGCTATAAATTCATTTCCAACAGGAGGTATGATAACCTTAAAAGTCTGTGGAAGAATAATTTTTCTCATTGTTTCACTATAATTAAAACCTAAAGCCTTAGCTGCTTCGAACTGTCCTTTATCTATGGATTGTATACCACCTCTTATAATTTCCGCCATATAAGCACCACAGTTAAGTCCAAGTCCTATAACTGCAGCTCCAAAAGGTGTCAGTTTAAGTCCTATAAAAGGAAGTCCATAGTAGAAGAAGAATAATTGTAAAAGTAATGGCGTTCCTCTAAATATCCAAGTATAAAACCCAGACATAATTCTGAAAAAAGTATTCTTTGACAGTTTTAATAATGCTAAAACAATTCCGAGAAAAGTTCCTATAACTAATGTAATTACTGTTAATTCTACTGTCATAACAGAACCCTTCAAAAGAATGGGTAATGTTCTAATCATAACTCCTGTATCCAAAGTCTTCACTCCAATTCATATTTTTTAGTTTATACCAAAGTTAGGATTTAGCGGGCAAATCTAAATCCTAACTCACAATTTCTATTTTTCTTTATAAGCATCAAATCCAAACCATTTTATTGAAAGCTTTGACAAAGTTCCATCCTTTTGGAACTCTTCGATATTCTTCTGAATTTCCGCCTGTAATTCCTTGTCTTCCATTTTGATACCTATCCCCATAGGTTCTTTAGTTAATTGTTCACTCAAAACTGTATACTGATCCTTCTTGGAAGCTAGGTAATATCCTCCAACCTGTCCATCTACTATAACTGCTTCAACTCTTCCTATTAATAGATCCTGCAATTCCTCTGTAACTTTATCATATTTTTTAATTTCTTTAATTCCTGCAATTTTATTAGCAGCTGCTTCACTGGTTGCGCCTAGTTCTACTGCTACAACTTTTCCTTTTAAATCTGCTGAACTCTTAATTGTAGTATTGCCTGCTTTTACAACTATTATTTGTCCACCCATCAAGTATGGCCCGGCAAATGCTATCTCTTTCTTTCTCTCATCTGTCATGCTTAAGCCTGACAAAATAGCATCGAACTTGTTTGATTTAAGTGCTAAAAGTATTCCATTAAAATCTGTTGAAACAAATTCAGCTTTAACTCCAAGTTTTTCTGCAATTTTATTTCCCAAATCTATATCAAAGCCTACAAGTTCATTTTTATCATTTCTGTATTCCATTGGAGGAAATGAATCCTCAAGTCCAAATTTAATAGTTCCCGCTTTCTTAATATTTTCAAGTGAATTAGTGGTAGTTGTCTGTGTTGTAGTTTTGCCTGATGAACATCCTGCGAACAAAGCCACAGTAAATAATGTTGCCAGTAATAATGTCATGGATTTTTTAAAATTTTTCATATTTTTCTCCCCTTTTTAATTATACATTAAAGTTAGCATCACTTAACTTCATATAATAATTATACAATACCTATTATAAATATTCAATAGATTTTATAAAATTTAATACATTTTAATAAAGCCTAAAATTAAAAACCTAAGTCAAATCAGCCTTTTCAATAGCCTACACACTAATTTAGCTGCAAATTGATTATGCAGAATAAATGTTTTATCTATCCTGCATAATTATAATTTTGAATGCATATAAAATTGTAAATTTTCTAATAATTAAACCATAGCTTTTATTACAGCATCAGTGAATTCTGTAGTGGTAGCATTTCCCCCTAAATCCGGAGTAACACACTTTCTTTCTTTTAGAACCATGATAATTGCATTTTCTATTCTATCCGCAGCTTCAAATTCCCCTATATGCCTAAGCATCAGTACTCCAGATAAAACTGTAGCACATGGGTTTGAAATATTCTTGCCTGCAATGTCGGGCGCTGAACCATGTGCAGGTTCAAAAATTGCACCATCTAAGCCAATATTCGCTCCTGGTACAATTCCAAGTCCCCCAACCAGTGCGGATGCCAAGTCAGAAAGTATATCACCATACAAATTAGGCATTACAAGGACATCATATTTTTCAGGGTTTAATACAAGCTTCATGGCCATAGCGTCTACAATAACATCTTCAAATTCAATTTCCTTATAGCCTTCTGCTATGTTCCTTGCGCATTTCAGGAATAAACCATCGGATAATTTCATAATATTTGCCTTATGTACTGCTGTAACTTTTCTTCTTCCGTTTTTAACAGCATAATCAAAGGCATATTTTACTATATTATCGCTGGCTTTCTTGGATATTATCTTAATGCTCTCAGCAATATCTTCGCTAACCATATGCTCAATTCCCGCATATAAATCTTCAGTATTTTCTCTTACAACAACTAAATCTACATCTTTAAATTTAGAATCAATACCCTCATAAGTCTTTATAGGTCTAACATTTGCATATAGCTTTAAAGTTTGTCTTAATGTTACATTAACACTCTTAAATCCTTTGCCGACAGGAGTAGTAACAGGACCTTTCAAAGCAATTTTATTTTTTCTTATGGTTTCTATTACATGCTCAGGAAGTGGAGTACCATATTGCTCTAATACCCCTGCTCCAGCCTCTACAACTTCCCACTCAATGTTTACTCCGCTGGCATCAATTATCTTTCTTGCTGCAGCTGTAACTTCTGGACCTATTCCGTCTCCGGTTACCAAAGTTATCTTATGTATCATTCTATCGCCCCCAAAAATATATTCTATTATATATTTACCTTATTTAATTTGTTTGTCAATATTTTTCGAAAAAAAAGTCGGAGAAGCCTAATTTTCTCCGACTTTAACCATATTTAAAAGACCGCCTGATTTAATCATCTTCTTTTGTCTGTCTGTAATATTTAAAGCCATTGTATATTCATGATTTTTAGTAATATTTCTAACAACTACTTTAGCCTTATCCACTTGCGCTATAGCATCATCAATTACAAGTTCATCCATAACATCAATATCCTCATAATCCTTTTCTGATTCAAAAACTAGAGGCAAAATTCCGTTATTTATAAGGTTTGCCATGTGAATTCTTGCAAAGGATTTAGCAAATACTGCTTTTATCCCAAGATATACTGGAGCTAATGCAGCATGCTCTCTGCTTGAACCCTGACCATAGTTTGTTCCTCCTACTATAAATCCTCCGCCATTTTCCTTTGCCTTCTTTGGAAAATTTTTATCACTTGGAGTTAGACAATATTCAGAAAGATAAGGAATATTTGATCTATAAGGCAATAATTTCGCATTTGAAGGCATTATGTGGTCTGTAGTTATGTTATCAGATAACTTAGTTAAAACCTTTCCGATAACTTTGTTTTCTAGTGGTTTAGCACTTGGATAAGGTTTAATATTAGGTCCTCTAACTACTTCAACTTCTCTGCCATCTTCTGCAGGTTTTAGAATAAGATTGTCATTTATAATAAATTCCTTAGGCATAGCTATTTCCAAATCTGCACCTAATTCTCTAGGATCAGTGATATATCCTGTAAGAGCAGAAGCTGCCGCAACCTCAGGACTAACAATATAAACCTGTGCAGAAACGGTTCCAGATCTTCCTTCAAAATTTCTATTAAAGGTTCTTAGGGAAACTGCATCTGTACAAGGAGACTGACCCATTCCAATACATGGTCCGCAAGCACACTCAAGTACTCTCGCTCCTGAAGATACAATTGATGATAAAGCACCATTTTTAGCGAGCATATTTAATACCTGTCTTGATCCTGGTGCAATAACCAATGATACATTTTCATTTACCGTATTTCCTTCTAGAATTTTAGAAGTTTTCATCATATCTACATAAGATGAATTTGTACAACTTCCAATAGCAACCTGATTTACCTTGATGCCCTTTAATGAGCTCACTTTAACTACATTGTCAGGACTGTGAGGACAAGCTGCTAACGGTTCTAAAGATGATAAGTCTATTTCAACTTCTTCATCATAGGTTGCATCTGCATCTGCTTTAATTTCAATAAAATCCTTTTCTCTTCCTTGAGCCTTTAAAAATTCAAAAGTTACCTCGTCACTTGGAAAAATTGAAGTGGTTGCTCCAAGCTCCGCCCCCATATTAGTTATAGTAGCTCTCTGTGGAACAGTCAGGGTCTTGACACCTTCACCTTTATATTCAAATATTTTTGAAACCCCGCCCTTAACTGTAAGTCTTCTTAAAAGTTCTAATATAATATCTTTTGCAGAAACCCAAGGGTTTAGTTTTCCTATAAGACTTACTTTAACAATTTTAGGCATAGTAATATAATACTCTCCACCACCCATAGCAACAGCAACATCCAGTCCACCTGCACCAATTGCAAGCATTCCTATTCCGCCTCCAGTTGGTGTGTGGCTGTCTGATCCCAAAAGAGTATCTCCCGGAACTCCAAATCTCTCAAGATTTATTTGGTGGCAAATACCATTGCCAGGCTTAGAAAAATAAATCCCATGTTTTTTAGCTACAGATTGTATATAGAGATGATCATCTGCATTCTCAGGTCCTGACTGAAGCATATTATGATCAATATAGGCAACAGACCTTTTAGTCTTCACTCTATCAATTCCCATTGCTTCAAACTGTAAATAAGCCATAGTCCCAGTAGAATCCTGAGTAAGAGTCTGGTCTATCTTTATAGATATTTCTTCCCCGGCAATCATTTTGCCCTTAACTAAGTGTTTACCAATTATTTTCCTAGATACATTAAATCCCATTTGCACTCCTCCATTCATATGTAGTGTTTAGAATATAGTTGCATAGTATTAGTATACGTGGATTTAGGTATTGCACTGCAATACCTAAATCTAAATTATTATCAACTAACGCTAATCCCTATTAACTAACACTAATTAACTAGCTCTTCCTTCTTTTTTTTGTATAATTTCAGGCATGTGTTTCTCCACTAGTAATTCTAACTCATTATTGCCAATAATGGTAGTCCTGCCTTTAACATATTGTGCATCTACCCATTCTTTCATAAGTGCAACTCTTTTATCTTTTTTATCTATTTTATCTCCGTCTTTTAATCTGTAATAAGTATTGATCCATACCGCTATGCCTGCTAAACCTGAATACTCATTAACAGCAACTACCACAGGTCTTCCTAATATTTTATCAGTATCGAAAATATTATATATCTCCTCGTCCTTTAAAATTCCATCGGCATGAATTCCTGCTCTTGTTACATTGAACTGACTTCCAACAAATGGAGTTCTCTGAGGAATATCATATTTCATTTCTTTTCTAAAATATTCAGCAATCTCGGTTATCACACTAAGCTGCATATTTTTTGTACTTCCTTTAAATTGAGCGTATTCAAATATCATAGATTCCAACGGGCAGTTACCGGTTCTCTCTCCTATTCCTAATAAGGAAGTGTTTACAGATGAACATCCATACATCCAGGCTGTAGTGGAATTTGTAACTACAGCATTAAAATCATTATGACCATGCCATTCAATATTTTCCGGAGAAACACCGCAAACCTTTCTGAGCCCATGCATAATTCCTTGAACGCTTCTTGGTAGTGAAGCACCTGAGTATGGAACAGCCAACCCTAAAGTATCACAAGCACGGATTTTTATAGCAACTTTTGCCTCTTTTGAAAGTTCCATTAATTTTGAAACAAAAGGAACAACAAATCCATAAAAGTCAGCTCTTGTTATATCTTCTAAATGAACTCTTGGTTTAATCCCACTTACAAGTGCATCTTCAATCAGAGATAAGTACATATCTAATGCTTGCTTTCTTGTTTTGTTGAGTTTTTTGAATATGTGATAATCTGAACAAGACATAAGCATACCAGTTTCGTGTATACCCATTTCCTTTACCAATTTAAAATCTTCTCTATTTGCTCTAATCCAAGATGTAACCTCCGGGAATTTATATCCTCTCTCCATACAAACCTTGGCTGCATGTCTATCCTTTTCAGTATATAAAAAGAATTCTGTTTGTCTTATTATGCCTGAGTTATTGTCTAACTCATGAATGTAATCAAACAGTTTTATTATCTGTTCAGCTGAATATGGCGGCATTGACTGCTGACCATCTCTGAATGTTGTATCGGTAATCCATATGTTTTCCGGCATATCCATTGGCAATTGAACATTGTCAAATGTCACTTTTGGTATTTCGGAATATGGGAAAATATCTTTATAAAGATTTGGTGAATCTACATCCTGTAACCCATGTAGATAATCTGGTTGTTTTAGGCTACTCATAGTTTTGTCCCCCTTATATTTAAAATATTCATAAATATTGGCTTATCACAATGAAAACGTTTTTGAAATAATGCTATTACATTATTGCAATTATAATTTTATTTTTTTAAAATTATGCAATATATCCACCGCTCGTTTTATGCATGAATTTTGTATATTTATTAATATATGCCTTATTTTTTAATAATATAAGTACTAAACAAGTATATTTATGCTTATATAATATCACTAATAGCAAAATTAATCAAATATATTTTTTTGCATTTTGTAGTTTACATTCATTTTTAGTTCATATATACACCATTATGACACAAATAGGACTTATCAACGATACAATTGGCACTATTAAATATTATATAACATTTTAGACAAAAAACAACCCTTTATTTTTAATTATTCAACAATATTTATCTCTAAAGAAAATATTCAAAAAATATAATTGAGATTTAAAAATAGATTAATTTTTAAATCTCACAAAATACTTACATTATATATACAGATATAATACCTCTTATTATTTCAGAAAGATTTGATTGCTCATCCTTTGAAAGTTCAGAGCAAACAATTGGACTACATATAGTTATTGTCACTTCAGCTGGTTTAATAGCACCAAATTTATTACCCTCTCTTGCCATATAAGTCCCGTTAATTGCTACAGGAACAATTTGTACACCAGATTTAGTAGCTAGTTTCAAACTGCCCTTTTTAAACTCACCTAATACAGGACCTTTACTTCTTGTTCCCTCCGGGAAAATTGCCATGTTATAACCTTTTCCCAAATATTCTACTCCTTTATTTATTGCTTTCATGGATTCCCTAATATTTTCTCTATCAATAAAAACGCAATGAATTTTTTCCATCCAATAGCTTATAAATTTATACTTCAGCATCTCCTTCTTTGCGATAAACCCCATTGGTCTGTCTATGGCATATATAATCGCGGGTATATCAAAAAATCCTTGGTGATTGGATACAAAAAGGCAGTTGCCATCAGGCAGATTCTCTTTACCCTCAACGTTAATTTTTATCCCTGCGCGGTGTATACAAAAACCTGCCCATATTTTAAGCCATTTATTTAAATATTCTTCAGCCTCAAGGTCAGACTTCGTATTTGTTAAATAATCAAGTTTTATCTTTATAAAAAATGAAAATATCATGAATATTGCAAAAGAAAAATAATAATATATTGTTTTCATATTTGTACTCCTTAAATTTTATCATTGCATATATTATAACATATCGTTCAATATTTTTAAGTCTTTACTTATAAACAAAAAATGATAAACTTATACTTAGCACAAGTTTACTAGGAGGACTTTCTGATGAGAAAAAAACACATGAAACTACTTTTACTTTTTATTTCAATCATTATGATGCTAACAGGCTGCGGCGATGCACAGGTTTCAAATTCAAATGCACAAAATCAAAATATAATGAGAGTCCACTATATTGATGTTGGTCAAGGAGACAGCATCCTTATCCAGGTGAATAATAAAAATCTTTTGATTGATGCAGGTCCAAACGACAGTACGGATAATTTGATCTCATATTTAAAAAAACAAAATATATCAAAACTTGACTATGTTGTAGCTACTCATCCCCATGAAGACCACATCGGCGGTATGGCAGCAGTAATAAAAAAATTTCAAATAGGTGAATTTTATGCCCCTAAAATAATCTCTAGCACAAAAACCTTTGAAAGCATGACAAATGCATTGAAAAGTAAAAACCTTAAGATAAATTCAGCAAGGGAAGGTGTAACCATTGACCTTGGCAAAAACACAAAATGCGTTATGCTTGCTCCAAACAGTGAAAATTACGATAATATAAACAATTATTCTGCAGTAATAAAAATTACTTACGGTAATTCGAGGTTCTTGTTTGATGGAGATGCAGAAAAACTGAGTGAAAATGAAATTATAAATAAAAACTTAGATTTATCCAGTGACATACTTAAGGTTGGGCATCATGGGAGTACTTCATCTTCCTCCCCTGCTTTTTTAGATAAAGTATCACCAAAAGTTGCAATAATAAGCTGTGGAAAAGGTAATAACTACGGTCATCCTCATAAGGCTACATTGACAGCATTGAACAAAAGAAAAATACAGATATACAGAACTGATATTGATGGTACCATAGTTTTTGAAAGTGATGGAAATAAAATATTAAAAAAATAACTGCATTATATAATGCAGTTATTTTTTTAATATTAATATTTCTTCAAAAAATAAAAATGGCTCCGCGAAAAGGATTCGAACCTTCAACCTATCGGTTAACAGCCGAGTGCTCCACCGTTGAGCTATCGCGGAACGATTTTTGTTTAAACCTAAGTTTAAACTTTACCTGGCAGCGACCTACTCTCCCACAGGGCTACCCCTGCAGTACCATTGGCGCTTTGAAGCTTAACCTTCGTGTTCGGAATGGGAACGGGTGTTACCTTCAAGCCATTACCACCAGATTTCATTGAAAAGAACATTGCTGTTCTTTCAAAATTGCACAGAAAACAATATATTTTGGTCAAGCCCTCGACCTATTAGTATCAGTCAGCTGAACATGTTGCCAT
>Ga0268357_100276_pt1 | contig 75560 bp, 72 predicted proteins | sample BioMet10_FD_192466 | JGI IMG/M metagenome (GOLD analysis project Ga0268357, IMG submission 192466) | Sewage microbial communities from Oakland, California, United States - Biofuel 10 (Illumina Assembly) | ecosystem: Engineered > Wastewater > Sewage > Unclassified | place: USA: California... | reverse complement strand
ATACGATCCTGTTCTCTTCCCATTTTTACCTCACTGCGAATAAGTTTTTCTATTATTTTACTATACTCATTACAGATTGGCATGGAATCAGGTTAATTTGTGCGATTTTTTTTACCTTTTAAAGCTGTCCTCCATTTTCTTTTCACATACAAGCGAGCCAGATTCAAAAATTTCTAATTTTATATCGTGATATATTTCTTCAAATTCACAAATGATAGCTGCAAAAAAGTTAGTATATAATGAATGAGGCAATCCTATGGAGATCGTTCCTTTCTTTAACTTTGCTTTATCATATAAAAAATCTGTCATTAAATCAAATTCGCATACAACTTTTCGAGATCTTTCCAATAGTAACTTTCCAAATTCTGTTGGTTTTACACCCTTGGTTGAACGATAAAACAATGAAATCTTCATTTCATCCTCTAAGTTTTTTATTGCTTTACTTAATCCTTGTTGTGATATATGAAGATTTTCGGCAGCTTTAGAGAAGCTCTTGTCATTGCATACTTGAATGAAATATTTTATTTGCCAAATCTCCATTTTATGCTCCTTTTGTTAAGCTATTATATAACACTTATTCTACTATATTTAGACAGCTTATGACAATATATTGTATATAATTATATTTTATATTTTATATTTTAAAAAACAGGATTTTAAATCCAATACTTGAGATTTTAGTTTAATATTTGGAAAGTGGCTGTAGTAAATTTATACTTAGCTCGACACTGTAAAAACTTTATTTTTCCATCACATAAAGTTCACATTTTTTCTATCGATAATCAATTATAATGATAAAATCGAGGTGGAAAATAATGAGAATTGAAAGTTCATTAATTGATATGTCCAGCAGTCATAGTTATGCAAAGACTGAAACCTCAGAGGAAAGACTAAAATATTGGAATGAAAAAAACAAGACAGATTCAATTGAAATATCGAAAGAGGGCATTGATTTACTGAGTAAAAGTGATTTAAATGTTCAAAAAACTAAAGATGCGGATGAACTAGACACCACACTTTCTGATAAAGATAAACAAAAGATTAAAATGCTTGAAGAATTTATTACTAGACTTACTGGTAAGAAATTCAAATTTCATATTGTGGATAAAATTAGAGTAGATGAAGATTATTCTGAGTTTTTAGGTAAGATTAAGAATTTACAAAACAGCAAGATTAGTTCAGGAACATCACAAAGTAAGGGCTGGGGCCTTGATTATAGTTTTAGTTATTCTCACCAAGAGTCAGAAAAGATGACTTTTTCAACAAAGAGCGTCGTTAAAACTGGAGATGGCAGGACAATCGATTTTTCATTAGATTTAAACATGAGCAGAGAGTTTGTAAGCCAAACTAATATTAATATAAAGGCCGGGGATGCTTTAATAGATCCTTTGGTTATTAATTATTCCGGTAAAAATCTTAATTTGACTAACAATAAGATCTCCTTTGATATTAATATGGATGGGGGCAAAGAGCAAATTGCCTTTCCAAAAGATGGCTGTGGTTTTTTAGTTTTGGACAAAAATAATGATGGTACTATAAACGATGGTAAAGAATTGTTTGGCCCCTCCACCGGAAATGGCTTTGATGAGTTGAAAAAATATGATTCAGACAACAACAATTGGATTGATGAAAATGATGCTGTATTTGATAAGTTACAAATATGGACAAAGGATGAAAATGGCAATGATAAGCTATTTGCAATAGGACAGGCAGGAGTAGGTGCAATATATTTAGGCAATATTGATACTGAATACAGCTTAAACAATAATGCAAATGAAAACTTAGCAAAGATAAAATCCTCGAGCGTCTTTCTTAGAGAAGACGGAACTACTGGCACAATTCAACATATAGATTTTTCTGTTTAAAAACAGGCAGACCATTTGGACTGCCTGTTTTTATTTTCTTAAATTTGGTGAATCGAAGAAAAGTCCTGAAACTAAAATCTTCCCATCCTTTTCTGATACAACCACCTTAACTATAACATTATCCGTTTCTTTATCAAACTTTGCCTTATAAAATACTACCTGATAGTCTCCGCTTTTTTGAGTCTGCCAATATTCTTTTGTTTGATAAGTACCTATTTTAGGCAGTAGCTTATCATTCATGTTCTTAAAATAATCTTCAGTAAATGTATTTTTCATTTTTTCATCCATATCTTTTGTAAATGTATCATGATTATTATTTTTCATACTCTGAAGAATATTTTCTGCTACAGGGTCTACCTTATCCTTTAGAGAATTGTCACCAGCATTATTTGATGAACATCCTATAAATACTAATAAGGACAATGTGAAAATAACAATTAATATTTTTTTCATTTAACCTATACCTCCATATGATGTTTATTTACAAAGATTTTATCCCAATTTTTTACAAAAACATAGCTTCCCACAGCGACTATTGCACAAATGCCCTCTATTATCCATACATCCGAAATAATACCTTTTTGGAATAAAGCTGCAGGGAAATCAATGAAGGCATGAATTAATATAGCATAGAATAAATATTTGTATTTTTTGCTCTTAACTCCATATAAAACCACTAGTGAAAGTCCAATCTGTATCGAGAATGCAAATAACCTTTCAAATCCTGAGACTAAAAACATATAAGGTGCTGTATTTATAAGAGAGTTGCTTATTTGATCCATCAAAGTTTTTGATAGTTTACTTCCCAAAGCATTACTAATTCCACCTGAGTTTATGAGAAAAGAAAAATATAAACTTTGTATAACTGAAAGGCCTCCAATTAATATTGCTTCTATTCCTCCGTGCCCAATGCCATAAGCAATACCATCCTTTTTCTGAGTCCTTCCCTTAAGAAGAAATTTAAATCCTAAAAATCGTCCTGTCTCTTCAAATATTCCTGCTGCAAACGCTCCATATATTGCAAATATCCATGGATTACTATTAAGTATAATTGAAGAATTAAAATTGGTCTTTAAAAAATATATATGCATACTCCTCTCAAGCACCATTGCAAACAAAATAAAAATCCCTGCTCCTACCAAAATATTTAAAAATGATATTTTATATTTTTTATAGCAATAAACCGTTGTTGCTATCGGAACTCCTATAGACAAAATCAAACTTATTATCATATAAACTATGGCAATACCCTTTACCATTTAATATCCTCCATTTCAAATAATATTTTAATTTACTAAAGAAAACAAATCCCAATTGAAAACAACAATAACAGAATCGTACCTGCATATATTGCCTTACCTGCTGTAGTCCCAGCATTTACAGTCCAGCCTATTCCAAACCTTTTTTCAAGAAATACAGCCGGATCTTCAGGATTGTAGTATATAGAATTTGCAAATATCCAGTATCTGTCATCATCCCTATTGCATATTGCTGACTGTTTTTCTCCTGTTTCGAGCTTAAGTTTGCTCCCACCTTGACCGACTTTTACAGAAATAATTACTGAACTAATTACCATTATCATTGAAAAAACCAAAATAAATATCATGGATACTGTACTATTTAAACGCATAACCTGCATAACTTGTAAATTTGCTATGGTAAAAATTAAATTTATTGCAATAGTACTCCATATTAAATATATGCTCCAAACTCTCCTGAATATCCTGTTTCTTTCTTTTGACTCCTTGGGATTGATGCTGCTTATTTCCTGCTTTGCCCAGCCTATACTCTTGTAACTTATAAACATTACTACAGTAATGAACAAACCAAATAAAGGCATCTCATATATAAGCAGCTGCGATTTATGTTGGTATCCGTTAATTTGGCCGTTAAAATCCCAATGAGTTGGAACTTTATCCGGTAAATATGGATAGTAGTTCATATTAATAATTATATTAATAATCAATATTAATATTGGAATCATAAACCACCAGTATGAAGGGATATATTTCCCGCTCTTTTCCTTGCTAAAACTTGTGTCTACAATAACTATTTGTTTTTTTGTATTAAGCCAGGAATTTCTTTCTTTAAGTATCCTTACCTTTTTGTTGTAGCTATAATATATCATAAATATAATAAACAGAAATCCAAATACTGAAGCCATAAAAACACCGATGTGTTTAAAAGTATATATCAAAAAAGTTAGTATAATAATAACGGGTAAACCTATAATAAAGTTTGCCTTTATGAAATCTTTACCTATTGCCTTAAGTTCTGCATCTTCTCTTTTTTCTTCAGGTATTCTAACTCCAAGATATACATTTTTTCTTGTTAAATTTAAAGTTAAAACTTGAAACACAAGAGAAATCAGCATAACAAAGGCAGCAGTACCCGCTAAAAATGCATATTCGCTCATTTTATTAATCCTCCACCATTTTATAATCATTGAAAATTTTACAGCATAACTTTAAAAATTCTTCCAGGGTAAATCCCCGACACTTGAAATCAGCTATAATATAGCTTAGCTCCTCAGTTAAGTTTTCTTTAAATTCTTCAGTAGCTTCCGGAAGTTTTTCATTTATTACAGCCCCTTTTCTTCTGTCAATAATCACATATCCCTCTGCTTTTAAATTGTTATATGCCTTATTTACCGTGTGAAGATTTATACCTATATCCTCACCCATTTGTCTGACTGAAGGTAAGCTTTCTCCCGATTTCAGAGCGCCTGCCGCTATTCCAAGTATTATCTGCCTTTTAAGCTGCTCATATATTGGCAGTTCTGATTCAAAATCTATCTTTAAAAGCAAGTCATCACCTTCTTATTATTATATTTGTTATATATAGTATATAACAAATATAATAAGTTGTAAAGAACCTTATTTATATCTTTTCCTTTTTAACACAATCACCATTTTGCGAATATTATATACAAAATAGTTTTTTAGGCGGTGATTTTATGCGCAATGTGCTTGATATAGATAATAAAACCTTGGTCTATCTGACTTTTATCTTAGGAATTACAGCAGTATTGACTACTAGAAAAAACTACAGTGCTTTAGATCTAATTCCCGATGATACATCGATATTAGCTCAATTAATAGCAAAAAATAATAGTAAAAGTGATCCGATAGATGATTTAATAAAAATTTTCGGCTATACCTACGACCCCAAGCAGGATATATTTTATACCACAATGTATGCCTGGCAGAGAAAACTTGGGTATTGCACTTTATTTGATGAAGCAGCAGCTGTTTTTAGCATGATTATAGATTGTGAGCCTATTTATTTTGAATATGATAACAAAAGATGGTTTATTGGATTGTGGAAAGGACAATATGGTATGACTACTGGTGGTGAAATTGGCATATATTCAACAAATATGCCTAATATAAACATTCCTGGTGTTATTAATGGTGCCTTTTATCGCAGTGTTGCCGATGCAGATAGATTGCAGATGTCTTATACCTTAAATAAGAATGGCGTTCCTCTTCTAACAAGGGAAGATAGACATTGGTGGCTGGCTGGTTTTAAACTTGGTGAGTTTTCAGAGCCTTCAGAACTGACCATGGATATAAATATAACTTTAAAGGATGAAATAATGCGTAGTGCATTTGTGAGTGGATTAAAAAGTGCAGGATATTTAGATAGTGAGATATTTGTAAATGAAAATACTGTTAGTTTAGAATTTGATAAGCCACGTTCACCTCAACCAATAACTCGAACAATAAAAACAGATTGGGCAATACAAAGAAAAAACGAATTTTTATGCATTCTGTATCGGGATATCACTAAACCTTATTTTAATTCTTTGGATAAAATAAAAGCAGTTCAAAAACAAGCACCTGAGATATACAGATTAGTACGTGCATTAGTGGGATAAAAAATGAATACTACGTTAAAACGTATATCTAAAGTTTTTGAATCTGCTGAACAAATTTCATTTGATGATTCCTCAAATATTGTCCTTATGAGTGATTGCCATAGAGGTGATGGAAGTCCGGGAGATAGTTTTTACAAGAACAAAAACATTTATATTGCTGCACTAAACCATTACTATAAAAGAAACTACACTTATATAGAGATTGGTGACGGAGATGAACTTTGGGAAAACGGCAACTTTTCTGACATTTTACGCACACATAAAGATGTTTTTTTACTTTTATCAAAATTTTACAATAACAATAGGCTCTATTTTATTTTTGGGAATCACGACATGATAAAGAAAGATAAAAAATTCGTAAAAAATAATTTGTTTCCTTTATTCAAAAATGTTAAAATTCACGAAGGATTAATTTTGAAGCATAAGGAAACGCATGACAAGATTCTTTTAATTCATGGACATCAAGCAGATTATTTAAATGGCGAACTATGGAAGCTTAGTAAATTTTTGGTTAGACATGTGTGGAGACCACTTGAATCATTTGGGGTAAGTGACCCTACTAGCACATCATCAAATTTTGGAAAAAAAGAAGTACTAAAGAAAAAGCTTACTGAATGGGTTGCAAAAGAAAAATATATGCTTATTGCAGGACATACCCATAAACCAGTGTTTCCCGTAGTCGGTGAGCCGCCATATTTCAATGATGGAAGCTGTGTATATCCCGAGGGCATAACTGCTATTGAAATCAAACAGGGTGAAATAATGCTTGTAAAATGGTGTGTGAAAACACATGAAAACGGTACGCTGTCCATAGGAAAAGAAATAATGGCTGGTCCAAAAAAACTAAAATATTATTTTAATATTTATTAATTTTAAAAAAACTGATATGTTCCTAATTTGAAACTTTATAGACAGTTCGTAAGCTTCCTGTCGCAAAACAAAACAAGGCAGATTTTTTACTTTTAGTAATTTAGGGCGCCTTTATTGCGCCCTATTACAATTTTATTAATAATTTGGAGGATTTTATGTTTATATTGAAAAGTGAAATTGGATTTGATTCATCTCATTATCTAAGCGGATATGAGGGTAAATGTTCTAATATACACGGACATAGATATAGATTAGTTATAAAGGTTAGGGGAAATAAATTAAGGGAAAGCGGTTCAAATCGTGCCATGGTTGAGGATTTCAGCTTTATAAAGCTTATACTGAAAGAAATACATGATTTATTTGATCATAAATTAATTTTAGAAAATGATGAAATTGGAAAAAAATTACTAGGTGGATTAAAATTCTGTTCCCAAAAGTTTGATTATATTTTGGTGCCCTATAGGCCTACAGCAGAAGAAATGTCTCGGGATATCTTCAACAGGATAAAGGAAAAAGGTGTAAATATTTATGAGGTTGAGCTTTTCGAAACCCCTACAAATAGTTGTATTTATAGAGAGGAAGATTAAATGGTATACAATATTATAGAAAAATTTTTATCTATTGATGGGGAAGGGCCTACTGCAGGGGAAATTGCTACTTTTATAAGATTCGGAGGCTGCAATCTCTCCTGCATCTGGTGTGACACTGCATATTCAATTGATAGGAATGTAAAAGGAGAAACTTTAACTAAAGAAGAAATATATGATTATATAAAAGATAATGGTACAAAAAATGTTACGATTACTGGGGGAGAGCCCTTGATTCAGGAAGGAATTGAAGACCTGTTACATTTTCTTTCTAAGGATCAAGATTTATTAATTCATATAGAAACAAACGGATCAGTTCCTATCTACAATTTTAAAAAAATAGAAGCTTTAAAGAATGTGAGCTTTATAGTAGATTATAAGCTGCCAGCTAGTAACATGGAAAGCAAAATGGATCTAAAAAATTATGTGGTAATAAGAAGAAATGATGTTTGTAAATTTGTAATAGCTTCATTAGCTGACATGGTTCGGGCAAAAGAAATAGTGGATACGTATAAACTAGATAAAAAGTGTTTAGTTTATTTCAGTCCCATAACCACTAGTATTGAACCAAATCTTATAGTTGAATTTATGAAGGAATACAAAATGAACAATATAAGATTGCAGCTGCAGCTGCATAAAATAATTTGGCCGCTGGAGGCTAGGGGAGTATAGGATATGAATTTTCATCATAAGGAGAAAGAGAATATGAAATATGATAAGGCATTAGTAGTATTTAGCGGTGGACAGGATTCTACAACCTGTTTGTTTTGGGCAAAAAGAAATTTTAAGGAAGTTATAGCGGTATCCTTTGACTATAACCAGAAACATATTTCAGAACTTGAATGTGCAAAAAAAATAGCAAAAGAATTAAATTGTGAACATCACATTCTAGATATGAAGTTACTTGGTCAGCTTGCTCCGAATGCTCTGACCCGAAATGATATAGAGATTAAACAAGGCGAAAACGGGGAACTGCCTACTACCTTTGTAGACGGAAGAAATATGCTTTTTTTAACCTTTGCAGCAGTTCTGGCAAAGCAGCTAGGTGCTCGTCATTTAATAACAGGAGTATGTGAAACTGATTTTAGCGGGTATCCTGACTGCAGGGACATATTTATCAAATCATTAAATGTAACCTTAAACCTTGCAATGGATTATCATTTTGTGATTCATACACCAATAATGTGGATAAATAAAGAAGAGACCTGGAAAATGGCTGATGAAATGGGCGCGCTCCAGTTTATTAGAGAGAACACCACAACCTGCTACAACGGAATAATCGGAGAGGGCTGTGGAGAATGTCCTGCTTGCAAGCTAAGAAAAAGAGGCCTTGAAAACTACTTGAAATCAAAAGATATTTATTAGGAGTGTTTTATATGGAAAATCATTTTGAAGGAAGAAGTAAAGAAGAATTAAAGGGGATTAACCTGCTTGGAAATCAAGGTACAAAATATAAAACTCAATACGATCCAAGTATTTTAGAAATATTTGATAATAAACATATAGAGAATGATTATTTTGTTAAGTTTAACTGTCCTGAATTCACAAGCCTTTGCCCTATGACAGGTCAGCCGGATTTTGCTGCCATATATATTAGCTACATACCTGGTGCAAAAATGGTAGAGAGCAAATCACTCAAATTGTATTTGTTCAGCTTTAGAAATCATGGAGATTTTCATGAGGACTGTGTAAATATAATAATGAAGGACTTAATAAAGCTTATGGATCCAAAGTATATTGAAGTTTGGGGTAAATTTACACCTAGAGGCGGCATAAGCATTGATCCTTATTGTAACTTTGGTAAACCTGGCACCATATTTGAAGAAATGGCTAAAAATCGTTTATTTATGCATGATATGTATCCTGAAAGGGTTGATAACAGGTAATGTAAAAGCATGATTAAAAATGTGATTTTTGTGCACTCCAGTAAATGTAAATATTGTGTTATAATATATATTATATTTGTCCTAGAGGTACCGGATTAAATTAACTGGAGGTAATTATGGAGAATGTAGGGCTTGTGCTTGAAGGTGGAGGTATGAGAGGATTATATACCTGCGGAGCATTAGAATTATTTATGGAAAAAAATTTATATTTTAATTACATTATTGGAGTATCTGCTGGTGCATGTAATGCTGTTTCATACATTTCAAAACAAAAAGGAAGAAATAAAAAAGTAAATATAGATTATTGCAGGAACTGGAAATACATGAGCTTTAGAAATTTATTATTTGGTAAATCCTTTATAGGAATGGATTTTATCTTTGACGAAATTCCCAATAAGCATGTTAAATTTGATTATGATACATTTTTTAAATCAAATTGCAAATTTCTAGTGGGGGTAACTGACTGTAAAACCGGAGACCCATTATATTTAAATAAAGAAGATTTGAATGACAAATTTGATGCACTAAGGGCTACTTCTTCCTTGCCGCTTATATGTCCTATGGTTAACTTTAAAGGCCATGAATTTTTAGATGGGGGAATTTCTGATTCAATTCCTATAGTTAAATCCATAAATGATGGAAATATAAAAAATATTATTATTCTAACTAGGGATAAAGCTTACAGAAAAAGTCCAGTAAAATTTGCTAATTTAATAAAATTTAAATATAAGAAATATCCTCTTTTAGTTCAATCTTTATTAAACAGATATAAAAAATACAATGATACTTTGGATTTTATTGAAAAACTTGAAGCGGAAGGAAGTGCCATTGTAATAAGACATTCAAAAGGATTAAATGTTGGAAGACTTGAAAGAAATCCTAAAAAGCTTATTGAGACATTTGAAAAAGGATATAGCGATGCGGAAATTTCATATGAAAAAATAAAAAAATTTATAAAAAAAGCATAGCATCTTATAATGCTATGCCAATTTTTTATACAAATGAATCTTTATAGAAGCATAAATTAAGCTATTGTTCCTCTTTCCGAGGAATACTTCTCATATTCCCTACTTTCCATTATATTATTAATGGTATCCACTACTTTCCACACATCTTCAAAACTTGTATATAAAGCAATTGGAGCTAATCTGATAACATTAGGATATCTAAAGTCTGGTACAACTCCCTTTGCCTTTAAAACTTCATTAATTCTAACTGCCTCATCATGTTCTAATGCTACATGTCCCCCTCTTTTGCTATCTTCTCTAGGGGTTCCAATCGTAAATCCATAAGGAACCAATATATTGTCAATCAGCATCATTAAATAATCAGTAAGCTTTAATGATTTTTCTCTTAAATTTTTCATCCCTGCTTCATTAAATAAATTTAAAGACCCTTCAAGAGGTGCCATGCTGAGCATATGAGGAGTTCCGACTTGCCAAGCTCCTGCTGTATTTTCAGGAATAAAATCCTGTGCTAAATCAAATTGTTTAGACTTATTATAGCCAAACCAACCTGCCATACCTGGACCATTTTTCAAATGTTTCTCATTTATATATATACTTGCTGTCCCTCCAGGACCATTATTTAAGTATTTATAATTACACCAAAATGCAAAATCCACATCCCATTTATCAAATTCATGAGGTACAGAGCCTGCGGAATGACAACAGTCAAATCCAATTATTATATTTCTCTTATGTGCAGCCTCCGTAAGTTTTTCCATATCCAAAAGCTGGCCGCTTCTGTATAAAACTCCTGGGAGCAGAATCAATGCCACATCATCTTTCATATTGGAAATTATATAATCTTCATCCAGTGTTCTGCCATCACTACTCTCTATAACTACCAGATTTTCTTTTGGATCAAGCCCTCTTAACTTTAGATGGCTTTCCACAGCATATCTATCTGATGGAAAATTTAATATATCTATCATTAACTTGTTTTTTTCATTTGTTGGATTAAAAAAAGTTGAAAGCATGCAATGCAGGTTTAAAGTTGTAGAACTATGAATTATTAGTTCTTCAGCCTTTGCCCCTACCAAAGGTGCCTGAAGCTTAGCTAAATTTTCAGCATAATAAAACCAAGGTACTTTAGCATCTCCCCAACCATTAATCCCGAGTTCTTTCCACTCATTTAATACTCTTAACAGGCTTTCTTCTGCATCCTTTGAAAGCAGACCCAAGGAATTCCCGTCCATATATATTTCTTTTTCATTTAAATAAAATCTGTCACGATACTTTCTTAATTTGTCTTCTCCATCGAGATGTTTAGCATAATTTAATCCTAATTTATCCATAAATTCTCCCCCTTTAATAGTATATATGAGCCTAAATTAAAATTTACAGGCACTTATCCATTTCCTTTAATCCATTTAAAATTATCTCTTTTTCCTCTTTAGTAAAAATTTTGGTAGTTATTGCTTCAAAATTTTCTACAGTTTTCCAGGCATCCTTTTGAATATTAATTCCCAACTCAGTTAAGTTTATTTTTTTTGTTCGTGCATCTTCACTATCGGATTCACGGTAAACAAGCTTCTTTTTTTCTAAAATATCCACTGTTCCAGTTAAAGTTGCTGGAGTAACAGATATTACTTTTAATATTTCCTTCTGAGACAAAGGACCCTTTTTCAAGAGACAATTAAGCACCCTAAATTGTGAATAGGTAATTCCTAATGACTCCAGTTGTTCATTTAACAAAAGCGCCGATTTTCTTGCCACTTCTTGAACATAATATCCTATGTGATTACTAAAATTTGTTTTCATAATTATTTAGCCCCCTAAATATATTTTAGAGCGAATACTTAAAGTTGTCAACTTTTTATTTAAATAAATTTGATTTATCAGATAAACTATGTTACCCTTATTAGGAACTTAAATTTATAGTAAATAATGCAACACAGATATATTTCAATAAGTAAGTAAAAATATGATTTATTACTGTCATATTTTTATTGGTGAATTATTACAAAGAGTTTAAGAATTTAAAATTTCGGAGGTACACATTATATGAATGGTACAGTAAAATGGTTTAATGGAGAAAAAGGATTTGGATTTATTACAGGAGACGATGGAAATGATGTTTTTGCACACTTTTCTCAAATAAATTCAGAAGGTTACAAATCACTTCAAGAAGGTCAAAAAGTTTCTTACGACGTGGTTAAGGGACCAAAAGGTCTTCAAGCAGAAAATATCACTATTATCTAATTAATAAATATTTTACCTCTTAAACAATATAACTGTTTAAGAGGTTTTATTTATATAAGGCAATTTATAAGTAAAATTTTATAATATATTTTTGACTAATGCTTTAGGTATTTCTTTATAATCTTAATATAAAAAAATTTTTGAAGGTGATATTTTATATGGGTAAACTAAATAGTTTGTTAAAACTTAAGCCGTTCTTAAAAAAATATAGACTGCTTTTTGGGTTTGGAATATTGGGAATGATAATTAGTTCTATAATAGCCAATCCTATACCTTACATAATAGGATATATAATGGATAAAGTTCTTATAGGAGGTAAAAGCCAAGTCACCCTTTATTATTATGTTATAATAATAGCTTTTTTATATCTTTTAAGATATATTGTCTCCATAGCTTCAAAATATATGTTTGTTAAAATAAGCAACCTAGTGGTCAATGAGATGAGATATTCCGTTATGGACAAGGTCATAGATTTGCCCATGACATATTTATCAAGTACTGAAAAGGGTTATGTTCAAAGTAGAATATCTGAATGTAACTCTGTTGGAACCATTTTTTCACCCTCAATTGTCAGCATAGTTTTAAGCTTAATTGATGCTGCATTGGCACTTATAACTATGTTTGCCATAAACTATAGGTTAGCTCTCGTAGTTTTTGTTTTAACACCTGTTTTTTTCTTTTCTTCAAAAGTATCCGCTGGTGGATTTATGAAAAGTACATTGCAGATGTATGAATCCAGTGCGATTTTAAACGGAGAGTGTTTTGAAATAATGAATGGCATTGAGGATATAAAAATACTTAATGGTAAAGCCACTCATCTCAAAAAGTTTAAAAATAAACTGGATGAGCTTATAAAAAGCAGCGTAACGCAAAGTAAATCCATACTTTTATTCATGGAGAACATAACATTGATTAATAATTTTGGCTCCCTTTTAATATTACTTATTGCAAGTATAATGATAATGAAAGGACAATTTACAATAGGTTTATACACCTCATTTTCATTATATATTGTAAAGGTATTTGGTAGTGTTCAAGGCCTTGCAACTATAGGTACTACAATAAAACCTGTGTGCCTCAGTATAGAAAGACTGTATGAACTTCTGGAAATGAAAGATGAAAACACAGGTAAAAATCAATATTTAAACAGTAAAATACAATCAATAAAGATAGAAAATCTAGCCTTTAAATATAACGAAAATGCAAAAAATGTTCTGGAATCATTTAATCTTGAGATAAACAAAGGTGACAAGGTTCTTATTAGGGGTGAAAACGGTTCAGGAAAATCCACATTTATTAAGCTGCTGCTTGGTTTATATATCCCATCAAAAGGGAAAATATCGTACAACAATATTGATTCATCTTTGATCAATAATAAAAGCCTAAGAGAAAAAATCAGTATAGTATCTCAAAACATATTTCTTTTTCGAGGAACAGTACTGGATAATATATTATATGGTCAAGTTCAAAAAAATCGTGAAGATGTGGAAATACTCATAGAAAATTTAAACTTAAGGGAATATATCGACAGGCTGCCAAAAGGCTTAGATTCTGAAATAAGTCAAAATACAGCTGGCATATCAGGCGGTCAATCCCAAGTTATAGCATTTATAAGAGCCATGCTTTCTAATAAAGATGTAATGATTTTAGATGAGCCTATTTCAAATGTAGATGCTGAAACAAAGGATATAATATTAAATATATTAAACGGGAACAAATTTGATGGAATATTAATTGTTATTTCTCATTTAACTGAGGGAATAAATTTCAACTCCAGTTGCACTTTAAATGTAGACAATATACAATTGTAGTAAACAATTTGAATTTAAATTCTCAATAGCAGTAAAGGAGGATGAAAAATTGAAACTTATATCATGGAATGTTAATGGACTTAGAGCTTGTATTCAAAAAGGATTTTTAGATTTTTTTAAAGAAATTAATGCGGATATGTTTTGTATTCAGGAAATAAAATTACAAGAAGGCCAACTTAACCTGGACTTGGAGGGTTATCATCAATTCTGGAATTATGCAGAGAAAAAAGGTTATTCCGGCACAGCAATATTTTCTAAAATTAAACCCATAAGCTATAGTTTAGGAATTAATAAAGAAGAACATGACAAAGAGGGAAGGGTTATCACTTTAGAATTTGATGATTTTTATCTAATAACAGTATACACTCCTAATTCACAACAGGAATTGGCACGACTTAATTACAGAATGCAGTGGGAAAATGATTTTAGAGCCTATATAAAAGCCTTAGATGACATAAAGCCTGTAATTATATGTGGAGATCTAAATGTTGCACATAAGGAAATAGATCTTAAGAATCCTAAAACTAATATAAAAAATGCAGGCTTTACCATTGAAGAGAGAAATAAATTCACAGAATTCTTAGATAAAGGCTTTATAGATACCTATCGTTACTTTTATCCAGATAAGGAAGGCGCCTATTCCTGGTGGTCATATAGATTTAATGCCAGAGCAAATAACGCAGGATGGCGTATAGATTATTTCTGCACATCGGAAAGAATTAAGGAAAAATTGGTAAGTGCGGATATACATTCTAAAGTAATTGGATCCGACCACTGTCCTGTTGAACTGATTATAAATTAAGTATTAGAGGCGATATGTAATGGTAATAAATAAAAAAATTAGGCTTGCTACTGATGATGATAGTGTTCCAATTTCGGAGATTTACGCTCCTTTTATAAGAGATACCATCATCACTTTTGAAAATGAAGTACCAACTATAACTGAGTTTAGAAAAAGAATATCCGACATTCAAAAGAAATACCCTTGGCTTGTGTGTGAAATTAACGGTAATATTGTAGGATATGCATATGCTTCTCAATTTAATGAACGTGCAGCCTATGATTGGTCAGCAGATTTTTCAATTTATATAAATCCTGAGTATCACAGAAAAAACATAGGTAAAGCATTGTATTTCTGCTTATCAGAATTATTAAAATTACAAGGTTATTGCAACGCTTATGCTGGAGTTACTTTACCTAATATTAATAGCGAAAGTCTGCATCAGTCATTTGGTTTCAAATCAATAGGCGTTTACCAGAATGCAGGATATAAATTGGGAAACTGGTATGATGTGAAATGGTTTGGGCTAAAAATTCAGGACTATCCTAAATCACCCACTGTACCAAAAATAATTGATGAAATAAAAAGTTCTCCTGAATTTAACATAATAATTCAGAAGTCCCAGCAGATGATAAATTATTAAAATTGTCGATATATGCGGGTACCTGGTACCCACATATATCGCAATGCCAATTAAATGCCCTAATCTATGAGTGAAGTATACTTATCTATAATATTTTCTACTACATTTTCAATTTCACTATCATTCACTACACGAAAATGACTATATTTTTTATAGAGCTCATACCTCTCATTATAAAGATCATATAATTTATTAACTCCATCTTTTAAAAGGGGCCTCTTGGATATCTCAACATCCCCTGCAATGTTCTCTATAGGTCTATCAATAAAAATTATAACTCCATTTTTTTTAAGCCTATTTATGTTTATATTATTTTTCACTACTCCTCCTCCAGTTGCTATTACTAGGGAGTGGTCCATGCTTAACCTTAGAATAGCCTCACTTTCAAAGTTCCTAAAATGACTTTCACTCACACTAAAAAGCTCAGGGATGGATTTACCGCTATACTTTTCTATATACTCATCCACGTCTACAAATTTAAGTCCTAATCTCCTGTTCAAAGCTTTTGCTATTGTTGTTTTTCCTGAGCCAGGCATACCAATTAGGACTATATTCTTACCCATTACTACTACCTCTAAATTTTATTTCATTGTATAATTCCTCTACAAATTCATAGCTGAATTTAGTACCCTGCCAAATTTCCTGGGAAGCTGCAGCCTGTGCCACCAGCATAATAATACCATTTGCAGTTCTAAGTCCTAGCTCTCTTGAATTTTTCAAAAATAGCGTCTCAACTGGATTGTAGATTAAATCCACAGCCACAGAAAATTTGGATAAAACACTACTGTCAACTGGAGACTTATCCATTACAGGATACATGCCACAAGGGGTGCAGTTTATAATTATATCCTGATTTTCTATATTATTAACGTCACTATAGGATATTATTTTACACTCTTTTATTTTTTCAAATGCCTTTTCAGGATCCCTGCTTACATAAGTAATTTCACTTACTCCATTATCAATAAGATATTGTACTACCGCCTTAGATGCTCCGCCCACTCCAAGTATTACAGCTTTTTTATTTAAAATATCAACTTCAGCTCTTTTTAATGTGAATCCAAAGCCATAATAATCTGTATTACACCCAATAAGGCCATCTTCACTGAATGCAACAGTATTAACCGCTCCTATTTGTTCAGTTTCTTTAGAAAGTCTATCTAAATACTGCATAATTTCTATTTTATAAGGAATAGTTACATTTACACCTCTGCATCCAAGGGCTTTCAGCCCATCCACTGCGGACTTTAGATTTTCCCTTTTCACCTCAAACAAATTGTATGTTCCATCAATATTTAACTTTCTTAAAATTTTATTTTGTATTTGAGGAGAAAGACTATGCCCTAACTTTTCCCCAATCAATCCATAGAAATTACTCATTTGTATTAATTCACCTCGGCTCTATAATTTCCCAGAAATTTATAATTCAATCCATCGGCTTTAATGCTTTCAAATATATTTTTTGCACTCTTACTTAACATATTTCCCTGGAAATCTATGTAAAAAGAGTATTCCCAAGGTTTTCCTATAATAGGTCTTGATTCTATCTTTAACAAATTAGAATTATTGTCCGCAAAATGCTTCAAAACACTGTAAAGTGCTCCGACCTTATGAGGAAGAACTGCAACTATAGTAATCTTCTCAGAGTTCTCATTAAGTTCAACTTCCTGTCCTATTATTATAAATCTTGTATAATTATTGCTATTATCATTTATATTTTCCTTCAAAATATCAAGCCCATATATTTCTGCAGCTTTTCTGCTTGCCACACAAGCTTTGCTTCTTAAATTTTCACTACTAATATATAGGGCACTTTTTGCAGTATTGTGATAAGGAATAAGTTTCCAATCAGAATGAGCATCCAAATATTCCTTTGACTGCATAAATCCCTGCAGGTGAGAATATACCTCTTTTATTTCTGATATTTTTACACCCTTGACCCCAAGCAGATTTTGGTCCACCTTAATGCACTTTTCACCAACAATATAAAATCCGTATTCCCCTAAGAGATCATAAACCTCAGAAATTCCTCCTGTAGATGAATTTTCTATAGGTAAAATCCCGTATTTTATTTCCCCTCTGCCAAGTGCATCAAAGATGCCTCTAAAGCTTGAATAACATGAAGCATCTGTATCTTTACCAAAGTACTCTATTAAAGCCTGATGGCTAAAAGAAGCTTTAACCCCTAGAAATCCTACTTTATATTCATAATCACATTCTTCCACTCTATCTCATCCTTTACTAAATATTATCCAATATTGCCATAGCCGTAACTGCTTCCACTACAGCAACTGCCCTTGGCACAATACATGGATCATGTCTCCCTTCAATCTCTAATTTATCATTTTCATTTCTTTCAATATTTATAGTTCTTTGAACCTTTCCAATTGAAGGAGTAGGTTTAATTGCCACTCTATGTATAATCGGCATACCGTTTGTGATTCCTCCCAGAATACCACCATTATTGTTGCTATATGTCCTTACTTTATCTCCTTCAATGTAGTATTCATCATTAGCCTGGGATCCCTTCATTTTTGTTATATCAAAACCTGTACCAAATTCTACTCCCTTTACTCCCGGGATTGAAAACAACAAATGTGCTAAAGTACTTTCTACTGAATCAAAAAACGGTTCTCCCATTCCTACAGATATATTTATAACTGCGGTTTCTATAATTCCCCCCAGAGAATCCTTTTCCTCTTTTGCTTTTAATATTGCTTCCTTCATTATTTTTGAGACACTATCCTCAAGCACAGGGAATGAATTCATCCTTAATAAATTTAAAATTTCCTCATTTACAGTAACCATATCAAAGCTTTTGTCTTCTATTTTATCTATGCTTTTAATATGACTTCCTATTTTAATGCCCTTTTCCTCTAAAACTTGTTTACAGACTGCACCTGCAAACACAAGCGGAGCTGTGAGCCTTCCTGAAAAATGACCTCCTCCTCTGTAATCATTAAACCCGTTGTACTTAACAAACCCTGTAAAGTCGCCATGGGAAGGTCTCATTAAATCTTTTGTTTTTTCATAGTCTCCTGAATGTTGATTACCATTAAAAATCACTGCACAAAGAGGTGTTCCTGTGGTTTTCCCATTAAAGAAACCGCTCAGTATTTGAAAGCTGTCTCCCTCAAATCTAGGGGTAGAGAGCTCACTGTTACCAGGAGCCCTTCTATCCATTTCACTTTTTATCTTATTTAAATCAAGTTCTATTCCTGGCTTTAGTCCATCTATGTTTATTCCCACAGCCTTGCCATGAGATTCTCCAAATATCGAAAATTTAATATTCTTCCCCCAAACTCCACTCATCCATTGTACCTCCAAGCATTTTAAAATGTTTCCAAAAATCCGGATAAGATTTTCTCACACATAAAGCATCCTTTACTATAACAGGCTCCTCACATTTAATAGAAGCTACTGCTAAAGCCATAGCTATACGATGATCACCCCAGCTTTGAACAGTTCCCCCTTTAAGAGATTTCTTTCCTTTTATTATCAATCCATCCGCTCTTTCTTGTATATCTGCTCCAATTTTATTAAGTTCGCTGCACATTGCCCTTAACCTATCACATTCCTTAAGCCTGAGCCTTTCAGCATTTACTATTTCTGTAGTACCTTCGCTTAAAGCAGCTAGCACCGCAACTATCGGTACAAGGTCCGGGCACTCTGAAGCATCAAAAGTTATCCCTTTAGTTCTTGATGGAAGACCTTTAACTTTATTTCCTTCTATTAATACCTCGCCACCCATACTTTTTAATATATCGACGATGGCCTTATCTCCCTGAAGTGATTTCATGTTTAACCCGTCACATTCTATGTCAGCTCCTAAAAGACCTGCTGCAAGCCAGAAAGCTGCTTGAGAAAAATCTCCCTCTATACTGCAGTCTTTAGATTTAAACTTCTGATTTCCCTTAATAGCAAATTCTTTATAATCTTTATTGTCCACATTCACTGAAAAATCCTTAAGGGTATCTATTGTTAAATCCACATAAGGTTTAGATTCTAATTCTGATGTAACTGTTATTTTTGAATCCCCGTTCAATAGCGGAAGTGCAAATAATAATCCACTTATGAACTGAGAACTCACATTACCTTTAACCCTGTACTCACCAGGTTTCAATTTTCCATCAACAATTAAAGGAAGATTTCCATTTGAATTTTTGTAATCTATCTTTTGATCTTCAAATATTTTATAGTAAGGTCCAAGAGGTCTTGATACAAGTTCCCCTTCGCCCTTAAAAACTGCTTTCTTTCCGGTTAATGCTGCTATTGGTATCAAGAATCTTAATGTGGAACCGGATTCAACACAGTCAATATTATCATTTTTAACATCCAGCTGCTTTGCACCTCTGATTTTAAGGGATTTATTATCCTTTACTATATTTACTCCAAAATTTTTCATAGCCCCGCAAGTTGCATCTATATCTTGAGAATAATTTACATTATCGATATTGCTTACACCATCAGAAAGCCCTGCACAAATTACCGCCCTGTGGCATATGCTCTTTGAAGATGGAACTGTAACTGTTCCATTTAGTTTACTTGGATTGAGGACTACATACTTCATTTTACAACCTCCTAATTTTAATTTTATATATAATCTTTCAAATCATCAATTCTTATTTTCTTAATAATTCCTTCTCCTATTTTTTTAATAATTATCAAATTTATATTTTCTCCACTATTCTTCTTATCCAAAACTATAGCACTGTCAATATTTTCTCTCTCCATTTTTGGTGCATTATATGGGAGTTCAAATCTTTTTAAGATCTCTTCTATACGTTTTGACGTACCCTCTTCAGTCAGATTAAGCTTCTCGCTGTTACGGGTTATATGAATCATTCCTATGGCCACCGCTTCTCCATGGGTGTAATCTTTATAGTTAAAATACTTTTCCACTGCGTGCCCTAATGTATGACCAAAGTTTAGAAGCATTCTTTCTCCAAAATCCCTCTCATCCACTTCTACCAATGTTTTTTTTATACTGCAGCATTTATATATTAATGAATCAATATTCTCTAAAAGTTCATCATCATTTTTATAACTCATCAATTCATCAATGATGGATTTGTCCCTTATGCATCCATATTTTATAATTTCAGCCAACCCATCATGAAAAAATTTTTTATCTAGTGTTTTTAGAAGTTCTGGGTCAATAAAAACTGCTTTAGGATGATAAAAGCTACCCACTAAATTTTTACCCCAAGGCAAATCCACTGCTACCTTACCGCCTATACTGCTGTCTACTTGAGCCAGTAGTGATGTGGGAATCTGGATATAAGGTATTCCCCGTAAGTAGGTAGAAGCAGCAAATCCTCCCAAGTCCCCAACAACTCCACCCCCAAAAGTTAAAATAAGGTCTTCCCTAGTTAGCTTGAATTCGGAAAGTTTTCCATATAATTCTTTAAGAGAATCTATCGATTTGCTTTCCTCACCAGGTTTAATGGATATAATCTTTGTTTCAAAACTGTTATTAATAATAGTTTTTTCTAGGCTTGAACCATACAGTTTTTTTAAATTATCATCTGTAATTATTGCAACTTTTCTTGAACTGTAGTTTTCCTTTAAATATTCACCTATTTTAGTAATGCTGTTTCGATTAATAAAAATTTTATATTCATTATTCCCTAGTTTTATTTCAAGCACTTTCATATTTACACCATCATCTTTCTTCTATTAAGGGAGGCACTTTCGAAAATATTATCTAAAGTATTTTTATCCTCCGACAATATTGCACTTTTTATTTTTTTTATGCTCTCTTCAAATTTTTCAATCTCATCAATTAAATTTTCAGAATTTAATGTAAAGAGCTGTGACCATAATATAGAATTTATAACTGCAACCCTGGTTGCATCCTTAAAGCTTCCTCCTGCAAACATGCCTATGTTGTCCGCAGAAGCATTTGAATTCATAAGCGATACTGCTATCACATGGGGGAGCTGGCTTGTAAAGGATATTATCCTGTCATGCTCCTCTGGGGTTATGGAAACTACATTTATACACCCTATAGCTTTTGCCATTTTCTCTATTAACTCAATATTTTCTTTTCTATTCCTTTCTACAGGAGTTATGATATAGTTTGCACCTTTGAAAAGATCCTGGGAGGCTGCTTGAAGTCCCATTGTTTCCTTGCCAGCCATAGGATGGCCTCCTACAAAATCCAACTCCTTTGGAAGAAAGAGGTTTACTTCTTCAATTATTCCGTTTTTTATTCCACAAGTATCTGTAATAACTGCATTTTTTTTAAAATTATGCATATTTTGCTTTATAAATTGCACAGATTCCTGAGGATAGAGTGCTATGATAACCAAATCTGCTTCGCTTAAAACTGTTTTTCCATCTTGGCATCCTTTGTCAATAATACCATTTTTAACAGCCTGTTCTAGAACCCTAGCATCCATATCAATTCCGCATATTTGACTGGGCTTTAATCTTCTGAGTGCCATGGCATAGGATCCTCCTATAAGTCCAAGCCCTACAATAGCTATATTTATTTTAAAATCGCTAAAATCTGAATCCTCCAATTAAATCACCTTTTTCTCCAAATTTGCCATTACGCTTAAACTTTCCATTAGTGTTTTAAATCTTTCTGGTTTTATAGACTGCTGTCCATCGCATTTAGCATTTTCAGGATCATTGTGCACTTCTATGATAAGTCCGTCTGCTCCCACAGCTATTGCTGCCTTTGAAAGCGGTTCTACCATCCACCACATTCCTGCTGCGTGGCTTGGATCTACGATAACTGGAAGATGACTTAATCTCTTTATTGCAGGAATTGCACTTAAATCCAAGGTGTTTCTAGTATAAGTTTCAAAGGTCCTTATGCCTCTCTCGCACAATATTACATTTTCATTTCCTTCTGACATAATGTATTCGGCAGACATTATTAGTTCTTCGATGGTAGCGGATAATCCTCTCTTTAAAAGTATTGGTTTTTTTGTCTTACCCAGTTCCTTTAACAATTCGAAGTTCTGCATATTTCTGGCTCCTACTTGTATAATATCTACACTCAGAACAAATTCCTCAATCATATCTGCAGACATAATTTCTGTTACAATTGGAAGTCCTGTTTCCTGCCTTGCAATTTTTAGGAGCTCCAGACCTTGCATTTTTAAACCTTGAAAGCTGTATGGCGAGGTTCTTGGCTTAAAAGCTCCTCCCCTTAAAAATCCTGCTCCGCATTCCTTTACTTTTCTCGCAATCTCAACAATCTGATCTTCACTTTCAACAGAACAAGGTCCTGCCATAACTGTAAGCTTATCTCCTCCTATGGTCTGATCATTTATTTTTACAATGGTATTATCAGGGTGAAACAATCTATTTGCAAGTTTATATGGCTGCTGCACCTTTGTTACTCTTTCAACATGTTCATTTGCTTCAACCTTGCTTGGATCTATTCTTGTTGTATCTCCCACAAGCCCGAAGATGCATTGGTTTTCTCCCTGTATTTCACTCACTTTGCAGCCCTCCATCTCTATTCTTGTTTTTAATTTATCTATTTCTTCTCTAGTTGTATCAGGTCTCATAATAACTATCATAAATTAACCTCCTTAATTTTTAATTAAATATTTTTTAATAATTCCGTTACCGGATGGGAATTATTAAAAAAAAATAAGGCTCTAATGAGCCTTATCATATAAACAAAATTTTATTGTATTAATCTAGCAGAAATTTACTGCTAGATAAAAACTTTAATTTATTAAACTCATTGTGAAGTGGAATATATATTTTTGTGCAGAAAAAATAACCAGCGCTAAAATAAAGATAGCTCCAGCTATAATAAAAATAATATTTTCCGCTTATTCCCTTTCCAATGATATTTTCCATAATAGAATCCTCCAAATAATTTAAAATTTATATTAAGTGTTATTATATCACCATATATTTTAATGTCAACTGTATTTTTTAATTATTTATTAATACTTTTTTTATCTCTGATATAAATTTTGCTGTATTTTCAATAGTTTGCTTCTTGTTATTTGCTTCTGATATTTTTTTTATTATGGCGCTTCCCACAATAACAGCATCGCAATAATTTTTATATTTATCTGCCATTTCTGCATTTGATATACCAAAGCCTAATGCCTTAGGCATATCTGTATATTGAGACACTATTTTCATGTATTCCTTAATATCTGTTCCTATCTCCTGCCTTACGCCGGTAACTCCATTAGTAGACACACAGTATACAAATCCTTTTCCGTTATTCGTTATTTTCTTTATTCGTTCCTTGGAAGTAGGGGCAACCAAAGGTATTAAATAAATACCGTATTTATCCGCTATGTCTAGTATATCTTTTCTCTCTTCAATAGGTAAATCTGGTATGATAATCCCATCAACTCCTACATCACTGCATTCCTTTATGAATTTTTCCATGCCATATTTAAAAACAGAATTATAATAAACTAAATACACCAGTGGAATCTGACTCTTTTCCCTTATATCTTTTACAGTATCCATAATTTTTGCGATTTTTGCTCCATTTTTTAATGCTCTTATGGAAGACTGCTGAATAATAACTCCATCTGCAAGCGGATCAGAATAAGGGATTCCAAGCTCGATAATATCCGCTCCGGCCTGCTCCATAGCCAGCACCAAGTCTGCTGTTGTTTCTAAATCCGGATCTCCTGCGGTTATAAAAGGTATCATGGCTTTTTCATTTTTTTGTTTTATCAATTCAAATTTTTTATCTATTCTATTCATAGTTTAACCTCACTCTCAAAAATTATTTATAAAATTTATTTTATATATTAAGTACCTTGGCAATGGTGTCCACATCCTTATCTCCTCTTCCGGATAAGTTAACCACTACGATTTTATCTTTACTAAGCTTTGGAGCAAACTTGATAGCTTCTGCTAGAGCATGAGCACTCTCTATTGCAGGAATTATACCTTCGGTATTGCATAATTCCATAAATGCATCTATGGATTCCTTATCTGTAATAGGTACATATTTTGCCCTGCCTGTTTCCATAAGATGTGCATGTTCAGGTCCGATTCCCGGATAATCAAGCCCTGCGGAGATAGAATAAACCGGCGTAATTTGACCGTCGTCATCCTGCAGCAGGTATGTCATCATTCCGTGAAGAACCCCCAAAGAACCCTTTGCTATAGTAGCTGCGTGTTGATCTGTATCTATTCCAAGTCCTGCTGCCTCAACTCCAATCAGCTTTACATCCTTGTCTTCGATGAAGGGATAAAATATTCCAATAGAGTTACTTCCACCCCCTACACATGCAACTATATAGTCTGGAAGCCTTCCCTCTTTTCCCAGTATCTGTTTCTTAGTCTCATCACCAATGACCCTTTGAAAATCTCTAACCATAGTTGGGTATGGATGAGGACCCACAGCTGACCCCATAATATAAAAGGTATTCTCTATATTTTCTACCCAATTTCTCATGGCTTCATTTACCGCATCCTTAAGTGTTCCTGTTCCAGTGGTTACCGCTGTAACCTTAGATCCAAGCATTTTCATACGCACCACATTAAGAGCCTGTCTTTGGATGTCCTCTTCTCCCATGAATATCTCACATTCCATTCCAAACATAGCAGCAGCTGTAGCAGTGGCTACTCCATGCTGACCCGCTCCGGTTTCCGCTATAACTCTTTTCTTTCCCATTCTTTTAGCAAGTAATGCCTGTCCTAGAGCATTATTTATTTTGTGAGCACCCGTGTGATTGAGATCTTCTCTCTTTAGATAAATTTTGGCACCCCCAAGCTTTTTAGTAAGGTTTTCTGCATAATACAGAGGTGTTTCTCTGCCGGAGTACTCCTTTAAATAGTACTTATATTCCTCCATAAACTTTTCATCCTTTATTGCCTTTTCATACTCTGTTTCCAGTTCAATAAGCACATTCATTATTGTCTCCGGTGCATACTGCCCTCCGAATTTTCCAAATCTTCCATTCATATTATTTTCCTCACTTTCTCAATAAAATTTTTCATCTTTTTATAACTTTTTACTCCATCTTCCTCTATACCGCTGGACACATCCACAGCATAAGGTTTAACCTTATATACAGCTTCTTCAACATTTTCAGGGCAAAGTCCACCTGCAAGAATTAACTTTTTTCTTAAATTTACATTAATTATTGTATTCCAATCAAAGCTTATCCCTGTTCCTCCTTTGGCGCCTTTAACGCAGCTATCCAGCAGAATCCCATCCACTTCGTATTCATTACTATCATCCAGACATATCCCCTTAGAATCAACACCTACAGCCTTCCAGATTTTAAAATTATTTAATTTTTCAATATAATCCTTATCCTCATTTCCGTGAAGCTGTATAACATCAAGGTTTAAATATTCTGCGGCATATTTTACCCTTTCTAATTCCTCATCCTGAAAAACTCCCACAGTCTTTATACTTTTGTCTAATAAGCTTATGAACTTTTTGGCTTCACTTAATGTCACCCTTCTTCTGCTTTTGGTAAATACAAAACCTGCATAATCCGGAAGAAGCTCATTCACATATTCTATGTCCTCTCTGCTTTTTAGTCCGCATATTTTTACTTTTGTCATTATTTTTTACCCTTTGATTCATAAATAAATTTTTCAATTTCATCAATATTCTCTATGTTTCTCATAAAGGTTTCGCCTATAAGCACTGCATTTACTCCTAGATTTTTTAAGTATTTAATATCACCTAGAGTTTTTACTCCACTTTCAGATACCACTATAATATCTTTAGGTATGTATTTTATTAATTTTTCTGTGGTTTTTAGGCTTACCGTAAAATCTCTCAGGTCTCTATTATTTATTCCGATAATATCGCATCCTGAATTTAATGCTTCATCAATCTCCCACTCATTATGCACCTCTGCAAGTGCGCTAAGGCCAAGTTCCCTGGTTAGTGAATAAAATTTTCTTATTTCTTTTCCCAATATGGATGCAATTAATAAAACACTATCCGCCCCTATAGCTTTTGCCTGAAATATCTGATACTCGTCTATGACAAAATCCTTTCTGAGTATGGGCTTTGAATTCACCTTTTTAGCCTCTGCAATATATTCATCCTTTCCCATAAAGAATTTATTTTCAGTTAACACTGATACTGCGTCAATATCTGCATTTTCATAAACTTCAGCTATTTTAACTGGATCAAAATCCTCTTTTATTAATCCCTTTGAAGGAGAAGCCCTTTTTATTTCAGCGATAATAGATATATTATCTTTACTTATTGCAGCTTTGAAATCTCTAACATTCATATTTTGCAAATAAGGCAAATAATTATTTAAAGGATTTATGCCTTTTTCCTTCTCTATTTGTGTTTTTTTATATGCTACTATATCATCAAGCATCATAAATAAGTTTCCTCCATCACTGCACCATTCTGCTGTATTTAACAAGTTCTTTCATTTTCTCAAAGGCCTTGCCTGAATCTATTATATCTTCTGCAAGCTTTATACCCTCCTCTATACTTTCACAGGCATTGCCTACATACAGTGCTGCTGCACCGTTGATAACTACTACGTCTCTTTTTGATCCCTTTTTACCTTTGAAAATATCAGTTATTACTTGAGCGTTTTCCTTTGCACTACCCCCTTTTATTTCTTCCTGAGCCGCCAGGTTTATCCCTAAATCCTCAGGGTTTATTATATAATCTAATACTTTGCCATTTTTTATTTCACTTACATGTGTAAAGGTAGTGGTGGTTATTTCATCTAAGCCATCCTCTCCACATACCACCAAGGCTTTTTCTGAGCCTAGGTTCAAAAGTACATTTGCTAAAGTATTAGTTAAATTTTTATTGTATACCCCCAATATCTGACCTTTTACAAAGCTTGGATTTGTAAGGGGACCTAGAATATTAAATATTGTTCTTATGCCCAGTATTTTCCTGGCCCCCGCCACATTTTTCATAGAATGATGATATTTTTGAGCAAATAAAAATGCCATTCCTTGTTCATCAATGCACTTCGCAGCCTTTTCAGATTCCAGCTCTATATTAAATCCTAACTCTGCAAGCACATCTGCACTGCCGCTTTTACTTGAAACAGCCCGGTTTCCGTGCTTGGCTACTTTAACTCCCCCTGCTGCTGCTATAATTGCCACTGCGGTGGAAATATTAAAGGTTCTTCCTCCGTCTCCCCCAGTACCACAGGTGTCTATAACAAAATCAGACTGAAGTCTAACTGGTATTGCATTATCTCTCATGGCTTTGGCACAGCCTGTTATTTCTTCTATTTTTTCTCCTTTCATTCTAAGTCCAACAAGAAAAGCCCCTATCTGAGATTCTGTACCCTCGCCCTTCATAATTTCATTCATGGCGTAATATGCTTCATTTTCACTTAAGTCTTTTTTAATTACAATTTTTTTTATTGCTTCCTGTAACATAACAAACCTCCTCTAAAAAATTTTTAATTATATCCTTTCCCTGCTGGGTAAATATTGATTCTGGGTGAAACTGCACTCCATATACTTCATATTTTTTATGCTTTAGAGCCATTATTGCTCCATCATCCAAGCTTTTAGCTATAACAGCAAGCTCCTTTGGAAGGGTATTTTCATCAACTATCAAGGAATGATACCTCATAACATTTATCACATTATTAATTTGCTTAAATAATTTATCATCATTATGCTTTACTTTTGACGTCTTACCATGTTTAACAACCCTTGCTCTTATCACCTTGCCTCCATAGGCATATCCAATAGCCTGATGGCCAAGGCAAATACCCAAAATTGGAATCTTACCCCCAAATTTTTTTATAACATCTACACATATTCCTGCATCTTCAGGGACTCCAGGACCTGGAGATAAAATAATGCCCTCTAAATTCATTTTCCTAATATCAGATATACTAATCTCATCGTTTCTTATCACAGATACGTCCTCATATATTTCACCGATATATTGATAAAGGTTGTAGGTAAAGGAATCATAGTTGTCTATTAGTAATATCAATTAAATCACCTCTTTCATGCCCATGGCCTTATTTAATGTTTCCATATACTCACATTCCGGCACAGAATCATAAACTATTCCTGCCCCCGCCTGAACATATGCATATTCATCCTTAAACAATATGGTTCTTATAGCAATGCAGGTATCCATATCTCCGTTATAAGAAAAATACCCCACCGCACCCGCATAAATCCCTCTTTTACTTTCCTCGAGCTCATCTATTATCTCCATGGCCCTTATTTTGGGTGCACCGGAAACCGTACCCACAGGAAGACAGGAACTTAATGCATCAAAACAAGTTAAGTTTTTTTTCAGTTTCCCAGATACCATAGAAACTATATGCATTACATGGGAGTAAAAATCAACTTCCATAAACCTGTCTAATTTGACCGTACCAAATTCACTAATCCGACCAATGTCATTTCTTCCCAAATCCACCAACATAATATGTTCCGCTTTTTCCTTTTCATCCTCCAAAAGTTCGGTTTTAAGCTTAATATCTTCTTCAAAATTTTTTCCTCTTGTCCTGGTGCCTGCAATAGGATTTGTTCTAACTGTATCTCCATTTACAGTAACTAAGGATTCCGGAGAAGAACCTGCAGTCTGAAAATCACCAAAGTCAATGTAGAAGAGGTAAGGTGAAGGATTCTTTGACCTCAGCCTTCTATATACGTCAAATGGATTGGAGCTTGTTTTGAATTTTAACCTTTGAGATAAAACTACCTGAAATATATCACCAGCTTTAATATATTCCTTGGCTTTTTCCACTAAACTGCAAAATTTATCTTTTGTAACATTTGACTGAAGTTCTTTATTTATGTCTGCTTCTTTAAATTCATAAACCCCGCTGTTCTCTTTAACCATGCTGTCTAAAGTTTTTAGCTTTGATACTATTATTTCATATTCCTCCTCATCGCCTGGAAGTACGTTGTAGACTATACTCATCTTATGTTCGAAATGATCATAACAGATGAATGTTTTATAAAACATCAAATACGTTTCCGGCACATTAATTTCATCTTTATTTATTAGTGGCAGCTTTTCATACTGCCTTATTACGTCATAACCCACATACCCTACCGCTCCCCCTGCAAAGGAAGTGGAAAGTCCTGCTGCCTCATACTGGGGATCCATATGCTCTTTAACGTAATCCAAAACCCTGCCTTTATATTTTTTGATCTTAGAGTTTTTAGTTATAACTATATCTTCACCATAACTTTTTATTTCCAAGTATGGATCCGCTCCAATAAAGGAATATCTTCCAATAACTCCTTCTGAATACACGGTCTCAAGTAGAAATTTTTTCTCCCCTTTAAGGCTGTAATATATACTTATAGGGGTAAGTTGATCTGCATTGACCTTTAAAAATAGTGGGAATATCTTGCCTACTTTTTTATGGTTTTTAAATTCTTTTTCCGATAAATTCATTACCCTAATCACCTCAAAATTTATTTTTGGCAACAAAAAAGCCACTCCGTCCAAACCATGGGACGAAGTAGCCGCGGTGCCACCCATATTAGTTTTTTATTAATGGTTAATTATAAAGTACTTTAGAAACAAAAAAACATCTCATCCCTAAAGGACGAAATGTCAAACTTCGCTATACCACCTTAATAAAAAGCTTTCTCTATCAGGTACAGATATTAATCGATACCCTGTCTTTTTAACGGTAGACTACCGGTTACTGCTACTATTAATTCGCATTACATTTCAGAGATCCATTCAATATAGGCTACAGTGCCTGGCTCACACCATTCCAGACTCGCTTAAACTAATTTCCCTTATTTACTACTTCTCGTCATCAACCTTATTGACTATAATAAACTCTAGAAATGAAATTGTCAACAATTATTTTATAAATATTAAAATTGTATTTATGTCACAAGTTATCGAAATAGTTTAGGATTAATTTTTTTCCTCAAAATATGAAATGTAATCCAAAATAAGTTATAATAGAGGGATAATTAACATACTTGTATAAAATAAATCAAAAAGGAAGTGAAAAACCTGATAAAATAAATTCAGGTAATAATGGAGCGTTGGAAAATAAATTTATACACCATATGGTGTTCACAAGTTATATCTATAATGAGTTTTAGTTTTGGCATGCCTTTTCTGCCATTCTATATACAACAGCTGGGAATTACAACACCCAACGATATTAAATTTTGGTCAGGTCTTTTAAACGCGGCTCCGGCTATTACAATGGCAATTATGGCTCCGATTTGGGGAATTATTTCTGATAAATATGGAAGAAAACTCATGTTGATAAGAGCCATGTTTTTTGCATCATTTATAATCGGAAGCATGGGTATTATAGCTAATGTAAACCAATTATTGATTTTAAGACTATGCCAGGGTATATTTACCGGAACTGTTACTGCAGCTACAATATTGATCGCAGCTAACACACCTAAGAATAGGCTTTCTTATGCGTTAGGTTTTCTGTCTTCCTCCACCTTTATTGGACAATCCATTGGTCCTGTGATTGGGGGAATAATGGCTGAATTTGTAGGGTACCGGGTAAGTTTTGTAATCGGCGGGATACTCATGTTTTTAGATTTTTTACTTGTTTTATCTATTGTTAAGGAGAATAAAGAAACTGTAATTGTAAATGAAAAAACTAAAGATGAAAAGAAAGTATCTATGCTGACTATTTTTACAGCAATAACTATCTCCATGCTTGTGGTACTGTTTTTTATAAGAATAGGTCGCACCATATTTTATCCTTATCTTCCAATATATGTACAGGAAATAATGGGAAGCACTAAGGGAATATCAGGAATTACAGGTGGCATTAATGGATTTTTATCTTTAGCAACTGCAATTTCCGGGCTAACGTTGAGTCGATTAGGAGACAAATATAATAAGCTTAAATTACTTTCAATATATCTAATATTAGGTGCAGTGTTTTCACTTCCGCTAATGTATATAAATAATCTATGGCTGTTTTCATTTGTTTTAGGTATTGTTTTTTTTGTTACAGGTGGGGTTGAGCCTGTGATAATGTCTCTCACCACGGAAAATACCCCTGTTAACAGAAGAGGTTTCTTATTTGGCATTCAAGGAACTGTAGGAAATATCGGCTTTGCTGTGGCACCTCTTCTAGGAGGTTTGATTTCAATAAAATATTCAACAAATGCAGTCCTCATATGCATACCTATATTTTTGCTGTCCTCAGCATTGGTGGTTTTAGTGACGAAAAAATTTATAAAAATATAGGTTCTGTAAACTTTATTATAACATCCCCAAGGGAAACTTTAAAAAAGTTTCCCTTTATTTGCAGGCATTTGTAACTTTTCAAAAGGTATAATCATATTCTGATAAGTAGTATAAAAGGAGGCCTGCATCATGATATGTCCATACCTTACCCGTTCCTTGTTATGTCCTTTCAGAGCTTACAAACCATTCCCTATTTATAGATTAGTAAACCCGCCTCTCACCGTCACCGATACAAAGATAAAAATTTCGAATGATAAAATAATTGAAAATTTGCAGATTCCAGCATTTCATGGTGATGTTAATCCACAAATTATGGAAAGTATTAATACAAATGTTAAAAATGATATAATGGAGTTCAAAACTCAACTGGAAACCGCTGCGGAAGAAAGTGCAGAAAGCTTCAAAAAACAAGGAAAGCAATTTAAACCCTATCAAATCTCCAACTCCTATTCTATAACATATAACAAAAATAATATTTTAAGTGTTTCATTACTATATCAGGAATATATCAGCGGTAAAAATAGCTACACAAGAACAACCTACAACTACAACCTTAAGACAGGTGAGTCCATGCCTCTTAGAAGTTTGTTTAAACAAGGCTCCGATTATATAGATACGTTGAACAGTAAAATCAGAAGAAAATTTACAGCTCAATTTAAAGGAATTGCAGCTGACCAGCCCTACTACCTTGATGATAATAACCTTGTGATATTCCTAAGATTTAACGAAATTGCTCCCGCTATTTCAGATATACCAATTATAAAGATTCCTTTTTCTGAACTTACTAATATATTAAAATCTCAATTTTTAAAAGATAGTTAATATTGCCCCGGGCAACACTGGCGCCCCATAGGAAACAATCCTGCTCCCTGTATTTTTAATGGCAGTAGGAGTAGTGTCGTCCGGGTCTACACTCATTCAACCGTTATAGATAACCATGTCCGGTTCGAAGGCATCCTTTATCCGTCCATAAAAAACCTCATTACCTGTAGTTATAATTCCTGCCTTCTTATTTTTAAATAACCTTGGTAGCCTTAACCAGAGTTTCAAAAGTAGATGTTATTTCTTGCAATGTTGCAGTGGCTTCCTCTGTAGCGCTTGCCTGGCCTGCTGTAATATCCCCAATTCCTTGAATATCTTCAATAATATCTGTAACAGCATTTTTAATATTGCTGAGCTCATTAGAAATTTCTTGTGCGGAACCACTTGCCTGCTTGGACAATTCTCTTATCTCAGAAGCAACTATAGAAAACCCTCTACCAGATTCTCCTGCTCTCGCGGCTTCTATTGCTGCATTTAGCCCAAGCAAATTTGTTTGTGACGAAATACTTTTTACTAACTTTAGTATTGAATCAGTCTCTCTTAATTTGTCATCTGCAATTTTTGTTAAGTTAATAATTGTAGCAATAGATTGCGAAAGATTTTGAGAGCCAACTGCTATCTCCTCTACGGCTAAATTAGTTTGTTTTAATGACGCGAAAAGATTCTTAGCACTTTCCTCAATTTTAGATTGCTTTTCCATGCTTCTTCCTATGCCAACAGTACCAATAATCTCACCACTTGAGTTCGTCAGAGGGTACACAACAGATTTGAATATTATTCCGTATACTTCCTCCGGCACTACTTTGCTGACAATTTTTTTCTGATGTATTGCCTGATATGTTGGCTGCTTAGGATTAAGCTCCTGTCCAACAACAACAGGTACTCGTGTTCTTTCTCCTGGAACATAAGCTAATACTTTGGTTGTGTCCGTTACTATCGCATCCATATCCTCCTGCATAAGAATCTTCAAAAATGGTAATATTTCAATAAAAGACTCCAAAATTTTCTCATTCATTTACAGCGCCCCTTTCCATTTAATTTAATGATATCGCAATGCATTAATTCCTATAATCAGCGTAAACATAATAGAAATAGCATCAACTTTTAAGAATATAATTATAGGATGCACAGGTCATATTCTACAGATATTTTCCAGCCTTTAACCAACTTATTACCTCCTACTTTCCAAACCCGCAGTTAGGAAATGTACAATTATCACAACAAAGGCACAGACCTCCGTGACCAAGGCTTGCCAGATCCTCCAAAGTAATTTTGTCTTCTGCCATAACCCTAGGAAGTACCAGATCAAAAATTGTTCGCTTTGAATACATTACGCAGCCTGGCAAGCCCAATATGGGAATTGTATCCTTGTAATAAGCAAGGAGAAACATTGCCCCAGGCAGCACTGGAGCCCCATAGGAAACAATCCTGCTTCCTGTATTTTTAATGGCAGTAGGAGTAGTGTCGTCGGGGTCTACACTCATTCCACCGGTACAGATAACCATGTCTGCCCCTATACTGATAAAATCTTCTATAGCTTCAGTAATACCCTTAGGATCATCACTTAGGATCTTCTGTCCTAATATTGTCACATTGTATTCCTGAAGCTTTTCAATAATAACTGGTCCGAAGGTATCCTTTATTCTCCCATAAAAAACCTCATTACCCGTAGTTATAATTCCTGCCTTCTTATTTTTAAAAGGCAGGATTTTAATTAATGCTTCATTACCTGCAATTATAACTGCTTTTTCCATCTTTTCCTTTTCTATTACCAGGGGAATAATTCTTGTACCTGCCAATTTATCGCCCTTCTTTACAGGAAAATTGCTGTGCCTGGTAGCAATCATCATTTCTCCCAAGGAATTGATTTTAAATAGCTTTTCTGTGTCAATTTTAAGCAAACCCTCTTCTGCCGCAATTAGTTCTATTTTACCTTCTCTTACTTCAGTGGGTTTCATGTATTCATTTTTACATATATCATAAAGAATTTGTGCTGCCTCATTCTCATGCAGCATTCCCTCTTGCTTTTCCCAAATATATAAATGATCCTTCCCTATGGATAATAAAACAGGAATGTCCTGTTCTGTAACAATATGTCCTTTTTTAAAAACAGTTTCCTTTTTTACCCCCCTAATAATCTGGGTTAAATCGTGGCATAGAACGTGTCCTACAGCTTCTTCAGTATTAATCAGTTTCATTTACAGTCCTCCATTTTCGTTATATTTACATAAGGATAACGAGTGCAAAAATATTTGCTGTTTAATTATTTTAGCTCTGCTCTTACCTTAATCATCTCACCGGCAATACTAATAGCAATCTCCTGTGGAGTTACAGCTTTAATAGCGAGTCCTATTGGTGCATAAATCCTATTAAAATCACCCTCAGTAAACCCATCAGTAAATAGTCTTTCCCTAGTTATACCAAGCTTTGTACGGCTTCCCACCAATCCAATATAGCAAGCATCAGTTTGCAATATCTGAACCAAAGTATCATAATCATTTTTATGTCCCCGGGTTAAGATAACCACATAATCACATGGATTAATTTTTATACAGTTACTCAAGTCTTCAAAACCAACCACCACAGTTTTTTCTGCAAGAGGAAATAACTTTTTATTTGCAAACTCAGGTCGATCATCAATTACAACACAATTAAAATCAATTGACTTCAAAATAGGAACTAATTTTTGGCTTATATGTCCGCCTCCGAATATATATACTTTTTCTCTTGATACTAACGGCTCTATGCAATATTTTATTTCTTCTTTTTCTATTAAAATGCTGTTTTTCTTTAGATAAGTTGAAATATCACTAATTTTACTATTCTGAAGGCTTTCCGATTGTATCCACATATTCCACAGGTTCTCATTCAATATTTCGGTAACCAGCCATGAATTTTCATCTGTATCAAAAGCAGTTAGAATGCTCTCTAAAACAGCAATATTTGTATCATTGCCTTGTATATATTGAAAATAAACCAACACATTTCCTCCGCAGATCATTCCTAAATCTGCTGCATCGTTTTGTGCAAGTGTGAAGCTCTGTATGAAGGATTTTTTTTGTTTAACTGCTTCTACTGCAAGTTGTGATGATCTATGCTCTACAGCTCCTCCACCTATTGTTCCTAAAGTGTCCCCATCCTTATGCACCACCATCTTAGCACCTGCACCCCGAGGTGTTGAACCTGAATCAGCTATTACTGATACTAATGCAATATCCTCACCTACTTTTACTGCTTCATATATATCTGAAAATAATTTTTTCATAAGACACATCCTTTACAAATAATCATTAAAATACTCTTTAAATAACACGTCACTCTTCTCATGCAGATCCTTTTTGAAATTCAAATAGCACATTAGAAATTTTCTGCCAGCTTCTGTTACTTCAGAGCCGCCACCATAAGCACCCCCTGCTTTACTTTCCAATAAGGCAAAGCCTATTTTCTGTTCTGCAAATTTAATAATTTTCCATCCTTTGCTGTAAGCCATATTCATGTTTTCACAGGCTCTATTCAAAGAATGAGTTTCATCCACCAATTGCAGAAGCTCTGCTATGCCTGTGCCGAAAAATGATGTGTCTTTGAGTATTTGAACACGTATTGAATACCTTATGTTATCCAAATGAACTTTCTCCTTCTTAAGACTTAAGATCTATGCTTTTGCTTTGCAGAGCAGGCCCGCAACAATTACTCCTTCATTATTAATAATATTACCTTTAAGTGTTCCTATTTCATTCTCAACTAAGACCATTGCTGCTTCCTGGCTTTCAACAAAAACAGGCACATCAAAATATTGCTGAATTATTAGTTGCATAGAAATATTCTTTTCTAAAGTATTTTTTGTACATATCCCTATCCCGGTTATTCTATCATTAAATAATTCCAATGGCACAGTCTCAGAGATATTTTTAGCAATATAAATTATATCCAGCATAAGCTTATCCACACCCAGCTCAGGATCAATGGGAAAAATGTTATCAAATGACAATACACCCTTATCATCAACTATGCCTATCCCCATTTTCGTATCTCTCACATCAATACCAATATACATATTAACCTATCCTTTCAAAATGACAGTTATTTCCTAATGATATTAGAATTGCCTCTAAGACACCTCCTGCAATATTTCTTCCTTTGTCGCTTATAATATTACAATATTTTAGTTCTCCTCTAGGGTCTATATCTCCAATTTTTTCATTGAAAGATACGCTTAAACCATCTCTTATTAATCCTCTTACTACTCCATCAATTTGTGCATGTACTGTTATGTCATTTACAGTACAGATAATATCCCCTATTTTTACCATAGTACCAATTTCAACTTGATTTTTCACAATCCCTTTGCTAGGAGATCTCAGTACTCTTTGGATAGTAAATCCTTTTATGTCTCCAGGCACTCCAGTGTTTGGCGCAGCCTTTCCACAAAAAATTACTTTCCCCAAATTATGTCCTCTGTTGGTTTCTATTACTGCATTTACATCTTCCCCAGCTGTAAATCCAGGTCCAAGACCTATAACTATAGGAGCATCATTAATTCGTGTCCCCAAGTTCCTTTTAGCCAATATTGCATCCACAATAATAGATGGCTTTATCTTTTCACGAATATTACATGATGGATCAATTAATACTGGAATTTTTCTATCATTTAGGATTTTATCTATCCCCTCTTCATTAGTTAAAACCGAAGTAACTCCTTCTACTGTCCACTTTTTTTCATAAATGCAATTAGCAAAAGATACATTTCTTCTTACCATCATAGGTTTTTCTAATTCTGTGATAATTACTGGAAACCCTGCACGAAATAGTTTATGCGCTACTCCTGTAGCCAGGTCTCCTCCTCCCTTAACAATAACACAGTATTTTGAAAACATCGATTCTTCCTCCCTCAATACTAGTAGATTGAATTACACAATTTATTATACTTTACTGCTTGAATAATTATTGAGATAAAGAGAAATGAGTACTCATTTCTCTTTATCAGTTAGATTATGTCCTTATCCATTGATTTGTTCATTTTCCTTCTTTTCCTTAATTGCACGCCATACCTTTTCAAATGATAATGGTAAAGTTGCAATATTTACTCCAATTGCATCATATATAGCATTTCTTACAGCACCCATTGTAGGGTTGTTTGAACCTTCACCAATTTCTTTAAGTCCCCAAGGAGTAGCAGGTTCATCATTACTCTTTATAAGGTCATTGGTAAATTTAGGCATATCTTTTGCTGTGATTATGCGGTAACCGCCTACATCAGCATTCATGATTTTACCATTATTATTAAATACAACTTCTTCCCAAATTGTTTCACTTACACCCATACCAAAGGCTCCATGAACTTGACCTTTCATCAAAGCAGGGTTAATAATCTGACCAGCATCATGAACATCCCATGCCTGAAGAACTTCAATCTCTCCAGTTTCTTCATCAATTTGAACCTCAGCTGCCTGAGTACAGAAACTGTAGCAAGGTGATGTAGCAACTGGAGCACCCTTATGGTATCCACCTAATCTAGGAACAGTATAAACACCTGTGGCAACAAGAGGTCCTTTAATTATAAAGTACTTCTTAGCTGCTTCTTCAAATGTTATTGGTGTAACCTTAGGTCGTGACTTAGAATAGATAATTCCTTCTTCACATTCTAAATCTTCAGGTGGAATATGCATCATAAAGCCCGCTGTTTCAAGAATCTTAGCCTTAATTTCTTCTCCCGCGCGCTTAACTGTCCATCCGCAATATGCTGTCTGACGACTGGAATAAGCTCCAAAGTCAAGCGGCGCAGTTTCTGTATCTCCTGTTACAATCTTCATATTCTCATAACGATAGCCCATAGCTTCAGCAGCCATCTGACAGAGAACTGTATCAGAACCCTGACCTATATCCATTGCATTTGAATATAGTGTAGCTGAAGTTCCATCTTCATTTACTCTTAGCATACATGAAGATGAAGGATAGTCATTTCTATATATAGGATAACCAGCACCTGTTACAAAAGATCCGGTAGCCATACCTATGCCTCTTCCCTTAGGCAATCCTTTTTCCTTCTTTTCTTTCCAATCTGTAATCTCTTCTAGTTTTTCTAGAGCCTCTGTAAGGTAACAAGTTTGAATACCCATACCATTACAAGTATTTGTATATGGTTTTCTTGCATTACGCTTACGTAATTCAAGTGGGTCAATACCTAAGTCTCTTGCCACATTATCTAAATGACTCTCAAGAGCATATTTAGGCTGCGGAGCACCATGTCCTCTTTGAGCACCGCAAGCTGGCAGGTTTGTATACATCCTCATTAAGTCAAATTGATAGTTGTCAAAATCGTAGGTTAAAGGCAGTAATCCTCCTGAGTAGTATGCTGTTGCTATACCCAAGCTTGTGTATGCGCCTCCATCAAGAAGAAAATTAACTTTTAATCCTAATATTTTTCCATCTTTATCTACTGCTGAGGAAACTTCATAGTGACCCTGGTGACGACCTCTGTTATGAGCAAACATTTCGGCTCTATCATAGAACATTTTAACTGGACGTCCAGTAAGCTTTGAGAGTACAGCTCCGTTAAATTCTAAGCCTGTAGGCTCAAGTTTACCGCCAAAACCACCGCCAACCAATGGCTTTATTACCCTTACATCACCCATTTTTAATCCGAATTCACGGGCAATATAATATTGGAAGTAATGCACAGATTGTGTACTGGAATATACAGTAAGTTTATTATCCTTCCAAATTGAGATAGCTGAGTGCGGTTCTATTGGGCACTGGTAAGTTCTCTGCCCTTCAAATACGTCTGTACGTACATGATAAGCATTAGCAAAAGCCTCGTCTGGATCTCCAAATTTATGGTGGATTTCAGTATTAATATTTTTAGCATATTCCTCATGGATTTGAGGCATATCTTCATTCATGGCAGTTCTGTAATTTAACACTGCAGGTAAAACCTCATATTCAACCTTTATAGCCTTTAATGCTTTATAACAGGTTTCTTCATCAACACAAGCAACTGCAGCAACCTTATCACCTACAAATCTTACTTTATCTATACATAAAACATTCTCATCCCAACGAGCTGGACTAATCCCATATTTAAGGCTTGGTACATCCTTATGTGTAATTATCTTTACAACTCCGGGTATTTTTTCAGCCTCAGATGTATCTATGCTAAGTATTTTTGCATGAGCATGTGGACTTGTAAGCATCTTTCCATATAGCATGTTTGGAAATTTAAGATCTCCACAGTATCTACCTGCACCTGTAGCCTTAACAACTCCATCTATTCTTGGTTTACTTTGTCCTATTTGTGTATGCTCTTTTTTCTTATATAGTGTATTTTCCTTAGGATAACGAACACCATCCATTTTTTCTACCTCCTTTAATATTTAATTAGATGCCTCTTGTCCAGATGCAGCCATAATTGCTTTAATTATATTTATATATCCTGTGCATCGGCATAGATTGCCAGAAATTGCTCCACGTACTTCTTCTTCTGTAGGCTTTGGATTTTTTGTAAGCAATGCTTTTGCAGACAAAATCATACCTGCAGAGCAGTACCCACATTGGATAGCTCCATAATCAAGGAACTTTTCTTGTATTATATCCATATTAGAGGTGGAGGCAACGCCTTCTATGGTTGTAACACTCATACCATCCACTTCGATAGCAAGGATTAAACAAGAATTGACAGGCTTATCATTAAGTAATACAGTACACGATCCACAGTCGCCTAATTCACATCCTTTTTTAGTACCTGTAAGATCTAATTCTTCACGTAAGAAATTTACCAACAGTGTATTTGCTTTAACCACCTTTGTATACTCCATACCATTTACTGTTATTGTAACTAGATAACGCTTTATTCCTTGATTGTCAGTTATAAAATTAGACAATATTCCCACCCCTTTCTTATATATGTCCTTTATCAATAGCTCTTTTCAAAGCTCGCTTTACATAAACCCTTACCAGGTCACGACGGTATTCGTCAGATGCTCTAAAATCAGTGATAGGCTTACATTCTGTGCTAGCAATCTTACCAGCTTCTTCTAATAATTCATCTGTTATCTTTTTGCCCTTTAAGAATTCTTCAGTCTTTATTGCTCTCATAGGTGTCGGAGCCACTGCGCCTAAAGCTACACGAACATCCTTTATAACGTCATCTTCAACTTGAACAGCTGCTGCAACACCAACAACTGCTAAAGCACCTGCTTTACGAAGAGCAAATTTAAAATAAGTGCTTCCTGTCATCTCTTGATCTGGTATTACTATTTCTGTCAATATTTCATTCTTTGCTAAAACCGTCCTGCTAGGTCCTGTGAACACATCTTCTAGTAAAAGAGTACGCTCACTCTCAGGTCCAACAATTACTGCACTTGCATTAAGCGCTATCAGAATTGGTGCCATATCAGCAGAAGGAACAGCACTAACTATATTTCCTCCAACCGTACCAATATGACGCACCTGATTAGCTGCCATAGTTTGAGCAGCATTTGACACTGATAAATATTTTTCCTGCATAACCTCTGAGAAGACTACATCATTATGCGTTGATGCGGCTCCAATAACAACACCTTTTCCTGGTACATATTGAATTTTGTTCAAGCCTGGAATTTTCTTAATAGAAACCATAACTTTTGGTGCTATTAATTCATGTTTCATTTTTGGTATAAGGTCAGTTCCACCACAAAGTACTTTAGCACTGTCACCAAACTGTGATAGCAGTTCACAAGCTTCAGCCACACTATCTGGTGCGTAATAATCAAAATCTGGTAAATACACTTTAATTCCCCCTTTTATTAATGTTTTGTTTATTTAGATATTTTACTCTCCATGATTTCCTTGAGTTTATTCCATGTTGGTTCAAATATTTCTTTTGGCATTTCTTTTAAATCAGGAGAGATATTTGGCCTAAATTCCATAGCTGCTATAACATCTTTTTCTAGATCGAGACCTGGTGCCACTTCAATAAGAGTTAGTTCTCCATCTACTAATTCAAATACAGCTCGCTCTGTTACATATATTACTTTTCTTCCAGCTTTTGAAGCATATGGACCACTGAATGTTACTTGTTCTACTTTATTTACGAATTTTTTTATGTGTCCTTCTTTAGTAATGTGAATTTTTCCATCCTTAATCTCATATTCAGCACCGGCAGTTAATGTACCAACAAAAACTACTTTCTTAGCACTGCTTGATATATTGATAAATCCACCAGGACCTACCACCTTTGGCCCAAACTTACTAACATTTAAATTACCCTCTTTATCTGTTTGAGCAAGACCTAGAACACATGCATCAAGTCCGCCGCCATCATAAAAATCAAACATATATGGATGGTCTATTGTACATTCTGAGTTATAAGTTGAAGGAAAATCAAGCCCACCAGCAGGCATGCCACCAAAGTTACCTAACTCTGTGGTCATTGTGAGCATTTCAGTGATTCCTTCCTCTGCGGCTACACTTCCAACACCGTCCGGCATACCAATACCAAGGTTAAGTGTACTATTTGGTTTTAGTTCCATGGCTGCTCTTCGAGCAATAATCTTACGTTCATCAAAAGGAATAGGAGGCACATTTCCCATTGGAACTTTGCTATCTCCACAAAGGGCAGGATTATAGAAAGTTTTCTTAGTCTGCATATGGTTTTCAGGTTTAGCAACCACTACATAATCTACCAAAACACCAGGTACTTTTACCTGCTTTGGATGAAGGGTTCCAGATTTAGCTAAAAACTCTACTTGAGCAATAACAATACCGCCGTTATTTTTTACTGCTGTTGCCAAGGAAAGCGCCTCTAAGAACAATGCCTCTCTATCCATAGTCATATTGCCTCTTTCGTCTGCTGTAGATCCGCGAATAACAGCTACATCAATACCAAAAGGTCTATAGTACAAATACTCCTCACCTTCGAAGTCGATTAATTTAACTCTTTCATCTTTATCACTTATACTATTAACTGCTCCACCTTCTAATCTTGGGTCTGCAAAGGTTCCTAATCCAACTTTTGTTATAACTCCGATTTTCTTGCCTGCCATTTGCCTCCATAAATGAGTTAAAACTCCTTGTGGCAAAAGGTGACATTCAACTTTGTTTTCAGCTACCAATTTACCTAGTGCAGGTGCCTCACCTATGTGACCGGCAATGCTCTTCCTTGCTAGACCTTCATGACCGAAATGGTTCATACCTCTAGTTTTATGATCTCCACAGCCACAGCTATGTGTAAGGGTTAGGTTCTTAGGGTGCCCTGTTTCAAGGAATCTCGCCTCAATTGCTGATGCTACCTCTTCACAAAAGCTGCATAAACCTGCGGTTGTCCAAGCCACCGTTGCACCATCTTTTATTAACAAAGCTGACTGCTCAGCAGAAATTACTTTTCCCATTATTTTCACCACTTTCAAATTTATTTAATATTATTATCTGCATATATAAAAAATAAGATATTATCGACTTTGACGCTATCTGAGGTCTTTGAATCGTTTCGCTTTCATATCAAATACAGGCAGTGAACCAGGTGGAATGACTTCCACATCCATATTTATCATAAAAGATTGCCTAAGTGCCTCTGCTACTTTCTTTCGGATACTACCCCAGCAACTAGGTTCTATTTCTTTCTTTGGTTCTAATCGAACTAAAATCTTATCTTTCTCACCATCATTTAATGCCATATACTCATAATTGTCAGAACAACTTTCCATTCCACGGAGCACATTTTCAATTCCACTTACAGAAACACATACTCCCTTTACCTTAATAATATCTCCAACTCGTCCTGTATATCCTTTAAATTTGCTAAGGGTTCTCCCACAGGCACATTTTGCATCCGTATCTATACCAGCAACAATATCGCCGGTTTCAAATCTGATCACAGGATGTGTTTTTTGCATCAAATCAGTAATAACAAGTTTTCCAGGTTCCCCGGGTTCAACAGGTTCATTTGTTTCAGGATTTAGTACTTCAAAGTAAATTAAATCTTCGTTTAAATGTGATGTCCCTTCTTCACATGTCCATGAAATATAGTTTGATTCCTGGGTTCCAGAAAAATCGAATATTTTACATCCAAAAGCCTCTTGAAGTCGCACCCCTGTGTTTGGCACTGATGCACAGCCACATTCGCCTGTTGTTAACACCAACCTTATTCCAAGTTTGCTAGAATCTATTCCATTATCTGCGGCAACAGAAGCTAAATGTAAAAGATACGTAGGTGTTCCCATTAATACTGTTACCTTAAATTTTTTAATCATTTTAAGCCGGATCAAACTATCCCAGACTCCTCCAGGAATTACTAAAGAGCCAATTAAATGTTCACAAGCATCATAAACGCCCGCTAATCCCATAAATGGTAAGAATCCAAAAGCTGCATGGACAACATCTTCCTTTCTTACTCCTGCTGCCCATAGACCACGAACGCCACCTTCACAAAATACGTCTAAATAATCCTCTTTGGTAAAAGGTATCAAAACTGGTTCGCCAGTTGTACCCGATGTCATGCCTATTCTGTTAATTGAACCACAATCGGATATTTTCATCATTCCATAAGGAGGGTCCTTTTCTTGAGTAAGTCGAATTTCATCTTTAGTCAGAATAGGAATATGTCTAATGTCCTCGATAGCATTAAATTTACTTGGGTCAAAATTGCTCTTTTCCCACTTTTCTCGATAAAATGGGCTCTTTTCCCACAAGTAGTTTATTTGTTCTTTTAATCTGCATAACTGCAATTTTTTCATCTCATTTTTGGGCAGCAGTTCTGCAACAGACCAATATTTGAATTTAACATTTGAAGTTTGATGGACTCCTGTCATCGTCACTCTTCAACACCTCTCTCTCTTTTTTAGTAATTGTAATTTTACTAAAAGTAGTCGAAGCGACCATACACATTTCTATTCTTAATAAATGTCTTTATATTCATTTACACTTATAGATGCAGCCTGGGGAAAGCATATAAATCATTCTGAATGATTTATTCATTTCCCCTAGGCATGGATAATTTAATTAAAATAAGCCTAATGGTCCAGCGAGCAGCATCATTGCTAACGTCATTACGATTGTCCACATTACGCACACAGGAACTCCAACCTTGAAGTAGTCGCCCATTGTATAATGACCGGATGAATATGTCATTAGTGGTACAGGGTCAAGTGGTAACAGGAATGCTGCTGACACTGTGAAGCCCATTGGAATAACAAGGAAAGCAGGATTCATTCCTATTGCCACAGCAAATGCTGCAAGGGTTGGTACCATAACAGACACAATTGCTGGGTTAACAGGAACAAGCAAGTGAATCAATATAGTAAATACTACAACGAAAAGAATAACCATAAGTGCGGAAGAACCTTTAATACCTGTCAATGCCGAATTAGCTATCCAAGTGGCTGCCCCGGATGTCCATAAAGTTGTTCCTAAGGAACTTGCCGCTCCTATAAGTAATATTGTGTCCCAGCCAACTTTTTGCTTTGCAGTGTCCCAGGTCAATAACTCTATTCCAGGTAAGAAGAACAGAGCTGCCCCTATTGTTGCCGATGCTTGAAGTGGTACTTTATGAATTGATTCTGTAAACCATGTAATCAATAGAAGGATCATAATTACTAAAAATTTCATTTCTTTCTTTGAAAAAGGACCTATCTCCTGATATTCTTTGTGTACATCCTCTAAGCCAATCAAGTGGTCCATTTCAGGAGGATATACCATAGTCATAATCTTCCACGCCAATGGTATTGCAATAATAACTACTGGAATACCCACTGAAGCCCATTGCACAAAGGAAATATCAATCTTTGATGTTGACTTTAAAAGAGAAAGGCTTAATACGTTTAATGATGATCCTGCGGGTGTTGCTACACCTCCTATTAAGGCTGCAAATGGAATACCAATCATCAAAGACTTAGCAAAATTACTTGCTTTTAGCTTGCAGTTGTTTTTATCTATTAGAGCCAAACCGATTGGCGCAAATGCTGCAGCTGCGGGAACGTCCGAAATAACCGTTGATAGCACAGCTGTTGCCGCCATTAAATAGAAAATTACCTTCTTAGGACTACCTTTAGACAAAATAGTCAGCTTCATTGAAAGTCTTTTTCCAAGACCACTGGCAGTCAAAGCAGCAGCTAAAAAGAATGAGGATAAAACAAAAAGTAGTGTCGGATTAGCAAAGTTTTGAACTGCAGGTCCCATTGCTATGGTACCAATAATATGCTGCATAAATGTCAGTACTAAAGCAGAAATTGCTATAGGCACAATTTCCGTTATCCAGGCAATAACTGCAACCACCATAAGAGCTATAGCCTTTTGTCCTACAGGTTTTAGACCAGCAGGGGTAGGTAATGAAATTATAATAAAATAGACTGCTATTGCTACCACTAGCCAAATAGCCTTTTTCATTGAAGGAGACATTTTTGTTTTTCCATTTAAGTTAGGATTTACTGCATTGGATTCTGCTTTTGCACTCATATAACTATTACCTCCACAAATTAAATTTTTTCTTAATCATAATAATACCGATAAAATATAATCGATCTTTTTATATCACCTCCACTTTGTAATTCTTAATTAGCGCGCTAAACTTGTTAAATTACTAACGAAAAAGGAGAAACAATTACCGCTCCTTTCTCTGTTTGTTTTAAATTTATCACGCTTCAATGTCGAAGTAAAATATATAAAAACGATTACATTAATTAGAATTTATAATAAATAATATTAGTTCTATTTGATTATTAAATATAATACACTATTACCAAATAATGTTGTCTTAATTTTCAGATAACTATATATATTATTTGACATTTATTTATCCAATGCTTATTTGCTTGTTCTTAATCTATCATGCTTTAATGTTTAAGTAAAATATATAAAAACGATTATATTAATAAGAATTTTTAATAAATTGGATTTGTTGTATTTGATTTTTAAATATGATAAGTGAAGGTTGGGCAAAATGTCTCAATTTTCGAACAATTGCATTATTAAGATGTTTATTATAAATTGATTATGCATTGTATTTATTAATAATACACAAAAACGATTACATTGATAACAATTTATAATAAATAAACTTCATTGTATTTGGTTTTTAAATATGATAAACTAATAACAAATAACAGTCTGCAATTTTCAGACAATTGTATATGTTATATGCAATTTGGGTGTATCGTGTTTTTGAATTTTATAGACAAGTTATAGGAGGGTGGTTATTATGCAACTGCATCAGTTAGAATACGTATTAGCTGTAGCAAAATACAGTAGTTTTACTCGTGCTGCTGAGGAAATTAACATTTCTCAATCTTCGCTTTCTCAGCAAATAAGTACTCTTGAAAAAGAATTGGGTATTAATTTATTCGTAAGGACAACACGATCAGTATACCTTACTTCAGTTGGACAAGACTTTGTTACGCATGCTATGCGTATAATGTCTGAAGTGAACGCTACTCATCAATGCATGCAGGAATATTTATCAGTTGATAAGGGTCAACTTACAATAGGAGTAATACCGGTTGTTGGTCATTATCCTATACCTGAACTTTTGGCAGGCTTTAATAGAGATTTTCCGGGTGTAAAACTAAGTCTCATAGAAAATCAGGATGATTCACTCTTGGAAATGCTTGATAGTTCAAAACTTGATGCTGCCATTGTTCAACATGCTGATATTGATTCACCATTTCAATATTTTCCTTTATACACTGATAGAATGGTTCTTTTGGCAAGCAGCAAAAACCATCTAGCATCTAAAAAATCAGTAGAGCTAAAAGAATTGAAAAAGGAAAAATTTATTTTAACTCCCCTCACATCTGGACATCAGCATGATTTCATAAAAGCCTGTAAGCATGAAGGTTTTGAGCCTAAAATACTCATGACTTGCTCTTCAGTCAAAACAATGCTTGGATTGGCGCGTGAAAATATGGGAGTTACTGTTCTTTCCTCTAAGGTTGCCATCTCTTCTATATCTCCAGATTCTGGTATTTGCCTCTTAGAGCTGACTCCTTTAATAGAAAGAAAAATTTTTTTGACAATACAAAAAAGTGCAAATGTATCTCCAGCTCTTAAGGTATTTGTAAAATACGTTTCTCAATGGATTACAACTTGCGAAAATTCATCTCTTATGGAGGGCTAATAACATGAGTTATTGCTGTTAAATTTTTAACCAATTGTAAAATGAATATCTTCTATAGACAGTGAATACACCATATTTTACTATCTGATATGGTACTTAGTGCAAAATATTTGATAAAAAAGCTTGATATATGTCTCACTAGATATTCTCTATATTTACCTTATATTCTAGCTTGGGGACTATTTTTGCAACTTTTGTTGCAATATCAATGCTGTTCTATATTCCTCTTGTGTATCAATATCAAATCCCTGCATCTCACTATCAAAGGAAACTTCAACTACATCTGTTCCAATTTCCTTAAGCAGCTTTCGCCCTCCAATGTCCCCAGTAAGTGACAAAAGCTTATCTCTAAGCTTTGATGAAAAAATAACAGGATTACCCCTGGTTCCATTGTATAGTGGAACAACGGCATTGCAATTACTCATTTCAAAGCTATCAATCAAGCTATCGATCATGTCTTCTGTTATAAAAGGCTGATCTCCTACAAAAAACATAAAACCATCTGTATGAGGACTAGATTTTCCAACACCAAGTTTTATCGAACAACTTTGCCCGAGCTCGGGGGTAGTATTTCTGATTACTTTTATACCATAATTATTCCCCAATTCCTCTACAATATCACAAGCACAAACTAGAATAATCTCATCAAGCTTTGATCTTGAAACTATTGATATTACTCTTTCTATTAGTGGAATTCCATCTATTGAAAGCAAAAGCTTATTAGTTCCCATTCTCCTAGAAAACCCAGACGCAAGTATTATACCAGTTATCATTATATCACTTCCTTAATTGCATTCTGAAATGTTGCATTTTTGAAACTTGACATTACTATACCCTCCAGCTTAAACCCGTTCCTTAAGAGCTGCCGTGCTATATCAATAGCCAGCTTTCTTTCATTTTCTCCATCCACCTTATTTAGAATAAGATACTTTTCAGCTTGCACTGGTGAGGCTTTGAAAAGACCTTGCTTATGCATTATAAGCCTCCCAATCATTTCTTGATCAATAATATCTCCTTCAGAACATTCCAAAATACTGCAAAAATGCTTTAGCCTGTGAACATTTTCTTCACTAACACTCTTCCCAATGCAATCCATTCCTACTAGTCCTATTAGCTTTGTAGTATATGACGGTATTACAGGCTCATGCTCTGCAGGAGCTTTTACGGATCTTCTCTTAGAGCCATCACCTTCAATTAATATGAAGTCAAATAAACCTTCCAAAAAAACAGTATCGAGAAACTTAGGATTAATTCCCATAAGCTTGCCTTCTGAGGAAATAGAACTTCCAAGTACAGTTATGCTACTGAAATTTATATCTTCAAATAATCCTATATCTTCCTTATCCGATACTATTATATTATCAAATTGCTTCTTTTTAGGATAATATATTGCTGTAGTTGTTGTTACAAGTACCTTCTTGCCCATTTTTGACAGCTCATGGGAGAGTTGAAACATTGAGGAGGTTTTACCTCCTCCTCCTACAAAGCAAAGCATTCCCTTTAATCCATTTTCTATGTTTAGTAAACTATACATACACTCCATATCTTTACCCCCAAAATAGTTGCTTTTTACATTCGCTTGAGTTCATTTATCTTTTTGGCTGTTTATTTAAACTCTACAATATATGTTATACTAACGCAATATATAATTTTCTTTATTTTTAATGCTTAAACTATAAGTCCATTAATCAACCCATAAATTAAGGGAAGTCCATTATTGTTGGACTTCCCTTAAAAATATCATATTATCAACACTATTTTTAAAATAGTCTTATAATAAAGAACATTAGTCCACAGCCTGAACTAGGTCCCCGGCTAAATAAGTTCTTTATAAACAAAATTTATCTTTCAATAACTATTGCTGTTCCTTGTCCACCACCTATACATAATGTGGCCAAACCTTTTTTAGCATCCCTTTTAATCATTTCATGAATAAGCGATACTAATATTCTTCCTCCAGAAGCCCCAACCGGGTGTCCTAACGCTATTGCTCCTCCATTGACATTTACTTTTTCCATATTAAAATTCAAGTCTTTTGCCACAGCTAAACTTTGTGCTGCAAATGCTTCATTTGCTTCAATTAAATCTAAGTCTTCTACTTTTAGACCAGCTCTATCCAACGCTGCTTTAGTTGATACTACAGGTCCATACCCCATTATTGCAGGGTCCAATCCTTTTGAGCCAAAAGAAATAATTTTTGCTAAAGATTTTATACCTAATGCATTTGCTCTTTCCATACTCATTACCACAAATGCTGCTGCACCATCATTTATTCCTGATGCATTTCCAGCCGTTACTGTTCCATCTTTCTTGAAAGCTGGTTTTAGCTTAGCTAGTTTTTCAATTGTCGATCCAAACTTAGGAAATTCATCTTGGTCAAAAACAAAATCTGGACCTTTCCTTTGAGGAATATTAATTGGAACAATTTCGTCCTTAAATCTACCTTCTATTATTGCTTTTTCTGCTTTTAACTGAGAATTCAAGGAGAAGTCATCTTGCATTTCTCTAGTAATCTTCCATCTTGCAGCTATATTCTCAGCAGTAACTCCCATATGATAATCATTGAAGGCATCCCAAAGCCCATCCTTGATCATTTCATCCTTAATTTTTCCATCACCCATTCTCTGACCCCATCTTGTATCTGTCAAAAGATATGGAGCCATTGACATGTTTTCCATTCCACCAGCAACAACAATATCACTATATCCTGATATAATCATTTGATACGCTAAACTTACAGCTCTTAATCCTGATCCACAAACTTTATTTATTGTAAAAGATGGTACTTCATATGGTATCCCAGCTTTTACAGCTGATTGCCTGGCAGGATTTTGACCAAGACCTGCTTGTAACACATTTCCCATAACTACTTCATCAATGCTTTCCGGTTTAATGCCTGCTCTATTAATAGCTTCTTTAATTACCGCAGCACCTAAATCAACTGCTGAAGTATTTTTAAGACTCCCTCCATATGCTCCAATTGCTGTTCTTACAGCGCTAACTATTACTACTTCTTTCATGCCCACACTCTCCTAAATTAACTTTAAATCTTTCTTTATTTTGTATAATCAAAAAATCCTTTTCCTGTTTTTCTGCCAAGCATTTTTCCTTTTACCATTTTTCTTAATAATGGATGTGGCCTGTATTTTGAATCTCCAAATCCTTCATAAAGAACCTCCATAATTGCCAAGCAAACATCATTTCCTATTAAATCCGCCAATGCTAGAGGGCCTATTGGATGGTTTGCTCCAAGTTTCATTGCAGTGTCGATATCTTCCGCGCTTGCAACTCCATCTGCTAAAACTCCCACAGCTTCATTAATCATAGGTATTAATAATCTATTAACTACAAATCCTGGTGCTTCATCAACTTGAACTGGATCTTTTCCTAATTTTTTTGCCAATTCAATTACTTTTTCATTTGTCTCCTCTGATGTAGCAATTCCTTTTATAACCTCAATTAGTTTCATTACAGGAACTGGATTGAAGAAATGCATTCCAATAACTTTGTCTGGTCTATTTGTTGCACTTGCAACGTCTGTAATTGATAAAGAGGAAGTATTGGTCGCTAAGATCGCTTCAGGCTTGCATAGTTCATCCAACTCTTTAAATATTTTTTTCTTTATTGTCATATTTTCTACTGCTGCTTCTACAACAATGTCGGCGTCTTTTGCTAAGTTCATGTCTGTTGTAGGAGTTATCCTATGCAATAATTTATTTTTATCCTCTTCTGTCATTTTACCTTTTTGAACGCTTCTCTCTAAGTTTTTTGTTATTGTTTTCACGCCTCTGTCAACAAAACTTTGTTCGATATCTCTCATTACTACGTCACAACCAGCTTGCGCAAAAGTTTGTACAATGCCTGACCCCATGGTCCCAGCTCCTAAAACAAATACTTTCATATTAATTCCTCCCTTGTATAATTGAAATAATATCTTTTCTTATTATTAAGCTAATTTTATTCCTACAATACCCTCACTGAATATTTTTTCATCCATTAATTTTAGTTTTTTTGGCATAATTGGTTTAAAATCCATGTGGGCTAATATATCTTTTTCTACATCTACTCCCGGTGCAATTTCCTCTAATACAACACCTTCACTTGTTAGTTTAAATACTGCCCTTTCCGTAATATAAAGAACTGTTTGTCCAACACTGCAAGCATATTCTCCACTAAATGTTATTTGTTCTACATTATTTATAAACTTATTAAATTTACCATCGTTTACTATTTCTAATTTTCCATCTCCCACTGCTACCTTTAAACCACCAGCGGTAAATGTACCACAATATACAACCTTTTTTGAATTTTGAGTTATATTAATAAATCCGCCACAACCAGCTATTTTAGGGCCAAACTTACTTACATTTATATTACCTGCTTTATCGCACTGTGCAAGTCCTAAAAATGCTACGTCTAATCCTCCACCATCATAAAAATCAAATTGACTTGCTTGATCAAGTATACAAGTTGGGTTTGTTGAAGCACCAAAGCTTAATCCACCTGAAGGTACCCCGCCTATTACTCCCGCTTCCACAGTTAAAAATAATTGATCACCAATTCCCTCTTCATTAGCAACTGCTGAAATTCCTTCAGGAACGCCAATTCCAAGATTAGTAATAGAATTTGGTACAAGTTCCATAGCAGCCCTTCTTGCAATTACCTTTCTTTCATCTAACGGTAAAGCATCTAAGCAGCCTACTGATACTTTAACTTCTCCTGAATAAGATGGGTTATAACTTTCACCAAAAGTCTGCATATGATTTTCTGGTTTTGCAACTACGATAGCATCTACATATATTCCTGGAATTTTTACTTTTCTTGGATCTAAGGTTCCATTTGAAACAATTTTTTCTACCTGAAGAATTACAATTCCACCTGAATTTTTAGCTGCTTGAGCCATACATGTTGCATCTAACGTAGCTGCTTCCTTTTCAAGAGTGGCATTTCCTGCTTCATCAGCGTATGTAGCTCTTAAAATTGCAACATCTATCGGAAAAGATTTGTATAATAGATATTCCTTTCCTTCTATGTTAACCAATTTTATTAAATCTTCAGTTGTTATTTCGTTCAATTTTCCACCGTCTACCCTTGGATCAATAAAAGTTTTCAATCCTACATGAGTGAGCGTTCCAGGCTTTCCAGCAGCTATATCTCTAAATAGATGTGACACCACGCCTTGAGGGAAATTATATGCTTCCATTTTATTTTCTTTTGCCAATTTTTGAAGTTTTGGTGCTAATGCCCAATGTCCTCCTATTGCTTTAGATACCAATCCTTCGTGTCCAAAGTGATTTAATCCTCTATCTTTACCATCACCTTGTCCAGCAGCAAAAACTAAAGTTAAGTTTTTAGGCTGTTGTTTTTCCAGATAACGTTTCTCAATTTCAACAGAAAGCTCTTCTGGATGACCACTTCCTACAAATCCTCCAAATGCTACTACAGAACCATCAGCTATTAAATCGATAGCTTGATTACTTGATACGATTTTTGATTTCATTTTATTCACCCTCCATAACAATAATTATATTAATTTATTAGCATTAATCGTGCCAACATCGATAATCCTTCAATTTAGGGTGCAAACTGCCGTATTTTTATTATATTTTAAATATATTAACTCATCTTTGAATATAAAAAGCGTTAATTAGTGTATAAGTTTTGTACACTAATTAACGCTTTCCTTTACTTTACTTATTTGATTTAGTTTAACTAACTGTCAATTTTGTAAGCATGTATTATTTATTGCTACTCCAAGTTATATTCCTCTATTTTTTTATATAATCCAGCTCTACTTATCCCTAATATTTTAGCAGTTTTGTTTTTATTCCATTGATTTAATTTTAAGCAATTAAAAATAACTTCTTTTTCAACTTCTTGTAGAATACATTTTAAGGATTGATTTTCAATATTACTATAACGTTTATGTTTATTCTTTATAAACTTTTCGGGAAGATGTTTGGGCTTTATTATTAAATCTGCATCCAAATAATTAATAGCTCTTTCAATTACATTTTCTAATTCGCGAATGTTTCCAGGCCAATCATAGTTATTCAAACATTGAATAGCTTCTTTAGAAATTCCTTCTGTATATATATCAAGTCTATTTGATACTTTTTTTCTCAATGCATTAGCTATTTCTGGAATGTCACCTTCTCTTTCCCTTAGGGGAGGTAATACTATCCTCATTACGTTAAGTCTATAATATAGATCTTCTCTAAACGTACCATTTTTTACAGCATCCTCAAGATTCTTATTAGTTGATGAAATAATTCTTACATCAATTTTCTTAATTACCGACCCACCTACACGTTCTATTTCTTTTTCTTGGAGCACTCTTAAAAGCTTAACCTGCATATTCATAGGCATATCGCCGATTTCATCTAGCAATATAGTACCTTCATTTGCTAATTCAAACTTACCCTTTTTACCACTTTTTTTAGCTCCAGTAAATGCTCCTTCTTCATAGCCAAACAATTCTGATTCAATCAATTCCTGTGGAATAGCAGCACAGTTGATTTTTACGAATGGCTTTAAATACCTCTTACTTGCATTATGAATTGCAGCGGCGAACAACTCTTTCCCTGTACCACTTTCACCTATTAGCAAAACATTAGAGTTTGTATTTGCAGTACGGATTGCTAATTCTTTTGCTAGTTGAGATTTTAATGATGACCCAATAATGTCCTCAAATGAATATTTAGCTTTCCCATCTTTATCTAATTCCCTCTTACATATTTCTAATTCCTTTTGTAGATTATTAATTCTATTACTTAGAAAAACAAAATCCTGGATATCCTTAAACATTATTTTTCCAATGGCACCAACAACCTTTTCTCCCTCAATTATTGGAATTCTCATTGCAATCATTTTATTTCCCTTAATCCCTTGAATGTCACCTACCTCAGTTTTTCCTGTTTCTAACACCTTAGTCAATCTCGTATTTTCTATTACTTCCTCAACATGTTTTCCCTCAGGATTTTCACAATTTAAAAATTCTTTGTAGGATTTACTCATCATGGTAATAATGCCTTTTTCATTTATTGCAACAATACACTCATTAATCGACTCCAGAATTGTCTTTAATAGATTTATAGACTTCATTTCATTTTGCAAACTATTTTTTATAGTTACATCCTGAAAAATTGCTAATGCCCCTTGAACTTCCCCATCCAAAATAATTGGGAAACGATTAGTTTCAAATTCTTTTCCATAATAAATAATTTTTTGTTTTAATTCACTAGTCCCAGTTCGTAAAATTTTTGGCAATTGAGTGTTTGGGATTACCTTATTTATTGGTTTACCTATATGCTTTTCATGATTAAGCCCAAGTATGTCTTCTGCTGTTTTATTTATTATAACTATTTTACTATCATTGTTAATAGCAATAACAGCTTCATTTATGTTTTGCATTAAATTCTCAAATGTTTTCTGTAAAAGCATACATATCACTCCCAAGTATTACTGATTTAAAAACAAATTTGATTCAGTAAGTTAATTATACTCTATATACCCCAAATTACAACATTTTGTACCAATTTATTACATAAATCTTTTTTATCTAATACCTTATTTAATTACAAAGTAGTTTAAATTTCAAAAAACAAAATGACGCTATAGTAAATCTTAGTGTCACTCTGTTTTTTGATTTATTTTTTATTTAAGTCTCTTTGTAAAAAATATAAAAGTAATTCTGCACGTTCTTTTTGTTTACTTTCTAAATTTTCAGGTAACCAATTATAAATGCCTTCTCCGCTCTTACTTCCTAAATTACCTGCCTCAACTTTGCTTTGCAATAACTTAGAAGGCTCTGTACTATTGCATAAATCTTTATTTAAATATGAAGCTATATTATAGAATACATCTAAGCCACCTAAATCTGCACTACACAATGGTCCAGTAACAGGTAATCTTCTACCATGTCCATATTCTATAGCTTTATCAACTTCTTCAGGTTTCGCCCATCCTTGTTCTACTATATATAGAGCTTCTCTAAGAAGTGCACCTTGTAATCGATTGCCTATAAAGCCTAAACATTCCTTTTCCATTCTTACAGCTTTCTTACCAATAAATTCAACCCATTCCATAGTTATTTCCATTGTATTTTGTGAAGTTTTTTCGCCTGGCACAACTTCCACTAAAGGAATTAACTGCGGCGGATTCCAAAAGTGAGCAATTACTACTCTCTCTGGGTATTTTGTATATTTAGCTATTGCTGTTGGACTAAGTCCTGAGGTATTTGTAGATAGAATTACTTCTGGGGCACAAAGCTCATCCAGTTGCTTGAAAATTTGCTGTTTAAGTTCTAGATTTTCAGCTAAGGATTCTATTATAAAATCAGCGTCTTTTGCTGCTTCTTCAATTGTCTTAACTCCTCTTATTTTTTTCAAAATTTCTTCGCATTTGCTATCATCTAATTTCCCTTCGCCCCTTAAGCGATTTAAACTTGATTTTATACTATTAAATCCTCTTTCTAAGCTTGCATCAGATCTACCGTAAAGAACTACATTTAATCCTGCTTTTGCAGACATAAGTGCTATTCCGTGTCCCATAGTTCCAGTTCCTAATACTGATATGTTTTTAATATTCATGATCACTGCCTACCTTTCTTATATTGAGATTAAATATTGCAACTAGTTTCTCAATTATTCATATAATTACCAGCAAATAAAATAATTACTTGCTGGTAATTTTCTTAATAGCATATTTGGGTTGTACTCTTAGGTACTAATATTTAATTAGAAATTATTTTTCTTCCTTGAGGGTGGTTATTTGGGCTATCATTTCAGGTATTACTTTTTGATAATCACCAACTATTCCCAAATCAGCTACTTTCATAATTGAAGAATCTGCATCCTTATTTATAGCGATAATATAATCACTCTCCTGCATCCCTGCTAAATGCTGAATTGCTCCAGATATGCCACATGCAATATAAAGATTGGGTCTAACTGTTTTCCCAGTTTGTCCAACTTGACATGATTTATCCAACCAGCCATTATCTATAGCAGCCCTGGATCCTGCAATTGTTCCATCTAATGTAGCTGCAAGTTCTTGTAAAACATCAAATCCTTCTTTACTTCCAATTCCTCTCCCGCCTGCAACTATTATTTTAGCCTCTCCAATATCAATGCAATCTTTGCAAGCCTTAACCACTTCCACTACCTTAGTTCTTATGTCTTTTTCCGCTAAGTCTGCAGATATTTTTTGTATTTCTCCCTTTCTATCTTGGTCCTTTGATAGTTTTTCAAAAACTCCAGGTCTTACTGTAGACATCTGTGGTCTATTGCTTGAACATTCTATTGTTGCCATTAAATTTCCGCCGAAAGCTGGTCTTGTCATTTGAAGATGTTTTGTTTCTGGATCTATGTCAAGCCCTGTACAGTCTGCTGTAAGTCCTGTATGTAATCTTGCAGCTACTCTTGGACCTAAATCTCTTCCTATAAATGAAGCACCCACCAATATTGCTTCTGGTTTTAGTTCTGTTACTAAATCACATATAACCTTTGTATATCCATCTGTATTAAAATGCTGTAAAAGTGGACTATTTGCATACACAACTTTATCTGCTCCGTAAGCTACTAATTCTTTTGCAATATTATCTACATCATTTCCAAGTAAAAGAGCAGTTAATTCCACTCCTAACTTATCAGCTAAATCTCTTCCTTTTCCTAGTAATTCCAATGCAACCTTTTGTAGTTTTCCGTCTCTTTGTTCAGCAAATACCCATACGCCTTTGTAATCTGCTATATTCATCTTTTATTCCTCCTATATTAGATGTAATGTTTTTCTTTTAATTTTGAAGCTGCATATGCCGCTGCTTCTTTTGCTGGTAGATTTACTGATTCTCCTTGTCCCTTTGGTTCTTTTGTTGATGATTTCTTAACCTTTGTTGGTGATCCACCTAGCCCAAGTAGGGACTTATCTACATCTATATCAGCTGCACTCCATATTTTTACTTCTTTATTATATGCTTTAAAAATATCTTTCATATTCATATATCTCGGCTGATTTAATTCTTTTATAGCTGTTAAAAGTACTGGTGTTTTAACTTCAATTACTTCATATCCGTCTTCCCATGCTCTTTGTACTCTTAAAATTTCCTCTTTAACTTCTACTTTTTCTACGTATGTTATCTGAGGAATTCCTAAATGTTCTGCTATTTCTGGTCCAACTTGAGCTGTATCTCCGTCAATCGCTTGCCTTCCAGCAAATATTATATCATAATCTAACTTTCTTAAAGCTCCTGCTAATGCATTTGATGTAGCTAATGTATCTGCTCCTCCAAATGCTCTATCTGATAGAAGTATTGCCTCATCTGCACCCATAGCTATTGCTTCTCTTAAAGCTGATTGTGCTTGTGGTGGTCCCATGCTTATTATAGTAACCTTTGCACCTGTTTTCTCTTTTAATACTAATGCCTCTTCTAAAGCATTTTTATCATCTGGATTTATTATTGATGGAACACCTTCTCTTATAAGAGTTCCTGTTTTTGGATCTATCTTAACTTCAGTTGTATCTGGAACTTGTTTTAAACAAACAACTATATTCATTTTGTTAGCCTCCTTAACTTTTTTATCTAAATACGCTTCCTGAGATAACTAATTTTTGAACCTGTGATGTTCCTTCATAGATTTCTGTTATCTTAGCATCTCTCATCATTCTTTCTACTGGGTAATCCTTTGTATATCCGTATCCACCAAATAGCTGTACTGCCTTAGTTGTTACATCCATTGCTACGTTAGCAGCATGAAGTTTTGCTCTAGCAGCTTCTACTGTATATGATTTTCCTGCATCTTTAAGACATGCAGCTTTGTATACTAAATGTCTAGCAGATTCTATAGCAACATCCATATCTGCTATCATCCATGATAATCCTTGGAACTTACTTAGTGATTTACCAAATTGTTTTCTTTCTTTCATATAAGCAACTGCTTCGTTAAATGCACCTTCAGCTATTCCTAAAGCTTGAGCTGCTATACCAATTCTTCCTCCATCTAGAGTACCCATAGCAATTCCAAAACCTTTTCCTTCTTTGCCTAGTAGGTTTTCCTTCGGTACTATGCAATCTTCAAATACAAGCTCTGTTGTAGAAGATGCTCTTATTCCCATTTTATCTTCTAATTTACCTATTGAGAAGCCTTTAAAGCCTTTTTTAACTATAAATGCTGATATTCCTTTTGTTCCTTTGCTTCTGTCTGTCATAGCAAATACTATAAATACGTCTGCAACGCCACCATTTGTTATAAATATTTTTTGTCCATTTAATATATAGTTATCTCCATCAAGAGCAGCTGTAGTTTGTTGTCCTGCTGCATCTGTTCCTGCATTTGGTTCTGTTAATCCAAAGGCTCCTACCACTTCTCCCTTTGCAAGAGGTACTAGATATTTTTGTTTATGCTCTTCAGTACCGTATTTTTCAATTACTGAAGCACATAATGATGTATGTGCTGAAAGGATAACTCCAGTAGTACCACAAACTTTTGATAACTCTTCAACTGCTAATATGTAGGAAAGAGTATCCCCGCCTGCACCACCATATTCTTCAGAAAATGGAATACCCATCATTCCGTACTTAGCCATTTTCTTTACTGTTTCCATTGGGTATCTTTCTGTTTGATCTATCTCTGCAGCTAATGGCTTAACTTCATTTTCTGCAAATTCCCTTACCATTTGTCGTACTAATTCCTGTTCCTTTGTTAATTCAAAATTCATCTATTACTACCTCCTATCTGTTTTTAAAGCATTTTTCTCTTTTTTCTATAAAAGCATTCATTCCTTCTTTTTGATCCTCAGTTGCAAAGCATTCTCCAAAAACTTCAGATTCATAAGATATTGCAGTATCTATATCACACTGCATTCCTTTATTTATTGCTGCCTTACAAAGTTTAACAGCAATTGGTGCCTGAGCTGCAATTTCATTTGCTAGTGCTTTAGCCTCTTCAAGCAGTGCTTCTGGTTCCACAACCTTATTAACAAGGCCAATTCTTAATGCTTCATCCGCTTTAATTAATCCACCAGTGAAAATAAGCTGCTTAGCCATTCCAATTCCAACAAATCGTGCAAGTCTTTGAGTTCCTCCGAATCCAGGTGTGATTCCTAGACCTACCTCGGGTTGTCCAAATTTTGCCTTTGTTGATGCTATCCTAATATCACATGACATTGCAATTTCGCATCCTCCTCCAAGAGCAAAACCATTAACTGCTGCAATTACTGGCTTTTCTAAACTCTCAATTTTTCTAAATACTTTGTTTCCAAGAATTCCAAACTTGCGGCCTTCCATTGTGTTTAAGTCCTTCATTTCTGATATGTCTGCTCCTGCTACAAATGCCTTTCCTTCTCCCGTAAGAATAACTGCAAGTATGTCATCATCAATACCAAGATCATCAAACACAGTGTCTAATTCTTTAAGTGTTTCAGAATTAAGAGCATTTAAAGCTTTAGGTCTATTTATAGTTACGGTTGCTACTCTTCCTTCCTTTGCCACAAAAACATTTTTTAATTCCATACTATCCCTCCTCATATTAAATAAATACTACCTGTTCTTATATATTACACAAAAATAATATAGCAATTATTATGCCAATGTTTAATTTTTCACAAATTGCTTTTGTCTATCTTATTTGACAGTATTTCAAGGTATTTAGCCATACAAAATTCAGTCTATTTTTTGTATATAATTTTTACATGTATGCAATTTATTCATTATCATTTGATTATTAGCTTTTTGAACTTAAATATTCATGAATTGATTTTGCACCCTTTTTACCAGCACCCATGGCAAGTATAACTGTTGCAGCTCCTGTAACAGCATCTCCCCCAGCATATACTCCCTCCAAGGTAGTTTTCCCAGTTTCCTCTTCTGCTATTAGACAACCTCTTTTGGTTGATTCAAGTCCCTTAGTAGTTGTAGAAATTAATGGATTTGGTGAAGTTCCAAGTGACATTATTACAGTATCAACATCAATTATAAATTCACTACCTGGTATTTCTACAGGACTTCTTCTTCCAGAAGCATCTGGCTCTCCAAGTTCCATTCTAATACATTTAATTCCACTAACCCATCCTTTTTCATCTGCTAGAATTTCAATTGGATTGCATAATAGATCAAAAATAATACCTTCTTCTATTGCATGATGAACCTCTTCAGCTCTTGCAGGAAGCTCGGCTTTGGATCTTCTATAAACAATGTGAACTTCTCCACCAAGCCTTAATGCTGTACGAGCAGCATCCATGGCTACATTTCCACCACCAACTACAGCAACCTTTTTACCTGCTTTTATTGGAGTGTCATAGCCTTCCTTAAATGCCTTCATTAAATTATTTCTAGTAAGGAATTCATTTGCTGAAAAAACTCCATTGCTGTTTTCGCCAGGTATATTCATAAACCTTGGAAGCCCTGCACCTGATCCTACAAATACTGCTTCAAAACCTTCTGAATCTATAAGTTCTTTTAAAGTAACAGTTCGTCCAATAATTACGTTAGTTTCTATTTTAACACCGAGTGCCTTAACATTATCAACTTCATGCTGCACAACTTTATCCTTTGGAAGTCTGAATTCAGGTATTCCATATACAAGAACTCCGCCTGCTTTATGAAGTGCTTCAAATATTGTTACATCGTATCCAAGCTTAGCTAAATCTCCTGCACATGTGAGTCCTGCAGGACCAGCTCCAACTATAGCTACCTTTTTCCCATTCTTTGGCAACGTACGACTTAAATCAATATTGTTTTCTCTTGACCAATCAGCTACAAATCTTTCTAACTTTCCAATTGCTATTGCATCGCCTTTTATTCCAAGCACACATTTACCCTCACATTGACTTTCTTGAGGACAAACCCTTCCGCAAACTGCTGGAAGTGCACTTGATTCTGCAATTACCCTGGCAGCATTTTCGAATTCGCTTTTCTTAACGTGATCAATAAATTCAGGAATATTTATCGACACCGGACATTTAGTGACACACATAGGTTTTTTGCAGTGAAGACAACGCTTAGCTTCTTCAACTGCTTCTTCTTCTGAATATCCAAGACAAACCTCTTCAAAATTTGCTCTTCTCATTTCTGGAGCTTGTTCTTTAACTGGTACCCTTTTCTTTATTTCCATTATTTATTACCCTCCAAACCTAAATTGCAAACATGTCCCTCTTCTTTTTCCTGTCTCCTAATTTCTGCTCTTCCTTCTTCCGACTTATATTGTGCAGATCTTCTCATTGCTTCATCAAAGTCAACAAGACCTCCATCAAATTCAGGACCGTCAACACATGCAAATTTTGTTTTCCCATCAACTGTAAGTCTGCAGCCTCCACACATTCCTGTTCCATCAACCATTACAGGATTCATACTAACAATTGTCTTAATGCCATAATTATTTGTAAGTTTTGTTATAAACTTCATCATAATCATCGGTCCTATAGCAACAACAACGTCATATTTCTTTCCTTCTTTTTCAATTAGATCTTTTAATAAATCTGTTACAAAGCCCCTATATCCATAAGTACCATCATCTGTAGCTATATAGAAGTCTCTAGTGGCATTTTTCATTTCTTCTTCTAATAACAAATAATCCTTTGATTTACATCCAACAATAGCATCAGCATCTATTCCTCTCTCATGAAGCCATTTAACTTGTGGATAAACAGGAGCAGCTCCAACTCCACCAGCAACAAACATAATCTTTTTCTTTTTTAATTCTTCAATGTCTTCTTCTACGAATTCTGAAGGTCTACCAAGTGGTCCTACAAAATCGTCAAAATATTCTCCCTCTTCCATTAAAGCCATTCTCTTAGTTGAAGAGCCCATAGTTTGAAATACAATTGTGACAGTTCCAGCAGTTTTGTCATAATCGCATATGGTAAGTGGTATTCTTTCACCTTTTTCATCCATTTTAACAATTACAAATTGTCCTGGATTTGCTGCTCTCGCAACCCTGGGTACCTCCACATCCATTAGATAAATATTCGGTGCTAAATATCTTTTCTTGATAATTTTAAACATATTTTACCTCCCAAAATAATAATCTTTATTTGATTGCATAACCCCATAATCATGTGATTCTAAGGTAGCGCAAACATTTACATACACAAATTAACTTTGAAATTGATTTCAATGAATTTTTTATGAGTAAGAGAAGCTGCATTAATAATAACTACTATTATTTAACTAAAATGTAAATATATTTATTAACACAGCTTATTATATATAAAGAGCATGAGTCCGAAGCCTAAAAAATTAGGTCTCCAGCTATATCTGCACTTTATTAGCAGATATTTTTTTATCAACTTTATAACTCAATTAAACAGTAAGCATATATGATGCCAAACTATTTATAAACAAAACAAAAAAATTGAAAATATGATAATCACGTTATTTGTAAGCTTTTTTAGCATATTCTCAACTAGATTTATTAGCTTTTAATTAATGTGGCATTAATCCCCACTAAATAGAATTGTATATTTTATTTACACTATATTTTGTTTTATATCTATTTGACATGAATCACTTTAAGATACATATTGTACATTTTATTTACATGCAAACATTTTGTTATACGGAATCACTGCTTCTAAATAAAATAACAAAATAATATTATTATACTTTTTGGTGTAAGCTCTATGAGATCAAGTAAAAATATATAATTGAAAACGTTTAACTATATATTAGGCATGATAATTGCTAGAAATATGATAGTAAAATATGTTCACAATATAGAAAACCATTACATTGCTAATTTTATTATTAGTATATTGAAAAATATTTTATAGAAATTTATTAAGAGGAGTCTAAATAACGATGAGCGAATTTAGCTGTAATAATAACGAAAAAATTTATGAAATTGCTATAAGTAGTGGTAAATATACTTACGACCTCTTTGATGGCGATAGCGCTGTTCTTGTATATGATACCGAAAAAGTAATCGCATATTTTGAATCAGAGCATATGAATTTTGGACTTAGAGTTGGAGATTTAATCAAACCTAAAACTATAATTGCAGAAGTAATAAAAAAAGGTACCCGTATTTTCTCTCAAATTGATAAAGATAAATCCCCTTTTGGAATCCCCTATATCGGAATAGGAATCCCAATTAAAAATGCAAATTTAACTATAGGAGGAATAATGATGACTTCTTCCATGGCTAAGCAGGAAATATTAAAAGAAATGTCATCACAGCTTAGTGAAACATCTGCTCAAACAAAGGAAGCTTCTGAAGGCATTGCTTTAAGTGCTAGTAATATAGCTGAAGCAATGGATCATCTTTCATCAAACACCGATGAAGCTCAAAATGAATTGGAGTCTATAAATGACGTTATTACGTTGGTGGAGCAAATAGCTGGACATACTAGAATATTGGCTTTGAATGCGGCTATAGAAGCAGCAAGAGCTGGTAATGCTGGACTTGGTTTTGCAGTTGTTGCAAAGGAAGTTCGTAAATTAGCAGAAGACACTCGTGGAAATGTCCAAAAGATATCCGAAAAACTTTTAGCTATATCAAATACAGTAAACATTATTACAAAAAAAGTAAGTGAACTTGATGAACTTTCGCAAAATCAGGCAGCTTCGACACAGGAAATTACAGCTTCTATGAATAGCTTAGATGATAACATAAAGAAAATTAAGGAAGTTACAAATAATTTGATTACGTAAAAATAATTTCAATATTTATGTTTATTTTATATATTCAAGTAAAAAACTAGACGTAAATTGAAACTAATTCCATTGGCATGTCATATCATAAAAAAAGTCGCTGGATATTTTTTATACCTACGACTTTTTTCAATTAATCAGAAAGCATTTCCTCTTACTGTAAATATGGCGGAAGTAAATAGGAAACTCTCTTTAATCCTTACTTAATTATTTTCGTGAATTTTATAAAGAAGGGCCCTTCGTGAAATATGAAGGAGTTTTGCAGCATGTGTGTGGTTTCCACCTGTTCGTTCTAAGGCTTCAGAAATGTGACGTTTTTCTGCTTCTAACAATACTTCTCGCAAAGGTTTAAAATTTCCTTCTTTCTGAACAATAGCACCACTATCTTCCACACATTCCACATCTTCTACCTTTATACTAAGCGGAATATGCTCTGGAAAAATAACACGAGTACTGCTCATGATAACAGCGTGTTCAACTGCATTTTCTAATTCCCTAATATTACCTGGCCAAGAATAGTTACGAAAAATATCCAACACCTCCGGTGCGAAAAAAATTCCACTGCGTCCTACTTCCACTGAAAATCTTTTTAGAAAGTAATCAGCTAGTAAAACAATATCCTCCCCCCTCTCACAAAGAGGAGGTAAACATATGGAAACTACATTGAGCCGGTAATATAAATCCTTCCTGAAACGCTTTTCAGATATTTCTTTAGAGAGGTCACGGTTCGTTGCTGCAATAATACGTACATTAGTACAAAATGTTTTCGTTCCTCCTACACGCTCAAACTCCTTTTCTTGCAGCACTCGAAGAAGTTTAACCTGAAGATTTGGACTCATTTCGGTAATCTCATCTAGAAAAAGTGTCCCTCCTTCCGCTAGTTCAAATTTTCCAGGTTTTTGAAAAAAAGCGCCTGTAAATGCCCCTTTCTCATGCCCAAATATATCACTCTCTAACAAACCTTCTGGAATAGAACCACAATTCACTTGAATAAAAGGTTTTTCTCGTCGATCACTTGCATAATGAATAGTCTTCGCAACCATTCCTTTACCGGTTCCACTTTCTCCTGTTAACAATACTGTGGCTTTTGAATCCGCTACTCGTCCAATAATTTTATATACCTCTTGTATTTTAGCGCTTTCCCCAATAATTTTACCTGGAGTCGCTGTTGTCATGATTCTCTCTTTTACTTCCTGTGTAAGGAATATTACTTCTCTAGTCAATTGTTGCATGCGAATAGCTCTATCTACAATAATCTTGACTTCCTCAAGATTAAAAGGTTTTAATATATAATCATAAGCACCGTTCTTCATGGCATCAACCGCAGTTTCCGAACTTCCAAATGCAGTCATAAGAATAATTGGCAAATTTGGTTTGATTTTGTGTATTTCATAAAATGCTTGCAGTCCACCCATCACTGGCATGCGGATATCAAGGATAGCAACATCATAGTGATTTTCTTGAGCCATATTAAGTGCCTCTCTGCCATTTTCTGCAACATCCACTTTATATCCAACCTTACTTATGGCTGTTTGAAGCACCAATCTCAAGCTTAACTCATCATCTGCTATTAAAATACTGATATCTTCTGACATACTGTAGTTCCTTCTTTCTTAGTTTTATAAACTTTCATAAGGTAGGTATATTGTAAATGTACTTCCAATACCAACAATACTTTCAACTCGAATGTATCCATGATGGATTTCTATTATTTTGTTGCTAACAGCAAGACCAAGCCCTGTCCCAGTATCCTTGGTGGTGAAAAATGGATCAAAAATTCTTGATAAGCTATCCTTACCAATTCCTTTTCCATTGTCTTTTATTACAATCTCAATACCTATAATCACATCCTGTGTTGTAACTGCGATTTTACCACCTTCTCGCGGAAGAGCTTGTATTGCATTTAGTAATAAGTTAATCAAAACTTGTTTAATAAGTTGGGTATCAACAGCAATAAGTCCAATTGACGGATCATAGTTTGTCTCTAAATCAACAATCTCTTTTTTTAAACTTGGTAAAAATAACAAAATAGAATTCTCCACAAGTTCGTTAGGATTAACGCATGTCACGTAGTGTTTTGAAGGTTTAGCAAAATATAAGAGATCTTCAATAACTACATTTAAACGCTCAACCTCTTTCAATATAATGTCTCCAAAGATTCGAGAGGAATTTTCCTTTGGCAATTCATCCACCAGAATTTGCACACTCCCGGAAATAGCAGATAGAGGATTACGTATTTCATGAGCTACACCAGCAGCAAGCTCGCCAACAGCAGCAAGGCGATCCACCCTCCTTACACAATCCTCAAAAGCCTTATGTTCTGTTAAATCTTTGAATACCACAACTGCACCTAATACATTCTGATTATTATGCAATATAGAAGTGCTGATACTAATGGGTATGATTTCACCATCAGAGCGAGTAACTTCCGTTTCATGTCCAATAAAGTTTTTACCTTCATGTAAAGTTTCTAACAATATACCTGGGACTTTAACATTACCATGCAAAAGTCTTCTATAATTAATACCAATCACATCTTCATTTAATCCCATAATACACCGGGCAGCACTGTTTATTGCAGTCACCTTTTCATCATTATCAATAGTAATAATCCCATCTATCATGCTTTCCATGATATTTTCTGTATGCGAACGAGTATTCATTAAACTTTGCGCCATTCCATTAATAGCAGAGGCAATCTCTCCAAATTCCCCATTAGTTTCTGGTAATCGATGACTTAAATCACTACCTAAACTCAATAGTCCTTTAATAATGCCGTGGACAGAATTAGAAACATTGTTTGCCAAGGTCATACTAATACTTAGCCCTAGGATTAAGGCGATAGCCAATGCCCCATTCATTACTGCTTCCATCGCGTTTATCTGACTCTCTATACTTTCAGTCAGTTCATTAGCCCATACGTATCCAATAATGTGATTATTGCGAATAAGCGGAACCATAGCATTTAGAATATTTCCCCTAACCATCGTACCACGCGCAGTCATTGATTCCCCTTTTTCCATTACCTCTCGACCCAAATGTTCTTTACTTATTGCCTGTCCAACGGTCGAGCCATATTGAGAACTCGGTCCATAGGTAATGATACAGTCGAGATCTATAGAATAATACCCGGCCCCCACTCCTGGGTTTCCTGAAACAATTTTGTCCGTAACCCCTGATAACTTTTGATTAAGAAGTCTTACTTTTTCATCATGCGAAGCATTCTTAGCTTCTATGGGTAATAAGGATTCAAAATCCCCCGTCATGCTCGCATCCAGCGTTCTTGCAATTCCATAAAGTTTGCTTTCCTTCTCTGAATTCATAGCTTGTTCAGCACGATGAATTAATATATAGCCACTCCCTATTAATGGCACTACCACGGATAAGGCAAGGATAATCATAAGCCTGTAACGCAAACTAATATGTCGCATCAGAATACCTCCATATACATAAACCTGCAAAGCATTTCACAAAAAAGTCTCATATATTATTATTATATTTATTCAGTTTCGTGTCAACAAAAAACAAAATCTTGTAGAAAATTAAGAAACCATACAATTAAGCAGACATTGATATAAAGTCTCTTAGTTGTATGGCTTCTTATATATGAAAAATGACTAAAAATAAAAAGGGAGTAAGATTGTGAAATAGCAAGCTTCTTTGTTGCAATTGTTTTCATTGTGCCATAATGTTATTTCACAAAACTTATCCATATAAGATTTTGTGGACTAAACTTTTACCTTTCAATCACTGACTGTAGCGTCCCCTTGCCTACCACCAATACATATAGTTGCTAAATCTAGTTTAAATTTTGATCCTACATTGCAATTAGGGTTGTGCTTGAACTAAAATGAATTAGTGAATAATCTACTTTGAAACAACTACTTGTAATTTTGCTAAGAAAAACTAAAATCAATTTTACAAATGTTAAAACACAGTCAGACCGATACCAAAGATAAAAAGACCTACAATTAATGTTGTTACACAATATCCCATAATATCTCTAACTTTGAGACCTGCTATAGCTAAAGCAGGTAGTGCCCAGAACGGCTGTGCCATATTCATCCAGGCCTCACCGTACGCAATTGCCATAGCTGCTTTTCCAGGATTTACACCAAGTGCATGTGCAGCTGGCATTATGAATGGTCCCTGTACAACCCAGTGTCCACCACCAGATGGAACAAAGAAGTTAATTAATCCTGAACTTAAAAATGCTAAGAATGGAAATGTATGTACATTAGATATACTAACAAAACCGCTAGTAATTAAACCGCCTAGACCGGATAAATCCATCATGCCTTGTATACCGGCATAGAATGGAAATTGTACCATTATACCAGCTGTTCCCTTTGCTCCATTAGATATAGCCTGCATATAAGATAAAGGACTGCCATGAAGAATAATTCCAGCAAAGAACATAATCATATTTACAGTGTTAACATCCATAGAACCGTTATGAATGAAATAATTGAAGAGATATGCAAACCCAAGAAGACCGATTACATATGCAATAATTTTGCTATTTTCAACACTTACAGCAAATGTCTTTTGCGGTTCAACTACTATACTAGCAGCCGCAATTTCATCTTCAGCTAATAAAGCTGGGTCAATCTCTACAACATCCTCATCTTTAGGCATCATCATTCTTGTCATTAAAGGTAATATAATTATCAAAGCAACAGTAACAAATATATTAAATGGGGAGAAAATTGTTTGACCAAGAGGAATCAATCCTATAGCCTTTTCCATTGGATTTCCTTTTGTTGCAGCTAAAAGTGGAACTGATCCAGACATGCCACCATGCCAAGTCATAAAGCCAATATAAGAACTTGCGATTAATAAACGATAATCTACACGGGGTACTTTTTTTGCAACTTCTTTTGCAAGTAAAGCACCAACAATTAGACCAAACCCCCAGTTAACAACATTAGAAACTGCTGCAACAAAGGTAACAAGCATAATAGCCTGAGCTGGTGATTTAGGTATGCTTGCGATCTTTTGCAAAATACGTTTTATTGGAGGTGCTGTAGCGAAAGCACTACCAGTTACTAAAACTAGTGCCATTTGCATCGCAAAGGCTAGAAGATTCCAGAAACTCTTACCCCAAAATCCCATCATTTCAAGCGGGGTATGACCAGTAAATGCAATACCTGAAACAAACATTATAACCGTTAAAATCATTGCGAAAACAAGTGGATCTGGAAGATATTTTTGTACTATATTTGTAAAAAATTTAGATAGACCTTTAATCATCTATTTTGCCTCCTTTAGATTGTTTATTATTTGACGAACTACAAGCTTGTTTTATTCGAACACTTTATTAATATAGCAAAATACGTGCCAAGTTAACCTTTTCAAAGATTCAAATAAAGTAATTTAAATAATTATTATTAATACAAATCAATTTTAACCTAGTCTAGAAGCATTTTGTTCGATTAAAATTTAATTCAAAGCAGTGAGATTTGACAAAAAAGAACAAAATGGTTCACACTTATTTTTATTTACAAAAATAAGTGTGAACCATTTTGTACGTATCTGTGCAAAGTTTTTCACATTTCTTTTTTCTCTGACAATCGATATCTCTGTATTTTATATATTAACCCTACATCGTGCTAGTAAGATTGTCATAGAATAGATATTAGAATAATCTACAAAGTCACAGCTATGATAAGAACTATGAGCGATATGCTTTGTAATATAAAATGCCATTCTTCATAGTTTTTTCAGCTTTTCCAATTTGGTACAAATGTTCCAAATGAGACATGGTCTCTCCAGATGCGAACCATTTCTGAGGATCAGGAAAATCCGCCCAGGTTTTCCCTCTTACATCCCAATGCATGCAAGCAGCAGTGTCTCTAACTGTCTTCCATTCATCTTTAATTATATTCAGAATTTCATTAAGGCGTATCCTGTGATGCTCTAAAAGTTCATTAATCCTTATCTGATGATTCGGTACAATATCTCTGTGAGCTGTAAAAAGGTGCTCTATATCGTAATCATATACCTTTTTTAAGCTTTCAAAGAATACCTCTAGAATATCCTTTTCAAAGCCCCAAAATGCTATGTTAGGTGTTATTTTTCCCAAAATATGATCTCCGCAAAAAAACAATTTGTGGTTTTTTTCATATAATCCTATATGTCCTGGTGTATGCCCTGGAATATCAATTACTTGAAGGGAGTAATCTCCTACTTTTATTACGTCACCTTCAACTAATGATAAAATCTCAACTTGTTCCTTAGGACTAAATTTATACCCTGGAAGATGCTGAAATGTAACATTATCCTTTTCTAAATCAAATAGCTTTATATACCCAACAAATTTTTCCCAATATTCAATTTTAGATGAGCTATTAATGATTTCACCATCTGTTTTTCCAGCGTACACATTAATGCCCTTCTTGCTTAAAGCAGCAGCCAGCCCTGCATGATCTGAATGAAGATGAGTAATAAGTAAATATGTATTTTTTAAATCGATTTTTGTCTCCTCTATGCCCTTCATCAAAGCATCCTTACACTCTTTTAAATTAAAGCCTGTATCAATAATTAAATTTCTATCCTCTGATTTTATTATATAACTGTTTAATGACCTTAAAGGATTATTAGGAAGTGGAATCTCAACTTTAAATATATTTGGATAAACTTCTATAGCCATAGTATCACCTCAGGTTAATTATACAATATTTCAAAGCAGCTTGTCACAATTATCAGCTAACTCCTATGTAATTACTATTTTCTATCACTATTTTCCTATCAACTGGCACCTAATCCCTATTGACTAACCATTATGTAAGTGTTACTATGATTTTGTAAAAATAATAGTTCTTCAGGGCAGGGTTAATTTCCCTACCGGCGGTAAAGCCCGCGAGCCGTAAGGCAGATTCGGTTAGATTCCGAAGCCGACAGTAAAGTCTGGATGAAAGAAGATGAATTTAGTAATGGTATCTTTTTATACTATTATGCATTTTATGCCCTGAGAATAATTTCTCAGGGCTTTAATTTTTATAAAAATGAGGTGATTATATTGGACATAAGCATTATGGAAAGGGCATTGAAATTAGCACAAAAGGGTATTGGATATACAAATCCAAATCCATTGGTAGGGGCCGTAATTGTTAAAAATGGAAGAGTCATTGGTGAAGGTTATCATAAATTATATGGAGGTAATCATGCAGAAATAAATGCCTTTGAAAATGCCTCAGAGGATGTTGCTGGAGCTACTATGTATGTCACTTTGGAGCCCTGCTCACACTACGGCAAAACTCCACCCTGTGCAAAGGCAATAGTTGAGAAGGGGATTAAAAAGGTAGTGATAGGCTTGAAGGACCCAAATCCCTTGGTAGCAGGAAGAGGAATAAGAATTCTTCAGGAAAATGGGATTGAAGTAGTTTCCGGTGTGCTTGAAGAAGAAGGAAAAAAGTTGAACGAGATATTTCTTAAATATATAACAACAAAACTTCCATTTTGCATAATGAAAACCGCTATGACCCTAGACGGTAAAATTGCTTCCTGCACTGGAGATTCTAAATGGATAACAGGAGCTCTTTCAAGAAAATATGTGCACGAGCTTAGACATAAAGTTTCCGGCATTATGGTTGGAATAGGGACAGTACTTTCAGATGACCCGATGCTTACCACGAGATTAAATAATGAAATTGGCATGGACCCAATAAGAATAATAATAGACAGTAGTGCAAAAATACCATTGGAAGCTAAAGTGCTTAACCTTAATTCAAAAGCGAGAACTATAATAGCTTCTACAGAAAGAGCAGATGTCAAAAAAATTAAGGCATTAGAAGAAAAAGGTGCTGAAGTAATCATTACCCCGATAAAAGATAATGGAGTAGATTTAAATTTTCTTATGAAAATTCTTGGTGAGGAAAAAATAGATAGTATACTCTTGGAGGGGGGGAGCAAAATAAATTATACTGCACTTAAGGAAGGTATAGTAGACAAAGTAAATGCATTTATTTCACCAAAAATTATCGGCGGCAATAAAGCAAAAACTCCCGTAGGCGGAGAAGGAATAGAATACATGAGAAATGCCATTCCCCTTAATAACATAGAAATTCACCGGTTTGAAAATGACATAATGATAGAAGGATATATTGTAAAGGAGGCAAATCATAGTGTTTACAGGTTTGATTGAAGAAATCGGCAAGGTCCATAGCATAGTTAAATCAGCAAAATCTGCTAGAATAACAATAAAAGCAAAAAAAGTCCTAGAGGATATAAAGCTTGGAGACAGCATATGCACAAATGGTGTATGCCTTACTGTAACCTGCTTTGACAGTGAAAAGTTTACTGTAGATGTAATGGCAGAAACCATGAGAAGAAGCAATTTAGAAAACCTGTCAAAGGGTGATGAAGTAAACCTTGAAAGAGCTTTAAGATTAAGCGACAGATTAGGCGGTCATATTGTAAGCGGTCATATTGATGGTATTGGCAAAATTGAAAACTATACTAAAGAAGACAATGCGGTATGGATTACAGTAGCTGCCCCACCAGACATACTTAAATATATAGTACAAAAAGGATCCATCACAATAGATGGAGTAAGCCTTACAGTAGCATATTTGGATGATGAAAAATTTAAAGTTTCAATAATCCCCCACACAAAGGATGCCACCACTCTAATACGCAAGAATATTGGCAATGAAGTAAATCTTGAATGCGATATGGTAGGAAAATATATTGAAAAATTTATGAAATATGAAGATAAACCATCTGTTAAAAAAGGAATTGACATTGATTTTCTTAACAGACACGGTTTTGCATAAGAAAACTATAAAGGAGGAAAAAAACATGTATAAATTTAGCACAATAGAAGAAGCACTTGACGACATTAAAGCAGGAAAAATGGTAGTTGTAGTAGATGATGAAGACAGAGAAAATGAAGGAGACCTTTTAATGGCTGCAGAAAAAGTTACACCAGAAGCAATAAACTTTATGGCTACCAACGCACGAGGACTTATATGTATGCCTACTACTGGAGAACGCCTTAAAGAACTGGACATTATGCAAATGGTTTCTCATAACACAGATAATCATCAGACAGCTTTTACTGTATCCATAGATGCCCTGGATACCACCACAGGAATATCTGCCTTTGAAAGAGCCTCCACAATATCAAAGATTTTAGACCCTGAGGCAACTTCAAAGGACTTCAGAAAGCCAGGTCATGTTTTTCCACTGGAGGCAAGATCCGGCGGAGTATTAAAGAGGGCGGGCCATACTGAAGCAGCAGTGGATTTGGCTAGGCTTGCAGGCTTTCACCCTACAGGAGTTATCTGCGAAATAATGAATGATGATGGTACTATGGCCAGAACACCAGAGCTCATGGAATACGTAGAAAAACACAAATTAAAGATCATTACAATTGCAGATTTAATAGCTTACCGCAAAGACAAAGAAGTATTTATTAAAAGAATTACCGAAGCGAAGCTTCCTACAAAATTTGGTGATTTTAAACTTATAGGATATGAAAACATTTTAAACGGAGAACACCACCTGGCTTTAGTTAAAGGTGATATCAAAGGTGATGAACCGGTGCTTGTAAGAGTGCATTCCGAATGCTTAACAGGAGATGCCTTTGGATCCCTGAGATGTGACTGCGGAGATCAGCTGGCTTCTGCACTTAAGCAGATTGAAAAAGAGGGTAGAGGAGTACTTCTTTACATGCGACAGGAAGGTAGAGGAATAGGCCTAATAAACAAGATTAAAGCTTATGCTCTTCAAGATCAAGGTATGGATACAGTAGAGGCAAATTTAGCATTGGGTTTCCCTGCAGACATGAGAGATTACGGAATAGGCGCTCAAATCCTTGCAAATCTTGGAATAGAAAAAATGAATCTTTTAACTAATAACCCTAAAAAAATAGCTGGGCTATCTGGATATGGAATAGAGATTGTTAACAGAGTTCCAATAGAAATAGCCTGTACTGAAGAAAATGCACACTATATGAAAACAAAAAAACAAAAACTTGGTCATTTACTGAATTTTGAAGAAAGCAAAGGAGATAAATAATATGAAAACATATGAAGGTAAATTAATTTCTCAAGGATTAAAATATGGAATTGTCGTTGGAAGATTCAATGAATTCATTGGTGGAAAACTATTATCAGGAGCATTAGACGGTTTGAAGCGTCATGGCGTAGATGAAAGTGAAATTGAACTTGTTTGGGTTCCAGGAGCTTTTGAAATTCCACTTGCTGCAAAAAAAATGGCAAAGTCCAAAAAGTATGACGCTGTTATATGTCTAGGTGCAGTAATAAAAGGTTCTACCCCTCACTTTGATTTTGTATCCAGCGAAGTTTCAAAGGGTATTGCAAATGTATCTTTGAATACAGAGGTTCCTGTAATATTTGGGGTATTAACTACTGATACTATTGAACAGGCAATAGAAAGGGCCGGAACTAAGGCTGGAAATAAGGGCTATGATGCTGCAGTTACCGCTATAGAAATGGCTAATTTACTTAATCAAATCTAATAATTAGGAGTGTTTTTATTGATGCCCTTTAGTAATATTAAGACTATATTTTTTGACTATGATGGCACTCTTCATAACGGTATAAAGATATATGCACCTGCTTTTAGGGCAGCATATTCCTACCTTGTAGAAAATAATTATGCTGCCCCAAAAGAATGGAGCGATTCTGATATAAGCTACTGGTTAGGCTTTAATCCTAGCGAAATGTGGAAAACCTTTATGCCAAAACTTAATGAAGATGAGCAGAATAAATGCAGCAAAATAATATCGGACAAAATGAAAGCTTTAACAATAGCTGGAAAACCCCAATTGTATTCAGGAGCATTAGATGTAATTTCCTATCTTAAAAATAAGGGATACCATCTAATATTTATTAGCAACTGTAAAACGTACTATAAAGACTGCCACAAAAATCTTTTTAAATTGGATAGGTATTTTGAAGAAATTATAGCTTCCGAGGATTATGATTTTATACCTAAACATGAAATAATTAAAATAGTTAAGCATAAATATCCAAAGGATATGGTTATGATTGGAGACAGGCTCCAGGATATGGAGGCAGGCAGGAAAAATGAAATGTACACCATTGGTTGCAGCTATGGCTTTGGACCTCTAGATGAACTTGAAGGTTCAGATTTGATAATTGATAATATTGTGAAATTGAAAACCATTCTTTAAGATACGGTATAGTTGAAGTATTGATACTGTCAAAATAAATGGGCTGCTTCATGAACGGTAGTGTAAAATATTTTGTGTATTCTATTTCTGGATTAATATTAATATCTAAGATTTTAGGATGAGAATGCATAAATTATACTTTGAATAGATTATTTGTATTTTTGCACATAACTTCCAGGCTGT
>Ga0268357_100271_pt1 | contig 76658 bp, 70 predicted proteins | sample BioMet10_FD_192466 | JGI IMG/M metagenome (GOLD analysis project Ga0268357, IMG submission 192466) | Sewage microbial communities from Oakland, California, United States - Biofuel 10 (Illumina Assembly) | ecosystem: Engineered > Wastewater > Sewage > Unclassified | place: USA: California... | reverse complement strand
CAAGGCGATAAGCCTGGCCGGATCAAGCTCCGGCACCAGGAGCGGCATTATGTACTGCATCCTTTTGGCCGCCGTTTGTTCTGCTTTTTGTTTTTGGTTCATTTTCGGTGTCTCCCTTCCTTTAATATAAGGACAGGTTAACACAGATGGACGGCGGCATACAGGCAAACTAGGTGGGTGGTCCGAAACCGGCTGCCAAAAGCAGCCGGGTGACAAGGCTGAGCCAATGAAAATTATTTTTGCGGAGCTGGGTGAGCAAAGAAGTTTCGTTCAGGAGCGGCCGGTATTTGCCTCTTACTTTTGAAAGCAGTAGTCTTAAAGCCATCTCCGTCTGCAGCTTTTTCGCGGCAAAAGCCTTCTTCCATCTCAGCATGGTACTCTCTTCGGCACAGCAGGCCGTTGGCTTTCCATCAAGGACCTCCTGCACGCTGGCACTTTCATGGCGTTTAAAAGGTACCATGAAGTCTGGTAGTTCCAGATGGAGCCGGCGGCATTGGCAGCACTGCAGTCTACGCAGTTTATACCACCGGGGAGAAGTTTCACCGTTCTTTATGACCGAGCGGAGCCGGTAATCCTTGACGCCAAGCCTGCCTCCGCAAACCGGACAGGTGTGAACTTCATTACTCTTAACTAAAATTTTAAACTTCCTCTTGCAAATAATCTCGTATTGTGTTACTATAACCATACCATTTTTGGGACACCACAATACGACTTCAAGCTTTGGTAGGGGAGAAGACGTACTGTGGTGTTTTTATTTTCACCTCAATGCCAGTTAGTAGTTATGCTGGCATTATATACGACTTCTCATGGACAAAGCAAGGGGCCAAAAATGGTTGCTCCTGGACAATGCCGCAGAGCAAATGGTGGACAAAAAAGGTTAGCAAAAACATTTTACCTTGGGGCCGGCCTCAGAAGCTTATCTGGGCTTGGCCGAAACAAATTTATTCCCTCTTAAATAAAACCGCCAGGGAAAATCTTTGGCTTCCTCCGCATAATCAACATTAATCCTGGTGCTGATGCCCAGCTCGGCCGCCTTAACCTTACGATAATTTTCCAAATATAAGGCAGTTCCGGTTAAGTCCATCCCGTACTGAGCCTTAGTTATAGCTAAGGCCTGACAGAGTTTACCAGGACCGCTGGTCAGGTTAGGAACTTTGACCTTGGCTCCACGCCGGCGCTGCATCAGTTCCAGGCCCTCCACCGGCTCTAACGCTCTGATAAGTACCGCTTCCGCCTGGTCCTCAGGTCCGGTGACCACGTTAAAGCAATGATACATACCGTAAATCAGATAAACATAGGCCAGCCCTCCGGCCTGATACATAACTTCCGTGCGGACACTGCGGCACTCATAAGCATGAGAAGCCTTATCCACCGCTCCAATATAAGCCTCCGCTTCTACGATCATTCCGGCCGCCCTTCCCTCCGCCGTTTGATGGACCAAAAGCTTCCCCAGTAAGTCCGGTGCCACTTCTAAGGCCGAACGCTGATAAAAATCCTTGGTTAACTTCATTTGGAAGTGCTGCCGAAGCCGCCGGAGCGTTTGGCTTTGGCACTCTCCTGATCGTCATCAGTGGTCAGGTATTTATAAAAAATACCCTGGGCTAACCGGTCTCCCTTCTTCAGGACCAGGGGTTCCTGGTTCAGATTGCGTAAAGCCAGCATAATATGCCCTTCATTGTCAGGATTGTTATAATAATCAGCATCAATAATACCCACATTATTGACCAGGCTCAGGCCTTTTTTTACTGCCAGGCTGGAGCGGATATTAATAGTTAAGACCTCGTCCGCTAACATATAGGCCTTGACCCCGGTAGGTACCAGGGTAATCTTTCCCGGGGCTAAAACAATTTCTTCCGGCAAAGCAAAATCATAACCGGCAGAAGTTAAAGTCTTTCTGACCGGTAAAGGAAAATCAAGCTGCGCATAGGACGTAATTTTTTCAAAACCACGGTTTCTCATCTAGAACGACCCCTTTTCTTCCCAATAACCTTACTGAGTTTAAGCTTTGTGATAAAGTACTAATTTAAATAAGAAGCCATAATCCTATGGATTATGGCTTCCAAATTAATTCTTGTACAAATAAGCTTAGCGATGGTCCGCTAAAACAGCTTTACGGGACAGGTTAATCCGGCCCTTGCTGTCAATTTCCGTGCATTTAACTACAATCTCGTCGCCGACGGAAACCACGTCTTCCACCTTGGCTACCCTTTCGGTAGACAGCTGGGAAATATGGACCAGGCCTTCCTTGCCTGGCAGGATTTCTACAAAAGCACCAAAATTCATAATTCTGGTAACCTTGCCGGTATAAATCTGACCGGGAACAGCTTCCGCCGTGATTCCTTCGATCATCTTAATGGCCTTGGCTGCCGCTTCTGAATTAACGGCGGCGATGTAAATCTTGCCGCTTTCATCAATATCAATCTTGGCGCCGCTTTCTTCGGTAATCTTTTTGATGGTCTTGCCGCCAGGTCCAATAACCTTGCTGATTTTATCAACGTCAACAGTTACCGTGGTAATCTTGGGCGCATACTTGGACAATTCCTTGCGAGGCTCAGCGATACAGGAGAGCATAATACCCATGATGTGTTCGCGTCCGCGCTTAGCCTGAGCCAGAGCCTGCTCGAATATTTCCTTGTTAATACCGTCAATCTTAATATCCATCTGCATAGCCGTGATACCCTTAGCGGTTCCGGCTACTTTAAAGTCCATATCGCCCAGGGCATCTTCCAGACCTTGAATATCAGTCAGGATAGTGAAATGTTCGCCTTCCTTGACCAGACCCATGGCTACGCCGGCTACCGGAGCCTTAATCGGTACCCCGGCATCCATCAAAGACAAGGTACTGGCACAAACGCTGCCCATGGAAGAAGAGCCGTTAGATTCCAAGACTTCAGAAACCAGACGAATGGCATAGGGGAATTCGTCTTCCGAAGGAATAACCGGCAATAAAGCTCTTTCTGCCAGAGCGCCATGACCAATCTCCCGGCGGCCTGGGGAACGCAGCGGTTTCGTCTCGCCTACTGAGTAGGGCGGGAAATTGTAGTGATGAATATAACGCTTGCTTTCTTCTACGCCTAAACCTTCGATAATTTGAGCTTCACGTAAAGGAGCCACCGCGGTAGCATTTAAAATTTGCGTCTGGCCACGGGTAAAGAGAGCACTGCCGTGAGCTCGGGGCAAAAGTCCGACTTCGCAGGTTACCTGACGCACTTCATCTAACTGCCGGCCGTCAGGACGAATCTTATCAACCGAAATAGTATGGCGGACAATCTTCTTGACCAGTTTTTGGGTAATATAAGCTATATCTTCTCCGTTATCCGGATATTTTTCCATGAAGGTGGCCGCAATTTCTTCTTTAACCTTAGCCACATTCTCTTCCCGTTCCAGTTTATTGGCATCCATCAAAGCATTTTTGAGCTTCTCAGAGCCATAAGCTTCAATCTCGGCAGCCAGCTCAGCCGGAGGATTATAAACCGGAACTTCCATCTTAGGCTTACCAACTTCAGCCTGAATCTTTTCAATGAACTCTACAACTTCCTTAATCTTACCATGAGCAAACCAGATAGCATCCAGCATTTCCTGCTCGCTGATTTCTTTAGCACCGGCTTCTACCATCAGAATAGCATCTTTAGTACCAGCCACGGCCAGATTCAGGCAGCTTTTCTCGGCCTGATCCACGGTGGGGTTAATGATGTACTGGCCATCAATCATGCCAACTCTTACGCCGGCAATAGGTCCTTCAAAAGGAATATCCGAAATAGACAGAGCACAGGAAGCGCCAATCATAGCCGGAATATCCGGAGCGTTGTCCGGATCGACGGAAACCGCCGTAGCTACAATCTGCACATCATTATGATAACCTTCCGGGAACATGGGGCGAATAGGCCGGTCAATCAGACGACTGGTCAGGATAGCATGTTCGGAAGGACGACCTTCACGTTTAATAAAACCGCCGGGAATTTTACCTACGGCGTACATTTTTTCTTCAAAATCCACCGTCAACGGGAAGAAATCTACGCCTTCCCGGGGCGTCTTGGTACCAGTTACCGCTACTACTACCGCCGTTTCACCATAACGAACAAAAACAGCGCCATTGGCTTGTTTGGCAATCTTGCCAATTTCCATGGTGAGAGTTCTCCCACCCAGATCCATACTATAAGTGTGCATCTTTTTTCCTCCTATTATCTCTTTTCACTTTGGTGTACCTGGTTTAATTCTACATATCTTTTAAAAGTCCTTGCCTATTACAAAAAATTAATTATATTTCACAAAAATGTAATCCCGTAAAAAAGCAGCTCCGGACTGCACGCAGAAATTATCCAGGACTCAGCGCCCTATTAGCGCTGGTTTTCCTTTAGAAGCCTGCCTGGTATCAGTCCCGAGCTGCCATATAGATTTGGACTCAGAAATTATTATAAATATAATGGACTTCTCCATCCTTCGTTAAAAGCATCACATAAAAAGTCAAAAACATCAACAAGGTAAGAACGATAGTTTTTGCCACCAGATTACCCTGCAGCTTTACCAAAATGTTTTGTAAGCTGTTCATCAAAATAGAGCCAACCTTTCCAACCTAAATGCATAACGTCATAATAGAAATAAGGTACGTATTCCTTATCATCCAGATTTAGATACGGAACATCATACTTTTCCATCACCGCCGCCTGTTTCTTGTAAAAATCACTGCGGGACTTTTTGGTAATCCCCGTATAATCATAATAATAGCCGTTGGTAGACATAAAGACCACATATAGTTTAACGCCGTTATCCCGGCAGACCTTCATGAGTATTTCTAAGTCTTCCCACTCTTTGGAGTGCTGCAGATCCGTATCGGCTGATTTACCCTTGACCCAGTCCAGATTAGGTCTGAGCCAGCGGTCGAAATATGAGTCTTCCACGTAAAACTTGTTGTTAGTGCAGGAAAGCTTTCCTTCCTGTTCCGCCTTCGCATAAGCCGCTGCAAAATTAATCTGCTTAGGCTGCTCAGAAGAGGACTTTTCCGGAAGCGGAGTATGTTTGAGCAAGGCCAGATATTGATATTTATCTTTAATTTCCAGATATTTAATCATACCGGCATAATAAGGCTTTAACAGCCACAAAGCCAGCTTATCCTGCCATTGATCAGAAATAAACAACTTGCTGTAAAACAGCGGCCGGCTAAAGAGCTCGTTGCCCACCATAAACTGAGCCATCCGGTGAGCGATATAACGCCGGGTTTCTAAGGCCAGTGCCTGGTTATTTAAAGTCTTGTAATATTGAAGTTCAGAGAAACGGGCTAATTGCCCCGCCCCGATAATCTCCGGGGAAGAAAACCACTGCAGGGAAGTTATGAGGACGATTTTAGCATCCTTGAGCTTTTCTTTGGGGAAAGAGCCAAGATGAATAGCCTGATGCAAACTTTGGGCATAAGCCCTTCCACCCGGACAAACCTGCCAGGGAGCCTGAGCGTTAGGAAACATATAATTAGGGTGTTCCGGCACCTGGATTTCCAGTTCCGAAGACCCTAAGATCATGATATCCTTCCGGTCTAATTCCTGTTCAAACAAAGCTTGACCTTTATCACGAACTTCATTTTCATATTTTTGCATGGCATTCTTGTTAAAAGGCAGGTGGGCAATCTGCTGATCCAGATAACTGGAATAAGCCGCCGTGCCCAGCAGGGTCAAAAAACCACTGATGGCAAGAACGGACAGCGTAGCCGCCAGGGGTTTGAATCTCATTCTTCAGCCTTCCTCTTTAAAAATTTAGCAAAATTGTCTACCGTACGGATATCATCCTTTACAAAATCCGTGGGCTGCAAACGCAGATTTAAAGCTTTTTCAATGCTGATGATGATACTGATCACGGACATGGAATCCAGCATTTCCGCTTCAAACAAATCCAAATCCTTATCCTCCGATAAATCATCGGTACCCGTAGCTTGTTGCAAAATCTCCAAAGCAATCTTGTCATATTTTTCCATCACAATTCCTCCTTACCGGTAGACTCTTTAAATTTTAATGAGAAAACCGGAGAAAATTAATAAACTAAAAGCAAAGATATGAAAACAGATAAGCCGGCTGACCGGTTTATAATAAGGCTTTTTAAACTGACGCCGGTAAAATTTGGTCTTCAGGTAATAATCGGTTAAGGCCAGCGCCAGGCCGTGGTACATGCCGTAAATAACATAGTAAAGGGTAAAACCGTGCCAGCAGCCCATCAGGGTCATGGTTACAAAAAATCCCAGCCTGGCAGCCGTGGTCTGCTTCTTGATCAGACCGCTGCGCAGCATATTTAAGACAAAACGGCTGAACACATAGTCGGTAAACCATTTGGACAGCGACATATGCCATCTTTCCCAAAACTCTTTGATACTTTTGGACAAGAAAGGCTGATTGAAGTTTTCCGGTACCTTGATACCTAAAATGTAACCGGTACCGATAGCCATATCTGAATAACCGGCAAAATCAAAATACAGATAAAAAGTATAAGCATACATATAAAGCAAGGCGTTAACGAAGGTGACCTCTGTAGGGATCTTATCTACGGCGTACATGAAGAGTAGATTGGCAAAAGCAAATTTATAAATAATGCCTTTACATATCTTCTTAAGGCCGTAGTTTAAATACTCGTTACCATACTCCTCTTTGCTGACCGCCTGATCCAAATCAGTTTCAAAACGGCCAATCCGGTCGATAGGTCCGGAGCTTAACGTGGGGAAAAAGGTAATAAAGTACAGTACGTTAAGACTTGAAAACACCTTCACATGTCCATCATGAATTTCCACAATCATCTGCCAGATGCGGAAACTCATATAGGAAACTCCCAAAAAAGCTACGTTAGGAATCTGAGCCGCAATAGCATATTTAATCCCGGCCACCGGCAGGATCGACAACAAAACAACCCCATAGTAAAACTTCTCATTTTTCCAGCGCCGCCTGATAACATAAAAGACTGCCAGCAGCACGAACTCAAAAGCCAGGAAACCCAGGAACCGGGGCAGCTCCGATCCCAATAAACTTCCCAACAGCGGCAGAGATAAAAGCATGCCGTAGTATTTAATTTTTTTTCCGCACAGTCCCAGGATAATCGCCGGCACCAGCAGAAGACCATAAATATAAAGGGAGAAAAAGCTTCCGTACGCACTAAGCTGTATCATTGAATCTCCTCCAGGAGCTTCTTGCGGTCAATCTTACCATTGACATTTAACGGGAAGCGTTTAACAATAATTATTTTTTTAGGTATCATATATACCGGTACAACTTCTTTCAAATCTTTTTTTATCCTGATAGCCAGCTTTAAAGCGGAAGTTTCTACTTCGCTTTCCCTGAGCTGGACATAAGCCGCCAGATAACTTATCTTGCCGTCTTCCTTTACTGGCAGAACGAGGCTGTTTTGCACGTAAGGAAAATCATTAATGTTACTGCTGATATCGTCCGGTTCAATGCGATAACCGTTGAGCTTAAGTTGAAAATCCCGCCGTTCCGCATAATAAATAAAACCATTTTTTTCATAAACCAGGTCACCGGTCCGGTAACCACGGGAACCTTCTTCCGCCTGGAAAAAATTTTGGGCCGTCTGTTCCGGATTCTGGTAGTAGCCGCAGCCGATGCTGCCGCCCCAAACCAAAAGTTCTCCCTTATCCCCGGGCTTAACCGCATTTCCCTGTTCATCGGCAATCCGGTAACCTAAAGCCGGATTCGTCGTTCCAATAGGAATACTATCCTCGTCTTCCATCATAGCCGTAGTAACTTTACAAGCTGTTAGGAGAACCGTGGTCTCCGTAGGTCCGTAACCATTAATTACTTCTGCATCCTGCCCGAACCTATCCCACACCGTCTGAACCAGTTTCTTGGTCATAATCTCTCCCGCAAAGGAAAAACGCTTTAGTTTCGGCAAGACGGCTCCGTTGAAAGCATCGGCAAAAACACAGATATCAAATAAAGCCGGGGTGGAAACCCAGTCTGTCAGGTTAGAAGCCGCAAAAACCTGTTCCAAAACTTTAAAATCACTGAGCATCTCCGCATCTACGCTGAGCAAGGTGGCACCCTGGGCCAGATAAATATACAAAGGCATAACTGACACATCAAAAGAATAAGAAACCTGGTTTAACGCCACGGTAGCATCATCCACCGGACAAAACTCCTTATACCAGTCTACAAAACATTCGATGTTGCGCCGGGCGATCTGTACGCCCTTAGGCTTACCGGTGCTGCCGGAGGTAAATAAAATATAGCAGACATCTTCCGGTTTAACCCAATGTTCCCGACAACTCTTTTGGCCCTGATAAGCCTCATAAAGTTTGGATAGACAAGCTGTTTCTACTACTCTGAAAGCTCCCTTGACCGGCCGGGAAGAAAAATTAAAGACCAGCCACGCCTGAACCTGCCCAATAATATGCAAGAGCCGTTCCACCGGATACAGGGTATCTACCGGCACATACGGCACGCCGATTTTTAAAGCGGCGTGCATCACCGCCAGAATATCAGATTGTTTGGCACCATAAATAACCACCGGGGTGGTTTTAGGTAAATGACGTTTTTGATATTCTGCTTCTAAAAAAACACTTAAAGCTTCACTCCGCTGCCAAAGCTCCTGGAAACTAAGCTGACAGTCTCCGTGGATAACGGCTGCCTTGGCGCTGAAACGCAGTTCTTCCAACTGCTCTAAAATCCACATTATCTTTCACCAGGCCTTTAAATTATTTATCGTCTTCACATTTACTACGGTTCATGTTTTAGATGCTGATGGTGGCCTTAAATTCTTTTTGTGATTCTTCAATAGCCTGTCTTCCTCCTACCACACACAGGAAGTTATCAGACAAAACCGCCTTAATTAACGGGGCTAAACCGGTTAAATCTTCCAGTTTTACCTCTAAAATCTGATTACGGTTCTGCTGCCGATAAGCTTCCGTGGAACCTATCAAGTGCTGAACAGCTACCTGCTGGCAACGCTGGGAATTAGTCAAAGGCGTGTCTAAAACGCTGATCGTTCCAATGACGTATTTGGTCAAATCACGCTCGCTGAGCTTCAAGTTAGCCAGCCATTCCGGCAGCTGGCGATAAGCCGCCAAGCTCTCTTTTAATTTAGGATCCCGGTAAGAAGACAAGGTCATAACCCCCGAAGGCGAAAAAGAGGCATTGGCCCCGTAAGCTCCGCCCTGAATCCGGATTCTGGTCCACAAATACTCGTACCGGAGCATAGTAGCCAGCACCTGCATGGCCCCGTGATAAGTATAACCGTGAGCCCGGTAATTACCTCCAGCGGTTACATACTGGACCTTGCCGGAAGTCATAAGACCCTCGTTGAGCCCGGGTGCGGCTATAGGCTGGGGCGCTTTCCCCGCCAGCTCACTTTCCGGCAGAGCTTCCATATAATTTATAATCTGCTGCCGCAACTGAACTTTTGCCTCCGGCTCGCAGCTGTAAGAAATAACCGCTCCGCTCTTCTCGAAAGAAAGACCGGCCAATTTTTCTAACACGGTTAAGGTTTTCTCCGCCTTTTGGTCAAAATCAGTCTGCAAGTCTTTTATAAAACAATAATAAGTATAATAATCCGCTTCACTAACCCGGCTGGCCGGTGAAAAATACGACTTCAACCGGCGCAGGGCAATTTCCTGGCCCCTGGCAAAAAAGTCGTTGTCCCAGCCGGTTTTAATTTCTCCTACCAGCTGACGGAACCTTTCTACATCCTTAAATAAGGTATGTTTAGTTAAAGCGTTAAGGATAGCAAAAAGCTTATCCGTATTTTCCTGCAAAACTTTAGCGTTTAAGGCCATCCGGATAGAATAGTGCTGACAATTATCAATCTGCGCGTAAACTTCATGCTGATAAGCAATGCCGCCGGTATATTTATCCGTCAGCTTAGCCAGTTCGCTGTAAGTATATTCCTGCGTATTAAACTTGCCTAGTACATCGCATAATAGATAACAGTAAGGCAGAAGACCTGGCTCTATCCCGGTCAGGTCAAAATAAAAGTTTACATAAGCAACCTTGTTGGTCGCCTGAGGTACAAAATACAAAGTATTCGGCCCTAATTTTTCTTCTTCACTGGGTATATGCCTGATTTCCCGCCGGATATCGCTGCGTTTCAGAAGCGGTATGGAAGCCAGTGCTTCCGGAGCATCAGGTGTAGCCTGACGTTTATGCAGCTGACCGCATTCCTGGATATACCGGTTTAACTGCTCGGAGGTTAGTCCGTCCTTAACCGCGGCTAAAGCCTTTTCAGCCGCCGCCTGTTCTTTTTCTTCCTTGCCCGGTTCCGGCACCAAGGTCAACAGGACCTTGTGAGTATTATCCAATAAATAATTTTCAATGAGTTTCTCATAATAATTAGTATGCAGTTTACGACGCAAATCAGCCAGCAGTTCTTCGTATTGCAGACTCTGCACCGGATTAACTCCGTAAATCCAGTTATCATAAACACCTAAACCGTAAATAAGGCCCTTGGGATAAGGACCAAAATCCGCTTCCCGCAAACGAAATTCAAAAGAATTTAAAGCCGCTTCTAAAAGTTCCCGGTCCAGGCCCTTTCTAGTAATATCCTGCAAGGTATGATAAAGAGTCTTCACGAATAGGTCCATCCGGTCAGCTTCGCTGCCGCTGATTTTAATGCCGAACACCGGCTGCCTTAAGCTGAAACCGAAAGATCCGCTTACATCCATACCCAGTCCGGCATCCAGCAAAGCCCGGCGCAAAGGAGCAGCTTCGGTTTCTAAAAGAACAGTTTCCAGCAGCTTTAAAGCATAAGTAGTTTTCAGGTTGGGATTCTCACCGGTAACAATCTGCATTTCCAGATAAGTCTTACCTGCGGTAGACTCACCTTGAGCAACCGGGTAAGAAGCCTTCTTTTCTACGGTCTTCCAGAAGGGCTTCTGCAAAGGAATTTCCGAATTAACCTTTCCGGTTTTAGTAAAAGCGCATAAATACTCGTTTAGATGCGCCAAAACAGCCTCAATATCCAAATCACCGTACAGGTAGATATAGGAGTTTTCGGGGCTGTAATAAGTTTTATGGAAGTTCAAGAAAGCCTCAGAGGTTAAAGTCGGGATTGCTTCCGGCAGCCCGCCTGACTCAAAGCCATAAGGTGAATCAGGAAACAGAGCTTTCATACCTTCATGCTCCAGAATGGCATCAGCAGATGAATAAACACCTTTCATCTCGTTATAAACCACGCCGTTGTAGGTTAAAGGAGCATCCGGCTGGTTAATTTCGTAATGCCAGCCTTCCTGTCTCAAAGTATATTCATTTTCATAAATCAGAGGATAAAAAACCGCATCCAGATAAACATCCATCAGGTTTTTAAAATCCTGATCATTCTGACTGGCCAGTGGATACACGGTCTTATCCGGATAGGTCATGGCGTTTAAGAACGTATTTAAAGAGCCCTTCACTAGATCGACGAAAGGCTCTTTTAAACGATATTTTCTGGAACCGCACAAGGTAGAATGTTCCAGGATATGGGCTACTCCCGTATCGTCCGTAGGTGGAGTTCTAAAACCAATTGTGAAGACTTTATTATCATCATCATTGGCCAGATATAATAATCTGGCCCCGCTTTGGAGATGCTCCATCACGTAGGCTTGAGAGTTTACCTCTTTAACAAACTCGGTACTGTTAATCTTAAAACCGCTGTAAATCTTTTTCGTATCTAAAAGCATCATTATCCTCCAGTTTATAAGTTACATTATATTGTACCACAAAAACTTATAACTGTTAATGAAGGCTTTTAATTTTTGAAACAAAATTCTACTAAAAATCTTACCAATTAATTCCCGCCCCAACAGCCAAATTTATTTAGGGCCATACATAGCCGCTTCCTGTTGATAAGCAATACGGCAGCTGCCTTCGTTAGAAACCATGCAGGCTCCCACCGGTTTATCCGGCGTGCACGCTTTGCCGAACAGCGGACATTCGCTGCTAGTAATTTGTCCGGTCAAAACCTGGCCGCAGGAACAGCCGGCAGGGACCTTGTCTTCGGTGAGAGCCCCACTGCCGGCGTCCAGGCTGGTAAACTCGTCCTTTAAATATAAGCCGGAATTATTTACTAAACCTAAACCACGCCAGGCCGCTGTTCCCGGCTCAAAGACATCTGCCATTAAAGCCAGGGCCTTCTTATTGCCCTCTTCCGTAACGCATTCCGGATATCCGTTCCAAACACCGGCGTACATCCGCTCTGCCTTATGAACTAATTGAGTGAGGGCCAGGAGCAGCTGTTCCTCCGTAAACCCGCCTACTACCATGGGCTCGTGATAAACATGGGCCAAATGCCGGAAGTATTTACTGCCGGTAATTACGGCTACATGTCCCGGACACAGGAAACCATCTATTTCTCCGCTCTCGCATAACATTTCCATGGCCGCCGGCATGGTCTTTAATGAGGTTAAAAGCTTAACATTGGTAAGCCCCTGTTTCTGAATAGCCTTAACTACCGTAGCCCAAACCGGAGCGGTAGTTTCAAAACCCACCGCGGCCAGAATGAACCTGGTTTCCGGTTCTTTGGCGGCTTGGGTCAGAATCTGTTCCGGAGAATAAAACATGCTCACCGCAGCCCCCTTAGCTCTGGCCTCCGCCAGGGACATCCGGCTGCCGGGTACCCTGAGCATATCGCCAAAAGAAAGCACCTTGCAGTCCGGGGTCAAAGCATATTCTACCAGCTTATCAATATAAGAAGTAGGCGTAACACAGACTGGGCAGCCTGGTCCGGAAAGCATCTCAATCTTCGGGGAGAGCAGCTGCCGGATACCCGTATGGTATAAAGCGGCGGTATGGGTGCCGCAGACCTCCATCAGGCGCAAAGGACGACCGTTATAGGAACTTAAATAACCGGCTAGTTTCTTCTTATCGCTTAGGTTCAGTTTATCAGAAATATTTGCCTGCCCCTGGTCAGCCAATTTCCGCCGCCCCCTCTACCTCTGCAAACAGCTCCTGCAAATCCACCGCTTCCTTAGGCTCCATCTTTTGGATAGCCATACCGGCGTGAACCAGCACATAATCTCCTACCACAGCCTCAATTAAAGAAACATTAACTTCGGCCAACGCTCCCGCAAAATCTACCTGGGCATGGTCTCCTTCAATAGAGAGTATCTTACCCGGAAATGCTACACACATAGCCAAGCCTCCTCCTAAAAACCTATTTCAGAAAAACTGTCTATTCTTGCACCTAACCTGGGTCCGGCCATTAAGGCTTCCTATCACGATAAGCTGAGGAAGATTACTTTCCGCTTCTCTCCGTCAGCCACTTGGCAACTTCCTCATACCCCTCTCCCGTCGTTCCGCAAACCTTAAACACCGGTACCTGGGGATTTAAATGCCGAATGCCTTTCATGAAGAAGGCTTCATCAAAGTTTAAATAAGGCAGTAAATCTACCTTATTTAAGAGAATTACATCCGCTTTTTCAAAAGCCAGGGGATATTTATAGGGTTTATCGCTGCCATCTGTAACTGAAACTAAAAGCAGTTTAATATCTTCCCCGATGGAAAACTCGGCAGGACAAACCAAATTACCTACGTTCTCAATAAAAAGTATACCCGGTTCCTTAAAATCCATCACATGGACTGCATTATGCAAAAGCGGCGCATCCAGGTGGCAGGCCCCAAAGGTATTAATCTGACTGGCGCTGACCCCCTGCTCTCTTAAACGCTCGGTATCAATGTCTGACTCAATATCGCCTTCAATGACATAACTCTTTTGTGGCAGACGCTTAATCAGTTGCTCCAGAGTCGTGGTCTTGCCGCAGCCGGGAGCCCCCATCACGTTAACCGCAAAAATATTTTTTTTATTTAAATATTCATGAACATGTTCTGCGATATGGTCATTGTGGGCGTGAATGTCAACCATCACGTCCTTGTTCATCATGTGCATCGTCGTTTACCTCCAACTCTACATCTTTTACGTAAAACTCCTTGCCGATTTTGGTAGGATAGCCATCGCCTCCGCATTTAGGGCAGGTAAAGCTAAAAGGTTTCCGTTCAAATAAATGTCCGCAGTCGGCGCATTTTAGTTTCGGTTTCACCCTTTCAATAGAAAGGCGCGCCCCGTCACAGGGCGTGCCTTCTGCAATAATATCAAAATACATTTGAATGGACTCACCGATAAAACCAGAATCATCGCCAACTACCAGGTTAATGGCTCTTACACGCCCGTTAACCTCACTTGCCTGCTGGTTGGCTATTTCCACTATTCTGAGTGTTACCGGGTACTCGTGCATCAAAAACCTCCTCAGTCTTTTCCGGCGCCGGAGTAGTATAATGTTGCTCCATGTGCAGACATTTTTTGGGACAGTTATCCGCGCAACAGGAACACTGGACACAGGAGAAGGGATTAATCTTCCATTCTTTATTGGTTCGGTCTACCGTAATCGCGCCTGCCGGACACTTGCGCATACAAGTACCGCAAAAGATGCATTTTTCAATCTCAATAGTAATCTTACCCCTCATCCGCTCAGGATACTCCAGCGGTTTAAAGGGATAGCTGGTAGTATATGGTTTTTTGAACAGGCTGGAAATCAAAGTGCCTGCAAAGTGCAAATAAGACATCGCGTTCCCCCCTTACCTTTCTGTACAGCTGATGCAAGGATCGATGGTTAGAGCCAGGATAGGCACATCAGCAAAATCACAACCCTGAAGCGTCTTTACCAGACCAGGGATATTGATACAAGTAGGGGTACGAACCCTCAGACGAGCCAGATTCCTGGTTCCATTACCCTTTACATAGTAGACAGCTTCGCCGCGAGGCTGCTCCAGACGGGTAAAGAACTGACCTTCGGGAGGATTACCTTTGACCGGAACATCAATGGCCCCGGCCGGAATCTTCTCAATCGCTGCGCAAATAATGCGGATAGACTCAAAAATCTCGTCTACACGTACCCGGCAGCGGGCATAGCAGTCGCCATCGGTAGAGATACAGGGCTGAAAGTCCACATCCTGATAGCAGCCATCCGTATCAATAAGGCGCATATCTATCACATTGCCGCTGGCCCTGGTAAAAGGACCCACGCAGCATAAGTCATAGGCTTCCTGTTTGGTAAGGACACCTACTCCGCGCATACGGCTGACTGAGGTAGGCTCATCAAAGAAAGTATCAGTAATGGTCTTAATTTCCGCTTTGAGCCTTTGTAAACGTGCCGCTATACCCTGCAACTCGCTGTCCTCAATGTCCCGGCGCAGTCCGCCCACTTTGCAGACGTTGAAAATAACACGGCCGCCGGCCGTCTTATCAAAAATATCCAGGATTTCTTCCCGAATTCTCCAGGAGTGCATAAAGAGACTTTCAAAGCCCATGGCATCAGCTTGCAGACCCAGCCACAGCAAATGACTGTGAATACGGGATAATTCGTGCCAGATGGTACGTAAATATTTAGCCCGGGAAGGAACCTCAACTTTCATTAAACTTTCGACCGCTTTGCAATAGCCCCAGCCATGACCGAAAGAACAAATACCGCAAATTCTCTCTGCCACGTAGACCATTTCGGTATACTCTCTTTTTTCTACCAATTTTTCCAAACCACGGTGAATAAACCCGATGGAAGGGATTGCTCTAATAACCTTTTCGTCTTCCAGTTCCAGATCCAGATGGATAGGTTCAGGTAAAACCGGATGTTGGGGACCAAAAGGAACGATTGTTCTCTTACCCATTATTGTTTGCCCCCTTCCGGATTTTGTGCAGGTGCCGCTGCAGCTTTTGCCGCCGCTTCCTTTTTAGCCTTAGCAGCTGCGATTGCCGCCAGCTGCTCCGGAGTAAACTTAATCGCCGGCTTTTGAGGCGGCAGTTCACGCCAGGGAGTTTTCTTGGCCGTCACGAAGAAATGACCGTGGAAATCAACTCCGTCCGCAATGTGACGGATATCAATCCCAAAAAGATCATGCATCTCATTTTCGTAAATAAAAGCCGGCCAGTAAGCGCTGGTAATACTCATTACCTTACCATCCAGAGGAATGGTAAACTGCAGATTTTTCATCGCCAGATCCTTATCAAAACTATAAGATAGCTCAAAACCTTCCTGTACCCTGGTAGCACAAATCTGTACCATACGGTAGCCTTCTGCCTTTAAGGCTTCAGCTTTATCCAGAATATCTTCCGGTTTTATGGCAATAACCTCAGATACCATTCTTCTTCACCTCCTTGTAAAGATATACTTCGTCTTTAGTAGCTAATTTAGCCGGTAAAGGAGGCAGCTTATCTTCCTTTTCCAAAGCTTCAAGCTTATTATCAACTAACAGTTGCCGCTTTTCTTCCAGGATTCCTAAAGCTTTAACTACGCCGTCGATGATGGCTTCTGGACGTGCCGCACAACCAGGTACATAAACATCCACCGGGATAGCCTGATCTACGCCGCCCATAACATTATAGCAGTCACGGAAGACACCGCCGCTGCAGGCACAGATACCTACTGCTACTACTACCTTAGGTTCCGGCATCTGGGAATAAATCTGGCGAACTACACCTATATTCTGCGCATTTACCGAACCGGTAATCAAAAATACATCTGCATGTTTCGGGTTGCCGGTATTAATGATACCAAACCGCTCCACATCATATAAGGGTGTAAGGCAAGCCAGTACCTCAATATCGCAGCCATTGCAGCTGGAACCATCGTAGTGGATGATCCAGGGAGATTTAGACATATATGACATATTCAAGAACCATCCTTTCTAGCGAACAAAGAATAAGACTAAGATATTGCCGAAGCCAACTACGATAGTAATCAGCCAGGTAGGAATCAAACAGTTCTGCCATTTAACACGGGAACAGCTGTTATCAATCAGGATTTCCAGGAAGAAGACTACGGCGCAAGCCAGTAAACCGATAAGGAAACTTCCCGGTGCTTCCCAGGAAAAGAACAGGAAAACAAAGCCGTACAAGAAGATATTCTCATACCAATGGGCAATCTCAATCATCGCCATGGTCTTGCCGGAAAATTCTGTTACCAGGCCCTTTAATAACTCTTGATGCGCTTCGTGGGACATGGACAAATCAAAGGGTGACTTTCTCAGTTTAATGGTCAGGATAAAGAGTAAACCGAAGAAAATACCCGGCATGTACAAAATTCCCAGTTTAGGACCGTTGGCAATCTCAGCAATGTTGAAAGTGCCCATAGTCAGATAAAAGCCAATCGCGGTTAACAGCAACATCGGCTCATAGGCCATGGTCTGTAAAAGTTCACGTTCCGCACCCATCTGGCTGTAGGGAGAATTGGATGAATAAGCAGCGACGACCAGACATACACTGGCCAAAGTCAAGGTAAACACTACCATCAGCAAATCTCCGCCCGTAAAGAAGAAGATGCCGCTGATGATTACAAACAGCAGGAAACCCATAACATAGAAGTCCTGAGCTTTATTGACCGAAATACCCTGCTTGTCACAAAGTTTTAAAACGTCATAAAAGGACTGAGTTATAGGAGGACCCACCCGGCGCTGCATCCTGGCGGATATCTTACGATCAATACCAGCCAGAAGACCGCCTACCAAAGGAGCCAAAATGAGGTAAGCCAAACCAAAAATTATATTTGCAATCAGATTAGACATGGATTACACCTCCAAACAAGCTGGAGAATTCAACGATAATCGCACAAACAGCCAGGACACAACCAGAGGCCAGAACTTTCTTCTCGCCAAACCAGTTTTCCATGTACCAATTGCGCAGACTCATTTCAACCGGAGATTTCAGAGCGCTTCTAAAATGCAGGTCATCGCCGACATTTTCACCGGCCATATTAGTATTAACCAGTTTTTTGTTGCTGTGACCAAAGGCCAGGAGCGGCAATATTACCAGCAAGACCACCATGGAGGACATAATCATCATGTTGCCCTGACTGATGATCTCTTCCGTATGCTTATAAACGCCGGTCAGATAAGGAATGACCAGATAGGAAGAAATCAGCGGGAATAAAATGCAGACGACGATGGTCAGAGTAGCCAGACCTTTTAAAGCTACCCATTCAGAACCATGCACCGAATCTTCAATATCTTTGGCACCTGCCACAATCGCTGTAATCTTTCCTAACCACTTAGTCCAGAAGAAAAAGGTGGTGGAAGAACCAAAGACCAGGATCAAAGTTAACAAAGCATGATTAGAATCAATGAACGCCTTCATAGCCGCCCATTTAGAAATCAGCATGCCGAACGGAGCCAGGAACATACCGCAGATACCGATAGCCATGCAGACCGCCAGCTGAGGCATCTTGCTGAATAAGCCATCAAAATCTTCAATATTACGGCTGCCTACGTGATGCTCAGCCGTGCCCACCGTCAGGAAGCATAAGCTCTTAGATACCGCATGGAATACCACCAGCATGATAGCGGTCCAGGCAGCTTCATAAGTACCGATACCGGCGCAGCAGACAATGAGGCCCAGGTTGGAAATGGTCGAATAAGCCAGCACCCTCTTGCCATTGGATTGAGAAATAGCCGCAAAAGAAGCAAACAGGAAAGTGATACCGCCTACGAACATAGCCATGACACCCGGTTGATTCTCACCCAGGATAGGGCTGAGACGGATAATCATGAAGACGCCGGCCTTAACCATGGTGGAAGAATGCAGTAAAGCCGAAGTAGGCGTAGGTGCAACCATGGCACCAAGCAGCCAGCTGGAGAACGGCATCTGAGCCGCTTTGGTCAAACCGCCGAAGACGAACAGGCAGGCCGGCAGGGCTACGTTGATACCGCTGGCACCTAAAGCGATTAACTGGGACAACTCAACCGTATGCTGCACGATACCAAGCCAGCAGATGGCTACAGCCATACCCAAACCGCCTAAAAGGTTCATCCATAAAGCCCGGAAAGAGTTCTGTACCGCTTCCTCTGTCTTGGTATAACCAATCAGAAGGAAAGAACAGAAGCTGGTAACCTCCCAGAAGAAGTACATAAACAACAGGTTATTAGCCGTTACCAGGCCAAACATTGCTGCCAGGAAGATGTACATGACAAAGAAAAAGAAAGGACGATTGTCAGGTTGATCCTTGGCATGTTGCTGAAAATCCTTCATATAACCTAAGGCAAAAACGGTGATCAGACTGCCGATTACCCCGACAATCATAATCATAATGATGATAAATAAATCAATGGTAAAATCACTGGAGATTTGTACCCCGTGACCAGGTCCCAGCTCAAACCACGCAATCAAAGCGGTTTGGGAGATACCTAAAAGTCCGATAAGGATACGTCCTGCCTTGAAAGATACATAGAGGATAATTAATCCCAAGATAACTTCCATGGCCAGGATAAAACTGGAGAACAACTCACTACCTACACTGAACATTACCGTCCCGCTGTTGAAATACGTCACAGCCGTAGCAAACGCAGCTAAAGCAGTAACTAATGCAGAAAATCTAACGGTAACACCTCGAGCTCCATCAGTACGGGCAGCAAATAAAAGGACTAATGCTGCCAGGGCTGGGAAGCCCATCAAGAAGCCAATTAGGGTCATGGCTTCTTCCCCCCTTTCAAATTTTTAGCATAAATAAAAATATTTATGCTTTACTTAATTATACTAGCATATCTTAAAAAATACAATCAGAATTTAGCAAAATATTAAAAAATTTTTGGGACCCAAAAAATCCCTTAGGGACTAATTGGGGAAATTCATGTGGAAATTCAAGTTAAGTAAAAAGAACGGTTGAAATTTTACCGGTTTTTCTTTATAATAAGAATTAATGACGAACATTTGACGCAATTTTGATGTCATTAATTTGCTTTTAGAGAACTTGCGGTAATTTAACCGCTCATTAAACAGATTAGGAGGACTTACCCATGGTTATGGAAACTGCTCGCTTCACCTTAAGGATTCATCCGCTTATTCTTAAGAAGTTAAAAGTTATTGCTAACTATAACGGACGTTCCGTCAATAAAGAAGTAGAACAAATTCTTAAGTGGATTGTAGATGATTTTGAACGAAAGTGCGGAAAAATTAGGCCGGAAGAATTAGAGTTAATCGACCACCCGGATAAAAAGTTAAAACCGCATACTTCTACTCCGGAACCTAAGACTAAGCCTATGAGTTCTCTTTTATTCAAGTAAGTGTCCTTGCTGCCTAACAATACTAAAACTGCTGTCTTTAGGATATCCTTATCAAACTTCATGATAAATGGAAGGTAATATAAAATTACCTTCCATTTTTATTTTTATTTTTATTTAAAATAACTTACACCCGACTGGAAAATTTTCTGATCTTTCTCGCCATAAATATTTTTAAATAAACCTGGTACAAAACGCTCACTGTGCGCCATCTTACCTAAGATTCTCCCATCCGGACTGGTAATTCCTTCTACCGCATAAAGGGAACCGTTAGGGTTCCAAGGCATATTCACAGCCGGTTTACCCTGGTCATCCACATACTGAGTGGCTACCTGTCCGGCTTTAAATAAGTCTTTAATAACGCCTTCCGGTGCATAGAAACGTCCTTCACCATGAGATACCGGAACTACGAATACTTCTCCCGGGGTTACATGACTCAGCCAGGGGGATTTATTAGAAATTACCTTGGTATAAACCATCTGCGAAACATGACGGCCAATATTATTAAAGGTTAAAGTAGGCGAAGCCTCCGTCATAGGCCTAATCTCCCCGTAAGGAACCAGTCCCAGTTTAATCAAAGCCTGGAAGCCGTTACAGATACCAAGAATTAAGCCGTCCCGATTATTCAGCAAGTCCATAAAAGCATCGGCAATCTTAGGATTCCTAAACATGGTAGCGATAAACTTACCGCTTCCATCGGGCTCATCTCCAGCGCTGAAACCACCGGGCAGCATGATAATCTGAGCTTTCTTGATGCCCTTAACCATAGCCTCAACCGATTCTTCCACCGCTGCAGGAGTTAAGTTGCGCACTACCAGGGTCTCCGCTTCCGCCCCGGCGGTTGTAAAAGCCCTGGCACTGTCATATTCGCAGTTAATGCCCGGGAAAACCGGAATAAATACTCTCGGTTTAGCTAAAGTTACCGGTGCGGTCAAAGGCAGTTCTTCTTTATAAAGAGGCTGTTCCAGGTCCGCAGGAACCTTCTCCGGCGCAGCATGGGTCGGGAAAATTTTCTCTAACGGTTCCGTATAGGCTTGCAGCAGTTCTTCCTGTTTTAAAGTAGTATCGTTAATCTCAATACGTCCACTGGCATTTAATGTACCTAACAGCAGATACTCCAAACCAGCCAGCACTTCATCCAGGTCACTGTCAGCTGCCAGTTCCAAAATCATACCGCCTGGCTGCAAAGTGAATAAGGATTCAGTCTGCGGATAAGGTTTAACAAAATCAAAGCCTAAACCATTGCCCAGACACATAACGGAAATACCCGCCGCTATACCGCCGTCTTTTACGGCTGCCGCGGTCAGAATCTTGCCCTCTTTCATCAAGGCATGTACTTTACGGAGATTCTGGCGCAGAACTGGGAAGTCCAGTACTTCTCCCGGCAGAAGCGGGCAAGCAATAAATACCACCTTGCTGCCGGCCTGCTTAAACTCTGAAGTTACCGCTTTATCACCGTCAATAACATCAACGGCAAAGGAAACAAGCGTTGGCGGCACATGCTTATCTTCAAAAGTTCCGGACATACTGTCTTTACCGCCAATAGCCGGCACCTGCATGGCATCCAGCACCGTGTTGGCACCTAAGAGGGCGGCAAAAGGCAGGCCCCAGTCGCTTTCTTTGGCCATATGCTGGAAATATTCCTGTAAGGTTAAACGTAAACGGTCAGGGTCAGCACCTAACGCCACCGCTCTGACGATGGACTCGGTTACGGCATACATGGCCCCATGGAAAGGACTCCAGCAAGCCACATCAGGATTATAACCGCAAGCCATCACCGAAGCAGCAGAAGTTTTACCGTTTAAAACCGGTAAACGACCTACCATACCTTCTGAAGGCGTAAGTTGTTTCTTGCCCCCAAAGGGCATCGTAACTGAACCACGGCCGATAGTGCTGTCAAAGCGCTCCGACAACCCCTTCTGGCTGCAAACATTTAAGCGGTTTAAATTAGCCAGCCAGGCTGCATGCAAATCTTTGGCCGCAGCTACCGCTTCCGGGGTTTTATCCAAGACCGAAGCACCCTTAATGTCTTCTACTACCACCTTAGTGTGCTGAGCCACCCCGTTGGTGTCCAGGAAAGACCTCTCTAAATCGACGATCTTTTCGCCCCGCCAGTACATTACCAGATGAGCATCATCCGTTACTTCAGCCACCGGAGTGGCTTCCAGATTTTCCTGATCGGCAAAAGCGCTAAATTTATTCCAGTCTGCAGCAGCAATTACTACTGCCATCCGCTCCTGGGATTCAGAAATAGCCAGCTCGGTCCCGTCCAGTCCTTCATATTTTTTAGTTACTTTATCCAGATTAATAGTTAAACCTTCTGCTAACTCGCCGATTGCAACCGAAACACCGCCGGCGCCAAAATCATTGCAGCGTTTAATCATCCGGGTTACTTCCGGATTACGGAACAAACGCTGAATCTTACGCTCGGTAGGAGGATTGCCTTTTTGTACCTCCGCCCCGCAAGTTGCCAGTGAATCTATCGTATGTTCCTTAGAGGAACCGGTAGCTCCGCCGATACCGTCGCGGCCCGTGCGCCCGCCCAGCAAAATAATCCAGTCGCCTTTTACCGGCCGCTCCCGGCGCACATAGCTTCTAGGTGCTGCGCCGATAACCGCTCCCAGCTCCAGACGTTTTGCTACAAACCGGTCATGGTAATATTCCTGCACGTGGCCGGTAGCCAGACCGATCTGGTTGCCATAAGAACTATAACCGGCGGCGGCTCCCAAGGTCAGCTTACGCTGCGGCAGCTTGCCTTTAATAGTTTTTTCAATCGGGGTACGGGGATCGGCACAGCCGGTTACCCGCATAGCCTGATAAACATAAGAACGCCCGGAAAGCGGATCTCTGATGGCTCCGCCCAGACAAGTAGCGGCGCCGCCGAAAGGTTCAATTTCAGTCGGATGATTATGGGTCTCATTCTTAAACATAACCAGCCATTCTTCTTTTTGTCCATCAATGTCAACAGGAACCACGATGGAGCAGGCATTAATTTCTTCCGAAGCATCCAGGTCAGGAATTAATCCTTCTTTTTTCAAATGCTTGGTAGCAATGCAGGCCATATCCATCAAAGTAATAGGCCGCTTGGTATCTTTCCCGTAAACTTCTTCTCTGGCTGCCAAATAACGTTCAAAGGCTGCCTGAATAGGTTTCGTATACTCCCCGGGCTTAATTTCAATTTCGTCCAGACAGGTCATAAAAGTAGTATGACGGCAGTGATCGGACCAATAAGTGTCCAACACCCGTATTTCCGTAATCGTAGGTTCCCGGTTCAGCTTTTTAAAGTACTCCTGGCACCAGAGCAAATCTTCCACGCTCATAGCCAGACCCAGACTAGATTGTAAGGCGGCTATTTCCGACTTGGTCTTAGCTAAAAAGCCCTCCATCCTGGCTACCGGTTTAGGCTCTTCCAAAGCAGCGTTTAAAGTTTCCGGCAGCTCCAGGGCAGCTTGTCTTGCTTCCACCGGGTTAATGCAGTAGGACTTAATCTTCGCTAAATCAGTTTCATTCAAACGGCCCTTCAAGACATAGACCTTGGCCGCAGCAATGACAGGCATTTCCTTTTGGGTAATTAGCTGAATGCACTGAGCGGCAAAATCTTCTCTTTGATCATACTGCCCGGGCAGCAGCTCAACGGCAAAAACATGTTCATCGGCTGCTATAGACAGGTCTTCCCTGACCGTATCTACCGGAGGCTCAGACAGAACCAGTGTCCTGGCTTGAGAAAACTCTTCCTCAGATAATCCCATCACGTCATAACGTGCTAAGATACGCACCCCTTCTACATTCTTCATCAGCAGATTGTTGCGCAAATCAGCCAAAAGGCCCTTAGCTTCTACGGCAAAGGCCGCTTTCTTTTCCACGTAAATACGTTTGATGTCACTCATCTTTTACCCTCCGTAAGTTAATTTAGACTAGCGGTTGCCTGAACTTCAAAAATATTCATTAATATAATTGTTCCCTTTAGGGAAAAGCTTTTGTAAAAAATCAGCCCCGGTAGCCTGCTTAATCCGGGCTTTCCCGGCAGCAGTCAGTTCTTCCAGTGTAAAAGCCCCAAAATAAAGCTGGGTGAAGGATCCCATGTCCAGGATAACATCTTCGGCCGCATCGGTAGAGGTAACCTGAAAATGACCGGCTTTAAAGCTTAAATGAAGCAGATGATTATTAGTAGTCAGGAAGGAATCCGTCAGTAGTAAATTGCACTCCCCCTCCGTCAACCCTGCCGGAAGCTTTAAATCCTCCAAAGCACCTCTGGCGTTGAGACAACGGACCATCATAAATGGTTTTAACCGGCCGCTAAGCTCACTATCCTTAAAGTCCAGATAAGTTAAATCATCAGCGGGAGCTTCCCAGGACAACTGCCCGGCCGAAGACAGATGCCCGGCGGCAAAGCCCAGTAAAGCTTTTTTGCCGGCTACGGTGAGACTTAAAAGTTCCTGGACGTCAAAAACGCCCTCATGGACCTTATAGAACATATAACCGACAATCCGGTCTTCCTGCAAGACGATAGCCGCCTGGATACCTTCCAGCTGATGAACGGCTAACAGTTTCTGCCACTGAAATTCCGTCCGCAGGGGCATCGCATGATGCCAAGACGCAAAACCGTCATAAACCGCGGCAAAATAACCCGCTTCCAGGGGAACCCTTCGCACGTTAAGCCCCTGATCGCCGTTCCAACCACCAAAAGTTTGCAACGGCAGCTGGTAAAGATGCTTATAATAGCAAAAAGCAAATTCATAGGGTAAATAGATACCCGCATAGGCCGGCATCAAAAAAGCAAATCGAAATTGTTCGTTTAACAAGATTTGAAAGGCCATCTGCAAAAGAGGCCCCATAAGATGGCTGCCCCGGTCTTCCGGAGCCGTAGCCACCCCTACGATATAGGGCATGGCTTCTTCCCGGCCGCGCAACTGCACTTTATAGGGGTTGAGATGCAACATGTTGATTAAATGTCCGTCAGCTTCGCTAAAACCGCCTAAGATAAGATTGTTCTTTAAACAATAGTTTTCAAAGTACCATTTAAAGAAAGGTTCTTCTTTTTTTTCAAAGCAATAGTCCCATAAATCTAAGACCTGAGGCAAAGTTTGCCTGGTTATCATCTTAAATTCCATCATCTCACCTATTCGATAAACAAGTTATATTTCTTGACCATTAAAACGGGATGATAGGATTCCTTAGCCCGGCGCAGACCTTCCAAACCCATATCTTCTTCCCGGTTCAGATAAGTAACATCCTGCCAGATGTATTCGGCACATTCTTTATTAATGGCCGTATAAAGACCCCGGATATCCGCATCGGCTTTTTCTACATGCAGTACCGCAACATCGTCATTAATTTTTTTACCAAAACCAAAAGCCTTAATCTTGCCATTGACGCGGATAGCGCCTCCGCGCAAGTCCAGTCTGGTAAAATTAACAAAAGCTTCCCGGATAGCGTTCATCTCATAACGCAGACTTTCATCATCCGTCATTTTCTTGCGGCACCACTCTTCTCCAAAAATCAAACATTCTGCATAAATATTAGGAGTGATAGGCTCAAAAACATAATCAGGATAATCCTTTTTAAACACATTATAATGATTTTTTTGACCGTGATACTTACGACCGGACAAATTAGCCAGGTCCTTTTGCAGATATACATAATCCCAGTTATCCCGGTCTTCCACATAATCCGCGTTTGGAGCAAAAGGTTTCAGACGGGCCAGAGAATTTTCATAAATACCATGGAATTCAAAACCCTTCCCGCCATTATATTCTTTTAATTCCTTCAAAACCAGGGGTAAATCTGCATCGTCTCCGCCAAAAGGCTGCAGGAAAAACTCTTTGCCGTTCTTCATAACCTTAATCAGTAAAAAATTGTGATCTACCGTCCAATAAGTGTGAAAATACCGGCGCCATAAAAACATATTGGTAAAAGCACATTCCGAACCCATATAATGGGGTTTACAAATGTAACTTTCAAATACCTCTCGATCATCAATAGCCACTTCTTTAAATTCTAAAATAAAAAACCCTCCTTAAGGATTAAAACAGACCATACCGACTTTATAAATTCAATCTTATTTATTATACCATACAAGTCAACCCTTAAAAAGTGTTAGAAACGTGAAAATCAAAAAAAGTGCATCAAAAAACCGGTCGTGCCAAAGCACAACCGGTTCTTATCAACTAATTACTGTTGTTCACCGCGTCTTTTATTGAAGCAGTCACGGCAGTATACCGGACGGTCCATGGACGGACGGAAAGGAACTTCCGTTTCCTTACCGCAGTCAGCGCAAACAGCTTTGAACATTTCACGAGGCTGGCCACCATTCATACGAGCTTTACGAGCCTGACGGCAGGCAGGGCAACGGCCCGGTTCATTGGTGAAACCCTTTTCAGCATAGAATTCTTGTTCAGAAGCAGAGAACACGAATTCTTTTCCACACTCACGACATACTAATGTTTTGTCTTCGTACATTTCAAATCACTCCTTCTTAGTTCATACCCCATAAGGATCAACTAGATGTACCAGACTTCCTCATGTAGCGTAACGGAACATGGAAGAAGAGAACGGAACTCTATGTGCCCACCTGAGATACCTTACTTGAAAGTATATCTCATTCACGGAATTATTGTCAATAGAAATTGAATAAAATTATAAAAATTCATATAATTCTTTTCTATGGCTAAATTTTCATCTCTTTACACTCACTTAAATAATAATGTAAGTTAGTGTATTCTAGAGAAAATTTGTCTTTATAAGTCGAAAAACAGGTGGTAGAAGCATTAAGGACTCTAACTCGCCAAATATCGTCCAAATTCATACCTAAGATACTACAGATTAAAACTTTAATTACTCCCCCATGAGCAGCCAGTACTATATCACCACTTGGATAATTATTTAAAGCCGCAGTTAAAGCTTTTCTTACCCGCGTTTGCACTTGAGGCAGAGTTTCTCCTCCCGGAATCGGATTATAGGCCGGATGCTCAAAGAAATCCTCCCAACTGTGTGGTTTAATTTCATCAATCTCCGGACAGGTATGCCCTTCCCACTGGCCAAAACAAATTTCTTTTAAATCTTCTAAGGTTGTGATGGGCAGATGATGCCACCGGGCAATTTCTTCCGCCGTCCGGTAAGCTCTTTTTAAAGGACTGCTATACACCGCCTGCACGTTTAAATTCTTAAAAAAAAGGCCTACTTCCTGAGCTTGTTTTAGTCCCTTCTCGTTAAGCGGAATATTTGATTGTCCCTGTATCCTCATAGAATCGTTAAAGGCAGTTTCACCATGCCGCACCAAATAAATCCTGGTCATTACATCTTCACCTCCGGTTCAGCTACCCCTGCTTCCTTAAAGGTCTCCATCTCGGTATAAGCCTTTACGCCGGCGTCCAGGGCAACCAGACTAGCTGCCGCTCCTATCCCGGTACCATCTTGTAAACCCAGTTTTAATACCGGTTCCAAATGTAAATATCCTAACAATTTTTCTACCTGGGCTTCCCCTGGCAAGTGTCCCGCAAAACAGTACTCTAATACTAAAGGATTAAATTTACGGGCCGCCGCCGCCGCCAGTAAAGTGGCCAGCCCGTCCAGCACGATCGGTACCTGGTTTCTGGCTCCCTGCAAAATCGAGCCGGTCATAGCGGTGATAACCGGATTATTTAATTGTTCTAAAAAACGTAAAGGATCATTTTCTTCTAATGCTGCCAGCCATACCTGTGCTTCCGGAGGTGTAGCTAAGGAACCTAAAAGAAGCTGCCTGGCTCCTTCTTCCCCTAAATACTCAAAGGTAAGCATGGCTCCTTCTTCTATAATTTCCGGAACTGTGCCTTCCGTAATAAGCACCGGACAGGTCTTAACCTCCACCTGTCTGGCTACGGTCGTCACCGGCATTTTTCCCTGCATCGCAATTTCCATGGATGCAAAACTGCCGGTATCGCCCCATAAAAGTAGTATCCTGGGCTGAGGCAGCTGCATCTCTGTTTTGGCAGGCGACCCCAGCATAGCGGCATAACGGCTGGTGGTTTCTTCTAATTTGCCCAGGGAACCGCGGGGTTTAATCAACAGATTCCACCGCTCCTGAGCTTTTTTTATCACGACCTTGTTTAAAGGCTGAATGGACGTTATTAACTCATCTATATGCATATATACCTCAATCCTCTTTAATGTCAGGCTAAAATTTTAAACTGCCGTCAGACTTACCGCCGGATTCAGACCTTAAGCCTTATATTTTAGCAAAACTGCCCCAACTTAATCCAAACAAAAACCGCCAGCAGGAAATAAACCTCTCCTGTTTCGGTTAAAAATCCCAACGTATCACCGGTTAACCCGCCTAATTGACCGGTCAAATACCAGGCGGTAGCCGCTCCCAGCAGAACAGTCAGCCCGGCGGGGATGAAAAGGCCCGGATTAACCAGCCCCAGGAGAATCGCTCCCGTGATAAAGGCAGCTATCGAGGTAGCCTGAGAAGTCCCGGCCTGAAAAATAGCTCCCAGCCCGCCTGGTCTGGCGTTAGGAAAATGCACGATAAAAAGAACCATCATGGTCCGGGAAACTATATACAGGGCTAACAAAAGACGAAATAAATGCTCCGTGGAAAAGGCGGTAAAAAGACTAACTTTAAGAAAGAGCAGTAAAACTACCCCTAAAACCGCATTAGCTCCCACATGACTGTCTTTCATTATTTCCAGCATCCTGGACCGGCTGCGGGCGCTGAAAACTCCGTCACAAGTATCCATGAAGCCGTCATAAAGCAAGCTTCCGGTCAGCATCAGCTCAAATGACATCAAAAGCACCGCTTGCAGCAAGAGGGGAATTTGCAGCCAGGTGCAAAGCAGTAACGCTGCCTGCATACCTAAACCGATGATACAGCCGATTACCGGGAAAAAAACTACGCTGCGGCCAAAAGAACCCTCTTCCCATTGGGAACGACTGCTAAATTTAATTCTGGTCAAAAACTCCAGCGCGGTTAAAAAATTATTCCAGCTCTTCTTCATAAAGTGCTCCTTGTAAAGGCCTTAACTAAGAGAGCGTCTGGGAAAGGAAAGCTATTTTTCCTTCCGTTACCAACCTAAATCGTGATAAGTTCCTAAAGAAAGACGCAGCAGATTTAAAGCCAAAGCCGCTCCTGTCCCCTCTCCCAGCCGCATCTGAGCATCAACTACCGGATTAAGGCCCAAATAAGCCAGCATTTTTTGATGGGCCTGCTCAGCTGATAAATGAGAACAAAAAAGATAATTTTTGCAATCCGGCACGAGGCTGCAGGCAATTAAGGCCGCAGCCGTTGCATTGACTCCGTCAATAATGGTCGGCACGCGCTTCAAAGCGCCTCCTATCATCATTCCTGCCAGAGCAGCGTGTTCATATCCACCTAATTTAATTAAAATATCCAGCCCGTCCCCGGCCTTGGGTTCATTTTTAGCTAAACCAGCAGCCACGACCTGACGTTTGATTTGTAAACGCTCATCATTAATACCACTGCCCCGTCCCACGGTTTCTTCCGGCGGCAAACCGAAAAAAGCAGCAACGATTGCCGCAGTAGATGTAGTGTTGCCAATGCCCATCTCCCCGGTCAGCAAAAGGTTATAGCCCCTGGCCATCTGCTCCTCAGCGGCTTCCATGCCCACTTTAAGTGCCTGCTGAGCCTGCTGGCTGGTCATAGCCGGCCCCTGGGTAAAATCGTTAGTTCCCGGTGCCACCTTATAGTGCCGGACCTGGGCATAAGCCTTCAGATCCGCCGCCGTCCCTGCATCTACCACCACTACCTTGGCCCCGCTGTGCCGGGCAAAAACATTGGCCCCCGCCGTGTCCCGCATGTATCCCTGTATCATCTGGTACGTAACGGCCTGATTAAAGGCACTGACACCGTACTTGGCAATACCGTGGTCGCCGCACATAATCAAAAGCGCCGCTTTAATCTTCTGCGGAACGCTGCCAATCATGCCGCCATAGTCCACCACCATCTCTTCCAGCCGTCCTAAGGACTGAGTGCCTAACTTATGCCGCCAGGACGCTCTGATTTCTTCTTTAATTTTAGCATCAGGTAAAGCTAAAGTTATTTTTTCCACGTTTAAACCTCATCTAATTTAAAAGCTATTTTTTTAATATCTACCGTCTGTCCGGCTACGGAATAAAAAACTTTTCCTGCCGCCTGGCCCAGTTTTTGGTTAACCAGACCGGACAAATCCTGAAACTCCCGGCCCATAGCATTAGCAGGAATTATGCCTCCTCCCAGGTCGCTGGAAACAAAGATAACGGTTTTACCGCCCTCCAGGGCCGCCTTTAACAAGGCTTCCACTTCCTGCAAAACCTTAGCGCAACGTTCCTCCCTATTTCCGCTTACGGGGTTCTTCCCATATAAAAAATTACCCAGATAGACCGTCAAGGAATCAAATAAAATACTATCTGCCGCCTGAGACGCCTCACGTAAAACCGGAGCCGCCTCATAAGGAGCTTCAAAATTAAGCCAGTGCTTCTTACGCCTCTTTTGGTGAATTTCTACCCGGTCGGCCATTTCTCCATCGGTAATTTCCGCCGTGGCTATATAAGCAGCCGGCGTACCTTTATGCAAAGCATAGGTCTCAGCAAATTCACTTTTGCCGCTGCGGGTGCCGCCTAAGACCAGCACTATTTCTCCTTTTGTCGTTACGGTCACTGCAACCACCCCTTTAGGTCAAATTACATGCAAAAGGCCGGCTTAGCCGGCCTTACAGCTAATTAGTTCCTGTTTCTGCCGCAACTTCATTTTCTACCCTTTCCAGGATAAAGCATAAGTCAGACAGACGATTGATCCAGATAATAACCTTTTGGCTTACCGGTTCTTCCTCTTGTAAACGCAAAAGATTCCTTTCGGCCCTTCTGGTGGTAGTTCGTGCCACATCCAGCGCAGCTGCGCCTTTTTTCCCTCCCGGGATGACAAAACGAGTTAAGGGTTCCAGTTTGGCATCAAAAGTATCAATAATATGTTCCAGCTCCTTTACATCCTCATCAGTAATATAAGGAGTTGCAATATTTAAACTGGCAACATCGGCCATCACCTGCATCAATTTTTCCTGCAGATGATAAACCGTTTCCCTGACCTCCTGATTTTCCAGAAAAGCTCTGGCTAAACCAAGGTTAGAAGAAATAGCATCAATGGAGCCATAAGCCTCTACCCGCAGACACTGTTTGGGTACCCGTTCGCCAGAATACAGACTGGTCATGCCCTTATCCCCGGTTCTGGTATAAACTGCCGCTTTCTCCATGTCAAGCCTCCTGTCTTTTATGCCTCCAGCAGGTGGGTATATACTTTTTTATCAATTTTTTCTACTAAGGCGGTAATCAACTTTACCGCACTAAGATAATCATTAACGTCAATGACGGACTGATGGCTGTGAATATATCTGGTCGGTACGCTGAACACCATAGTTAACACCCCGGCCCCGCTTAAATGGATCCTGGCGCCATCGGTAGTACCGCCTTCGCCATAAGCTACCTGAACCGGTATTTTTTCAGTCGCCGCTGTTTCCAGAGCCAGCTCCTTCAAAGCCGTATTGCAGAGAATCCCGCCATCAAATAAGGTAATACCGATTCCCTTGCCCATCTTAGCCGGAGCAATATCATCCGTAACTCCGGGAGTTCCGCCGGCCGCACAAGTATCCAGGACAAAGGCGATATCCGGCTTAAGCAGATTAGCACTAGTCTGAGCGCCTCTTAAACCAACTTCTTCCTGCACTGTGCCTACTCCGTACACGGTATTAGGGTGTACTTTAGCAGCAATGTTCTCCATGACATCCGCCATGATGGCACAGCCAATCCGGTTATCCCAGGCTTTACCCGCCAGGATTTCCCGCTTATTCCCCAGAAAAGCTACCTTTACATCCGGTGTTACAGGACAACCTTCATAAACGCCTAACTCGCGAGCCTCAGCTTCACTGGAAGCCCCGATATCAATATACATAGCTTTTTTCAAGACCGGTTGCTTACGTTCTTCCTGGTCCATCAAATGAGGCGGCTTACTGCCAATAACCCCCGTTATATCACCCTTTTTGCCGTGCAGGATTACCCGCTGACTTAAAAGCACTTGGTCAAACCAGCCGCCGATGGGATAAAACTGCAAAAAGCCTTCTTTAGTAATATATTTGACCAGGAACCCAACTTCATCCATATGGCTGGCCAGCATAATTTTAGGGGCGTCCGTTTCCTCAGATTTGCTGGTAAAGATAATACTGCCCAGCTTATCGTAAGAAACCTGAGCAATCCCTGCCAGGCGTTCTTTTAATAAAGCTTTAACCGGACCTTCGAATCCGGAGATACCACATACTTCCGACAACGCAATTAACTGCTCTAACTTTATCTCTTCCAACCTGAAAACCTCCCTAAAAACAGATTTAAACGAATTTAATTAAAAAACTAAAACTAAATTTTTACTACTCTTTAAGTTCTCCCCTGGCCCTCATCTCCGCCGCCTGTTTATGTAAAAGCTCTACCCGCTCTTCCGTAGAAGGGTGCGTACTGAACATGGACGAAAGCTGTTTGGAACTAAAAGGTGCGATAATAAACATATGGGCTGTTGCCTCGCTGGCATTAGCCATGGTACGTCTGGAAGCATAATTTTGAATTTTGACCAGAGCCGAGGCCAGATAATCTGGATTGCCGCACAAATAACCGCCGCCTTCATCCGCTTTATATTCCCGGGAACGGGAGATAGATAACTGAATGATAGAGGCTGCCAACGGTGCCAAAAGCAGCATAATCAGCCCGACGATGCCGCTGTTATTATTATCACGGCTGCGGCCGCCGCCGAACCAAAGTCCAAAATGAGACATGGTAGTGATAACACCGGCCATGGAAGCCGCAATCGTACCCGTCAAAATATCATGGTTGCGGATATGGGTCATTTCATGCCCCAAGACCCCTTCAATCTCCTTCCGGTCTAAGGCATTAGCTAAAGCTGTGGTTACCGCAATAGCGGAATGCTCGGCGTTGCGTCCCGTAGCAAAGGCGTTGGGCACCTGGTCATCAATAATATAGACCCTGGGCATAGGAAGACCCGCCTTATCAGCCAGACGCTTCACAATCGCTATCAGTCCCGGAGCAGAAGCTTCATCTACTTCCCGGGCATGATACTGGGCCAAAACCAGCTTATCACTATTCCAATAAGAAAATAAATTTACCCCCAGGGAAATTACCAGCATAACCAGCATACCGGTATCCCCGCCAAAGTATTGACCAAACAAAACCATTAATAAGGTAAGGGCTGTCATTAAAAAAGCTGTTTTCATATTCGTCCACTCCTTAAACTCATACTTAAAATTATTACTTATGTTGGATTTCTGTAAAATACTAATTAACCAAATCAGTTAGCGGGACAAAGGTTATACCGCTTTTCTGCAGCTCCTTAGCATACCTGGTCCAGGCCCGGGCCGCCACCGAATTGATAGGACAGATAACTATGATGGAGCCGTAACGATCTGCCAGACCGGCCGCTTCCTGCATCTGTTCATACATCGCGCCCAAAGATTCGCTATTGTCCAAAAATATACTGCTTCTTCCGACCGGAACATTTAAATTACTTGCTTCTTGCAAAATGATGCTGCGGGCACTGGCCGCATTATCTACCAAAAACAGCTTGCGGTTTTTAACTGCCTGCAGAACACTGTTCATGGTACTTAAATCAGCCGCAGCCCTCGCTCCCTGATAGGTAACTACGCCGCTGACCCCCGGTAAGGCGTCCAGAGCTTCATTGACCAAAGCTTGAATTTGCTCTTCACTCATCCCAATTTGGATAGTCTTACTACCTTTCGGTATATCCATTTTATCTAACGGCTCTAAGGGCAGGTCTAGTAAAACCTGCCGATCCTTATTTTTAATCAACTGTAAAGCTTCTGAACTAGCTTCCTTATAGGGCAGGACCGCATAGCTAAAAGGCAGGCCGCTCTCTAATAAAGTACGCACCGGAGATAACTCGGACCCGCATCCATCTATGATAACCGCCATCTTACCTTGATACTGCACCGTAGTTTTACTATCCGGTTTATCAGGATATTTAATGACATCCTTATCTTCTTTGGCTAAATTACCATTATGGAAAAAATAAATAGTATCCGTAGTATATAACTTGTATGAATCTCCCGCTTTTACCTCTATCCCTACATCAATCCGGTAAGATTCGTAAGTATTATACGTAGCGGGACGTTCACTAACCACTTTTAACTCAGTATGATTTATATAATCCTTTAGCCATTCAGCCGCTCCATGCAAATCGGTAGTCACCGGTACCCCGATGGATAGCTGTCTTTTCACCCAAATTACCTGTCCCCCGGTTTCAGGCACCTTCTCCTTCAGTTCGTCCCGGGATTTTTCCTGAAGCTGCCAGTGATCTTTCTTTAATAGAAGAATATTATCCACATTACGATGGGCATCCTTAGATTCTTCTAAAAGATTAGTCAGTTTTTTACCTTCCATAATATCCGCAGGTTTATTTTTTTGGTGGGCATAGAAAAAACCACCGGCCATAGCCAGGCCTATTATGATTAACAGGAGAGCCGTCAAAAAAAGCTTATTATGCGTTCCCTCCATGGAATTCGTGCTCATAAAAGTCTCCTTTAAGCCCGGGGATGAGCCTTATCGTACACTGCCCGCAGCCTTTTATTGGTTAGATGGGTATAAATCTGGGTGGTAGCAATATTAGCATGGCCCAGCATTTCCTGAACACTACGTAAATCGGCACCATTATCCAGCAAATGAGTGGCAAAAGAATGTCTAAGCACGTGGGGAGAAATATTCTTATGAATACCGGCCTTTTTGCCATAGGCTTTAATAATCTGCCAAAACCTCTGCCGGGTCATAGGTTTCCCCCCGTGGGCCAGAAATAAAAATTCCGGATCTTTCCTCCCATCCGGTAAAAACTTACCCCTAAATTCCTGGAGGTACCGCTTAACATAGTCGGCCGCAATACTGCCTAAAGGAACCAAGCGTTCCTTGGACCCTTTGCCAAAAACCAGCACATAGCCCATCTGTAAGTTTACGCCTGAAACCTTAAGAGAAATTAACTCAGAAACCCTTTCCCCGGTTGCATAAAGAAGTTCCAGCATCGTCCGGTCCCTAAAGCCTTCCGCGTCATGTAAATCCGGCTGATTAAGCAAAGCCTCTACTTCCTCACAGCTTAAAACCTTCGGCAGATGCAGTCCCTTCGTACCAGCTTCCACCACTTCGGAAGGATCAATTTTTAAATAACCTTCAGCCGTTAAAAACTTGAAAAAGGCCTTAATAGCCGCCAGTTTTCTGGCGATGGAGGCAGCGGCCAGTCCTTTGGTTTTTAATGAAGTAATATACTCTATGATCTGTTCCCGGGAAACTTGTACCAAGTCGGCTTCGGTAATGTTTAAGGCACCCGCAAAAAGTCGCAAATCTCGTTCATAGGCCACCCTGGTATTAAGAGCCAGACCCAGCTCTACCTGCAAGTATTCTAAAAACAGCTTTACGTAACTTTCCATCTTGTCTACCTCGGCCAAACTTGCCTTATAAAAAGAAAAACAACGCCAAAGCGCCGTTTTTCTTTAAAACTTTGTAAATTAATCTCTCTTTTCCGGCTGCATAATTGTGATGTTGGTCACCGGCGCAATAGTGGAAATAGCATGTTTGTAAACCAATTGCTGCTTACCTTCACATTCGATAATAACGGTAAAGTTATCAAATCCCCGTACCAAGCCACGTATTTGGAAACCGTTTACTAAATAAAGGACAACAGCCAGATTTTCTTTACGAACATGATTCAAAAAACTATCCTGCAAATTCATAGTATTTTTTACGATTGGCTTATCCATTAATACCTACCTCACCTTATATTAAATGATAAATTGCTTACTTAATTTTACAACAGTTTCATTTTTTTCACAAGAGCAGACTGCATATTATCCACAATAAATTCATAATTTACAGGCAGGGTGAGTTCAAGCCACTTAATATAAGGCATGTGCCGATACCAGGTCAACTGACGCTTGGCGAAGTTCCTGGTAGCCTGTTTAATGGCCTGTACCGCCTCCTGCCAGGTAGTTTTACCCTGATAATAACCAGCCAGCTGCCTATAGCCGATGCTTCTCATAGACATGGCGTCCGCTGGCAGACCTGCATCCAGTAAAGCCTTAACTTCTGCACCTAAACCGTCTGCCAACATCTGATCCACCCGTTGGTTAATTCTTGTATACAAGGCACTGCGCTCCATGCTCAGGCCAAAAACTGCTGCCTCGTAGATTAAGTCCGGCGCAGTTCGCCGGGAAACCCGGTCTCCTCCCATAGCAGTTTCTAGAGCCCGGATAATCCGGCGCTGATCATGAGGATGAATTATCGCAGCGGTAACAGGGTCAAGCTTAACTAAGCGTTTATACAGTACTTCCAGCCCCAATTGTTCCGCTTCTTTTTCCAGCGCCTGCCTCCGGATTTGATCTGGGCCAACCTGACTGAACTGAAAGCCTTCCAGTAAGGCCTGGATATAAAATCCTGTCCCGCCCACCACGATAGGCAGATGACCTCGCTGGTTAATTTCCCGGATTAAAGCTCCTGCCTGTTTTTGAAAATCCGCTACGCTGTATTCCGCGTCCGGCGGCAGGATATTAATCAGATGATGGGGCACTAAAGTCAGTTCTTCCGGACTGGGTTTAGCGGTCCCGATATTCATTTTTTGGTAAACCAGCATGCTGTCCCCGGAAATTATTTCTCCCTGAAGCCGCCGGGCTAACTCAATACCGCAGTGACTCTTACCGGTAGCGGTAGGCCCCAGGATTACTACCACTTTATCTTTTTGCACAGCTTCCTCCCCTAAAATACCTTGGCTGACCATCTTTTGCTTTAAAACACAAACCTGCCTGGAATTTGATTTCTCTAACCAGGTAACCTTCTGTCGATTTACAAAGTAAATTACCGGCTGACGTCCCTGGTCCTGATACCGTAAACTACGCTGCTATAACGGCCTCCGGTGAATTTCTGACAACCCAGCTGCTGCAAAATTTTTATTCCCCGTTCCTTGATTACCACTCTGGGAGATACCCGCAGCGCTTCTTCCACGGTTTCTGGATTTAAAGGCTGCTCCAAAGCCAGGGGCCGCAGCGGCTTCATACCGCTGGCTGCTTTTACGGGAAAACGAAACATAGGATCAAAATATATTACGTCAAAACTGTCAGCCGGCTGTTGTCTCAAATAAGTCATACTATCAGTAAGAACAGTTTGAATGCGCTGCAAATCTGCTACTAAGTTTCCAAGCCTGCTGGGATAAGTTTTAAGACCTCTGCTTACCACGAAGTAAAGCAGCGGTGAAGCCTCTAAGCCCATCACCTTTCCCTGGGCGCCTACCAGATGAGAAGCAATTAAAGCATCACCTGCCAGGCCCAAGGTAGCATCTAAATAGCGCTGACCCGCCTGCAGGGCAATAGCTTCTACAAAATGATCTTCTGACATTCCCTGCTGATTAAATAATTTTTTCCAGCGTAAGATGCCCATGCCCGGATGATAAAAGAAATCACCGCCCCGGGAATAAACGTGCGGACCCCGGTCCGTCGCAATCAAAAGGGCTTCTACCTGAAGTTCCTGCATCATACTATCCAGACTGATACTTTCCGGCCTGGCCACGTAGGGTACCTGAAGCTCCAGGGCCCAGCGTTTGGCTCTGGTAACCGTCTCCCCCCGGCAAGCCCGCCCGTAGGTTACTGCGAAACGCTCAATCGTCATCTGGGCCGCCCATTCCGGATGGCAGGTTGAAACCAGTCCTTTTAAACATCTTATATAAGTCGGACGGAGTTATTTCCAGCATACAAGGGCGACCGTGAGGACAGGTAAAGGGATGCGTAGTACGACATAAGTCCTGAATCAATTTTTCCATCTGCTGGGTATTTAAGACTTCGCCTGCCTTTATTGCTCCATGACAGGCCGCCAGATGCAGGATGTCCTGACGCAGCTCGCTGGGCTTGGGCGTGGCATGTTCCCGGAGATAGTTCGCTATATCAGCGATAAATTCCGGTGCATCAGCCGCTTTAATATCCACCGGTAAGGTGGAAATACGTAAGGTTTCTTCCCCGCCCTGGGCCAGTTCAACCCCCAGACGGGCAAATTCTTCCTGATGGGCACTGATCAGTTCCACATCCTGAGCTTTAGCATCTACATATAATGGAAGCAATAGTTGCTGTGCCGGAACCTCGTTGTGAGATAAAACCAGCTTATCGTATAAAATACGTTCATGAGCTGCGTGCTGGTCAATAATAAATAAACTGGTTTCAGACTGAGCGATGATAAAAGTCCTGTCCACCTGCCCCAGCGGCCAGATAACCGCTAAACCCGTCTGGCCCGCTGCCTGAACCGCTACCGCCGGGGCCGGAGTTTCCGGTTTTTTCCAGATGCCTTCAAAATCAGGTTTACGCTTAGGAAAATCACCCGTGGTCTCACTAATGCCGGCCGTCTGAAAAGTTATTTTTTCCGCGGGCCGGGGATAGGCGTCAGGAGCAGTTTCGTTTAAATCTGCCTGGCTAAGTTCAGGACCGCCGGTCGTAAATTTCCGGCCGGTTGGGTCAGCAGGGCGGCCGGCAGCCAGGCCAGCTGCCTTGGGTTGAACGGTTTCGCCCGTTTTCCAGATAGGCGCGGTTTCTACTACCTGCTGACGGCTTAAAAAGCCAGCTGCTTCAGGTGCAGGACAAGGCTTAACTTCATCTGTCATTTCAGGAGATTCCGGTTTCTTCCAGCCAGTTGGTCCTGCGGCAGGTTGGTTCACCACGGCCAGAGGCTTAGACAGCGCAGAATTTAAAGCAGCATAAACGCCTTTATAAATGGCGCTTTCATCGCTAAATTTAACTTCGCTTTTCTGAGGATGAACGTTGACATCTACGGCATAGGTATCCACCGTAAGATTAAGCACGACAAAAGGAAACCCGCTTTTAGGAATCTGAGATTGATAAGCATGGTCAATAGCCTTAGCCACCATCCGATTGTTAATAATCCGTCCGTTGACAAAAATACTTTCCCAGCCCCTGGTTCCTTTTAATAAGGTAGGCTTGCCCACAAATCCGTCCACATCCAGAGCATCGGTAGTAAAATGCACCGGCAGCAGCTCGGAGGCTACCTTTTTGCCATACAGGGCCTGGATAGCCGTCTCTAATCCGCCTACCCCTGGAGTAACCAGTACTTCTTTATCATTACTGGTAAGCTTAAAACGCACCTCCGGCCGAGCCAAGGCTAACCTGGTCAAAAGTTCTGTTATATACCGGCCTTCGGTGGTGGCAGTATGTAAAAACTTACGACGGGCCGGTACGTTATAAAACAAATTGCGCACGATAACAGTTGTACCTTCCGGACCGCCGGTCTGAATGCATTCCTGTTCCGTACCTCCGTTTATTTTAAGCGAAGTCGCCAGTTCCTGATCTGCCGTTCGGGTCAAAAGCTCAAACTCCGACACCGATGCAATACTGGGCAAAGCCTCGCCCCTAAATCCCATAGTTTGCAAGGTCTGCAAATCCTCAGCACTGCGCAGCTTGCTGGTAGCATGGCGGCGTACAGCCAGACGGGCGTTAGCTTCGCTCATGCCGCTGCCGTTATCAGCTACCCTGATATATTCAATCCCGCCTTCAAAAATAGTTACATCGATACTGGTTGCTCCGGCATCCAAAGCATTTTCTACCAGCTCCTTAACCACGGAGGCCGGTTTTTCTACCACCTCGCCGGCGGCAATCTGATTGGAAGTATTTGTATCTAAAAGCCTTACTTCCGCTTCCTGCATATTCTCACCTTCCCTAAATCCACTTACCGGTAAATCACACTTTCCCGCTTTCCCGTTTAGCCTCGGCCTGAAGTTTAAATAATTCGTTCAAAGCCTCTATGGGGGTCAGACTCATAATATCCATAGCAAGCAGTTTATCCTGCAAAGCGCTGCTGAATAAGGAACCCATCAGCTGAGGCTCTTCCAGTTTAGCCGCTTTCTGCAGGGAAGAGTGCTCCTCTGTCTCCCTGCCTTCATCATACTCTTTCAGAAATTCTTCGGCCCGTTCTACCACTTTCTTAGGTAAACCGGCCAGACGGGCTACATGAATACCGTAGCTCTTATCCGTTCCACCACGTACGATCCGGCGCAGGAAGACTACCTCGTTACCACGTTCTTTCACCGCTACCGAATAATTTTTTACCCCGGGCAGAACTTCTTCCATGGTAATCAATTGATGGTAATGGGTTGCAAAAAGAGTCTTAGCTTTAATTTTCGTCTGGATATATTCCATCACCGCCCGGGCGATGCTCATACCATCAAAGGTACTGGTACCACGGCCTACTTCGTCTAAAATAATCAGGCTGTCCTTGGTCGCATAGCGTAAAATTTGGGCGACCTCATTCATCTCCATCATAAAGGTACTTTGGCCGGTAGCCAGGTCATCACTGGCGCCTACCCGGGTAAAGATTCTATCCACCGGGCATATTGAGGCGGCCCGGGCCGGAATAAAGCTGCCCATCTGGGTCATCAGGACCAGAAGGGCTACCTGGCGCATATAGGTGGACTTACCGGCCATGTTAGGACCGGTAATAATGACCATCCGTTCATCCGTATTATTTAAGGTTACGTTATTGGGTACAAAGATTTCTTTTTTGAGCAGACGCTCTACCACGGGATGACGACCGTCCTGAATATTCAACTCGCCCCGTTCATTTAAATCCGGCCGGTTATAATCAAATTTAAAAGCGGCCACGGCCAGGGCGGTCAGTACGTCAATTCCGGCAAGGGATCTGGCGGTATCTTGAATCTCGGCCAGGTTCGCCCTGATCTTATCCCTAATCTGGTTAAAAATATAGTACTCCAGTTGTTCGATTTTTTCTTTAGCACTGAGAATTTTATTCTCATAATCCTTAAGTTCCGGCACAATATAACGTTCCGCATTGACCAGGGTCTGCTTCCGGATAAATTCAGCCGGCACCAGGCTGGTTTGTCCCTTGGAAACTTCAATATAATAGCCAAAGACCTTATTAAAACCCACTTTAAGCGTTTTAATCCCGGTCTGCTCTTTTATCTTAGCCTCAAAGTTTTGCATCCAGGAAGTATTATCCCGGTTCAAAGCGTGCAGCTCATCCAGTTCCAAATCATAACCATCCTTGATCATACCGCCTTCCCGAATAGTAAAAGGAGGTTCATCCACGATGGCCTGCGTCAGGGTATCAAACAACTCCCGGTGCATATGCAGGGATCTGTCCAGTTGTTGCAGAAGGCCTGATTTAACCTCCTTTAAAAGTCCTTTTAATTGGGGTAATACCCCTAAAGAAGAACGGAGGGAAACCATATCGCGAGCATTGGCGCTACCAACTTCCAAACGAGCCAGGATTCTCTCCAAATCAAAAACTTCTTTCAAGCCTTCCTGCAGACTATCCCGCAGCTGCGGATTTGCATATAATTCTGCAATAGCTTCCTGGCGGCGGCTGATCTTGGCTAAATCCAGCAGCGGGCATTCAATCCAGTTTTGCAGACAGCGGGAACCCATAGAAGTACAGGTGAAATCCAAAATATCTAATAAGGTACCACGCTTCGTTCCATCCCGCATATTTTTTACCAGTTCCAGATTACGAATAGCCGTGGCATCCAAATTCATGAACTTATTTAAGTCAATCCTGGTCAAACGGTTAATCTGAGATAAATCTGCTTTCACGGTAGCGTGAAGATAGTCTAAGAGGCCTCGTACAGCAGTACTCACCAAAGGATCAAGCTCCACCTGGCCAAAATGCTTGGTTACCAGGTCGGTTGTAGTATCTTCCGCCTTGTAAAAGGAATACATGCATTCTGGTAATTTAACCTTAATCCAGTTTTCCAGCTCCGGCCAGTTCTCTAAACCGCTTTGCAAAACAATCTCGGCCGGCTGCAGGCGAAAAAGTTGTTCTTCCACGGACAGCAGTCTCTCACTGCCGCTATCTTTAAACCATTGACACTCGCCGGTGGTAACATCAGACACCACCATGCACAATACTCCGTCATCCTCCTGTAAAAAAGCCAGATAACGATTGCGGGCATCATCCATCAACTGTTCGTTTAAAGCGGTGCCGGGAGTGATAATCTTAATTACATCCCGTTTTACCAGCCCTTTGGCTAACTTGGGATCTTCCATCTGTTCACAGATGGCAATCCGGTAACCTTTACGGATAAGTTTAGCCACATAACCTTCCACCGCATGATAAGGCACTCCGCACATGGGTACCCGGTCAGGCGACCCTCCGGCCCGTCCGGTTAAGGTTAAATTAAGTTCCCGGGAGGCGGTTACCGCATCGTCAAAAAACATCTCATAAAAATCGCCTAAACGATAAAATAAAAGCTCATCCTGGTGCTGACGCTTTACTTCCAGGTATTGCTGCATCATCGGGGTAAAATTATCTGCCATGGTCTGCCTGTCTTTCCCTCACTATTTTTCCTTTCCTGTTAAGAACAACGATCTATAAGATTAATATTCTTTTACCAAAGTTCCTTTAACCAGCCAGGTCTGGGCACTATCTATTCGGATGCGGGCATAGGCACCTGCCTGGGATTGGCCGTCAGCCTGCGGCCATAAAACTATCTTGTTGGTGCGGGTACGTCCGCTCCAAATGTGTGGATTCTTATCCGTAGGCCCTTCCACTAATACTTCTACCGTTTTACCTAACAACAACTGGTTGCGTTGCAAGGAGATTTTATTCTGAGCTGCCATCAAACGATTCAAGCGCTCATGCTTTACCGCCAGCGGCACTTGTTCTTCCATTCTGGCGGCCGGCGTACCGCTGCGTTTGGAATAGATAAAAGTAAAAGCGGCATCAAAACCAACCTCTTCCACCAAATCTACCGTCGCCTGAAAATCTTCTTCGGTTTCGCCAGGAAAACCTACGATAATATCCGTGGTCAAAGCCGCTTCCGGCACATAACGGCGAATCAGTCGCACCAGCTCTAAATACTGCTCCCTGGTATAACCGCGGTTCATAGCCTTTAAGATTCTCGTACTGCCGGACTGAAAAGGCAGATGAAAATTCTCACACAGATGATTGCCCGCCGCTACCGCTTTAATAACAGCTTCGCTCATATCCTTAGGATGACTGGTCATATAGTGGATGCGCTTTATACCTTCCACCTGATCAACCGACTTTAGTAAATCCGCAAAGGCTTCGTCAAGCCCTAAATCCTTACCATAGGAATTGACATTCTGGCCTAATAAAGTTATCTCCGTATAGCCTGCAGCTACCGCCTTTTTTACTTCCTCCAGAATATTGTCCTTGCTGCGGCTGCGTTCCCGGCCTCTTACATAAGGCACGATGCAATAGGTACAAAAATTATTACACCCGTACATGATGGGAATCCAAGCCGCAAAACCACTTTCCCGTACCCGGTTGCCTTCAAACTCGCTGTCCTCCGTTTCCAACCTGGTATAAACCTGGTGAGGCCGGCGATCCTCCAGGTAATCCTGAAAAATTTCTTTAAAGGAATTAACGTAAGAGGTCCCGATTAAAAGATCAATCTGGGGATATTTTTTAGTCAGCTTTTCCCCGTCTTTCTGAGCCATGCAGCCGGCTACACAAAGAATCTGGCCCGGGTGCTGCTCTTTCACATGCTTTAATTCCCCAATCTTGCCCAAGATACGTTTTTCAGCACTTTCCCGGACACAACAGGTATTAACGATAACCACATCCGCCTTATGATAGTCATCCGCTTTCTGGTAACCCAAATCCTCCAGCTGACCGGCGTAATGTTCAGCGTCAGATTCGTTCATCTGACACCCATAATTTATAGTAAAGTAAGATTTTTTTACCGGTTGAACCATTGATACAGATAAATTAGCTTCAGCATTAACCATAAAATTTCTCCTTAAAGTTTGTTTTAAATTCTCAGGATAGGTATTCTAACTTGTTACTTGAGGCTGGTTAAAATTAACTACGTACAAGCAGATTAATTTTTACATCGTATTAGATTATTTTACCACATTTTGCACATTAGGCCAAACAAAAATACCACTTGTAGTAAGTTCAAGAGAATTGCAAGAAAATTTAGTAACTGTATTGTAACTATACACCTGAAGATAGTGTATAATAAAAAAAATAGCAGCAAAGGAGACGGCCTATGCGAAATCTTATTTCTATCAGCGAGATGGCTAAACTACATGGTTTAACCCGCCAAACCCTGATTTATTACGATGAGATTGATTTATTCAAACCAGTACAGGTAGACGATAACGGCTACCGTTATTATAGCAGGAGACAGATACCGTTTTTGCGGGAGATTTGTTTTTTAAAAAACCTGGGCATCGGCTTAAGGGAAATCGTGGCACATTTTCAGGCTCGCGACCCCCAAAAAGAAATGGCTCTGTTAAAAAGTCAAAAAGAAAAGTTGACCTTAGAAATAGCCCAGCTCAATAAAAAACGTGATGCCATCAATCAGCGCATCAGTATTTACGAAGAAGCGGTAGATGCAGACGCCATGCAGATTCATGAACCTTTTATCAAACCCTTCCAAGCGCGTAAGGCGCTTTTTAAAGAATATGTGCAGCCCATTAACCGGGAAAATTTACATCTGACCCTCATGTCGTTATGGCAGGATATTTTTAAGAAAGAAAACGTTCCTTCTGGCGGCTTTGGCTCCATCCTCAAACAAAAAGGCATCCTGTCCGGTGACTTTCTTTCGGGAGCCGGCAGCTGCGTCTTCGTTCCTCCCTGGAGCGAAGACCATGCTAATACCGTCACCCTGCCCGCCGGCCTTTATGCCTGTATGTATAAATATGGCATGCCGTACGAAACCAGTCATGCTAAACTGCTCTGGGAGTGGATTCAGGCTAACGATTATGAATTAATGGGAGATATTGTGGATGTGTGCCTGTTAGATACTACCTTTTATAAGGAACAAAAAACAGTGGATTTTTGTCTTTTACAAGCTCTGGTACGACCCAAATAAATTTCACCGGCTTTAAATTATCCAATTGGTTCTTCCTCCAACTAAAAAAATAGTAAAATTTTTTAGAAACCTCTTGACTGTATGCTTGCTTTACAGATTATTATGACAATTGTCAAAAGTGCTTCACCTGATTTTTCCAAGCTAAGCACTAATAATCATTAAATACAAGATGTAGTAAGGAGGTTTTTTTTATGGCAAACAAAGTTCATGATTTAAGATCTGCTCTGGAACTGCTCAAGTCTATGCCTGGTCAATTGGTTTCCACTGAGGTGGAAGTTGATCCTAATGCCGAATTAGCCGGCGTTTATCGTCACGTAGGTGCCGGCGGTACCGTAGCCCGTCCCACTAAGACCGGACCGGCCATGATATTTAACAACATTAAAGGGTTTCCTGGTGCCAAGGTAGTTATCGGTGTACTGGCCGACCGCAAAAGGGTCGCCGCTTTATTAGACACCACGCCGGAGAGGCTGGGATTTAAACTCCGGGATTCGGTAAAGAATGCTATTGCTCCCGTCGTAGTTAGCGCGGACAAGGCCCCCTGCCAGGAAGTAGTATATAAAGCTACTGATCCGGATTTTGATATCCGTAAGCTGGTACCGGCACCTACCAATACTCCGGAAGACGCCGGCCCATACATTACCTTGGGTATGTGCTATGCTACCGATCTTGAAAGCGGTGTTTCTGATGTTACCATCCACCGTCTCTGCCTCCAGTCCAAAGATGAAATCAGTATGTTCTTCACCCCCGGTGCCCGTCATTTAGGCACCATGAGAGAAAAAGCCGAAGCTATGGGCAAGCCCCTGCCGATTTCCATCAGCATCGGCGTAGACCCAGCCATTGAGATGGCCGCCGGCTTTGAGCCTCCTACCACTCCTTTTGGCTTCAACGAACTTTCTATCGCCGGCGCTCTCCGCGGTAAGGCCGTAGAACTGGCCCCTTGCCTTACCATCAAGGAAAACTGTATTGCTAACGCGGAATACGTTATTGAAGGCGAATTAATTCCTAACGCCCGGGTCCGGGAAGATCAGAATACCAATACCGGTAAAGCTATGCCGGAATTTCCCGGTTACACCGGTCCTGCCCAGGCAGCCGTGCCCATCATTAAAGTAAAGGCTGTGACCATGCGCAAGAACGCTATCATGCAGACCTGTATCGGACCTTCTGAGGAACATGTGCATATGGCAGGTATTCCTACGGAAGCTTCTATTATAGATATGGTGGAAAGAGCTATGCCAGGCCGTCTGCAAAACGTTTATGCGGCGCCTCCCGGCGGCGGCAAGTTCCTGGCCGTCCTGCAGTTTAAGAAAGGCGTTCCCTCCGATGAGGGTCGTCAGCGTCAAGCAGCTCTTCTGGCCTTTTCGGCTTTCCCGGAATTAAAAAATGTCATTCTGGTAGATGAGGATGTAGATTTATTTGATATGAAAGACGTTATGTGGGCTATGGTTACCCGTATGCAGGGCGATGTAGATATCATCAACATTCCCGGCGTACGTTGCCACCCGCTGGATCCATCCAATGATGCTTCCTGCAGTTGGACCATCCGCGACCACGGCATCGCCTGCAAGACTATTTATGATGCCACGGTACCTATGAAGGAAAAGGCCCGTTTTGCCAGAGCTAAGTTTGCTGAGGTTGATCCTAAGCACTGGCTGCCCGACTTTGAGGCTTAAGTCCCTTAACCTGAGCCGAAAGCCGTTTGACCTGGTCGAACGCTAATCCTATTTTACGAATTACCTGATAAGCACCAGTCTTTTTTACCTGCCGGTTACAGTTTTAACTTAAATTCCCTCAGCCTAAGAGTTGCTCCCCTTCCCTTAGCTGAGGGAAAATTTAAGATATCCGGTAAATTTAAGGAGGATATTATGGGAAAGAATAAACGCATTATCGGCTTTATCGCGGGTATCGTGGTAGGGGTCTTGCTCTACTTTATCGATATCCCCGGTCTAAGCCCTGAAGGTCATAAATGCCTGGCCTTCTCCCTGATGACGGTGGTCTTCTGGGGCTTCGGCATCGCCCAGCCCGGTTATACTTCCAGTTTATATTTAATCTTATTAGCCATTTTCAAAGTAGCCGATTTAAAATTAATCTTTTCAACCTGGACTACTTCTATGATGTATTTAATCATCGGTGCCTATTTAATCGCAACGGCCGTTAAAGATTCCGGCCTAGGCGAACGTATTGCTTACTGGTACATCGATAAATATGTGACTAACTTTAAGAGCATTATCGTTTCCATCTTCGCCTTGACCTTTATCCTGGCCCTCTTGATTCCGCATCCCTGGCCCCGGGCTTTCCTGATCATGTCGGTTATGGCCGTCGTGGTTAAAAGTGCCAACATTCCTCACGAAGATGCAGTCAAGATTGGTTTTACCGTCTTTACCGCCTCCATCCCCGTATCGATGATTTTCCTGACCGGTGATGCCTCCATTAATCCGCTGGCCGCCGCCAGCTGTGCTCCGGAGCCTATGGGCTGGATGACCTGGTTCAAGGTCATGGGTTTGCCCATGGTTCTAACCAGCCTGATTACTATGGTTATGATTATGGTAATGTTTAAACCTACTAAAGAAGTAGCGGTCAATAAAGACGAAATTGCTAAAAAACGCGCCTCCCTGGGTGCTATGACCGGCATTGAGAAACGTACCGCCTTTTGGGTTATCCTGGCTATCATCCTGTGGATGACCGACACCATCCATGGCATCGATATCGGCTGGGTTACCTTATGGATCGCCGTCATGATGGCCATGCCTAAAGTCGGTGATATTCTCACTCCCAAAAGCTGGAGCGGTGTTCCGGTACAAACCTTGTTGTTTTTGACCGCGGCTGTCGCCATCGGCCGGGTAGGCGGAGCCACCGGTATGAATACCTGGATTGCTCAAACCGCCCTGCCAGCCAGCGTACCAGAAAACATGTTCGTTCTGGCCGCCTTCATCACAGCTATTTCCATCGTCATCCATATGTGCTTTGGCAGCGTCATTGCCGTTATGGGTATCGTCATCCCGGCCATGCTGGCTTTTACCAAACCCATGGGTATGACTACCGTTATCCCGGTTATGATTGCCTATACCGCCATTAACTGTCATTTCATCCTGCCGTTCCATAATTTGGCCATTCTGGTAGGCTGCGGGGAAGAAAACGGCATGTACAGTGAAAAGGAATGCATCCGCTTCGGAGTACCCTTTACCGCCGTATTGTTCATCCTAACTTGTGTTATTGAAATTCCCTGGTGGAAAATTATCGGTTTGTGGTAACCAGAAAATAAACTGCGGAAATCTGCTCTAGGCAGTAAGGCAGTTACTAAACGAACCCTAAGCCAGAATAACGGCTTAGGGTCGTTAATATTAAAGATGATTTGGGAAAGGGGCTTAGTCATGCGGCTCATCATTGGTATTTCCGGCGCCAGCGGCGTCATCATGGGTTATTATCTCCTGCAGGCTTTAAAACAGTTTCCGGAGGTTGAAACTCATTTAATCGTCACCGAAGGCGCAGTCAAAAATTTTGAATGTGAAACAGACTTAAAATTAGAACAAGTTACCGCTTTAGCTACTTATGTGCATAGCAACAAGAACCTGGCTGCCAATATTTCCAGCGGGTCCTTTAAAACAGACGGAATGATCATTATGCCCTGCAGCATGAAAACCTTGGCCGGTATCGTCTGCGGCTATGCGGACAACCTGCTGCTCCGGGCCGCTGATGTTTGTCTTAAAGAAGGACGTAAAATAGTGCTGATACCCAGGGAAATGCCGTTAAGCCGTGTCCACCTGCGCAATCTTAAAGACGCAGCAGATTTAGGCTGTCGTATTGTTCCGCCCATGCTCACCTTTTACAATCACTCTAATTCAGTAGAAAAACAGATTCAACACATCATTGGTAAAGTTCTGATGCAGCTAGGTTTAGATTATCAAGGTTTTGTGGCTTGGGAAGGTGAAGAATAAGTTAGAGACTTCAGCAATTTCTCAGCCTTAATTAGTGCATACAGAAAGGTAGAAACTAACCATGGATAAAATTTTTGCCGCCCCGCCTTTAACAGTTGGCGTAGTGCCCCACAACCTAACGGCACAGTCAGTCTGGTGCGGTACAGATTTAATAGTGGTAATAGGCGGAGGCACCCGTCCCCATATCGGGGCCACGGCCCAAGCCGTACCGCGTCCCAGTCTGCAGCAGGATGGTACTGTTTCGGCTTCAGTTTCCGTTCTCTGCTGCCTGGGTCACAAAGATGACCTGCCGGCCAGGGAAATAGCGTTGCAGCTGGCCTCTTGTTTAAACACCACGGTGACGGTCACCGTAGGTATCCATCTTGATGCTGCCAGTCCCCAGGATTTAGCGATAGTGCAAAAAAACTTCAGGGAACTACAAGAACAACTTCTGCAAAAATTAGCTAAACCAAGCATGGGAGCCTGATTTTTCATCCCGCTGCCCTTCCTGACCAGACGCTTAACTTGTCAGTCCTGCCTATAAGTGTTAAAATAAGAATAATCTTACCTTACCAAAGCAATCGTATGATTAAAAAAGTTAGGCAGCAAGGTTTAGCAGACTGCGCTAACACCGCAGGAAATAACAAAGGAAGTGCTTTTATGGAGGTTTTCTGGAAACATCTGATGACCATAGCGGCTCAGCCCAACAGTATTTTTGCCCTGGCCGCCGTTTTACTTATGGTGCTGGGCGGCATTTATCTGCGCCGCATCAAACTAACTACCAGTATGCTGGTCTATATCGGTCTCATGTTAGCCGTAAGCATAGTTTTAGAGCAGCTGCGTCTCTTCAGGATGCCACAAGGCGGCAGCATTACCCTGGGTGCCATGCTGCCTCTGCTTTTCATCAGCTATCGTTACGGCCTCCAGGTAGGTTGTCTGACAGGATTTTTATATGGCATCATCAATCTCCTGTTATCCCCCTATATTGTGCATCCGCTCCAGGTCCTGTTTGATTATCCCTTTCCCTTCATGGCTTTAGGTTTAGGGGCGCTTTGGCCAGCGCATCGCTATGCCAGCACTCTGTTAGCTTTTGTAGTCCGGTTTACCTGCCATGTTATCTCCGGAGTAGTTTTCTTTGCCTCCTATGCACCGGCCGGCATTTCCCCCCTGGTTTACTCCCTTACGTTCAATGCCACTTATATGCTGCCGGAATGTGCGATTTGTTTTATCCTTTTAAAGCTGCTGCCGGTAAGTCAGCTTTTAACGGCCATGGATCGCCGTTAGGCTTAAATTCCGTCATATAGCGCCAGTAACGTTTAGGCATCAGCGTCCTGCGGCAGCGTTCGTTATGCCGCGGTTTAATTTCAATAGCTTCATAAAAGCTGCGCCACAAGGCCCGAAATTTTTGTTCTTCCGGGTCAGGTGGCGCTTCTTTAAATTCATCCATCGGAATGATCCGGCTTTGATAGGGAGCATAAACTAAAGCCATTTGATGAGTCTCATCATAGATTAAGAAGCGCTCTGACGGGTAACGTTTCTCAAAATGGGTTCGTAAATAGGGCAATACATAATTCTTCGGACCTATGGTCGTAATCAGGATGTCCTGATGTACTGAAAAACGGATAAATCCTTTAAGCAGATGACTCTCACTATATAAAAAATGAACCGCCAGATTAATCCGGTGAACCGTATCGTCCAACGCTTGTTGTAACAGATTAGGGCCCAACCGGTATCCCTTGCGCAGTAAATAGACTATCTGCAATTCTTTATCCGGCAAACAGGTACAAAAGGCATCATGCACTAAACTAGCAAACTCTAAGCCCAGTTTTTCCCCGATGGAACGCCAAACCTTTACCGCCTTAGCGATATCGGTGACAATGATTTTCGTACCAAACAGACTATCCTCAACGGTCCCGGGACCTAAGATATTTTCCGGCAGCTCTCTGGCAGCATAGGTTTCATAAAGACAGCAAAGCAGGCCTTCAAAAGTTCCGTCATAGCGGTAACTAAGCTGTCCGGAAAATAAATCTGCTTCTTTTATAATACCGGTATGTTTGGACATTCCAGTTCCGACCTTTCTTGGACACTTAAGGCGGGCAGTCCGCCTTCCAGATAAAGTTCATCTTTAAACAGAGATGGTGCTGCTTCGACTTCTCGTTGTTTATAAAGCTTTTGTTCCCGCGGTGACATCAGAGAGGTCAGAAAAGAAACTTTATCTAACGGCATAGATTCAAAACGTTTACCCTGACATAATAAAAAGTAGCGGGCCCGTTTGACCACCACCCCTATTTTTTTCAAATTTTCCCAAGTCAAGGAGCAGGTTCGGCGATACTTAACGATTCTTAAGGCGCTGGTCACCCCAATACCCGGCACTCGCAACAAAGCCTCCAAATCAGCCTTATTAACTTCCAGAGGATAATAAGCACTATGCCGCAGGGCCCACTGACATTTAGGATCCAGGTAAGGATGAAGAGTCTGATGAACTTCATCTACGAGTTCTGCCGCCTTAAAACCATAGTACCGAAAAAGCCAGTCCGCCTGATATAACCGGTGTTCCCGCCATAAAGGCGGCGGGGTGGTAACCGCCGGCAGCAAGGGATTCTCTGCTACCGGAATATAGGCTGAATAAAAGACCCTTTTTAATTTATAGTGCTGATAAAGGCTTTCGGTCAGCCGAAGAATCTGCCAGTCCGTTTCCGGAGAAGCACCCACGATCATCTGGGTACTCTGTCCGGCAGGCGCAAAACGCGGGCTCGCCTGACAGCGGACTAATTCCCTGCTGTTAGAACTGATTTTTTGAGCCAGATAGCTCATGGGGGTTAACAGAGAAGTTTTGTTTTTATCGGGGGCCAGCTTAGCTAAACTGGAACTGGAAGGCAATTCAATATTAATGCTTAAACGGTCCGCCAGATAGCCTAAAACACTTAGCAGCTTCTGATCTGCCCCTGGAATAGCCTTAGCATGGATATAGCCGCTGAATTTATATTCTTCCCGCAAAATTTTTAAAGTTGCAATCATCTGTTCACAAGTATAATCAGGCGACTTTAAAATTCCCGAACTCAAAAACAAGCCTTCGATATAATTACGGCGATAAAACTGCATGGTTAAATCAGCCAATTCCCTGGGAGTGAAGGCAATACGACGCACATCATTCGAGCGGCGGTTCAAACAGTAGCTGCAGTCATAAACACAATAATTGGTTAAAAGTACTTTGAGTAAAGTAATACAACGTCCGTCCCCGGCAAAACTATGACATAAACCACCTGCTATCGTGCAGCCCATCCCGCCCCGTACCGCCTTTTTATCAAGACCGCTGGAAGTACAGGCTGCATCGTATTTAGCGGCTTCTGTCAAAATTTTAAGTTTCTCCATTACATCCATAAACTCACCTTTTCCCCTACAGTAAATATTATATAGTGAACTTTTGTTTCTGTAAAGTCTTAAGTTGAATTTTTGTTTGTTTTTAAGCTAAAAAAAATAAAGGTCATAGCAGTTTGCTCAGATAGTATCCCCGACCTTTCGCACAGAGCATTTTTCCTCTGTTCGAACTGGCGGTTTTCTATCATGAAACTCTTGCTACGACCTTTGTAAATTTTTCGTTTAACAGTGACATCAACTAAGCTAAGTTTCTCTAGCAGTTTTGTTTAAGCCTTATATTGCAAAAGCTGGCTAAAACGATTATGTTAAAGCATCCTAAGTTAAACATCAGCAATGCCGGTTAGATTCTCACCATGTCCCTGGTAATGTCACTCAAACTACGAGCGCCGCACATGGCCATGGCATCGGCCAGCTCACTGCCAATCTTCTCCGTATAAATCTTTACGCCCTCCGCTTCGGCTCCGTAAAGGACCGTAACATAAGGACGGGCGATTAAAACCGCATCTGCCCCCATAGCCAAAGCCTTAAAAACATCTACCCCGCTGCGGATGCCGCCATCCACAAAAATTTTCAGCGACCCCTTCACTGCTGCCGCAATCTCCGGCAAAACCTCTGCCGTCGCCGGACATTGATCCAGCACCCTGCCGCCATGATTAGAGACCACGATGCCGGCTGCCCCGGCTTCCTTAGCTTTTAGGGCACCCTGAACCGTCATGACGCCCTTCACGATAAAGGGCACTCCGGCTGCTTTAACGATAGCTTTTAATTCTTCTACCGATTTAGGACCGGCAGGAGGCTGCATATTTTTCAAGAAAGGCAGACCGGCTGCATCAATGTCCATCGCTACGGCAAAAGCTCCGGCGTCTTTGACCAGGGCCATTTTTTCTTCAATAGTGCTCAAGTTCCAAGGTTTAACCGTGGGAATACCTAAACCGGCTACCTTTTTTACCGCCCTGGTAGCACCCATCATAACCTGAGCATTAGTACCATCCCCGGTAAAAGCGGCGATGCCTGCTTCCGCACAGGCTGGTACCAGAATATCGTTATAGGTTATATCATTATATTTATCCCCGTAATGCAGCTGCACTGCTCCTACCGGTCCGGCAAAGAAGGGATATTTAAATTTTTTCCCAAAAAGCTCCAGAGAAGTATCAATAGGCTTATTTTCTACTAAAGCGTCCATGTTGATCCGTACTTCCCGCCACTTATCAAAATTACGGATAGCTACATCACCGCTCCCCTTAGCCCCAGGGCCAGGAATCTTATTGCCGCAAGCTTTGCCGTTGCACACGGGACAAGCCTTACAAACATCACCCACGCAGGTCCTTGCACTTGCTAATACTTCCTGATAGTTCATAATCAGACCTCCATTTTTATATTGAACCAGTCCGTACGAACCAGCCCTAAATGACACTGCTAAAAAGCTTCCATTATCTTGCTAAAGTCGGCCAGCTAATCTTTAAATTCATATTTTAAATGCTGGCGTTCCGGCAACCGCTGATACTTAACCCGGGGATAGCCCACCATCAAAGTGCCTACTATCTTATGCTTGGGAGGAATACCGACCAAATCAATCAGCGGTTGATAACCCTTAATGGCACAGGTTTGGATAAAGCCGGCAATAGTAGTTCCCAAACCGATAGTTTGCGCATACAACTCTGCATAAGCCCAACATTCCTCCGCATTGCTTATCCCGGTCAGGCTTAAACGGCGCACCGAAGCAAAAATAAGACAGGGTGCCTGCCGCCCGATAATATCCATTCCCCGCTCCCGGTAAGTACGCACCACGGGTTTAAAGTACCTGGCATTAGGAGTTTTTTGCTCAATTTCAGCTTCCATCCAGACCGCCACGGCCTCAATGATAGTTTTAATGGTTTCCGGATTTCTGATAATGGTAAAATAGACTCCCTGGGAATTGCTGGCGGTCGGCGCATAACGGCACACCTCCAGTAATTTTAAAATATCTTCTTCCGAAGGAGCTTGCGGCTTAAACAGTCTTACACTACGTCTGGTCCGCAAAAAATTATAAGCCTCAGCCGCTGTAATTTGCTGCTCCGGCACCGGAACCATTTCCGCTAAAGGTGTATATTTATTATCTAAAGCTCCTACCGGACAAATAGCTACACAGTGACCGCAGCTCATACAGCCCCGGTCAAAATGACACTCCGGCCCTTTTTCCCCCAGGTTTAAGATGCAGGCCGGACAATCCGCCACGCAAAGGCCGCATTTTAAACATTTACTCTGATCAACTTTAAGCAAATCTATTCCCATTCCTAATCCCCTCGTACCCCACAGATTTTTACATTTTTAAAATTATAGCATTTTATGAAAAATTACGCAAACCTTACTGGCCACATTTCGCAAAGCTGTAACAATTGGGCAGCCAAGAGAGAAAAATAAAGAAAGGGAAAATGTCCGTTTTAAGCAGAACGGGTTAATTTATAAATCAGTGCGTTACAGATGGCGGCGGCCACGTTACTGCCTCCCTTACGGCCTACGGCAACGATATAGGGAACCCCTGCCCTCATGATGACTTCCTTAGCTTCCACCACATTGACAAACCCTACAGGTACGCCGATCACCAGAGCTGGTTTTATTTTACCGGCCTGAATCAGTTCCTCCAGCCGCAAAAGCGCCGTAGGAGCATTCCCTACCGCAATAATAAGCGGACCCTGAACCTCACAAGCCTTATCCATGGAGGCGCTGGCCCTGGTACAACCATCTGCTTTGGCCTTTAAAGCTATTTCCTCTTCCGCCATGAAGCATAAAACCTTCCCGTTCAGTTTATGCAGCCCCGGTTTATTAATTCCGGTACAAGCCATGTTAGTATCCGTAATAATAGTGCAACCTTGCCGCAAAGCTGCCAGGCCCGCCTCAACTGCTCCTTCACTAAAGCGCAGGTTCCTGGCGTAGTCAAAATCAGCACTGGTATGGATAACTCTTTTGATAATGCTCAACTTCTCCGGGTCCAGTTTGATCTCCCCTAATTCCGCCCCGATAATCTCCATACTGCGCCGTTCAATATCTCCCGGTAAAACATTTTCTAACTTCATAAATTATTGTCTCCTTAGCTGATTATTACACTGTAACTTATTAATACTCTATGCCTTCCCGCGCCAAGATACCCTTATCAAAGGGGTGTTTCCGTTTGTTGATTTCTGATACATAATCGGCCGCTTCTAAAAGGGCACCTGACGGGTTGCGCCCGGTTAAGACCACTTCCAGTCCCGCTGGTTTCTGCTTTAAAAAATTAAGCAAAGCCTGCTCATCCAGAAGCTTTAAGGCACAAGCGCCCAGTGCTTCATCTAAAACCAGCAGATCAAACTTTCCCTCCTGGCATTTTGTAAGGGCCCGGTGCAATAAAACCGCATGTTCTTTGGCCACCTGTTCCTTTTCTTCGGCCGTCATCTGAAAAGTGAACTTGGTTAAGGCCTTTCCCCGCAAAATTTCTACCTGGGGTAAAAATTTTAAAGAGGTTAATTCTCCAGTTTCCCGGCCTTTTAAAAACTGGCACAATAAAACTTTCAGGTCCCGGCCGGCAGCTCTTAAAATAAGGCCCAGGGCCGCGGTAGTCTTTCCCTTGCCGTCACCGCAGTAAATTTCAATCAGCCCTTGCTTCATTAAATACCCGCCTCCAGCACAGCATAGACTTTCTTTAAATCAATATTTTTGCGGATTTGGTCCGCTAACAAATCATATTGCTTCTGTTTATATTCCTGATAATTTACTACCTTAACATCTTCCGGCTTCAAGCCCTTTTTAGCTAAAAGGGCCTTTACCACCGTCGCCGCGATACCCTCGCCATCAAAAATACCGTGCATATAGGTACCATATACGTTCATAATACTGGTAACGTTTTGAGAGCCTTCCAGGAAAGCTTCTCCGTTTTCCCGGGCCGGCCTGGCCAAAGTCAGGGCTCTGGCTTCGTCAATAGAGGTAACACCGGAATGAATTTCATACCCGTTAAAAGCCTGTCCGCTTAAATCAGCCAGGATACCTCTCACCTTACTAAAACTGCCTTCCATTTGAATAGTACGTTTTTGTTCAGCAAAAACTGTTTCCATTTCTAAAAGACCCATGCCTGCCATATCGCCCCCCATCTCTATTCCATAGGGGTCAGAAAGGTTCCGTCCCAACATCTGATAACCGCCGCAAACGCCAAAGATTACCGTCCCGGCTCTGGCTTTCTGCAAAATAGCGGCTTCCAGACCGCTTTGTCTCAGCCAGCGTAAATCACCAATAGTATTTTTGGAACCGGGCAGGATAATCATATCCGGATTATGCAGTTCTTTTAAGGAAGAAACATAACGCAAAGAAACACCGGGAATCAGTTCAAAAACATTAAAATCCGTATAATTGGACATCCGGGGCAAACGAATGACCACTATATCCACCAAATCAATCTCATTATGGGTTTTAAGCCGCTCCGACAAACTATCCTCATCCTCAATATCGATGTTGAGCATAGGCAGAACGCCCAGCACCGGTACGCCGGTTTTTTCTTCCAGCATCTTTAAACCCGGCTTTAAGATATCCACATCCCCGCGGAATTTATTGATAATCACGCCTTTAAGCAGCTGGCGTTCACTTTCTTCCAAAAGCATAATCGTACCATAAATAGAAGCAAAAACTCCGCCCCGGTCAATATCCGCCACCAGCAGTACCGGAGCCTTGGCCAGTTTGGCCATGCCCATGTTAACAATATCCTGGGCCTTAAGATTAATCTCGGCCGGACTACCAGCCCCCTCTAAGACCATAATCTCATTTTCAGCGCTTAAGCTGTTATAAGCCTTCATAATTTCCGGGACTAGTTTACTTTTAAACTTAAAATATTTAGCGGCCGTCATATTGCCGATGGCCTTACCATTTACGATGACCTGGGAGCCGCAATCGCTGGTAGGTTTAAGCAAAATAGGATTCATGCGTACGTCAGGTTCGCAACCAGCAGCTTCTGCCTGAACCACCTGGGCCCGCCCCATCTCATCCCCCTGGGCCGTAATGAAAGAGTTTAAAGCCATATTTTGAGACTTAAAAGGAGCCGTCTTGTAGCCATCTTGATGAAATATCCGGCATAAACCGGCGGTGAATAAACTTTTTCCCGCATTGGACATCGTCCCCTGAATCATAATCGCCTTAGTCATTTCCGTTTCTCCCCTTCATTAAGAATCCCATAGCTTCGTCCCAGTCTGCCAAAAGACATGATTCTTCCTTTTCCCACACCGCCGCCGCAAAAGGTACCGCGTCCCTGGTATGTTTCCCCGTCAGGGAACTGGTAGCATGATCGCCGCAAATTATGATACGCAAACCCTGAGGCGCCCATTTTAGAAGCGGCCCTAAAAACTCCCGGTCTAACCTGGCTAAAAAGGCTTTCTTTTCCAGGAAATTTTCTCTATGGGCGGCTTCATCCGCCCCGTTAAAATGAACCAGGACAAAATCAGCCTGACTGGCTAAGACAGCCTCCAGTTTAGCCTGCAAATCCGTATCCACGTCCCCGGTAGCCCTGGCCAGGTAAGGAACCCTCATCCCCATGGCCAGGCCCAGACCCCGTACCAGACCAATACCGCCCACTACTTCGCCCTGACCATGATAAAGCGTCTTAAACTGAGGCAAGGTAATTTGGGGCGAGATACCCCAGGGATAAAGACCATAGCTATAACCAACCGGATTATAAGGTTTAAACAATTCCTCCGACCCGTCTAAGAAATCTCCTATGTCCGGTGCCGCCTGTCGCAGACCGGCTAGCAGGTCCTGCACCGGCCGCCCTAAGCTTTCATGAGGAGGAGCAATGGATAGTGTCAATAAGGCTGGGTCATAAGGTACCAGTAAAAGATTTTTATAACCTTGCTGAGGCCAAAATTCCACCGCTTGAAAACTTTGGCGGATTTTCTGAAACAGGTTTTGCAGTTCCGGCCAGGGTAAGACGCTATTAAAAGCAGCCAACCGGCCCCTGGCATCCTTAGTCACCAAATTGCAGCGTAAGACCAGCTGGTCCGGACGCATTTTTCCGCCTGAAGCCAGCAGTTCCAAATAGGACCGGCTACGAGGCTGCTTGACGTCAGGGATACCTAGAAGACGCAGGATACAGCTCAAGCTGCCCGGTACCACGGCCCGGCTAAAAGCTGGTGCAGCCGTTTTTTCACAAATGCTGAAATAATGGAGCCGCCCCCAGGCCAATATTCTTTTCAAATTAGGAAGATCAGCCACTGCAGCAGTTTCTCCCGCAACTGCCTGCTGATAGTCATCTCCCCAGCCATCAATAAGAACCATTAAGGAGTGCATTTTTTACTATTTCCTTCATACTTTTAATTAACTGGCGATTATCGTTCCGCTTCTTAACTGCAATCCGGTAATATCCAGCGGTCAGTCCCGGATAATTACTGCAATCCCGGATTAAAAAACCATACTGCGCCAACGCCTGACACCAGTTTAACACACCAGACCAGAAAAGCAGTAAATAATTGGCCGCTCCGGGATAAACTTTAAAACCAATCAATTGAAGCTGACTAATCAGATATTTTTTTTCCGTTCTCAGCATGAGCAGCGTTTCCTGTAAATACGCCGCATCATCCTTTAAAGCCGCTACCCCTGCCGCCTGAGCCGGCACCGAGACGCTCCAATCTTGTCCGCCTTTGCGCATGACTTCTAGAAGATGTGTATCTGCGGTCAGGCAAAAACCCAAACGTAAGCCCGGCAGCGCATAAATTTTCGTAAAGGCTTTCAAGAGGATCAGATTCTTATTCTCTTCCAAAGAACCAAGCAAGGAATAACGCTCCTTATCTGGAACAAAGTCCAAAAAACATTCATCCACCACCAGTTTTATTTGCAATTCCCGGCAACGAGCCACCACCTGTGCCAACAATTCCGGGTCGATCAGTTGTCCGGTAGGATTGTTGGGATTACACAGCACCACCATATCTATCCTTTTAGTTAAACGCTTTAAAAACTTTTTGTCCAGGCAGAACTGATTAGCCGGTTTTAAAGAATAACGGGAAATTTTAGCCCCCGCAGCTAAAAGAGCTTTTTCATAATCAGCAAAGGTAGGCACCGCCAAAAGAGCCTGGCTTGGCTTAACGACCTGCATCAGGCGAAATAAAACATCCGCTGCTCCGTTGCCTAGTAAGATATACTCCGGTTTTACCTGCAGTCTTGCCGCCAGCGCCGCCGTCAGTTTACGACAGTAAGGATCTGGATAATGTACACAATCCTGCAGGGAAGCTTTAACCTGTTCCAGTACTCCCGGAGGCAGGCCTAAGGGATTAATATTGGCAGAATAATCTACCCAGGTTTCCGGTCCAGCCAGAGGAGTGTAAATATCTCCTCCGTGCACACTTTTATACATAGCAAACCCAACTCTCTTTAAGAATAAAAAAGGCTAAAATAACTATCCTACTACCATATTGATGTTGTAGCCCCACATGGCGCCTTAAAAAAACTTCAGAGTGTAGCAAAGTCTTCCTAAGCTAAAAAATAACAGGCCCAAAAAAGAAGTCAAAAACATTAAGCGGTTCATTCGCGGAATATCTTCCGCTTCCGGGTTTCTGACAGCCTCCCCGATAGTAGCTTTAGGCACAGGCTGTCCAAAATAGGAATGGGTACCGCCCAAGCAAAGCTGCAAGGCACCTGCCGCCACCGATTCCGTCATAGCTGAATTAGGGCTTAAATGGTTATAACGGTCTCTTTTAAAGGTAAACCAGGCCCGGTGAAAGTCCAGGTTAGAAAAAAAAGTGCCGGCGAGCATTAAAACCGCACTTACCCTGGCAGGAATAAGATTGGCTATATCGTCCAAACGAGCCGCACAACGGCCAAAATACAGATAACGCTCATTTTTATAGCCAATCATGGAGTCCATCGTATTAATCCCCTTGTATAAAAAAGCCAGGGGAGCTCCGCCGATGAACATATAGAACATGGGTGCAATAATACCATCCGAAGTATTCTCCGCTACGGTTTCAATAGCTGCCTTAATAACTTCATCTTGGCTTAAGCACTCAGTATCCCTGCCGACAATATAGGACAAAGCCTGCCTGGCAGACGGAAGTCCTTCCTTTTTTAAGGCCTGGTAAACTTTCATGCTGGCGTCATAAAGACCGCGGGTAGCAAAAATTTGGTAACACATGAAGCCTTCCAGCACAAAAGACCCTATCCTGGTATAACTCCTGACTGCAAAGAGTATCAGCCAGGGAATCAGCCAGCAGCACAGGCACACGATAAGAACCAGCACCACCCCTCCGGCCAGTTCATTTTTCGGTGCGGCAGGAAACAAACTTCGCAAAACTTTTTCTAAACGCCCGATAAGCCACCCTATCCAGCAGACCGGATGAGGAATACTGGGAGGGTCTCCCAAAAATAAATCCAGGATAAAACCACAACTAATAGCACAAACCAGAAGCATATATCCACATCCTAAATAAAGTTTAACCTAAACCGGCAAGCCGCTCAAATTTGAGTCACCTTGCCTTAAGCGGCTTTGAAGCTACTTATTAAGCATCCTTTGCTTATAGTCAAGGCAAGCCTGAACAAAGTTCGCCGCCGCCGCAGGGAATCCACACAAGTGAAGATGTGGATAACCGGCAAACAAATCCGCCGCAGCCCGGACACAATCCCATTCTTTTTGCCCGTTGGCCCTGACAGCATGAAAATCAGTTCCCGTAACCGTACTTTCAGAATAGTGAAATTCGTGCCCGGTTAAAGTTTCCCCGGCCTTACAAAACAAGTTGTCCTTCCTGGCAGTCAGTTTAATATAACCAAACCTGGTCAGCTTGCCGGTCATCTTGACCGTTCCCGGTAAAGCCCCTACCCAATCATAACAACCTTCTTTATTTTGAAAATGTTCCTGCAAATACATATATCCGCCGCATTCAGCATAACAAGGCTTTCCTGACAGCACATTTTTCTTTAAAGAGGCTAACATGCTTTTATTAGCGCTTAAATCGGGTGCGTAAAGCTCCGGGTAACCACCACCGATATAAAGACCGTCACTAGCTGGAACTTCTTTATCCTGCAAAGGACTGAAAGGTACAATTTCTGCCCCCAGCTTTTGAAACAAATCTAAAACATCCTGATAATAAAAACAGAATGCCTTATCCTGGGCCACCGCCAGCCTGACTTTTCCCAGGCGCTCCACCGCTAATGGTTCATAGGTAAGCGGCTCAGCTGAGGCAGCTATCTTTAAGATGCCATCCAAATCAACGGTCTTCTTAACAACCTCCGCCAAAAGTTCCAGCAGCTGCTCCAGATTCACGATCTCTTCAGCCGTAACTAACCCCAGGTGACGGCTGCTTAGGTTGCAATTCTTCAGATACGGCAGGAATCCCAGGCCTTTTAAACCGGTTTCTTCTTCCAATACTCTTTTATAGAAGGAATAAGTACCGGCATTGGCATTATTTAAGATGAAACCTTGAATATTACTATCCGGCCGAAAATCTTTAAACCCGCGCAACTGCGCCGCCAGAGATAAGGCAGCCCCCTTAGCATCCAGTTCTATAACTACCGGGGTCCCGGTAGCCTTTGCCAAGTCATAGGCACTGGCCTCCGTAGTTACACCGATACCGTCGTAAAAGCCCATGGCTCCTTCTAAAACAGACAGACTGACGTCCCGGCTGTTCTCCGCCAAAAGCCTTCTGGCATTTGCCGCACCTTTATCTCCCCCACCTAACAAAAACAAATCCAGGTTACGGGATTTAGTTCCCACGACCTTACTATGAAACATAGGGTCTATATAATCCGGTCCGCTTTTAAAGGCGGCTACCTTATGCCGATCTTGTTCCAAGGCACGCAAGATGCCGCAAGTCAGAGTAGTTTTACCGCTACCGCTTTTAGGTGCACTAAGCATAAAACGAGGCAGGTTCATAGTTGTCATAATGTCTTCACCCCTAAAAATTATTATTATCTATACTAGTAGCTATGCATAGTACTAAAATTAAGACGATTTTTTCACCGCCGTCATAATATAAACCGGGTTTTGCGCTTTCATTAAATGATAATGCCCCAGAAGCTGGCTTTCAGCTACGGATAAGTTAACCACCTCTAAAGTATAAGCGGTCTTATCCTGATAATAGGCTGCCACCGCAGCTAAAGTTTCCAGGGTAATAGCCGTAACCACCACCCGGCAGGCCACATTTTTGGCGTAGATTAAATCCAGGATAGCAGCTAAACTGCCACCGCTGCCGCCGACAAAAACCGCCGCCGGGGCAGGCAGTTCTTTAATGGTTTCAGCTGCCTGACCAGCTACAATTTCTAAATTAGAAACTTGAAACCTTTCTTTATTTTGACGCAATAATGCTAAAGCCTCAGGATTTTTTTCCAAGGCATAAACTCGCCCCCAGCAGGCTAATCTGGCTAACTCCACCGAACAGGAGCCGGTTCCAGCCCCCACATCATAAATTATATCTTCCTTTGCAGGCTGCAGCTTTGAAAGAGCCACACTGCGTACGGCCTGTTTAGTCATCGGAACCTGACCACGTATAAATAAGGCATCATCAAGGCCATGTACCTGCCTGGGATGTATTTCAGCCTCCGGATTCAAAACCATCAAAACCGTCAAAGGGCTAAAACTTCTAGCGCCCATCTGCTCCGCCGACCCGGAAGAAATTTTTTCCTCCGGATAAGACAGATTTTCTCCAGCCCAAACTTGAACCTTACCTAATCCAGCTGCACATAAAGTTTGACAGATAGAAGCCGGAGTATTACTTCCCCCGGTCAGGATAAAAGTCTTGGCATTTTCCCAAACCGCAGCCAGCAAATTCTGGGTCCGGCCATGTAAGCTGAGCAATTTAGCGTCCTCCCAGGACATAGATAACCGGGCGGCAAAATATACCAGGCTGCTGATGCCGGGATAACGTCTGATATGGCAGCCCGGCCAATCCTGCAAGCTTTGAGCCAGGCTGTAAAATCCTACATCGCCTGAAACCAGGATACTGAGCACGTCTTTTTCCGGGTCTGCCTGCTGAGCAATTTTTTTCAGTTCCATACTCTGATAAGTCGTATAAAGTTTTTTGCCGGAAGCTGTAAACTCTTTCAACATCCGCTTATCCCCGGCCAGGATGGTACTTTTTTCGATGGCTTGTTCCGCTTCCCTGGTCAGTAGGTCAAGATTTCCCGGGCCTGTGCCAATTAGATTAATCTCCAGCATGACAATCTCCCTTATCCGTAAAACGATTTTTTAAAATTTCTAACACGGCCTTAAATCCCTGGCCCGTCTCCTCAGAACGTCCTATGACAATAAGCTCGGCCCCAACTTCCAGACAGGCCTCCAGCTTATCCGCGAAGCCTCCGGCGTCCCCGGAATCCTTGGTTACCACATAACTAACCCCGAAATGCCGGAACATTGCCTGATTTAAATCTTTAGCAAAGGGGCCCTGCATACAGACGATTCGCTCCCGCTTAAAGCCCAGCTCCAGAGCTTTCTGTAAAGAAACCTGGGACGGCAAAATTCTTAAGGCGATCCTTGTCTGATAATCCGGTAGTTGAGCAAAAACAGGCAGGTCTTTACTGCCGGTCGTCAGAAAAATGGAACCCTTCGTATGACTTAGTAATTCCACGGCCTCAGGAAAACTTTGCACCACAATAGCCTGACAAGGATATTTACTTTCCGGTCTCACTACCCGCAGATATTCGCACTTGGCCTGAGAACAAGCTCTCTTTAAGTTTTCCGTCACTTCTGTGGCATAAGGATGCGTAGCATCCACTACCAGTTCCGGCTCATGCAGCCTTAAAAAAGCGCACATATCTTCATAATCCAGGCGTTTTTGTAAGACGATGATATTTTCATGCTCCATTAATAAAGAAGCACCATACTCCGTAACCACCGAAACATAAACCAGGACCCCCATCCTAGCTAGTTCAGCCGCCAGTTTCCGGCCCTCACTGGTTCCGGCCACCAGCCATACGACCCGCTTCATTCCAGCTTATACCCCCTGGGAGTTACCATTCTGCCGTTAATAATCTGGGTCTGACTGTTACCGATGATAACCGTGGTAAACATATCCACCTTTTCCTGTCCTAATTCCCCTAAACTAGTCAATTTAAAATTTTGTCCTTCACGGCCAATATTACGAATTATTCCTGCCGGAATAGAGGCCGGCTGGTACTTTAACACCAGTTCACAGGCGCGCACCAGATAATCAGGTCTTTTACTGCTGGCCGGATTATAAAGACAGATAACAAAATCACCCTGGGCGGCACACTCTAAACGACGGGCAATCTTAGGCCACGGCGTTAAAAGGTCGCTGAGAGAAATAAGGCAGAAATCACTAATCAAAGGGGCTCCTAAAACTGCGGCTCCGGAACAGGCCGCGGTAATCCCCGGTATAATCTCAATTGCTACTTCCGGATGGTCGGCCGCCACCTGACACATAATACCGGCCATGCCGTAAACCCCGGCATCACCGCTGGAAATAACGGCGGTCAACTGACCTTGCAATGCTTCCTGCAACGCCTGCTTACAGCGCTCTACCTCTCCCCGCATACCGGTACTGATGAACCTTTTAGCAGGAAAATCCGCTTTAATCAAATCCACATAAACTTTATAACCCACGATAACCTGACAAGCGTCCAGAACTTTTCTGGCCCGCCCGGTCATTTCTGCCACCCCGCCCGGACCTAAGCCAACTACATAGATTTTAGGCTGCATAATATCCCCCTGTCGTCTTTCAAAATTTCACAATATAGTTTTCACAAGCAATAGCTAACGTAACATCCTTTTCCGCGGTTTTTCTTAACAGGATCCGGCCTCCGCCGCTGTCAAAAACAGCTGCCCTTTCACAAACATTATCAACTCCCACCGTTTTCAACACAAAGTCCGAAGCCGTATAAGTTCCCGGTAAGAGCCGCAGTTGTTGAACCGTATAAAACTGTAAAGGCAGGGAATTTTCTTTCGCAAACTGTAAAAGCCCCTTTTCCTCTTTTTTTAAATCGATGGAAGCCGCACCAGCCAACAGGCTCAAATTGAGTTTCAACGCGTTTAGTTCCTTCATGACCAGATTGTTAATCACCTGCCAGTCCACCTCTTTACGGCAGCCAATCCCCAGGTGTAAAATTCGGGGCCGCAGAATCAAGGTTTCCTTAAAAGGTTTTTTATCTTTAAACAAAGAAATAACAATCCCCAGCGGACCTTCTTTTAAAGGCTTAATTCCTGCCGGCAGCTCTCCTTCAACAGGAAAGTCGCTAATCAGGCCTACGGTCCTGCCGTCCACCAGGGCGGCTGAGACGGCCTTGGCGGCTTTTAAAGAAGATATTCGCAGATTATTTTGGGCTGCCCATTCATCTACGGCAAATAAATTATTAATATCCGTGGCCGTGGTCACGATTGCTTCAGCGTTCAGGAACGCCGCCAGCTTCAAAGCCAGTTCATTAGCTCCGCCCAGATGTCCAGATAAAAGCGGAATTACATATTTTCCTAATTCATCAATGACAATCACGGCCGGATCTTTATCCTTACCCTTAAGAAAAGGAGCAATACTACGAACCGCAATCCCGGCTGCCCCAATAAAAATAATTACCCGGCTGACTCTAAAGGCTTCGCTGCAGGCCATTTTAACATTAGGAGCAATAATCTGCAGCAAGGGACTCAAATCAGCAAAATTACTCATGGTTTTAATTTCAGTAGCAAAACCATGTACCGCTAAATAAGTTTGTAGCTTTAAGCTTAAAGCCGCGCCTTTCCTGGTAAAAGAAAAAACAACTGCCTGCATCTCAATCACCTATCTTATCATATTTTAATTTGGAAGGATCAGCTTTACGATAACCATGGGTAAAAGTAGGGTTATATAAAGAGCTGCGCTCATAGCTGCTGCCCAAAAAAGCCCCTACCACCACCAAAGCCATCCGGCTGATTTTATTCTTTTCAGCCGCAGCCGCTAAATCGCCCACGGTACAATGCACTACCTTCTCATCTGGCCAGGAAGCTTTATATACCAAGGCTGCCGGAGTCTCTTTAGCATAACCGCCGCTTATTAACTCTTTTTGCAGCTTTTCCAGCAAACCCGTGCTGAGGAAAATTACCATAGTAGCCTGATGCGCTGCATAATCTGCAATTTTTTGGCGGTCAGGCACCGGAGTACGTCCTTCCATCCTGGTAATAATAACCGATTGACTTACCTCCGGCAGCGTATATTCCGCCTGCAAAGCCGCTGCGGCTGCACAAAACGAACTTACTCCAGGCACAATTTCAAAATCAAGTTTATAGCTGCGCAATAAATCCATCTGCTCCCGATGAGCACCATAAAGACAAGGATCTCCCGTATGCAGACGTACTACCAGTTTTCCTTCCTGGGCCGCCGGCACCATAGCGGCTATAACTTCCTCTAAAGTCATAGAAGAACTGTCCATCAGCTTACAAGCCGGTTTCGCATATTTTAACAAGTCCGGATTTACCAGCGATCCGGCATAAATTATTAAATCCGCCCGCTCCAAAAGATTCTTGCCCTTTACGGTTATTAAATCAGCTGCTCCCGGACCTGCACCAATAAAATAAATCATGATTCTAATTTCCTTTCCTTCACCAAGATTAGGGAAAAATAACTATTCTCTGGTCCTACCTGCCGTAAATCACGGTAGATTTTTTCGGATTTCATCCCGCACCTTTCCACCATGACCGCGTGGTTCAACAAGCTCAAGGCGTTCAGCTCATCTCTTATCTTACCTAAATGACTGGCCGATTTCATCAAGACTTTATTACCAGGTCCATCCAGGAAGTTCTCCCAATCCGGATACGCAGCCGGTAAAATAATTAAGGGCTCTGCCCCTTCACATAAAGCAGTGTTCAGTCTGGCTGCCGCCGCACAAAAGCTGGGTACTCCCGGTATAATTTCTGCCTCATATCCATCTTGCAGCACTAAACGATGGAGATAGATACAAGAGGCATAAATAGTGGGACACCCGAGGGTGATTAAAGCAACGTCTTTCCCCTGGTCCAATTCGCGCTCCAGCTTAACCACAGCCTGCCGGTGGGCTTCTTCCAGTACCTTTTGATCTTTCGTCATGGGTACGGAGAGTTTCAAAATCTGCTTGCCGGTTAAATCAACGGCCTGACTCACAATGTCCTTAGCTGTCTGCATCCCGTTGCCGCTTTCCGGTACCGCCAAAACTTCACAGGTTCCTAAAATCTTAGCGGCTTTTAAAGTCAACAGTTCCGGATCCCCCGGTCCTACCCCAATACTATAAAGCTTTCCTGTCATAAATTGTTCTCCTTACCTGCGGTACAGCGGCAGTAAAGCAGCCGCCTCTTTGGTTTGTCCCAGTACCCCGTATTTATTTGAAAAAAGCAAAGCCGCTGTTTTTAACTTTCCCTGTACCCGGCGCTGCATATAAAAATCAATCTTGGTCATGGCATCTGCCACCACCTCTTCCAAAAGCCGGTGCTCTTTAAGAAGACGAACTGCTTCATCCGTGGTAATACATTCATAGAGGCTTTTACCTAAAGCAGGGGAAGCTCCATGAAACATGGCCGCTAAAGCCAAAAACTCGGTTCGGCAATCGGCATAAGCAGAGTGGGTATTCATCACGCCCTGGGCCAGTTTGATTAATTTTCCGGCGTGTCCGATTAAAAGCAGACTGGTAAATCCACTATAAACGGCGTAATCCAAAAGCTCGCCCACATAATTACTGCAGGTTACCGCCTGACTAATATCTAAGTGCAAAATATCCCGGCTGAAATCCTCGCCATAATTGCCAAAAAAAGCTAAAAGGCCTGAGCGTCCCTGCGCCTTACGGGATTTAATCTCGGTATACATAGTTTCAATCAAGGCTTTTTCACTCATAGGTTCCACGATACCGCTGGTACCTAGTACTGAGAGGCCTCCTTCGATACCCAGACGTGGATTAAAGGTCGATAGTGCCAGCTTCCGGCCGGCCGGGATAGAAATAGTTACCCTTAACCCCCCCTGATACCCGCAACTGACAGCTACCTTCTCCACTTCTTGTCTGATCATCTTACGGGGCACCGGATTTATCGCCGGTTCGCCCGGCAGACAAGCCAGCCCTGGTTTTGTCACGATGCCAACTCCCGCGCCGCCGACCAGCTCTAAACCCGCCGCAATTTTTTCCACCCTGGCGTAAATTAAAATACCATTCGTAATATCAGGATCATCCCCGGCGTCTTTACGGATAGCACAGGTTACCGCCCCATCCTGCCGTAACACTTCTTCCGGTTCCAGCTCCAGGGTAAGGCCCTTGGGTGTTTGCAATTTAATTAACGCCAGGGATTCACCGGTAAGCAGCATTAAAGCTGATGCCTTAGCGGCCGCCGCCGCACAGCTTCCCGTTGTATAACCACAGCGCAGCCGTCGGCCCTGGACGATAGCATATTCTTCCATAAATACCACTTTCTCTAATAGCTCTCATTATCGATAAGCCAAATAAAAAAGCCCCCGTGCATTCACGGAAGCTAAAAAAGCAGCTACTTATCCCTGCCTCAGGTGCCTTCTCCATCTCTCGTGGATGCGGTAATTCCAGTTTAGGAGGGCTTCTGACTCAAGCGCTTAAGCTGCGCTCACACAGTGACGGGATCGTGACGGATTCTCACCGCTCTTACCCACTTCACCCAAACCTTCAATATTTTCTTAATAATTAATTATAACACTTTTCTTCCTGTCCGGCAATCTTAAAGAACTTTTTCCTTAAGGGAAGTAACATCCAGACCAATAGCCAGGATTTCTTTCCGGTTTTGGCTTTTGTTCCTTCTAAAGCCCTTTAGCAACAGCCAAATGAAACCGCCCTTAACTTTACGCAACCGCAAGAGAATTTCAAACTCATTTTTTTCATCTAACTGCTTTACCATATCTTCGTAGGCCTTATCGGCTTCTTCCGCCAGACAATTAGTTCTGAGCTTAGGACCTTGAGATTGTAAAAAAGCAGACCGGGTGGGATAACCCAACAAATGAGGAAAGGCCCTGGAAATGACATATAAAGGCATCTCCGGTTCTTCCAAAAAGCCAAGAATAGTTAAAATAGAACTATTTAACAATTCCAACTTAGCCCTGGAAGCCTCCGCCTTGGTCAGAAAAGCGGTCTCCCCGTTAAAAATACGAAATCCCTGTTTATTCTCTCCTTTGATATTATACATCGCCCCTTCAGCCTTGCGATATAATTCTTCAAAGGTAACGCCATCCTCCGGTGCCTGAGCCGCCCCAATCGAACAGGTAATACAGATCCCGCCCACCGATATGCAGGCTACTTTCCGGAGTAAATCAGCACATTTTTTTTCGAGCCAGTTCCTATTAGGAGTTATGTCCGCAACAAAAACACAAAACTCATCGCCGCCTAAACGTACGATAATATCGCTGTTGCGGAAGAATTGCCTTAATTCACAGGTCAGAGCGAGCAGCACCTTATCGCCCATATCATGACCAAACCGATCGTTAACGGTTTTAAAGTCATCAATATCAATATACAGCAAGGCATTTTGTCCGCCCTGTTTTAGTTCTTCTTCAATAAGTTGACAACCGGTCCTTCTTTTATATAAACCGGTTAAATCATCATGCCTGGCTTCCTTGACCAGCTTATAATATTCTACCAGCTGACGGCGCGAACTGCGCTCTTTATCTAAAACCAGACTAACCTTTTGTAATAAGGTCGTAGTGGTAATTGGTTTTAGTAAATACTCGTCAACTTTAAAGGCGTTACCGTATGAAGATTCCCAGCGCTTAAGATCATCGCCGATAATTAATAAGGGAATCCTCTTATACTCCGTATTGTGCTTTATGAAACGTAAAAAGCGTAAGCTGTCTTCATTAGACCCACTTACGTCCAAGAGGATTAAATCTACATACTCTTTACTTAAAACGCCTAAGGCTTCTTCCCCGCTTTGAGCTTCTAAAACCATGTAACTAACAGAAAAAGCGGTTACCAAATCCCCGCATCCAAAAGAGTCTTGATTAATTATAAGAATTTTTTGTTTGAAATCCACCTTAAAGACCACCTACTTAATAATACATCCATGGCAAAACAAATAAAACTATTTAAGACTAAATACCTTTATTTGAAGTCTAAATAGCTTTATAAATAAAAATAAAAACCTTAAAAGAGGAGTAAGAAACTATGATATTAAGTTTAACATACCAATAATAAATTTGCAATTAATATAAAACATTTTTTTAGTGAATATTTCAAATAGAGCAAAAATGACATTCCCTTGTTTTAAAAATATATTCTCATCACTTTATTTACACAAATCCATAGGAATCAAAGCAGTTACACCATCCGCATCTACAAAAGTTTCCACCTTAACGCCAAAGACCTGCTGCAATAAAGAAGCGGTAATAGTTTTAGCGGTAGGTCCGGAAGTTACCAGTTTCCCCGCTTTCATAACTGCAACTTGATCCGTAAAGCGAATAGCCTGATTCAAATCGTGCAAAACAAGAAGGATAGTCAGCCCGGTCTGCTGGTTAAGTCTTCGCAAAAGCTGCATAATTTCCAGCTGATGGCTGATATCCAGATAAGTAGTCGGTTCATCTAAAAGCAGGACCTTCGGCCGCTGGGCTAAAGCCATGGCAATCCAGGCCCTTTGTTTTTCCCCGCCGGATAAAGTATTGAGCAGACGTTCTGCCAAACCTGACATTCCGGTTGCTTCCAGAGCTTCCAGGATTGCCGCTTCATCTTCCCCGGAAAAGCCGCTATAAAAACTCCGGTAGGGAAACCGGCCCAAAGCCACCAAATCCCGTACCAATAAATCTGGCGGAGCCGTATGGGATTGGGTCAGAATAGCCAGTTGCCGGGCGAATGCTTTATGAGTATAACAATGAACATTTTTGCCAAACAAAGTTATGTTGCCGCTGCGGCAAGGCATCATGCGGCAGACCGCCTTAAGCAGCGTACTTTTGCCACAGCCGTTGGGGCCTATGATGGCCGTAATTTGGCCAGATGGCACCGTTAAATTAAATTCATCAATGATCAGTTTGCGGGCATAGGCCACGGAAACCATCTGAAAAGTTAATGCCGCGGTCATAATTGCCTCCTTAATAAGAACAAGAAAAACGGGGCTCCGATAATAGCCATGATTATGCCCACCGGAAGTTCTACCGGCGCCAGGATAACCCGGGCAAAAGTATCGCTTAAGGTTACGATGGCCGCCCCCAAAAGAGCCGCCCCCGGTATCAGCAGACGATAATCCGTACCCAGCAGTAATCTGGTGATATGGGGTACAATAAGACCTACAAAACCTAACAAACCAACCACGCTAACGGCACTGGCAGCCAGAAGAGCCGCAACAGCGGTCAAAAGCACCCGGGCCAGTTCCACGTTCAGACCCAGGCCGCGGGCCATCTCATCTCCTAACTGCAGCACATTAAGATAATAAGCGCTAATCAGCGCTAAAATCAGTCCTATGACCGCATAAGGCAGGATAATCGTAACATGGGGCCAGCTCCGGGCAGATAAACCGCCGACCATCCACATTAAGGCCCCATGGACCCGGTCGCTGTAAAAAATCATGATGCCGGAAATACCGGCGCTAAGGAAAGTAGACACCGCTACCCCGGCTAAAATCATCCGGACCGGTTTAATCCCGTTCTTCCAAGCCAGGATATAAATAGCTACCGCCGCAGCCATGGCCCCCACAAAAGCTACCGGGGTGACCAAATTACTATAAGCCGGCAAAAGTATCATCATCACAATTCCGCCTAAACCAGCTCCGGCTGAAATGCCGATAATATGAGGGTCGGCTAAGGGATTACGCATCACCGCCTGTAAGATAGCGCCGGACAGAGCCAGATTAGAACCAACCAAGGCTCCGACGATAGCCCGTGGCAGGCGGATATTCCAGATAATCTGACTGGCAGGCTCGCTGTCTGGTGCGGTTAAAATTAAAAAGATCTGGGCTAAGGATATCTCGGCTGCCCCCTTAATAATAGACAAAAATAAACCCGTCACAGCTAAGGCTAAAAAGGTTAAAAGGACTCCGAAACGCCACCATTTTCGGTTAATACCATACTTAGTAATAGTTTTATCTATTTCAGGCAGCCTGGAAAAAACTTTCATTTAAAAACCTCCGGATAAACCACCCCAGCCATAAACTTTACCGCAGCCGGATAGGCCAACCCGGGATTAAGTAGAAATAAATTCTCCGGCAGTACATAAACTTTATCCTTACGTACCGCCGTCAAAGAATTCCAGGCTGGATTAGAACGTACATCAGCTTTAAGCCGGGCTTCAATTTTGCCGGCCTCCCCCATGGAAGTAATAAAGATAACCTGGGGATCTTGCTGTACCAGAGCTTCCATGCTGTAGGGAGTTTTCTCCTGATTGCCGGCTGCGGTTTCAGCTTCAGCCGCCACATTGGTAAACCCCAGCATATCAGCCACACTGCCTGCTATACTGCCCTTTAGTTCTACCGTTACGTTGCTGGGCGTAGCATGAATAATTGCAATTCTAAGTTTTTGTTTAGGAATTTTAGCCACAGTAGCGGCAATCTCTGCATCCATTTCTTTAATTTTTCCGGCCGCGGTGTCTTCCTGACCGTAAATCTTACCTATGGTTAGTAAAGAACGTTTAACATCTTCATAAGTCTTAATTGAAAAAATCAAAACCGGAATATGATTAGCTTCCAGCAAAGGCAGCAGTTTATCATGCTGGTTCTTATTAGCCAGGACTAAATCCGGCTGCAGCCCCACTAATTTTTCACTGCTGATATTGTAGACCGGCCCCACTTCAGGTAGAGCTTTATACTGATCAGGAATCGCTGCGTCAGCCGCTTTAACAGAAGCCCTTCCTGCTAAATTACCATTTACGGCCGCAACAAAATTGAGCAGAGAAGTTGATAAGGTCACCACTTTCGTCGGTTTTTTAGCTAAGGTTACCTGCCTGTCGGCATCGTCCTTAAAAACAGCATAAGCCTGCTCGCCGCTGCTGACAGCTTTATTGGCCTCCGTAGCCTTATTTTGTGGTATACAGCCATCCAAAACTAATAACATCATCAGGAATACGCCCAACCAAATCGCCTTAATTTTCATATACTCGCTCCTTACCGACCAACCCTGCTCTTTATAGCATGTAAATTATTAAGTACCGTTCTATTATAGTATATATTCCTATTAACGTCAATGAAACCAACCAGGAGAATATAAGTAAAATTAAGACCAACACCTTGCCGTATCTTCCTAATAATGATAAACTAAATTAACCCGTAATCATTCTACTCACAGGAGTTATCATATATGAGGGAAATAATAAATAACCCGTCTATTATCTGCTACGAAGATCCTTATCTGCTGATTATTAATAAACCGGCAGGAATTTTAGTCCATCCGACCGTTAAAGAGGACGGTACCTCTTTATATAATTACGTGCAACGCTATTACCAGGACCAGGGACTGGCTTTAAACGTCCATCCGGTTTCCCGTCTGGACCGTTTTACTTCCGGTCTGGTCCTTTTTGCCAAGTCCCCTCAAGTACAATATAACTTATCCCAAAGTAAAATTACTAAAACTTATCTGGCCCTGGTCACGAAAACTCCGCCGGAACCACAAGGCATGATTGAGGCCCCCATCGCCCGCAAGGAGGGAAGTATTATAGAGCGCTGCGTCAGTCCGTGCGGTAAAGAGGCCCGGACTCGTTACCAGGTAATAAGATCCTGCGGCAGCTTAACCTTGGTTCGCCTGGAACTTTTAACCGGACGGACACACCAGATCAGAGTCCACTGTGCCTATATAGGCTGCCCGGTATATCAGGACCACCTTTACGGCCCACCGGGCCCCCAAATGCGTCATATGCTGCACGCCTGCAGTTTGGCTTTCCTGCACCCGGTCAGCGGCGTCAGGCTGGAAATTACCTGTGCCCCGCCGCCGGATATGGCAGCCTTAATCTGGACCGGAAAAAAGTCACTTAATAGTTTCTCCTAGATACTAAAAAAACTGTATACTATTCTCGGCCAATTTATGTTATAATACTATTGTAAGTAAAATTTAAGGAGGAATGCAACATGCCACTAGTAACTACTAAGGAAATGTTCAAAAAAGCTTATGAAGGTCATTATGCTGTTGGTGCCTTCAATGTTAACAACATGGAGATTATCCAGGGCATCGTTTCGGCAGCTCAAGAACTCAAAGCGCCTCTGATTCTGCAGGTTTCCGCCGGTGCCAGGAAATATGCCAACCACATTTATCTGACCAAGTTGGTAGAAGCTGCGGTAGAAGATACCGGACTTCCCATCTGCCTGCATCTGGATCACGGTGCTGATTTTGAAATTTGTAAAGCCTGCGTTGACGGTGGTTTCACTTCCGTTATGATTGATGGCAGTAAACATCCTTTTGAAGAAAATATTGAAGTTACCAAACGGGTAGTAGACTATGCCCATAATAAAGGCGTAGTAGTAGAAGCTGAACTTGGCAAGCTGGCCGGTGTGGAAGATGCCGTTAAGGTTAATACCAAAGACGCTACTTACACCGACCCTGATCAGGTGGTAGAATTTGTAGAGCGTACCGGCGTTGACAGCCTGGCCATCGCTATCGGCACCAGCCATGGTGCTTACAAATTTAAGGGTAAACCAGAACTGGACTTTGCCCGTCTGGAAAAGATTACCAACATGATGCCCGGCTTCCCGCTGGTACTGCATGGCGCTTCCACCGTTATTCCTGCTTTCGTAGAGGAATGCAACAAATACGGCGGTAAACTGAACGGTGCTCAGGGCGTACCGGAAGATATGTTGCTGAAAGCTGGTAAGTTTGGTGTCTGCAAGATTAATATTGATACCGACCTGCGTCTGGCTATGACTGCTTCCATTCGTAAGTACTTCGTAGAGCATCCTGAAGATTTCGATCCGCGTAAATATTTAGGACCTGCCCGTGAAGCTATCAAAGCCATGGTTGAGCACAAGATTAAAGATGTCTTGAACTGCGCTGGCAGAATGTAATTTTTACAAATAGTCCTTCAAGATTTTAGTAATATCATAAATTAGGACCGTCCACCTGAACCTGTAATTACAGGACAAGGCGGGCGGTCCTTTTCTTTAAGTTTGCCACAGGTATTACTTTAAAACCTAGTTATTACTTTAAAACTTATTCCCAAATTTTCTTCATGATATTAGGATACTCATTATTCAAGAATTTAACAATCTCTGCCAGTACCGCGTTAACCAGAACCGGATCAAAATCAGTATCCTTAGCGGATAACATCATATTAAGCAGTAATGCACCATCGGTAGAAACATCAAATTTAAAATTACGATATCTTACGTTTAATTCATTAATAAAAGGAGCCAGCTTCAGGAAAGCAGCCTCATCTTTTGCGACGGCCGGAGCCACCTGTACCTGCAGTAGGGTATAAATAGTATTATCAATCAAAATAGCAAAGGGTAAAATCTGACCCTTAACTTCCATCCGGCTACGGAAAATGGTAGTCTTAACCTCATCATCAACCTTTTCTACATTGAATATCGCAATCTTATTATCCTTTAAAAACTGCTCCATCTTTTCGGTTTTTGTGTTAAGAACTTTATTCTCTACTACCGTTTCTTTCCCAGTTTCGTTTTCAGCCATTTTTAACGCTCCTTTGTCTGTTCGGGTCTAACAAATAGCCCCGGAATAATAACCTAGTTCCTATTTTAATACAAAAAAGCCAAAACGTCCAGTAGTACTTTATAAGAGTGCCTGCCGGACGTTTTAATACCATCTTGATTTTCTTTAATATCTTTTGTTAAAACCTGCCTTAAGCTTCTTAGAATTTGTATTTATAGCTTAATAAGAAATTGATAGGTGCCCGGTAGTAATAAGTCCCGGTATTACTGATATTATCCTCCCGGTCCAGCAGGTTATCTACCGCCAGGTTCAGTTCCTGATGCTTATTCATAGCATAGTTGATATTAAGAGAAGTTAAAAGATATGGTTTGGTTGCTTCTTGGCTGCTACTGGAAAGCATATACCGGTCAGCCAGATAGGTAGCTTCCAGAGAAGCCCTCCATTTGTCCTTAACATAGCTGACTCCGCCAGTTAACTGGACCTTACCGTATTTATGGGCCCAGTTGGATTCAACTCCGTTCTTATCCCAGGATTTAACCATAGGGTTTTGATAAACTAAACCGTAATTGTAGCTCCAACCCTGGCCCTTGCCGATGTTGCAGGATAGTTCCAGACCCATATTTTTCAAATCTTCGTTGGTATATTTATAAGTTCCGTTGCCCACGTCTGAAGAAGCGCTGATATTATCTTCAATATAGTAATCAAAAAGAGCTGCTTTCCAGGTATGGCTGCCGGCCTGTTTTTTCCACCCCATCTCGTAATGAATGCCGGTCTGAGGCTTAACGTTAGGATTGCCTTCTACGATACCATCTGTCTTGCCAAAGATTTGTTTAAAAGTTGGCATTTTGAAAGATTGTCCTATGCTGGCATAAAGGCTTTGATTTTTATCCAGTTTATGTAAAAACTGAACCTGACTACTGATATTATGGAAGTTCTTATCATCCGGAGCTGCTCCGGTCCAGGTTCCCCTGGTACTTAAAATCAGATTATTAGTCTTATCTAAATTTTTATCCCACTGACCATAGATAGAATAAATATTCCGGCTGTAATCTAAATC